>Ga0210384_10004654_pt1 | contig 15221 bp, 12 predicted proteins | sample IncBWH2MmetaG_FD_160574 | JGI IMG/M metagenome (GOLD analysis project Ga0210384, IMG submission 160574) | Forest soil microbial communities from Barre Woods Harvard Forest LTER site, Petersham, Massachusetts, United States - Inc-BW-H-2-M | ecosystem: Environmental > Terrestrial > Soil >...
CGTTATTATCGCGGGCTATCTGCCCATCTACGCGCTCAGCGGGCCGTCCGGCAAGCTCTTTCACCCCATGGCCGATACCATGGGCTTTGCTCTCGTTGGCGCGCTGATCCTGACTTTGACCTTCGTTCCCGTCGTCATCTCCTACTGGTTCAAAGGGGGCGTCGAAGAAAAGCCCAATCGCATTTTCGATTGGATTCGCAATCAGTACAGCGGCCGCCTTCTCTGGTGTCTGGATCACCCCAAGCTCACTTTTCTTTCCGCCATCTTGATTTTCGGAGCCACCCTCCTCCTCGTGCCGTTGATCGGCGGCGAGTTCCTTCCGCACCTCGACGAGGGCGCACTTTGGGTCCGCGCGACGATGCCTTACACGATTGGCTTTGACGAAGCCGCTAAATTCGCTCCCCAGGTCCGCAGCATCCTGATCCAGTATCCGCAGGTCACCGTCGTTGCTTCCGAGCTTGGGCGACCCGATGACGGCACCGATCCCACCGGCTTCTTCAATTGCGAGTTTTACGTCGGCTTAAAGTCCTACAACGACAAGACCTGGAAGTCTGGGCCGATCCGCACTAAGGAGGAACTTACCCGCGACATTGATCGCAAGCTGGAACGCTATCCCGGCGTGATCTTCAACTTCACCCAGCCCGCCGAAGACGCCGTCGACGAGGCGCTCACCGGCCTGAAGAGCTCGCTGGCTGTCAAAGTCTTTGGCCCAGATCTCGACGTTCTCGAGAAGAAAGCCTTGCAGATCAAAAACGTCCTCGATAAAACTCCCGGCTTTACCGAACTAACCGTCGTTCGCGAGCTTGGCCAGCCCAGCCTTATCGTGGATGCCGACCGCCAGAAAATCGCGCGCTACGGCATCAACGTCACCGATGTCGAAGCCGTTGTCCAGGCGGGTGTCGGCGGCCAAGCCGCCACGCAGGTCATCCAGGGTGAGAAACTCTTCGATCTCGTGGTCCGCATGCAGCCTCAATACCGTTCCAACGCGCACGAGATTGCCAATCTTCTGGTGCCCACGCCCGGCGGTCAGCAGATCCCGTTGTCCGAGCTTGCCACCATTAAGGAGTCCACCGGAGCATCTTTCATTTACCGGGAGAACAATTCGCGCTACATCGGCATTCAATTTTCCGTCACCGGGCGCGATTTGGAAGGCATCGTCAAAGCTGGGCAGCAAGCCATCGCGAAAGTGGTGCAGCTCCCCGAGGGCTATCGCCTGGACTGGGGCGGCGAATACAGCGAACTCCTCGAAGCCAAATCTCAGCTTTACATCATCGGTCCGCTCGCCGTTTTTCTGATCTTCCTCATTCTCTTCGCGCTCTATGGCAATTTCAAATTTCCGCTAACCATAGCGCTGGGTGTGGTTCTCACGGAACCTGTCGGTGCGCTCATTGCACTCAAGCTCACCCATACGCCCTTCAGTGTTTCCAGCCTCCTCGGACTTCTCGCACTGCTCGGCGTCTCGGTGGAAACTGCCGTCATCCTCGTCAGCTACATCAACAAACTGCGTCTGGAAGGCAAAGACATACGCGAAGCCACGCGCGAAGCGTCGCTGTTGCGGCTCCGCCCCATCATGATGACCGCGCTGGTCGCGTGCCTCGGCTTGCTTCCCGCAGCGATGTCGACTGGCGTGGGCAGCGATACGCAGAAACCCTTCGCGATCGTGGTTGTCGCGGGTTTACTTTCGCGCTTGTTGCTGGGCTTTTTTGTGAATCCGGTTCTTTACGAAATGGTCGCCCGCGATGGCGACGTCCTTCAGGTCTAATCGGAAAGGATCTGATGTCGAGGTGCGCGCTAGAGCTGGGAAATCCCTGACGTATGCTCGAAATGCGGACCCGCAGTACTCAGAACCATCTGTTTTGTTTGCAGATCGAAGATTTGGTATTCACCGGGCCAGAATGAGAGAAGCTCCTCTACGCGAGTTTTCGCGGCGCTCAGTTCGGGCGCGCCCTCCAGCCAGAACGCAGCTTTCTCACTTTCTCTTCTAACGATGTCATAACGGCGGGTGGTATCCATTCGGCTCCTCGGCGTTTAGTTAACTACTTCTGCTACTCGAAAATCCTTCCGGGGCCACTTCCTACCAGAGAGTGTCCGATTTCCCAGCCCTGGATGCGGCACAGTGCTCTGAAGGTTTCTCTTTCTCTGTTTCCCTGGCACTGGCGCGCGCCGCGGGACTGGCCACCACCGTGCCGCTGCTGACCATGCGACCGCTGCGTTGGCTAAATATGACGTACTGCCCGGGCGCTTCTGCCGCCAACTCGATCAGCCGGCTCTTCGCGCTCTCCAAGTCACGAACCGCCTCGACCCAGACTTCCCCGCCTGCGTCGCGCTTAAAAATGTCGTAGGATTTTGACAGCATATGATTCCGCCCCGTAGCCAGCATAACGAGATACGGAAATCGTGCAATTAGGTAAAGACCGGATTTGCAGTGCGGGATTTCTTCTGCCGAGGCCATAAATCTCAAGTCAATCCTGTATTGCATTGGTTCCAGAAGGGCGTAACTCTTCGCATTACGTGCGCGAAGCGAGGATCGCTGCATTCGTGACTAACATTTTTGTGGTCGATGACAATCAACTCATGCGCCAGCAAGCACTTAGGCTGCTGGAGCAGCAGGATTCCTGGCAAGTGTCCGGGGAAGCGGTGAACGGCAAGGATGCCGTGAGCAAGTATCGTGATCTGCTTCCGGACGTTACCGTAATGGACTTCGAGATGCCGGAAATGAATGGCCTGGACGCCGCCCGCGCCATATTAAAGGAGCATCCGAAGGCCGCAATATTGATGTTGTCGGTGCACCTGCCAGGACAATTGGCGGTGGAAGCGCGAAAAATCGGAATTAAGGGCGCTTGTCCGAAATCCGAGATGTGGTGCTTGCCGGATGCGATTCGCGCTTTGCTGCGCGGCGAAACTTATTTTCCTCATTGAACTCTCCCCGCTGGAAAAACTTTTTTACCAAATCCTTCCCCCAAAATTCTGGTCGGCAGATCCTCTAACCCGAGCACGTCATCGTGTTACTGAGATGGCGTAAGCGCAGGTTCCCTGAGGCCGCAATTCCTTGCGGAGAATGTGGTAAAATAGAACTTCCCAAGATGCCTCAGGGAGCGATTAAGGCATGAAATTTGGAGTAGTTGTCTTTCCGGGGTCCAACTGCGATCACGACGCGTTTTACGCCATCAGTAACATCCTGAAAAAACCTGTCGAGTTCATCTGGCATCAATCGCAGGACCTTGCCAATTGCGACGCCATTATTCTGCCCGGCGGATTTGCGTATGGGGATTATTTGCGCACCGGTGCGATTGCGCGGTTTTCGCCGGTGATGAAGTCCGTCGAAAAATTCGCGAAGTCTGGCGGTATGGTTCTCGGCATCTGCAACGGTTTTCAAATTCTGCTTGAAGCTGGCCTGCTTCCTGGCGCCATGATGCGCAATTCGGGTCTCCGCTACATTTGCCGCCACGTGTTCATCCGCGTGGAGCAGACCAATACGCCCTTCACCAACGCCGCTTCGCAAGGCCAAGTCCTGAAAATCCCCATTGCACACAATGACGGCAACTACAACGCCGACGAAGCAACACTTGTCGACCTCGAAGAGAATCGCCAGATCCTTTTCCGTTACACGACTCCAGACGGCGTGAATGACGCGGCAGGCAATCCCAACGGCTCCCTCCACAACATTGCGGGAATCTGCAACCGCGAGCGAAACGTAGCCGGCCTGATGCCGCACCCGGAGCGCGCGGTTGAGTCCGCACTGGACTCTGCCGATGGCCTGGTCATTTTCCGGTCGATGGTGGAAGCGCTGGTCGGCGCGGCAAAGGCAACTGCGTGAACTGCAGCATTGTTCGTGGACTGACGTTACTTGTGCTTGCTTTTGCTGTTCCCGGGTCATTGGGCGCAGATTCACAAAAAGAACTTCGTTCGGGAGCCGAGGACTTCGTCAAGCTGATTGAAAAAAAAGACTCACCAGCTTTGCTGAGCCGGTTTTCCGAACAAGGTACTTCTTTTATTGGCACAGCGTATGTGCCGATTAAGACTTCGCTGTCTCAGCAGGAGATTCAAAAGGATTTCGAGGCGAAGGCTGGTATTTACTGCCTATTTTTTGACACGACTTGCTTGCGGGACGAAGACTTAAAAGAGAGAACTCGCCAAAAAGGGCGCTCCCTCACTACCCCTCTACAATCCGTAATCGATCTGTTGGCAACGGCGAAAGGGAAAAAATTCGTAACTTCCGACAACGTGAGCAATGGGAAAGTGTCACTTATACTTTCCAACCGGACTCCAGAGACGGCGAGACTTGGGCAGGACGCACTGAATTTCTATTTCCGTTTCGAGCAAGGGCAATGGAAGCTCCGAAATTTCGAATATAACTGATTCTTGTTGAGCAAAGATGGCCACAGCACCTACGGAAATCAAAGTCACACCGGAAATTGCGGCGGAGCATGGCCTTACCGCGCAAGAATACGCGCGGGTGAAGGAGATCCTGGGACGCGAGCCGAACATCACGGAGTTGGGGATTTTCTCAGTGATGTGGAGCGAGCACTGCTCGTACAAATCGAGCAAAGTGCATCTGAAGCGGCTGCCCACGCGGGGGAAACTGGTGGTGCAGGGCCCAGGCGAGAACGCGGGCGTGGTGGACATCGGCGATGGGCTTGTCGCGGCATTCAAAATCGAATCGCACAACCATCCGAGCTATGTGGAGCCGTTTCAGGGCGCGACCACCGGTGTGGGCGGGATTTTGCGCGATATTTTCACGATGGGCGCGCGGCCGGTGGCTGTGCTCGATTCGCTGCGATTTGGCCCGATCACTCCTGGCAATGGCGTGAGTGAAGAGGAAGCGGCAAAAAATCGCCGCATTCTTGATGGCGTGATTCGCGGCGTTGCGCACTATGGAAATTGCTTTGGCGTGCCTACCGTGGGCGGCGAGGTAGCGTTCGAGCCTTGTTATTCGCAAAATCCCCTGGTGAATGCGCTGGCGCTGGGAATCGCGTATAAAGACGATATTTTCTTGGCCAAAGCGAAAGGCATCGGAAATCCCGTGATTTATGTTGGGGCGAAGACGGGGCGCGATGGAATTCACGGTGCCTCGCTGCTGGCGTCCGCGGAATTCACGGAAGAATCGCAGCAGAAGCGGCCCAACGTGCAGGTTGGCGATCCTTTTATGGAGAAGCTGCTCCTAGAAGCTTGCCTCGAAGCGATGCAAACGGGCGCGGTGGTCGCGATTCAAGATATGGGCGCGGCCGGGCTGACGTGCTCGACCACTGAGATGGCTTCGCGCGGCGGCACTGGAATCGAAATCGATCTGGCGAAAGTGCCACAGCGCGAGTCGGGCATGACACCTTACGAGATCATGCTCAGCGAATCGCAGGAGCGCATGCTGCTGGTTGCCGAGGACGGCCGCGAGCAGGAAGTGCTCGACGTGTTCAAGAAATGGGGACTCGACGCCGTAGTTGTTGGCGAAGTTACGGACGGCGGGCTGCTGCGCGTAAGAGACCGCGGCAAGTTGGCGGCGGAAATTCCGGCGCATCCGCTGGCGGAAGAAGGCCCCGTATATCAGCGGCCTATTGCTCAGCCGTCTATGCGCAAAGAAACAGCCGCGGACTGGTTCAAATTTTCAGCGGAAGGCACAAGCCTAACCGAGAATTTTGCAAAGCTATTAGCTTCGCCGGCGATTGCGTCGAAGCGATGGATCACGGAGCAGTACGACACATCGGTCCGCACAAACACGCTTGCAGGTCCTGGCGCGAGTGACGCGGCGGTAATTCGCATCAAGGATCCGCAAACGGGAGAGGTTAGGCGCGCCCTGGCTCTTGCGACGGACGGTAACGGCCGCTGGTGCGAGTTGAATCCGCGGGTCGGCGCTATGCACGCTGTTGCGGAAGCGGCTCGGAACGTCGCTGCAAGTGGGGCGCGTCCTATGGCTGCGACAAATTGCCTCAATTTCGGAAGCCCGGAAAAACCGGCGGTCATGTGGCAATTCAGCGAAGCGATTGACGGCTTGACCATTGCTTGCAACGAACTGGGCACGCCGATTACCGGCGGGAACGTCAGTTTCTACAACGAGACGTTGGGCAAATCGATCTATCCGACCCCGGTGATTGGGGTACTCGGGATTCTCGAAGACGCTTCGCGCGTGCTGAAGATCGATTTTCGCGAAGAGGGTGACGCTATTGTTTTGCTGGATGGAGCGACCTCGGCCCCTGTGGGCAAGGAGCAAGAGTTCTCTTCGAGCGAATATTCCAAGACGATTGCCGGCATTGTTGCGGGCGACCCGCCGGCCATTGACTTAGGTGCCGAGAAGCGTCTGCAGGAATGCCTGATTTCGCTCGCGAACAGCGGGTCGGTGCGTTCGGCGCACGACGTGAGCGATGGCGGGATTGCTGTTACTTTGGCCGAATCCTGCTTTGCGGCCGCCTCGCGAGGTGCGATGGCCCAACTGGGGGCCAAGGTGAACCTGCCGGAGGAATCCTCGCCGGCCGAATATGCGCTCTTTGGGGAACGCGGCGCACGCGTGGTCGTATCGGTCCCAGCAACTTTACTTGGCGCTGTTCTGGAGACTGCGAGACAATGGGGAGTGAAGGCTCTGCAAATCGGTCAGGTCATCCGCGGCGATGCTTTTCGCATCGAATATAGGGGGAGCGCGGTGATCGATAGTTCCGTCGCCAAGCTACATGGCATCTGGGCTCATTCATTGGAACGCGCACTCAAGGCTAGCTGAACGTCCGATGCACATGGGCGCGGTCAAAAGGAAATGACACAAAAGCTCGCTTACGCCGACGATCATTTTCACGACGAATGTGGTGTGTTCGGCGTCTTTGGGCATGAAGAGGCGTCGAAGCTGACGTATTTGGGTTTGTACGCGCTGCAGCATCGAGGCCAGGAATCGGCTGGAATCGTTTCCAGCGATGGCCGGGAACTGCACCTGCATCGCGCGATGGGTGAAGTCGAAGAAATTTTTACGCCGCCGGTGTTGAAGAACCTTCCCGGCGATTTGGCGATTGGCCACACCCGATATTCCACCGCGGGCGATAAAGCGCTGCTGAACGCGCAGCCAATCATGATCGATTGCAACAAGGGCAAAGTGGCGCTCGGGCATAACGGCAATCTTACGAATGCCGCGGAGTGGCGCCGCAAGCTCGAGCATCGCGGCTCGATATTCCAAACTAATAGCGACACCGAAGTGATCGTGCATCTATTGGCGCGCTCGCAAGCGCGCAACCTTACCGGCGCCCTTGGCGACGCATTGAATCAAGTGGAAGGTGCGTACTCGTTGCTGGTGCTGACCACGGACGAGTTGATCGCAGTGCGCGACCCGCGCGGGTTTCGCCCGTTAAGTCTTGGCAAAGTCGGTGATGCCTGGCTGGTGGCATCGGAAACCTGCGCCTTCGATCTGCTGAATGGCCAATATGTGCGCGAAATCGAACCCGGCGAAATGGTGCGCATTTCGCGGTCGGGTATCGAGTCCATTCATTTCGCGCCGGAGAAGCCGCGCCAGCAATGCATTTTCGAGCATGTTTATTTCGCGCGGCCGGACAGCATTATTTTTGGCCGCTCGGTGAACGATAGCCGTGAAGCGCTTGGCCGCACGCTGGCGAAAGAACATCCTGTAAGCGCCGATATCGTCGTGCCGGTTCCTGATTCGGGAGTGCCCGCGGCTGTGGGTTTCGCGCTGGAGTCCGGCATTCCATTCCGCATGGGCCTGATCCGCAATCATTATATTGGGCGGACGTTTATCGAGCCGTCGCAGGCCATCCGTAATTTTGGCGTGAAGCTGAAGCTGAATCCCATTCGCAGCCTGATCGAGGGCAAGCGCGTTGTGTTGGTGGACGATTCCATCGTGCGCGGCACCACCAGCCGCAAGATCGTGCGCATGGTGCGCGATGCCGGCGCGACCGAAGTGCACATGCGCATCAGTTGCCCGCCCACGATCTCGCCCTGCTACTACGGCGTGGATACGCCCACGCGCGAAGAGTTAATCGCGTCTTCGAACACGCCGGAAGAGATATGCAGGTATATCGGGGCCGATTCGCTGGGCTACGTTTCACTCGCCGGATTGAAGCAGGCAGTGGATGACACGAAAAGCAGTTATTGCACCTCTTGCTACACGGGTGTGTATCCTACGGACCTGGTGCAACTGGAAGTGCGCAACGGCATTGCGAGCAGCAAAACAGGTGAGGCGATGAATGGCAACGCTAGTGAAGGCTCCAAAGAGCATCCGGTAACGGTGGAACATGAAAGCTGAACTGAAGGCCGAGTCGAAAAGTGACGTCAAAGCGGACGCCAAGCGCAATAGAGAAGCTGAGCATCACGTGCCGGTTGGGCAACGAGTGCAGCGGGAGATTATCGCCTGGTTTTGGGTGGCGCTGGTTTTTTTGCTGATTAACGGCACTATCGGCCAGGCGCGCGTGATTCCCTCGGGCTCGATGGAAAACACTTTGCTCATCGGCGATCACTTGATTATGAGCCGTATCGGCTACGACGCCGGCGTGCCCTTCACGAATTGGCACGTGCCGCTGTGGCGCAATCCGCATCGCCAGCAGGTCATCATTTTTAAGCCGCCATTTGCGCCGGACACGCCGGACTACGTCAAGCGCGTTATCGGCCTCCCGGGCGATTCGATAGATATCCACGACGGTTCGGTGTGGGTGAACGGCCAAAAATTGACGGAAAGCTACACCACCGGCCGTTCAGATCCTTACGACCTGCGGCAGCCGTACAAGGTTCCGGACAACTGTTATTTTGTGATGGGCGACAACCGCGGGAATTCGTACGACAGCCGGTTTTGGGGCTGTGTGCCGCGCAACGACATTATCGGCACCCCGGTAATGATTTACATGTCGCTCGATGTTCCTCCAGACGCGTGGGAACCCGGGCAAATTCGCGAGCGGTTTTTTGCGTACGCGAACGCATTGGTGCATCCCGGGTTGGTACGGTGGAAAAGATTGTTCCGGACTTTTTAGACTGACTGTTCCCGGTAAAGCATAGGTGTTGCCGAACCTGCCCGGCGGCACGCAAGCATTCTCCCGAAAGAGAACGATAGGAACTTTCGTGCGCGCGTACGACAAACGAACGCCTATGGGAACTCAATGAAATACGCCGATGCCGGAGTTGATATCGCCGTCGCCGACGCAGCGAAGCAGCGCATCCGCCACCATGCGAGCAGGACGTTTACGCCGGGAGTGCTCGGGGGCATCGGGGGATTCGGCGCGTTGTTCGCGTTGGATACGAAACGATGGAAGGAGCCGGTGCTCGTTTCGAGTGCGGATGGGGTTGGCACAAAGCTTAAAGTGGCCATGGCTACGGGCGTGCACTCCACGGTCGGCGGAGACTTGGTCAATCATTGCATCAACGACATTCTGGTACAGGGCGCGGAGCCACTGTTTTTTCTGGATTACTTGGCGATGGGCAAGCTCGACGCGAATGTGGTCGAGCAACTCGTTGATGGTATGAGCCGGGCCTGCCGGAAGGCGGGATGCGCCCTTATCGGAGGGGAAACCGCGGAGATGCCCGGCTTCTATCCTCCGGGCGAGTATGATCTCGCCGGTTTCATTGTGGGAGCAGTGGAGCGCAAGAAACTTCTTAACGGAAAAAGTGTGAAGCCTGGTGACGCGCTTATCGCACTGCCCTCGGCCGGACTACATACGAATGGTTATTCGCTCGCACGCAAGCTGGTGTTTGAAGTTGCCAAGCTCAAGCCGGACACGTATGTCGCGGAAGTCGGGAACAAGATTGGCGCCGAACTGCTCAAGCCGCATCTTTGCTACGCGACGGCGCTGAAAAATATCGTTGCACGCGGCTGGGTTTCCGCGCTGGCGCACATTACGGGCGGCGGCATCCCTGGGAATCTGCCGCGCGTGCTGCCGTCCGGCGTGCGAGCGGAAATCGATTTGTCCACGTGGCCAGTTCCGCCAATATTTAAGTACCTTGCGAAGCTGGGGAAAATCGAGTCAGACGAGCTTTTGCGATCGTTCAATATGGGCGTGGGTATGATTCTGGTGGTGCCGCCGGGAAATGTAGCCTCCGTGGAAACTGATTTAAAGCGTCGCCGCGAAAAATTTGTTCGGATTGGCAGGATTGAGCGGGGAGACTCCGGCAAGGCGAAGGTTAAGTTTTCGGGGTCGCTTGGTCTATAGAACATCTGGCGCCCAGTTTTGGTGAGAGCAGTCCATCTTAAATTCAGTCTACAGAACAGGGTTTTACCGGGCTTTTAACGCCCGCGCGGTTTCTTTTTCTGTGGCTTCGATTTTTTGCGGGGTCGCGCACTCCCGCCGGAATGTTGTGGGCTGGCCAATTCGCGGCGTTTCCGTGCAGCCCAACGCGGCTTGTTGACTTGTCGGCCGCGGCCGATGCCCAAGCTGTCGGGTGGAACGTTTTCAGTGATTGTAGAACCCGCACCAACGTAGGCGCCATCTCCAATGCGCACGGGCGCCACCAGCGTAGTGTTGCTGCCAATGAAAACGCCGCGACCGATGTTCGTAGGGTGTTTGGCGAAGCCATCATAGTTGCAGGTGATCGTGCCAGCCCCGATGTTCGTCTTTGGACCAACGTGCGCGTCGCCGAGATAGGTCAGGTGTGGGACCTTCGCGCCTTCGCCAATGACGGCATTTTTCATCTCCACAAAATTTCCGGCGCGCGCGCGTTCCTTGAGGTGGGTTCCCGGCCGCAGGCGGGCGAACGGTCCGACAGTAGTGTTGCTGTCGAGACGAGTCTGAACGATGACACAGTGCGGCTCGACCAAAACATCGTCGCCCAAGGTCGCGTCGCTGAGCACGCTGCCCGTGCGAACCGTGCAGCGCTGGCCAATCTTGGTTTTTCCGAGCAACTGCACACAAGGTTCGATCAGTGTGTCTTCACCGGCGGTCACATCCTCATCGATCAAGACGGTTTCCGGCAATTGGATGCTGACTCCGCCATCCATCAAGTCAGCGCGCTTGCGCTCGCGGAAAATGCGGTCCACTTCTGCAAGATCGGCGCGTGTGTTGCAGCCAAGAGCTTCCCGAGGATCGGCGGCCACATGCGCCAACACCGGTTCATTTTTGGCGGTGAGTACAGCAATAGCATCGGTCAAATAGAGTTCGCGATGCTTGTTGTGGGGCTTCACTTGGGCCAGGGCCGGCCAGAGTTTCTCCAGAGTGAAGCAGTAGATGCTGGAATTGATTTCGTTAAGGTCGCGCTGCTCATCGGTGAGCTGCGATTCTTCCACGACGGCCTGAACGCTGGTTTCGGATTTGCGGAGGATGCGTCCGTAGCCGCTGGGATCGCTGACCACGGCGCTCAAGATGGTGGCGGCGGCGTTCGCGGCGCGATGTGCGGCGAGCATCGCGCGCAAAGTTTCCGTGCGGATCAGCGGCGCGTCACCCGGCAAGACAATCGCGAGTTTCGCGGAACCCAGCGCGCGGCGCGCTACCTGCATGGCGTGACCTGTGCCATGCTGCGGCTGCTGCAGCACACTTTCGGCTTCGAGTGGTTCGACCACCGCGGCGACCTGATCCGCCTGATGGCCCACCACTGCGACGATTTTCCTCGATTTTAGTGGAGCGCAGGCCGCAATGACGTGTTCGACCAACGTTCGGCCACCCGCGCGATGGAGCACCTTTGCCAGGCTGGACTTCAGGCGCGTCCCTTTTCCCGCGGCGAGAATGACGACGGCAAGATCGTTGGCCGGCATAAGCCCAATCATTCTGCGGGAGCAGAATCAATTTCGCAAATGCTCCGAGTTGTGGATTTATGGAAAGTGCTTAATCGGCGGCAACGGTATCAGCGGCAACGGTTGCGAGCGTCGGAGCAGGCGTCTCCACCTGTTTGTGAAGAGCGTCTTGCGTGGTAACGGTCCAAAGAGTGGGATCTGCGAGCAGGCGGCTAACGAGCTGAGTATGCAGCGCGTGACCGGCCTTGTGTGCCTCGACCAGGCCTAATAGCGGGAGACCTGCCAACGCAAGGTCGCCTATCAGGTCCAGAGCCTTGTGGCGGCCGAACTCATCGGGGAAGCGCAGCGGCCCGTTCATCACCCCGTCCGCGGTCAGCACGATGGCGTTGTCCAAGGAACCGCCGCGAATCAGGCCCATCGAGCGCAGAGGCTCGATATCGCGCTCGAAGCAAAAGGTGCGGGCGCGTGCGAGGAGATGGCGAAAGGTTTCCGGGCTCACAAGCATCTCGACTTCTTGCTGGCCGACTAAGGGGTGCGGGAAATCCACGTAGCAGCGCACTCGAAATTCGTCAGCGGGATAGATACCGATTCGCCTGTCGCCCTCGATGACTTCGAGTGGCTTCAAAACTTTAAGGTAGCGGCGTTTGCGCCGAAGCCGCCGAGTGCCGGCTTGCTCGAGCATTTGCATAAACGGCTCGGCGGAGCCGTCAAGGATGGGCACTTCGATGGAATCGATATCGATGTAAACGTTGTCGATGCCACAGGAATAGATTGCGGCGAGCAGGTGTTCGGTGGTGGAGAGCAAGACGCCGTGCTTCATCAAACTGGTGGCGTAGCTCACGCGCGCGACGTTGTGCCCTTGCGCTTCAATCGTGAAATTGTCGAGGTCAACGCGGCGAAATACGATGCCTGTATCGGCCGGAGCGGGAACGAGGCGGATGTGCCCGTAGACACCGGTGTGCAGACCCACACCTTCGGCAGATATAGAATTCGCGATGGTGGTTTGGAACATCTACATCTCAGATTCTAGCATAATGTCATGGAAGATTTTGTCGCTTGTTCCTTAGTATCAACAACTTATAAAGGTGGTGCCGGCACCCGCCGCGTTTGGCGTGGTAATTTAGCCACATTTCGCCCCACAATCTGTGTCTTTGTGGAACAATGCTGCTTCCGCATCCTGTTAGGCTTCCTTTCCCTGTTGTTCTGCGTCCCATTGTTTGCGGTGCTATAATTAGATTTACTGTTTTTCTAGGGTAAGGTGACCGATGAATCGAGCGGCGCGTATCTGCATTTTGATAGCTTCGGCAGCGATCGTTTGCTACGCAGGAATTGGCCACGTCCTGGGACGTACGCCGGACGACAAGGCATACAAGTCGCTGACCGTGTACGGCGAGGTCCTGCAAAAGATTCAGTCCGACTACGTCGATGAGCCGAACATGCGGCTGGTGACAGCCGGTTCGTTGCACGGCTTGCTGGAGTCCCTGGATGCGCAGTCCAGCTATCTAACGCCGCGTGAATACACGGAATACAAGCAGAAAATGCAGAGCGCCGGGACTGGGGAGACGGGCCTGAACCTGAGCAAGCGATTCGGCTACGTCATAGTCATCTCGGTTTTGCCGGAAAGTCCCGCGGAAAAGGCCGGCATACACAGCGGCGATATCTTTGAGTCCGTGTCGGGCTTCACCACGCGCGACATGTCTGTGGGCCAGGCTCTGAACCTGTTGAATGGACCTGTGGGCAGCGGCGTGAAAGTCGGCGTGATCCGCCGCGGACGTGCCCAACCCGAGGAAGTGGATGTCGTACGGCAGAAGTTGGCAATGGCGAAGATTACCGTGCAGAAGACCGATCTGGACATCCTAGCGTTTCGTATTCCATCTCTCGATGCCGGGCGTGCGGAGGAAATTCGCAACCGTCTCGCAGATGCGGACAAGCAAGGAATTCACAAAGTGATCTTGGATTTGCGAGAATGCGGCCGCGGTCCAGTTTCAGAAGCAGTCAATGTCGCGCGCTTGTTTATTCCGTCAGGAACGGTCGCAACGTTGCGTGGACAGACCGTTTCCGCGCAAACATTTGCGGCGGAACCCAGCAAAGTGGTTTGGCGCAATCCAGTTTCTATTTTGATTGATGGCACCACGTCGGGAGCGGCGGAAGTGCTGGCATCGGCAATCGTTGCGAATCATCGTGGCGACGTGGTGGGCGAACGTACCTTTGGCTTAGCCTCGGAGCAGAAGCTGATCACGTTGGATGACGGTTCGGCCTTATTCCTGACTGTCGCCAACTATTACAATGCTGGCGGCAAGTCTATCCTGGATGACGGCGTGACGCCTTCGGAGGTCGTTCGCGCTGCAGCCGAGGACGACAACGATGTGAGCGATGACAGCTCAGGCACTTCCAAAGAAACACTATCGGGGCCGCGCCCGCTTTCTCCGGAAGACCCAGTGTTCCACAAAGCTCTCGACCTGTTAAGGGCACCCGCGAAGAAGGCTGCCTAACATTCCGGTGGCGGATAGAAGTTTCCCGCCTATTGCCGGTTTCTGTTCTGGACGATGGCGCGGCGTCAGTTTTGCCATTCTTCTTACGTCCTTGATTTTTGCCGCGGTTGCCTGCAAAAAAAAGCAATCATCTCCTCCTTTAAAAGCTTCGCAAGTCCATAGCATCACGCGCGAAATGCTGCGCGCAGCTGCGTCGGTTGTTCGCGAATCAGGTCACATCGAGTCCAAGCTGGAGTTTGACGGCCGCCGCTCCGGGCAAGTCGATCACATTCGCGTCACCGTGACGGCGGGCACATCGGAGTCTCAAAATGAGTTGCTGGCTCGGCTCATACAATCGTTGGACCGAGTTGCGACCTCCAACGCGTTGACGCGCGATGCCGCGAGTGGCGCTGAACCAGCCACTCATTTGGAGTACCGGCACGGAGGGGTGCCGACCCAGATCATAGAGATAGCAACACGAACTTCATCTACGCCGGCGCCTCCAGCGGAAACGGGTTCTCCGCGATTGGCGATAATTCTCGATGATTTGGGCAACGACCGCGCCGCTGCGCAGGCCATTTTCGCATTGCCGTATCCACTGACGATCTCCGTTCTGCCGAACCATCCGCATTCGGTGGACATTGCGCAAGAGGCGCGCCGGCGCGGTTTTCAGGTGATGCTGCACCTTCCGATGGAGTCCCTGCGCAACGAACAGCCAGAAGCGCAGGAGTTGCGGCCAGGGATGTCTGCGGCTGACGTGAACGGTTTAGTGGCTGATTTACTACAAGCAGTGCCAGACGTTGCCGGAGTTAACAACCACCAGGGCTCGCAATCCACCGCGGACGCAGCGCTAATGGATGAATTGATGCCGGTGTTACGCGAACACGATCTTTTTTATGTCGATAGCAGGACCACGACCGCCACTGTTGCGTTTGACACCGCGCAGCGATTCGGCGTGCGCTGCGGGTTCCGCAACGTTCCGTTTCTCGATGATGTTGCGGAAGTGAGCGCGGTGCGCAAGCAGCTGCTGCTTGCGCTGCGTGGTGCGCAGAGGAAAGGCGATGCGATTGCTATCGGTCACCCGCATGCCGCGACCTTGCAAGCGTTGCGAGATGTTT
>Ga0210384_10004655_pt1 | contig 15214 bp, 11 predicted proteins | sample IncBWH2MmetaG_FD_160574 | JGI IMG/M metagenome (GOLD analysis project Ga0210384, IMG submission 160574) | Forest soil microbial communities from Barre Woods Harvard Forest LTER site, Petersham, Massachusetts, United States - Inc-BW-H-2-M | ecosystem: Environmental > Terrestrial > Soil >...
TGTCGAGGGTGCCGCCCCCGCCGACGGTCAGCACCACCGAACCGTTCTCATAAGTCGCAAACCTCGCGCCACCGTCGACGCTCACTTTGTACCTTCCCGGAGGCAAACCCACGACCTTATATCGGCCGCCTTCATCCGAGACCACCGTACGCTCTGCGCCCGTTCCGGCGCTGGTAATCGTCAGCTTCGCGCCTCGCACGGCGAGTCCTTGCGGGTCCATCACCGTTCCCGTAAGCGTCGCCGTATTCACTTGCGCCTGGGCCATTCCGGCGCAGCCCAGCACCAACATGCACAGCGTGATCGACCGAAACACACCATGACGTCGTTGCATCTGACTCCTCCTCGTGGAAACCATTCAATCTTCCGCTACCCCGAGCGGCGGCGGGATGTCCCGCCGAATGCAGGCTACGCGATTGAATACTCGGCTTTTACTTCAATAATCGGTCGAGTTCAATCAAATCTTATTCGCTAAGTTCCTGAATCTAAACCTAAAGGAGGGTTTTTTCGCCGCAGGAAGGATGTTTGAGGCAGCAAAACAGAGGGAACCAGGCAGAAAATGACTACAGCACCAAAAAAGCCTTTTGGCTCAAATCTGCAAGTGGCGCTGCACCAGCTTGCGGAGTTTTTCGCGGTCTTCGTCTTTCATGTGTACGAATTCTACGCCGCCGCCGTCCGGACCAATATTTCGCACCACAGCGGTAAAGTGAATCCGGCGCAGCCCCGAGCGGACTTCCAGCTTGATGGAATCTCCCACGGCGAGTTTTTTCGGCGATTCCAGGTACGCCCCGCCCAGGCTGATGGTCCTCACGCGCGCAAGCCCTGCTTGCGCGCCGTCAATCTGCGCTCGCAACGGCGATTCCAGAGGTACTCGCACATACCTTCGCGGAACAACATAATTGCCGCTGGTCTGGGGGGCCGCTTCCAACGCCGCGCGCGCCCGCGTCGAAGACGGCCGGTTTTCAATCATCGCCAGGGCATCTTCCGCCGCGGCACGCAATCCCGACGGTTCGGCAAACGCTAGACCTTCGCGGCCTTCCGCCAGCATGCGCAGCAATTCCGCCGCTTCCGCGGCGCGCATGCGCCCGATCGCTTCAATGGCCTTGATGCGCACAAACAGGTCGCGCAGAACTTCATGCTCGCCCGCGGCAATTTCCATCAATTGCGGCACGGCCGTCGTCTCCTGAGCCAAGCCGATTTGATCAATCATCATCGGGACGACCAGAGCATGAGCGTCTGCCAAGACCGCCGAAAACACGAACGCCGCGCTTTGCGCAGAGCCAGCATTGGCTGGCCGCGAGAGTTCGCTAACCGCCAGATCCTGCAAATTCCACTCCCAGCTCGCTAGCGCCCGGGCCAAGCCCCGCAGCAGGCGTTCCGGGTCGGCGGCGGCCAGCAGCTTGATGGCTGCGCTCACACGCTGCCTGCGCGCTTCATAGAGCCGCGTTTCGAGAAGGTTCAGTACCGGGACACCGATGGTTCGCAGCAGCCGCGCCATCGCGGCCACCATTTCCGCGCCGCGCGGTTCGGTCAAAAGCAGCGTCAGGCGATCGAGCAGCCTCTCAGGGTCGCGCTGCAAAAGCCGCGGCAAAACCGGATCAAGCGGCCGGTTGGCCAGAGCCGCATCCACCAAAAGCAGCCAGCGGTCCTGCGCCACCAAACGGTGCGCGAGGGCCGACAGATGATCGTGTTCTTTGTCCTTCGGCACGCGTTCCAGGCCGATTAAAATGTTTTCGAAGCCCGCGTAATCGGCGCGAATCACGGCAACGCGCCCCAGCGTCTCTAGGAAGGCGGCCAGCAGCGCGGCTGTCTCCGGAATGGTTTCCTTGTCCAAGGCCTGCATCGTCCCGCGGCTCAAATCCTCCGGCAATTGATTGGGCCAGAGCGATTCAATGATGGGCGTCATTTCATTCAATCCTGCCGCCACAGCGCGCCGGGCCGACACATTTTCGCTTTCCACGCGTCGCGAATAGTTGAGCAAGATGTTTCGTGCTTCACGCCGTGGAGCATCCGCTCCCGCTTCCGCCAACTGCCCGAGCGTGCGCTTCAGCGCCACCACCGGCACGCACCACACTTCAGGTCCGCGCAGCACCACGGACTTCTCTCGCGGCGCAAGTTCCAGCCAGAATTTCTCGACAATTTGTTCCCGGTGCGTGTCGCTGGCCCAGGTGGTCGCCAGCAACGTCAGGTGTTGCGAAGAGTGCGGACCGGTATACGCGCCCGAACTGACCAGCACGTCGCTCAGTCGGTGAAACGTCTGGCGCACGGCGTTTGGCGCAAGCGTCCCGGCGGAAAACTCCGCCCCGAGGAACTCCAGAATCAAACTCTCAGAGAGACGCAGCAAGTACGGCTGCGGCCGCTCGCCCTCGCGCGGTGCATACTGCGAAATCGAACTGAGTAGCATGCGCACCGTCTCGCGGCTGGCATCGTCCATGGCCCCGTGAATGGCCCGCGCCGCTTCTTCCGGCGCAAGCCCGCGTGCTGCTTCGAGCGGCGGCGTCAGCCGCGCAATCAATCGCAGCGCGGCTATGAGATCGTCGGTTTCCGGCGGAAGAATAGGAGTCTCGTTGACCTCGCGCGGCGAGTTTCCGCCGTAGGCCACCAGCGCGCCCATGAGGCTCGCGAGCACGGTATCCACTTTGCGTTCCGTCTGCGTATTAATGGAAATCCCTTCCACGCGATTCTCCAAGAGCCGCGCGGCCCACCACAGGCTGCCTCCGCGCTTAATAGACTCCTCCGATCTTAACAACGATGCCTTGAAGAGTTGCGCCAGCGTGTCCAGTTCGCCTACATGAAATTGCCTTGCGAAGGCCAAAGACTGAATTCCTGAGCGCTGCAAATCCCGCGCGAGCGACTGCATCTCGCCCCGTCCGTCGGGGAGATGCGCATCGCTGAGCTTCGGCACAACCAACCCGCTGCGCTCAATGTGGATTTCAATCCCGTTCAGTGCGCCCGCGAGATCGTGCAGGGTCTCATAGGACGCGTCCAGACTCTGAAGTCGTCGCGGGTGGTTGCGGTCATACAGTCGTTCCGAGCGGAATAGCAAATGAAGGCACCGAAGCGAATGGATGAGCCCCGCCGTCCGCGCATCGGGAGTTGGCGCGCTCACCTCCCGCGCGGATCCCGAGAACGGTTTCGACGCGTTGCGTACCTGTGGTTCGGCCTTGGGACGCGATTCAGCCTCGTCGCGCTGCTCCTCCACCGGCATGATGGCCCGAAGTACCAAAGCGTTCCCCACTTGCTTCTACCGAGCTTATTTTGACCAACCGGTCAAGTACGGGCCCCGCCTTGCACACTCCGACAGCAATAACGCATGAGGGCAGGGTACCCTTGGCCATAAAGCAAGCACGCTGCCTGCCTCCGTACTCCAGAACTAAGGTTTTTGTTTTGAACAAGTTGATTCCGAGGTCATGGAACTCAGCCGATGGGGTGGTTACAAAAAGTTACGTTTCTAGTAGTGGAGCTCTGGGCGCTAAAGGCCTGCGAGCCGGCTCTTCGAACCCTCGGCTCGCCCCGCTTTTGGCCTGGAAGCCTTTATTTTGGCTGCATCCTGACGTTGGTGATGTTGACCGTTCCGCCCTCGGTGGCCTGTATCGTGCGTCTCACCGGCTGGTACCCAGTAAGCCTCACAGTCACCGTATGCAAGCCAGCCGGAACCTGCACCCGCGAGGGCGTCGTTTGTCCCGTCGAAGTCCCATCCACCAGAATCTCAGCACCCGTTGGGGACGTTTCTACCTGGGCCCATGCCACTCTTACGGTTGATTTTTCCTTCAACGGCACGTCGAGCTGCGTCTGAATATTGTCTTTCACCTGCACACTTCCGGCATAAGCATCGTAGCCCGGCACACGCAGCACCAGGTTGTACGAGCCAGGTGCAAGCGGCAACGTCACTGGCGTCTGGCCGGACTGTTTTGCTCCATTAATGAATACATCCGCTCCTGCCGGCTGGCTCGCGATATACAAACCCTTGGCCAGTGATTCGAGCGTAACCCGTTGATCCACAACGCTCCCCGCCTTCACCTGCAAAGCGGTTTGCATCGACTGGTAGCCATCCTTCTGAACTTCCAGGCCATAGCGCTCCGGAGTGAGGTCATTGAAGCTGCAAGGCGTCTGGCATTGACTCACGACGCGTCCCGCAGGCCCTCGCAGAACGGCTGTCGCTCCTATCAGATCCGTGACGACGTGGATCGCTCCGCGGCCTCCTGTTGGAACCGGGTGTCCTCCGTCGGCGTCATGTCCACTCTCGGCCACCGGTGCGTCTTCATACTCGATATGATCTACCACCCGCACGCTCGCGGGAGCATCGCGCAGGAATTTCAGCAGCGCCCCATGTTCTGCGGGACGCAATTTGCCCGCTAGAACGAGCGTGTTTCCGATAGCCTGGACCCTTGCCCGCCCATTCAAGCCCTTCTCCGAGATAGCTTCCTCAATGCGACCTTTGTACTCCGCCGCCTGCGCACTCACAACCGGTTCGGTCTTCTTCGGCACTGGCTTCTCTACGCGAGGCTCGGCGGGTTTCTTTTCCGCGGCGGCTGGCTCGGGGATCGCTCCTGCCGGTGCCTCAGTTCCAGCCGGACTCGCTGCGGTGGTGTTTGTCCCGCTCTCTGCCGGCGCCGTTACCGCCGCCGCATCGTGCTCGGCCTGTTTCTGCGCGGCGTTAATCTGGCGTGCGCCTTCAATGACAGGCCGCAGCTTTTGCACTCCATAGGCGATTACGCCGAGCAGTACCATGGCGACGAAAATGCTCCCGATGACGCTCTTCTTTTTCGGTTGCTCTACGATCGGTGTTATTGGCCCGGTCCGGCGCACCACCGGCGTCTGCGTAGGACTGGAAGCTCGCGCATTCAGCGACCGCGTCGTTGCCATGGTCATCGGATCTTCTGCATGGAAGTTCCGGCCGCCCTGCGCGCCCACACCCGTTCCACCGAGTGGCAGCGTCGCGTTCGGCAGGCCCGCTCCGCCAGCGACCATGGTCTTATCTGGATTCGCGCCCGGCGCGATACTGCGGTAATTTCGCAATTCCTCGAGCATTTCGCGGCAGCTCTGGTAGCGTGCTTCCGGTTCCTTGGCCAGCGCCTTTATCACCACCGCGCTGATCCCCGGATGAATCGATGGGTTAATCTGCCGCGGCGGCACAGGCTCTTCGTTCACAATCTTGTAGATGACCGTCGTAATGTTCTGTCCGGGAAAGGGCTTCTCACCCGTCACCATCTCGTAAAGAAGCACGCCTAGCGAGAAGATATCGCTCCGTCCGTCGACCGCCCGGCCCTTCACCTGTTCCGGTGACATGTAGCTCGGCGTGCCCATCACGTGGGCGGTCTGCTGCATGGTGCCGAACTGCAGTATCTTCGCCGTGCCGAAGTCCGTGACCTTTACCGTATCATCGGCGGTCAGCATAATGTTCGCCGGCTTGATGTCCCGGTGGATGACGTTCCGCTCATGCGCAAACTGCAGCGCACTGCAGGTCTGTTCCATGATGCGCAGCACGCGTGGCAGTGCAAATGCTTGCCCGCCATCGAGATGCGCCTGCAAACTTTTGCCTTCCACCAGCTCCATGGTGATGTAGTACAGGCCATCTTCTTCGCCCGCGTCAAACACGACCACGATATTCGGGTGGGTCAGCAAACCAGCCGCACGCGCTTCCGTTTGGAACCGCGTCAGCAACTCAGGACGTGACAATCCCGTGCCTTCTTCGCTCAATTTGATCGTTTTCACCGCGACGGTGCGTCCAATCACGGGGTCCGTCGCCTTATAAACGACACCCATGGCGCCGCGGCCCAGCTCGCCCATAATCTCGTAACGTCCTGCTTTTAAACCTGTTGTCATCGCCCCGTTCGACTTTCCATGCGCTGTATCTATCGCCAGCCGTAGACTGGCCCGTGCTGCTGAACCTGTTGGTTGCCTACGAGCTCCGACTCAAAGTCACGCCAGCCCGTACCGGACACGCCCGAGCCGAATGCCGCACCTTAAAATGGGTCCATCCGCCGGTTGCCAGAACAACGGATACACTTTTGCTTACACGCGGGCTCCCTATCATGCACAGTACCCACTAAATTTTAGGTTGGTCAACGCTACTGGGGTACCAGTGTTTCGCACTCGACACGTGGCAAACCTCCAGAGCAACTCGGCGCAACGGGTAGCGTTCGCGGGCCCAGGAGCTGTTTCCGAGGTCCAGAGTCGTCAAGCTGATCCGCCTAGGGGCGCGGCATCGCTTCCCCCGGTGACATGCTTCGCTCGGGCATCGGCACGTTGGTTTCTCGGATGGGTCGATCGACCTCGTCCGGCCGCGACGGCGCTTCCAACCCGTCCGTCAGCAAATAGCCTTCGAGCGCCAGCCCATTGGTCCACACCCCTTCGAGCGCCGCAATGTAGTCGATCTGCAGTTCGTAGAGCTTGCGCTGCGCCCCCAGCACGCGCGGATAAGACGCCAGCATCAGCCCATACTTGTCCACCAACAGTCTGTAGGCTTTCTTCGCGTGCGGCAGAATCTCGTCGCGGTACTCCACGGCCATCAATTTGGCGTTCGCGTACTCATCGACCACGGTGGCGGCGCGCTCCCGCAGCGTCAGCGCCACGCGCATCTTTTCCTGCTCGGCCCGTTCCATGTCCGCGCGAGCTGCGCCGATGCTTCCTTGATTGCGGTTGAAGATCGGTATCTCGACGCTGGCTTCTGCGATCCCTTCCCAGCCTTTGGCAAAAGGCACGCTCGCTAAAGTCTCGTGGTTGTACTCCATTCCAGCGCGGACCACTATGTCCGGAATCGGCTCGCGTTGCGCCCGCGCCAGCACGGCCTGAGCGCGCCTCGTCGCCATTTGCGCAATCTCCACGGCAGGGCTGCGCTTCGCGATCGCTTCGACGGCTTCCTCTTCATTCAATTCCGGCCAGCCTCTCTCGAGATCGCCTGCCACCGTAGCCAGCGGGAACTCCGGTTGTCCAATCACCGCCGCCAGCGAACGCCACTCTTCCCGAAGCGTGTTCTCCTGCATCCGCGCCGCCATGCGCATCCGTTGCGCTTCGACCTCAGCTTCCAGCACTTCGGATTCGTCCGACTGCCCGGTGTTCATCAATTCTCTCTGCGTTTCGGCCCCATCTTCCGCAATCTTCGCCAAATCCCGCCGTGCCTCCAGCCACTCCTGCGCTGCCAGAACGCGCAAAAACGCCATCTTCACCGCGGTTGTGACGCGAGTGCGCTGCTCCTGGGCCTCGATCTCCGCGAGCCTGGCCTCCGCGCCAAAAACCTCGCGGATCTTGCCTCGCTTTCCGCCCGTCACGATCGTCTGCTGCAAAAAAAATCCCTGCTTGCCGCCGCCGACCGACCCGCCGCGTATCTCATCCCCGGTATAACCGACGGAGGGATTCGGGTAGAGTCCCACCTGCTGCTGCCGCGCTTTCGCCGCGCGAATTTCCGCTTCCGCTTGCCGCAGCGTTGGATTTGTCTCCCCAGCCATCTTCTCCACTTGCTCCAGCGTGACAACCTGCCCACCCGCGCGACCCTGAGCCCGCCCCATCTGCGGATACTCCGGCTTCACCAGCGGAACGTCCCCATGGTGGTGCTGCATGTGCTCCGGCATGGCCGGCGGCATCTTCCTATCTTGCTGCGCAGGCTCCTGCTGAGCGCGCCCCGCAGCGCAAAGTGGTATAGCTCCCGCCAGAAATCCCGCGAAAAATTTCAGAGCCAATTTCATCGTCATCCTCATAGTTTCCGTGCCCTCTGAGTCCTCTGTGGTTTCTATGTAATTTTTTTTGTTTCTCTCCGCTCACGACGTATGCGGGTGCTCGACTTTCTCGTCCGTTTCGCCTCCCGCAATGCGCATCATCATCTCCTCGTACTCCTTGTCCGGAAGCACCCGCACGAGCGTCATCATCCCCATCAGACCCGCGCTCCAATTCGGAGGTAGACCGTGGGCCTCGGGCTTCACCACCGCTTCATCCATTCCCATTTCCATGAACGCATCCTGCGGAAACCCCGGCACGCTGTTCGCATTTTCCGCAATCGGAGAATGATGCACATGTTCGAAAGGCACGCTCTCCGCCAGCGTTTCCATTTGGCTTAGCGCTTTCGCATCCCTCGTATTCGCCGTCTCGATCGCCCGGTCGCGCAAGAGATCCATCATGCTGTTCATCATGTGGTGCGGCAGGTGGCAGTGCACCATCCACGATCCCGGATACTTCGCATCGAACTCCACGACGCGCGCCTGCGCCACGCCTACCAGCACGGTGTTCATCGGATACCACGTCGATTCCGGCGCGCGCCCGCCTTCTGTCCCCGTCAAAACGAATTGGTTTCCGTGCAGGTGAATCGGGTGATGGTCCATCCCCATGTTGATGATGCGCAACCTCACGCGGCTCCCCAACTTTGCGATCATTGGCGTGATCGCAGGTGCCGATACTCCGTTAAACGTCAGCCAGTTGTATTCCATGGCCGCCGTATTCGGCACACGGTTGTTCGGTAAAACAGCCCACTCCTGCAAAATCAAGCCAAAATCATGATCCGCTCGAGGCTTGTAAGTCCTTTCCGGATGCGCCACAAAGAATCCAATCATGCCCATCATTTCCTGCATGGCCCCGTGCGAGTGGTAGAAAAACGTGCCTTCCTGGTGCACCGTGAATTCGTAAACGTATTTTTCTCCCGGCGCAATGGGCTTCTGGCTGATCCACGGGACGCCGTCCTGCTCGATGGGTACCTCCAATCCGTGCCAGTGAATGGAGGTCGATTCCGGCAATTTATTTTCGAAAATAATGCGCACGCGGTCGCCCTGCTGCACCTGAATCGTGGGCCCCGGACAGCTCCCGTTGTAGCCCCACACGTCGATGGTCTTGAACGGGGCGATTTTTCGCTTCACCGGTTCCGCCACCAGCCTGAACACTTTCACCCCGCCATCCACTTCATGTGGCAAGTCCGCCAAGTCCGGGGCGACCACCGGCAAAAACGGGTCTGGCCCCGCCGGCCCGGGCGCAACCTGCTTTTTGTCGTGCTTGCCGTACGGACTATGGTGCCGCCCCTGTTCCATCTCGCGCGCCGTTTGCGGATCATTCCCCGGCGTATTTCCGCCGAGAGATTCCGCCAATGCAAGAAACCCCGCCCCGAAAAATGCCGAGTCCTGAAAAAATCTTCTTCTATTACGGCTCATTCCCGCCTCCCGAACTGATCCTTAGGTTCTGTTTGTTACGCCGTCTTTTCCGCAACTACCCGTAAAACCCAGCTCGCCCGCAAGCCCCGGTGGGCTGGCCCTCTCGGGCCGGCGGTTGTTCCGCGGCGGCGCAAACGCGCGAGATTCAGTCCTTGCCGCGAAGAGACTTCGTTGACGATGGACGCAAAACCGGACTTCAGATGCGGAGAATTGTGGTCAATAGAAGAGAATCTGACGATTCTAACGGAATGAGATGCACGCCCGGGCCCCGTGGACCTTGGCGCAAACTTTCAAGTCGCAACTCGGGCGAACCCTGGTGAATAACTCGGGCCGCAGGATTCCGCGCGCCCTGCGAAAGCAGACATTCTTCGTCCGGCTTGACGAGCACTGCGGAAAAGTCGCTAACTCCGCAGGCCGTGCCGGGCGCAACCAGCTGCGGCCGGCCGTCGCCTCCCGTGGCTGCTACATCGTGGCACTGCTCTTGCCGCACTCCCGAAACACAACTTTTCGCCGCACAGAGCGGTGCGCACACAGGCGCAATCAGCAAAGCCAGCACTGTCAAGAAGGCAAGCACGGCCCTGTTTGCCGTCCGCGCCCGACCTGGAATCGTTTGGTTCATTCTTTCATCGCGACGTGACACCGCTGCTCTCGAACTTTCTACTCCCGTCTCATCGCCCTGGCGCGCCAATCTGAAAAGCGATTCGCGCCATCAGCAGGAGGCATCGTTATGTTCGCCAAAAAGCCAGCGTCGCACGCCTTTTGGTAGTTTTGAAAATCGACCCAGCCCAGCCGCGGCAGCTACAGAGGAGGCGGCCCAGAGCAATCGGTAGACGACCAAGCCCAGGACAAAAAGAACCGTGAGCGATGCGGCCAGCAAGGTTGACTTATCCATAGCCCACCTCGCAGATAGTGTATCACCGCCGCTACCCACGAACAGGAATGCCCCCTATCGGATCAGCCTGCCGGCCGTCCCTGGTGTCGCAAATTCCCGATTCCGGTTCTTCGCTCAATACCCATGGCCGCTGGAATCACTTTTCACTTCCACTTTCCCTCGAAAGGAGCGGTACACAAACGTGAAGTAACTCGCCGCAAGAACCATCCCGGCGATCCACCAAAGAACCCCGACCTTCAATCCATACGCCCCGGCCTTTGCGCTTTCCACCGTCAGCGAATACACGGGATTGCGCGCGGGCAACACCATGGGATAGACGCCGAACACCACGCTCGTCAACATCCCCGCAAGGTACGCGCACGAAGCAAAAAACGCTTTGCGCTCATCGCGCTTCCGCAGCTCGAACGCCACCCCCGCGAGCCCCGCCACCGCCACAAGCGGCAAGACCAATCCCCAGGGCCAGGTGAGAAAATTTTCCTTCACTTGCGGCTGCACCTTAAATGTTACCGCCGTGACGATGGCTGTCAGCGCGACCACACCCCACCAAATCCGCGCGCAAAGCCTGCCGGCGCGGCCGTTCACCGCGCCGCTCGTTTTTAATTGCACCCACAATGAGCCATGCATCACCAGCGCCAGCAACGCCAGCACGCCCACCAGAATCGTGTACCAATCAAGGATGCCCGTCTCTGCCCCCAACCGAAAATCTGTCCACAGCGGTTCGAAAAAATAACCACTGGCATCGAGCGGAACTCCGCGCACCACATTCGCCAGTGCGGCGCCAAAAAACACCGCTAGCAACAAGCTCGAAACGCAAAACAAAAAATCCCAGAACGGATCCCACACCGCGCTCTGGACATGGTTGCGAAACTCGATCGAGCTCCCCCGCAAAATCAAAAGCCACAGCACCATCATCAGCGGCAGATAAAATCCGCTAAACCCGCTGGCATACAGCGCAGGAAACGCAAAGAACAGCGTCCCTCCCGCCGCCACAAGCCACACTTCATTCCCGTCCCACACTGGCCCGATACTTGCCAGAACTTGCCGCCGCTCCACGTCCGTTTTCGCGATCAACAGATGAATCGCGCCCGCTCCCAGATCAAACCCGTCCAGCAGCACATACATCGCGATCATGATCGCCACGAGGCAGAACCAGACTGTTCCCATCTCGTCCTCCGCAATCTCAATCCGCCGCCATCGAGACTCGCGCGACTTTCCGCGGATCTTCTTCCTCCGGCCCAGGCCCCTCTTCAATCTCACGGTAAATCAGAAACAGCCATAAAATCGCCAGCACCGCATACATCCCCATGAAGCCAATCAACGTGAACCAGGCGTTGCCCGCTCCCACGCGCGGCGAAACGCCGCGCGCCGTGCGCATCAGACCATAAATCAACCATGGCTGTCGGCCCAGCTCCGCGGTCATCCAGCCCGCGGTATTTGCGATGTACGGTAAAGGCACGCTGACCATCAGAATCCACAGCATCCACCGCGATGCAAAAAGCCTTCCGCGCCACAATAAAAACGCCGCCACCAGCATCACCGCGATGAATATCGTACCCAGCCCGACCATCACGTGATAGCTGAAGTACAAAAGCGAAATCTGGTCCGGCCATCCATCCTCTGGAAATGCATCCAATCCGCGGACATTCGCGGTCCATTGCCTATACGTCAGGAAGCTCAGCATCTTGGGCACCACCAGCGGATTGTCGAGCTTCCGGTTCTTCACATCCGGCTGGCCGAGAATCGCCAGCGGCGCGCCTTCCTGGGTTTCGAACAACCCTTCCATGGCCGCCAGCGTCACCGGCTGATCCTGCGCGATCATTTTTCCCTGCGCGTCGGCGGTGGGGAAAAGTTGCAGCACCGCGGCAACCACGCCCACCAAAACGCCGGCCTTTACAAACGTCTGTCCATAGGTCTCATGCCGGCTCGTCAGCAAGTAAAACGCCCCGACCGCCGCCATTACGAAGCATCCCGTCTGCACCGCCCCCAGCATCGTGTGCGCGTACTGCCACAGCGCCCATTTGTTCAGCAGCAGCGCCCAGAAACTCGCGAGCTCAATTTCGCCATTCGCACCCAGCTGGTATCCCACGGGATGCTGCATCCAGGCGTCCGTCGCCACGATAAAAAATCCCGACAGCCACGATCCAAGCCAAACCAGAAACGCTGCCCACCAATGTCCCACGCGCCCCAGCTTCTTTTCTGCAAACAAAAACAATCCCAAAAAGCTCGACTCCAGAAAAAACGAAAACATGCCTTCCATCGCCAAAGTCTGCCCAATGACTCCGCCTGCCGCCTTCGAAAACGCCGCCCAGTTCGTTCCGAACTGAAACTCCATCGGAATCCCGGTCACCACGCCCAGCGCAAAATTGATCCCAAAAATCCGCGCCCAAAACCGCGCCGACCGGTTGTAATGTTCGTCGCCAGTCCGCAGCGCTTTCGTCTTTAAATAGACGAGCAGCAGCGCGAGCCCCATCGTTAATTGCGGAAAAATGTAGTGGAAGGTAATGGTGAACGCGAAGTGCAGCCGGTGGACGTTTAGCGCTTCATTCATTCCCAACCCTCGCTGCCGGTCATGCCTTAACAGCCCCTCGCCATCTGCGAAATGGTCGCAGCGGCGATTCCCGAGGTTTTGACAGCAGCATTCTCCCATTTTCGCAGCACCGTCAGACAATTTTTTGCAGCAAACCCGCGGCCTCCCCTCTGTCCTCTGGCGACGCAGTGGCTATCGAGAAGTACCTAACTCGCGACCGTGTAGAAACCAAATGTAGTTGCAGTGCAACTCCAGAACATGGTATTAAACCGTTTCAATAAACACTTGCGTTGAGAAACTGAACCAATCCCGTGCTCCGCCAGGATGGAGAAGAGAGGCGCATTGCATGAAGTCTGGTTGCGCGGCAGTCCCGCGGACATCCGGCGCAATGTTGGCCTCGGCATTATCTTCCGTTCTAATGTTTTTCCTGGCGCATCGCGCGCTCGCCTATCTGTTGTTCGCTCGGCGACAGCTCTCGGAACGCCATGACTCAAACATTCCTCGGACTGAAAGTATGCGAAAACTATTTTGTCTGTAGCGCAACCTGATGGGAGTTGACTCTAAATCGTGATGGCTGCTCCGATCGAGTCATGCCGGAGTGGCAGCCACGCAGGGATTCTACCGATCGGTGCTCAAGCTGTGGTATAAATCTTCCCAATGTAGCAGCCCCAATCCCACACACTAAACAGATGTTCGGGGAAAGCTCAGGAGGTATCCCAATGACTCAGGCTATCCACCGCCGTACGACTACTAGCAAACACCTGCTACGTCTGTCGCTCCTTTCGGGTCCTGCGTTGCTTGTATTTATGCTGATCGGAACCATCCGTTCGGCCGGCACGAACTCTCCAGCTGGAACTGTCCTTCTCCCACGAGGGGCCGATCGAACCATAGACCTTTCACAGTTTGCAGGGCAGACGTACCTCCAAGCGATGCAGGCCAGCGGCGGCGGCATCTTTGACAAAACCCAGGCCGATGATGGGACAAGCGTGACGATCGCCACGGCAGACCAAATCGTCGCGTACGTAAATCAATTCGATTCGAAGGTCAGCCAGCAAGTGTTCGGCATGTTTAAAAATGGGCAGGCTGACTTCCAATCGGCGATGTCGAAAATTCAAGGAAAATCATTCTCACCGCAGACTATACGAGACGGGATTCGGCCTTTCATTTCTCGTTCCAACCTGAAACCAAGCGCGAGTCTCAATATCGCGGTAGACGCCAGCGCCGATATGGCGCTGCTGGCAAGTGGTTCAGGAGCCCTGGTGACCATCGATCCCGCGAATTATTTTTACAACCTTGGATACCAAAAGCCCAACGTGAAGTCCGGGAGGACTTATGCGGTGACTTCCGGGCGTGCGCTCCTCGATCCTTCCGATAGAGACTATCTCACCGAAATGGCGGCGTATTTGAAACCTGTTACAACCCCGGACGCAGGCCCATTCTATACCGCTATACTGAAGGTCCTTACCAGCTGCAACACCTCGGACTATGCGACTTTGCCCGGTCCTGCCCAAGTGACCGCGACAGATTTTCTGGCGATCTACACCGCCGAACTGGATCGTCACGTCATGGTCAATCTTGTCCCGAGCACGCATCCTTGGGAGATTGATCTTGCCGAAGTGACGTTTCTGACATCGTATGGCGCGCCCTCCGGAATGGTGATGAAGAACGGGTCGCTCGTTCCGGGCACGGCAGTCGCTTACTTCGCAGTCGGCACGAGTGGAAGCGGAATCGGCGAGACTCGCAAGGACTTTGTAAAATTGGCCACTCAAATCACCACGTTTGAGAGCGATCCACAGCATCACCCGCAGTTGGTCAATGCAATTGTGAATCTAACCCCTATATCGGACCGGAAGATTCTGTATCAAGTGAAAGGAGACGTTATCCGGCGATACCTGGTGTATCTTAACCGTTCAGAATTTCAAAGCAACGTACAGAGTCATTCCAGCGATTTGGTGAATGCCATGGTTGCATTCCTCAAGCAGATCAACACTGACAATAGTCAGATCACTGAATATATCCATGGCAATCCATAAATCGGAGGATTCTTGTGGACAAAATTTGAAATCTTGGCCTCAGCTGGGCCTTTTACAGGGTTTTCAATTAATTGCACAACCTGCCCCGGTCGCAGCGGAACCCAGCGTTTCGTTCGATGGCTGAAACCCCGGCCGGCCGACATTTATCCAGACCTACGTCACGCCCGGGTTGCGGCTTCGCCTGTCACGCAGGGCAACATCAGGACGCCCATATGCGTGTCAGGGTTCAGCGCACCGCTGTGGCCCCCTCCGAGCAGCTAGACCGACAACTCAAGGGGAAGGATTTGACGAGTAGTCGCGGTGCGCTCAGGGGTTGGCTGGTGGGGCTGGGGAGACGCGACACTTAGCGGGTCTCTGGCGTTAATCTCTGTTCTCGACAATTATCCTGCAAACCGCAAATGGCGGTGTCGTTGGCGAATTCTCGCGCCTCGAGATTATGTGTCCGTCCGTTCGACCCACTGAGCGCGCCATGCGGGAGCCACGAATGGATCCGCGAAGTACTGTGTTTCCCGCGCAACCTTGTCGTCCCTGAACTCCATGATGCTCACGGTGTAGGACGGCTTGCCGTCATATGTCAGGATGAATTCGGTGATCCAAAGATCACCGCGGCCAATGATTCGTCGGACAGCAAACC
>Ga0210384_10004656_pt1 | contig 15213 bp, 13 predicted proteins | sample IncBWH2MmetaG_FD_160574 | JGI IMG/M metagenome (GOLD analysis project Ga0210384, IMG submission 160574) | Forest soil microbial communities from Barre Woods Harvard Forest LTER site, Petersham, Massachusetts, United States - Inc-BW-H-2-M | ecosystem: Environmental > Terrestrial > Soil >...
GTTCATTGGCCAGCGGCATTCCGTCGGAAAAGGAATTCTCCCGCGCTGCCCATCCCACATACACGCCGAGGCGCTCATCAAGCCAGGTGCCGGTTGCGTAAGATTGTTCGTGACGAAGAGCCTCGACCATCTCGGACAACTCGCGCTCCGCACGTTCGCGCGGCATCTTGGTGATAAGACCTACGATTCCCGGCATGTCAGATCAGATCAATCAAGCGGAAAGCGCCTACAGCAGTTGGGCCTTGTTCTGGGGTGCTGAAGTCGTCTATGGATTAGGTCTTGGAGCCGGCGGGAGGATTTGAACACCCCATCTGCCGATTACAATTCGGCCGCTCTAACATTGAGCTACACCGGCTTATGAACCACATGCGGAACTGGTACAATTTCGCGCGCACTGCAAGAGCGGTAAGGATCACGCGGTTGGGGAATATTCCAAGAATACCCCGATGGAATCCGAGTTTCATGTAGAGCTGGCCCCACATCGTCAAAGGTACGAAATATCTTGGTATGAGTACCTCTTCGAATCCGTTTCGAGTCTTAAACTGCGTGATCGGAGTGTCACGCTTGTTGCCATAGTTGAAAAACCCATACGTCAAATATGATACCCCTTGGGCAGCACACCTCTCGACCGCTACTTTGATCAAGGCATTCGCAGGTCTCTTATCGTAATGGCTATCTTTCGTGCTCAGGTTCAACACCGAGGCGACCTGCCCCCTGTAAACTACCTTCAAGAATCCAATGATCTCGTTTTCGAAATACGCGCACAGAAAGTCGCTCCGATCCGCAAACGAACAATAGTCCCTTTTGGCCTGATCGAACGACTTTCCATAGTGCGGGTACCGCCGGCCTTGGCGGATGCGAGACGAGTTGTTGAGCTCAACCAGATTCTTGACTAACTCATCGTCGAACCCCTTGGCTTCGACACGGACACCGCGCTTCTCCGCTCGCCTGACGTTCTTGCGTGTTTCCTGAGACAAGCCATCCCACCAGTCCTTGAAGCTGGCTAGTCGAATGACCGCAATGCTATCCGGTTCCGAGTGATATTCGTATTCGGGCGGCCTTCCAGGGGGCATCTGGGTGAAAGTAAAAATATCGGCGCGCTGCCCCGGCTCCCGCAACTTGCGGAGACACTGGTTGGGATCGTTCAACTCTGTCGCTATCCAAGCCTCGTCATGGACTCTAGCAATTTTGATCCAGCTTCCAGTAATGACGATTGTGCTGTCCTCGCACTGAAATGCTGGAACCTTGATCCACTTACCTCTAACGCTAATCTCGATCATGCTAACCCTCTTAGGTCCTTTCCTTAGTGTCGGAGCGCCGTCTCTGACGAATGGGTGCTAGTAGAAACATCCCAACTCACCCTCAATGAGCTGATTACTCACAGGCATCTCCCGAACCTACATCCTTCTTCTCATTGGTCCTGGTCCACCCTGAGAGGTAACGCATAGGCTCATGTGTCTCGTTCTTTCACTACGCTCCATCCAGCAAATGCCAGTAGTCTACTGGCATGGTCGCACAGCTTAACTAAATACTTGAAAAATACATGCTGGCCAAACATTGCGAGAATCGGCAACGCCAGCGCATAGGATGGGACAGCGATCACGGACCGGAGAAGATTGGTGAGGCGATCTGTGGGATGTTTCGAAAAATTGCTGCCGCGGAGCAGAGCCCGTTTCAATAAATAACTCCGCGTGCAGCGCGACGACGGCACGGCCTCGTACACGACTGCTTCGTTGCACCAAACAAATGTATGTCCCTTTTCTACCATTCGCCGAAAGAAGTCTATATCTTCTCCCGCAGTATCGAATTCGGGTCTGAAGGGGACATCGCAGCCACCCAGGATGTTTCTCTTGAACAAAACATTGCCAGTGCGGGTTTCTTGCCACCTCATCTTGGATCCCGTGGCGTAGGTTGGTCGCTCGAAGAAGCCACCTTTCCGCACCCACCGGGGTGGTTCACATTCGAAAGAGGGCTTCACCGGCCCAAGCACGCCTTCCGCTCCGTAAGCCATGCAAGTTTTCAGAAGACTATGGAGCCAATCCTCTGCTGGGAATTCGTCGTCGTCGATAAATACGACGAAGTCTCCATCCGCGTGCTCAAGTGCTTTGTTCCGCGCCAGCGCGATGTTCTGTTGTGGCTCGACGCAATACGCCGCGGGTACCGGTGACGCGGAGGAAAATGCGGTCACGACCGGCTGGGCTGACTGCATACCGTCATTGTCGGCCACAATGACGGAAAAGCTGAATAATCCTTCAGTGCGTTGATTCGACAAACTAGCCAGGAGCCGCTTCAAAAGCTCTGGCCGCTTGAAAGTGCAGATACAAACGCTGAGGTGAGGCGTTCGCTTGGCCGCCACGAGATCGATAGGGTACGCTCCGGTCCTAACCGTCCCCTCCGTTATACCAGTCACCGTCACAATACCCCTGTCTTCCTGGCGATTCTGGCCGCGGTTCGTCGGCTTCGCTCAGCCATCCGCAGGGCAGGCAAAGCCTTGCGGAACAGGTCGCGGCTAAGCGGAGCGCCGAACGCACGCGGGGAACAGCGTCGCGCGCGCAAGCAGTCGAGTACGGCGTGCTCCGATAAATTCCCCTCGACATCCAGCGCCATTGCCAAAGGAAACAACTGGCGCTCGGTGTGAAAATCCAGACCGACGAATGGCACAACGTTGGTTTTCTTTCCCAAGAGAGCGGGAGCAGTTTCACTGGGTGCCCAACCGTCGTACTTCCGATTCCATACTTCAATTCCTATCAGTCGCTCTGCCCACTCGTGTGTAAAAGACTCCCCGGCGTTTTTTCTGGAAGGATGCGCGAGGACCGCAACTCCACTGGAGGATCGAACTGCTTCCAACATTTCAATAGTTGGCAAGCTCTCTCCCAGGAATGGCACCGGGCCCCACACAAGGACGTGTACGCGGTTCGCCGCGTCACTATATTCAATACCGGGCACAACGAGGATCTTGTCAGAACTTGCTTGCGCACACGCTCGTCGATACTCATTGAGGCGTTCCACAGTGAAGCCACGATCGTGTTCTGTCATCATCAGCACCCGACAACCACGCTCACTGAACTTGGCGCTCAATGCTTCAAGCGACCAGCTTCCGTCATAAGACCAAGCGGAGTGCACATGACAAACGGCAAGAAGTTCCATGAATCTTTAATTTCTGCCCTTGAACGAGTTGTTCTTGATCGTGTACCAAACATCGGCGAGGAAGACTTTCAAATCCTCCCGCCTCCAGTTGTACAAGCTTTCTCCGTGGCGAAAACAGACCACTTCGGTCACCGATTTCCAGCGCGAGGGCCAATCGGTAAGGGCCTTTGACTTCGGGCCTCGTAGCACGAAGAGCAGGTGCATCAGCTCACGACCCGCGTTCCTCGAAACCAAGCCGGGCGCGGGAGACGTCGACATGCCGGCTTGCGAATTTGCATCGGCTGCCAGCATTACCTGCCACGCCGGATACTCAAACCGCTGGCGGCGCGAGAGCGCCATGCTTCCCCAGGGCCTGCCATTGAACTCAATGAAGAAGACATTCCCCGAACGATCGCGCAGGAGTTCGACCATGAACATGCCGCGCCAGCCGGTACGTTTGACGAGATCTTCAGCTTGGCGCCTGAGATCCTCAGACACTGCCTGCGAGATGCATGCACTTGAACCCGAACCCTGAGGATTCATCATCCTCAATCTGCGATGCGCACTCCACGCTCTGATTCCGTCCCGTGCCGCGAGGCCGAAGATACCTTCCCCGGTACCCTGGATAAAGGGCTGCACCAGGAGGGGCACACGCTCACCCCATCCTCCTAGTGCACGTTCTAACTCGTCGTCATTTGCACATATCCACTGTGGATATGTGTTCGCTCGGCCTCCTTCGACCGGAACACAGTCGGCCGATTTGAGAATGATCGGATACGACTTCTCCGCGATGAAGCTGCGAATGTCGCTCGCTGTTCTGGCTAAGCCGGTTTTTGGAACATTGAACCCAGCAGCGCCAGCCACTTGAATTTGTAGGTACTTGTTTAATGCAAATTCGGCATGTTCACCATCCGGTCCAGCGAGTACCCAATCTTCGTCCAACTGCACTCTGCTGCACAGCAAGACGGCTTTGTCGTCCATCGGAAAGAGTATCCGATGAGCACCTGCGGCATTGTTTTTGACCGAAATCAAGAGGGAGCGCAGGTCAGAGAGAGCCGCCTCCAGATTTGATTCAGGTGCGCAGACGTCGTGACAAACAACATGGCGACTGTAACGTAACGCGGAAGATCGACCTTTGCGCGCAAAGGCAATGACGTCGCATCCCTCATCGACGAGGCTCCACGCCACTTCAGGCGCTGTCGCAGCCTCCGCAAACCCCACGAGAACGGTTGCCCGGGGTGTTCGGCGACCAGGAAGGGCGTGGTGGACGCGAGCGGGAGTGAACGTCCTCTTTGCCCCGTCCCTATGCTGCATTTGTCCGGACTCCGCAGTTTTGCGAGCAACATCACTGCTATCAGCTTCGGCCTGCGTGCCTGTGAACGGAAGACTGGGGAAGTGGGAAGCAATCGGAATGTCGCCACTTCGACGAACAATCTCGCCGCTCTGTAAGAACCGGTACTCGTCCAGATTGACGGGATGTGTCTCCACCTCCACAACAAACTGGCGAGCGCAGGAGAAGATGCGTCGTAATCGGTCTGCGGGCTCAAGCGGCTCCATGGCGAAGAAGTAATCGACCAGACGGTAGCGCCGAGCGAGCATCCCATCAACCCACTTGCGATATAGACGGTTGCCCAGACTCTTCTCCCCAGGCTGGAATGAAAAATTTCGACGAACGATGGCTCCTTCAGGTAAGAGCTTCCCCAGAACCACATTCGCACAGAGGTGCATGTGATGGTGGCCGTCAACACGATCCGGTTTTGAGCCATAGAGCCGACTGAACTCGTCGAGCTGAGCGGCAACGACATATTCGAAGGCTCGTGTGAGCGAGGGATAGTAGAACACCGGGGCAAATTTGTGTCGAAAGAGATAACGAGACAGCTGTTGCTGATGCTCGATAAGGCGGGTTGGAACACCCGAGCCGGAGTACGGAGTTGTGAAATTCAAATGGAGACCGGCGTCAATATTTCGCTCCCTGGCAATAGCTGCCGCCCGTTCGGAATCCTCCATGAACATCATCGCGCTCACTGACGAAACCGTTCCCTGTCGGATGCAGTCCAAAGGTCGGTCAGTGTTCTCGCGGTCTCTGCCCCAGTCGTCGGCGTTTACGATGAGCGAGCCTGAGCACGGTGTCTCACTTCCCTGCTCTGATGAGCTATAGCCGTTGGGGCGCATCATCGTTGGTCCTACGGCGACCGAGCTGGCTCGCTCCAGCACTGGTTTGGTTTCGTGGCTCATCGGATGGAATTGACGCGCGGAAGAACTGGCAGACCAACGAGAATTAAGCCGGTAATAAAATGCCGAATGGTCTCAGGCACAATGTGGTGGATGTTGCAATTCTGTTGTCTGGGAAACTGCCTTGCCTCCAAGCAGTCGCCTCAGCCTACGCATCTGCTCGCGCCGGTAGAATTTCACCAGTTCCCGGGATACGGGCCGCTCACTCCGTCGAATCGCTGCCCAGAAGTACCCTAACACCACCAATAGGCCGCCAAGCAAGTAAGGCCGATTGCCCATCTGGTACACCCCTCGGAACACCTCCCAGAGGGGATGGTTGCCAATCGCATAATCCTTGGCTCCATTCTTAAACCGCGACCTGAGCAAGCTCTGTTGCGCGGTCCCCATTTCCCGATGGTGATAACAGACTTTGTCGGTAAATGTCTTGGTCTTCCATCCCTTCATCCGGGCAGTGATGACTGCAATATCATCGATGCAACCGCCCTTTACCGGGATATATCCGCCGACATCTTCGAAACACTGGCGGCGAAAAACCTGGCAGGCACCGGAAACGTGCTCGATGCTGGCGAAACGATAATCGTAGGTTGGATTCGATCCTTCCTTAAACGGAGTCCCGACTAACCCGAGGGATGGGTCTTCAGCCAGCTTCTGGAGCAAGAAAGAAAAGTAATCTTCGTCAAAAGAGATGTCACCATCCAGGCTGGCGATGACCTCGTACTCCAGATTCTTGATCCTTTCCCGGCCCGCGTTAAAGGCGTGAACTTTTCCGGTGAAGTGTCGCTCGGAGCGCTGAGGCATGCTGACCAACTCGATCCATGGGTACTTTGCCACATACTGGCGCACAATGTCGTCCGTGCCGTCGGTCGAACCGTCGCTGACAATGATCCATTTGAGCGGGCGCATAGTTTGCGCCACCATGGACTTTATGGTCAGCTCGATGAATCGACCTTCGTTGCGTGCCGGGGTAATCAGAACGTAGGTGGGAAGCATTATCATCGCAGCACTTGAGGTTAGTTGATAGCGAGGACTGTGCCTTAGGAACTAGCCCCATGAGCGCCCGCAAATGAGAGTGTTTCTTTGGAGAGAAACTCGCAGACACAGTCCACGACATACTGCGCCTCTGACTCGGTGAGCTCCGGATAAACCGGCAATGCGAGCGATTCTTTCGCCGCTCGCTCACTCTCGGGAAACGCGCCAGCTTTATATCCGAGGTAAGCAAAGCAGTCCTGCAGATGCATCGGCACGGGGTAGTAAACCTCAGTTCCGACGCCTTTCTTCTGCAGAAAAGCCTGCAATTCGTCGCGGGCAACGAGGCGAACTACATATTGATTAAAGATATGGCGATTCGCCGCCACGGTGGGAAGACCAATGGGCAAGCCGGCTTCGGCAAAAAGCCGGTGGTACCGCTTGGCATTACGCTGGCGAGCCGCCGTCCAGTCGTCGAGGTGGGGCAGTTTGGCGGAAACCACCGCCGCTTGAATCGCATCCAGGCGGAAATTACCTCCCACGATCCGGTGATGATACTTGGGCTTGGCTCCGTGACCGCGGAGGCACCGTAGCTTTTCGGCACGCTGAGCATCGTTGGTGACGACCATCCCCGCGTCTCCCGCGGCTCCGAGGTTCTTCGAGGGGAAGAAGGAAAGACATCCGTAGTGCCCGATCGAACCAGCCCGACGCCCCTTGTATTCGGCGCCGATCGCCTGAGCAGCGTCCTCAATGACCACCAAGTTGCGGTCATTGGCTACGCGCATCACGGCATCCATGTCGGCCATTTGCCCGTACAGGTGAACTGGGATGATGGCACGCGTCTTGTCCGTGACCTTCGACGCAATCTGCGAGGCATCGATGTTGTAGGTCGCCGGGTCAATATCAACGAAAACTGCAGTGGCACCCAGACGAGAAATCGCACCCACAGTGGCAAAAAACGTGTAAGGCGTTGTTATGACTTCATCGCCCGGACCGATGTTTTCTGCCATGAGGCAGGCAAGCAAGGCGTCGCTGCCCGACGAGACTCCAATCGCGTGCGAGCATGCTGAGTACGCGGCGATGGCTTTTTCGCACTGCTCGACTTTCGGTCCAAGGATGAAGTGCTGGGACTCGAAAACCTCCGCGATGGCGGCGTCAACGTCAGCCTTGATAGTGGCGTATTGCGCCTTAAGATCGAGCAGCGGAACATTCATACTTCGCTTCCTCCTTCAATTGCCTGTACGACTTGGTGCCGACGCTTAACTCGACTGGCAGTGGGGCTTCTTCGTTGAGGTCGAGGCAACGCAGGACGCCGGGCTCCACTTCCTCGTAACGGTATCCGCTCTCCGGGCACCGCATCACTCCGTTTGAATCGGGCGAATCCAGACGATGGCCGTGCCGGCTCATCCATCCCACTTGACGGGCTGGATTTCCGATCACTAACGCAAAATCTGGAACGCTCTTGGTCACCACTGAGCCAGCTCCCACAAACGCGTAACGTCCGACCGTGACACCGCACACAATCGTCGCATTGGCGCCAATCGTGCATCCTCGCTTCAATTTTGTGGCTTCGTACAACGAGTGCCGATTCACCTGTGAGCGGGGATTAGTAACGTTGGTCAAAACGCAAGATGGTCCGAGAAAGACGTCATCTTCAATCACCGTCCCTGTGTAGACCGAGACGTTGTTTTGAATTTTGACGTTGTTTCCGATGACGGCACCACCATCGACGTTCACGTTTTGACCGATGATGGATTTCTCTCCAATTTTCGCGCCTTTCATGATGTGAGAGAAATGCCATACCTTGGTGCCAGCGCCGAGCTCAGCGCCGTCGTCAACGTAAGCGGATTCATGCGCGAAATAGGGCAGTTCTTTTCTCTGAATGGGTGCAGAGACGGGTTCGAGGTCGATAGTGCCACTTACGATTGCGCGTTGGCAAGCGTCCAACACCCGCAAGACTCGGAGTCCTTCCGCGCCACTGCTGACAGGCGAAGTTCTCGACTCGACACAATCCAGGAAATGCTGGCACTCGTCCCGTAAAGGCTCACGATCGTCCAGTTCAACGACTTCACCTTCGGCTTTGACGGCGGTAGGTACCCGATTCAGCCATTCCACTTTGTGCGGATACAGTACCAGCTTGTGCTCGGCGGTGTCATCGAACACGGCCATCTTTTCCGATCCTACCACCACCAACCGTTGCTCCTTAAAGGGATGCAGCCAGCTGACGAAGATGTGTGCCCGAACGCCACTGGGGAAATCGAAGTGGCTCAACGTTACATCACTTACATCGTGACTGAGGTAGGCGCCACCCTGGCAAGAAACTCGAGTTGGCATTTCATTGAGCAGCGAAAGCATGACCGAGATATCGTGGGGCGCGAAGCTCCACAAGATGTTTTCTTCGGTCCGGATCTTGCCGATGTTCAAACGATTGGAATACAGGTAATTGATCTTTCCGAGTGTGCCATCGTGAATAAGCTGTTGCAACTTCAGAATAGCTGGATGGTAGCGAAGGATGTGGCCCACCATCAGTATTCTGCCCTTGGCTTCAGCGATCCTGACCAGATCTTCGCCATGCTGCACATCAATGGCTAGGGGTTTTTCTACCAGGACGTCTTTGTCGGCCTCCAAGGCGGCCTTGGCCATTTCGTAGTGACTCACGGCAGGCGTCGCCAGAGCTACGGCGGTGATGGAAGCATCCGAAAGGACCGCGCTATACTCGCGGTAGAATCTGATGGGCGCATACTTTTGTGTGTAGTTTGCCTCAACGGATTTCTCGGCATCACAGAGGGCAGCGAGCGCACCCAAATCGTAGAAGTTCCGAACCAGGTTCTTGCCCCAGTAGCCGACTCCCACCACGGCGACCTTAGTTTTCGACTTCGTAACGGGTGATTGTGCCATGAAAAATCTCCCTTAGAATGCGCTGCGGTGATCTGAGAAGCGCCATTGCAGCTGAGGTCCAAACCCACTTTGCCGTTTGCCACCCATCGCGGCGCCGGGGCCGGACGCGAACTCGGGATGCGTAGTGTCTACGCAAATCGATTGCATGCTTCGATCTCCTGAATCACTTTTCGATACTCGCAAGCGAGTCTTCGGCCTTAGCATCTTTGCCGTCAGCACTGCGGGAAGGTCGTCCTATGCTGATGTACTGAAATCCGTGACGAGTTATCTCGGTGGGCTCGAACACATTTCGTCCGTCAATTATTAACTGGCGTTCGACTACGGTCGCGAGACGATGCCAGTCTATGGCACGGAATTCTTCCCACTCGGTTACGATCAAAACGGCGTCCGCGCCGATGGCCGCCTCATACGGATTCGCGCAGTAAGTGATATTAGGGAGCACCGCGCTCGCCTTTTCAGTTGCCTGTGGGTCATAGGCGCTCACTATCGCACCTTCGTCGAGCAATGCCCGCACCAGCGCGATCGAAGGTGCAAAGCGGACGTCATCAGTATTAGGCTTGAAAGCTAGGCCCCATACGGCGATCTTCTTGCCGCGAACGACCCATACTTCCTTGCGAACTTTCTCGACGAACTCGTGGATTCGCCGCTGATTAATCTTTTCCACCTCTTTCAGCAAAGAGAAGTCGCAGCCGGATCGTTCTGCAATTCTGATAAACGCTTGCACGTCCTTGGGAAAACAAAACCCTCCAAAACCGATGCCTGGCTTCAAAAACGCGGAGCCTATTCTTGGGTCGAGTCCCATACCTTCGGCGACCTTAGTCACATCGGCTCCCACCACCTCACACAGGTTCGCGACCATGTTGATGAACGAGATTTTCATCGCCAGGAACGAATTGGAGGCGTGCTTGATCAGCTCGGCCGATTCTGTATCGGTCATGAGGAAGACCGGATCTGTGAGCCGCCGGCAGTCAGAGTGCACCGGACATGCAAAGCTCTGACCGACAATCGGCGCGTAAATCTCGCGCAGAAGTTCCGCCGCCCGACGGGATTCCACTCCAACTACGATCCGGTCAGGATGTAGAAAGTCCTCGACCGCGGATCCTTCCCGCAGAAACTCGGGGTTAGACGCCACGTCGTACTTCAATCCCTTGGTATTGTGCACCGCCAGGTGTTTACGGAGCTGCGAACCAGTCTGCACTGGCACCGTGCTCTTTTCGATCACCAGGCGATAACCTGATGCGCGTTTGGCGATTGCTCGCGCCACTCCCTCGATGGCGGAGAGGTCAGCGTCGCCATTCGGTAATGGCGGCGTTCCTACGCAGATAAAGATCGTCTGACCCGAATCGATCGCTTCTTCGGTGGAACCAAAGGCGAGGCGGCCAGATTTCCGTCCATCAGCAACAACGCTCTCGAGATGCGGCTCGAAGAGAGGCATGATGCCATTTTGGAGCTTGTGTAACTTGTCGCCATCGCTCTCACTACAGAAAACATCATGTCCAATCTGGGCAAGGCAAGCCGCTGTAGTGAGTCCTACATAGCCAGCGCCGATGACTGAGATCCTCATATTTATTTCCCTTGGGAAAGGACCGGTGAAACGAAATCTTCAATGCACGTAAATCTACGCGGAATGTTCAGCGGCTGCCAAAGGCATGGGCTCGGCTGCCACTGGTTTAGGGGCATCTGCAATCTGCAGAAAGCGGAAAACTTCCTCCGCCACTCGGGCTTGTTGTTCATTTGTGAGTTGGGGAAACATGGGCAACGACACGATCTGGGCGGACACGGCTTCACAAACCGGAAAGTCTCCCGGCGCATATCCGAAAGAATCGTAGGCCTTCTGAAGATGCAACGGAATGGGATAGTGAATGCCAGTGCCAATTCCCGCCGCTTTCAGATGTGCCATCAGGCCTTCGCGATCCTGCGTGCGCACGACGTAAAGATGATAGATAGCTCGAGACCACGACGGTTCATGAGGCAGAAGTGTTGAGTTCCGAGTTGAAGTGAACAGACGGTTGTACTCGGCGGCCCGTTCGCGGCGCTGGGCGTTCCACTTCGCGAGATGAGCCAACTTCACGTGCAGGATGCCAGCCTGGATGGCGTCGAGACGCCCGTTGTAGCCTTCTAGGTCGTGGTAGTACTTTTTTGACTGGCCGTGATCCCGCAGCATCTTGATCGTTGCTGACACATCTTGGTCGTTGGTGGTGACAGCTCCCGCCTCACCGCACGCCCCAAGATTCTTGCCGGGATAAAAGCTAAATGCTGCGGCGCGACCCATCGTGCCTGCCTTGCGCCAGCGATTCAGCTTTCGGGAAAAGTACTCGGCGCCGTGGGCCTGACAGGCATCCTCAATCACGAGCAAGCCGTATTGCTCCGCGAGCTCGAGAATCGGATCCATGTCTGCGCACTGCCCGTACAGATGGACCGGGACAATTGCGGTCACGGGCCGGCTACTTCTCTTACTGATAAGCCGGCCCGATTGATCTCTCGTGCACTTCCCTTCCAAGTATTCCTTCAATTTCTTAGGATCCATGTTGTAGGTACCTTCGTCGATATCCACGAATTCGGGCAACCCTCCTGCCTGGGAGATGCCCTCGGTGGTGGCGATAAACGTATGCGGCACGGTGACCACGACGTCTCCATCGGAGACACCCGACGCCACAAGAGCAAATAGGAGCGCGTCCGTACCGCTGCTGACCGCGATCGAGTGCTTCGTATCGCAGAATTCGGCAAAGGCCTTCTCGAAATTCTCAACCATCGGGCCGCCGATGAAACCGGCAGTATGAAGGGCCTGGCGAAATACGCCCATGAGTTCCTGTTCCAGCTCAACATGTGGAGTAATCAAATCAAGAAAAGGAATGCTATTCGATACTGTCACTCTGCGACCTCCTGGGTCTGTTCGATATAACGCAAAACCTTAGCGGGATTTCCGGCGACGATGCTGTTGGCCGGAACGTCTTTCGTGACCACGCTGCCCGCGCCTACGATGGCATTCTCGCCAATGCTGGTATGGGAAAGAATCGTAGCTCCAGATCCGATTGAGGCCCCCTTTTTCACCACGGTTCGCTCTACCTTCCAGTCGGCCTCGGTCTGCAAATGGCCTGCGCCGGCAGTGGCCCGCGGATAGGTATCATTGATGAAAGTGACGCCATGACCAATGAAGACGTTGTCCTCGATGGTCACTCCCTCACACACAAAGGTGTGGCTTGAAATTTTGCATCGTTTGCCCACGGTTGCATTCTTTTGAATCTCGACAAACGCTCCAATTTTGGTTTCATCGCCAATCTCGCATCCGTAGAGATTGATGAATTTGGAGAGCTTTACATCGCGCCCCAGCTTCACATCCGGTGTTATGCAAATGTAGGGATCCATAACTTACCGCTGCCCTCGTAAAGGGATCATAGGTATACCAATGCGCCTCTTTTTTTCACCGACGCGTTTGCCGCTTCCAGCAGCTTGACTACGCGGAGGCCCGCTGCGCCATCGTTGAATGGGGTCTGATCATGCGAAAGGCAATCCACGAAGTATGCGAGTTCCTGCCTCAACGCCTCAACCTGCTCCACCTGCGGCGCCCACATGTCGCCCGAGCGGTAGTTCACCAACAGGTTATAGAGGCCCTCGCGGCTAGTGATATGCACGCCCTTGTCGTAGATCTTGATTTTCTCATCGGCTTCCAGATCGTTCCACACCAGCATCTTCTTCTCTCCTCCGATCAGCGTGGTGCGGACTTTCACCGGGGACAACCAGTTGACGTTAATGTGGGCGATGATTTTGTTAGGAAAATAAACCGTAATGAATGCGACGTCTTCATGGCCGTTGAGATGGGTCTGGCCAGTGGCGGAGACTGCCTCCGGAGTTTCCTTGATCAGATGGTCGATGATGGACAGGTCGTGTGGGGCAAGATCCCAGATTACATTCACATCGTGTTGGAATAGGCCCAGGTTCACTCGTGTCGAGTCATAGTAGTAGACCTTCCCCAGGGTTCCTTCCTCGAGGAGTTGGCCGATCTTTTTCACCGCCCCGGTGAAGAGGAAAGTGTGATCCACCATGATTTTCAGATTCTTTTTTGCCGCAAGATTAATCAGTTCTTCGGCCTGATTGGAATCGCTGGTAAAGGGTTTCTCGACGAACACGTGCTTGCCTTGTTCCAGCGCGGCCTTAGTGAGTTCATAGTGGGTCCAGACTGGGGTAACGACAGCAATCGCGTCAATCTCGGTTGATGACAATAGATCGGTGCTGTCTGTGACAACTTTTATGTGCGGATGAGCCTTTTGAATTCGCTTTCGCGAGGTTGGGCTCTTGTCACAGACCGCCACCACCTGAGAACCTTCCAGATGGTCGAGGTTCCGGACCACGTTCGGGCCCCAGTAGCCGTATCCAATTACTCCAAACTTAACCATAGGTTTACCGCTCCCTGCCTGTGCATCAGCTTTTGGTTGTGATCTACGTCAGACTTGCCGGGAGGGAGTAAGGTGTCGCAAGAATTCAATTAGGAAACTGAAGAGGGGGCATCTCTTAGTATGCGCCTTCACCAAACATGGCGCCGGGGGTGCGCAGCAGGATTTTTACATCCATCCAGGGTGACCATGTCCTGGCATACCTCAGGTCGAGACGAACCATATCATCAAAGTTGACGCGGCTGCGCCCATACACTTGCCATAGCCCGGTAATTCCCGGCTTGGCTTCCAACACCCGCCGCCGATGCCAGATGTCATAAGCCTCAACTTCGTAGGCAATCGGGGGCCGCGGTCCTACCAGGGACATCTCGCCTTTGAGAACATTGAAAAACTGCGGGAGCTCATCCAGACTGGTTCTCCGCAAGAAGTCCCCCACTTTTGTAATCCTCGGATCATCGGTCAGCTTATAGACCCCGTTGCCGTTGCCGTTGCCATTGCCGTTTGACGGTTTGCGCTCAGCCTGGCCGGCAATCAACTTAGTGACGTACTCGCGGTGAACCTTGGAGTCATTGCCCACGTACATAGAGCGGAATTTCAGAAACACAAACGTCGAACCATGTTGTCCGACCCGTCGTTGCCGGAAGAGCACCGGGCCCTCCGAAGTCATTTTGATCGCTACCGCAATGACCAGGAATAGCGGGGACAAGCCTATGATCATTATCAAGCTGCCGACGATGTCCATGACTCGCTTAACCACCCGGAAGACTTTTCTGGACTCATCCCGGCGCGTGAGGTCTGGATATAGAGTGGTGCTGCTGGGACCTTTTGGGACTGCGTGGTCCCAGTCCTCCGGGAACAAGTGGAAGGAAATACTGATCTGGCCGAATTGCTCCAGGCTCAAGTTGCTGCGCAGGGTTTCGCTGACCCGCGCCATCATGGTGCTCAGGATAGAACCACGGTCGTCGATATTAATTTCGGTAAACATGACGCCAACAATGGAGTTGTTCTCGTACCAGCCGGTCACATCGGTTTCTCTGGTGGCCAGCGAGAGTGCGGAAAGAACTTTGCCAAGAACCTTTCCGTTCTTGTCCGAAGGCAGACAGCTCCCCATATCTAAAAGCATGAGCACGAATGGTTTTCTAGAGCGCTCTGTCCGTTTCCTCTCGAGCGAAATCATTCGCTGAAAAGCCTCCGCGTCCAGAACGCTGCCATCCGCCCCGGTTGCGGTTTGTGACCGGACCGGACCAAGACTTACACCGTTACCTGAGCGTCGTAAAGTCACGACTCCCTCTCCTCTTCCTGCTGCTACTTTTTGTTTAGCGCAGGAACAAATGAACTGATGATGATTTGTTTCATGCTTACTTTGCGTGGCGTTGGGGGAGGGGGAAGTTAATTACGGAAGTCTTCGATGAACTGCAAACAACTACGATCGCTTTACGTCGCTTGGTGGGGCCACCGTCGCCGGGCCGTAGCGCTGATAGTAATTCGCGTGGTCAGTGTTCTTTGAGCTGTTCAGCACCACGCCCAGTAATTTAGATTGTTCCAGCACTTGCAAGCCCCGGACCAATTGCCTCTTCTGGGTCGTGCCTTCGCGGGTCAC
>Ga0210384_10004657_pt1 | contig 15213 bp, 13 predicted proteins | sample IncBWH2MmetaG_FD_160574 | JGI IMG/M metagenome (GOLD analysis project Ga0210384, IMG submission 160574) | Forest soil microbial communities from Barre Woods Harvard Forest LTER site, Petersham, Massachusetts, United States - Inc-BW-H-2-M | ecosystem: Environmental > Terrestrial > Soil >...
GCGATACAAAATCGCACAACCGTACCGCGTTCCACGGGCCCGGACGCAAGGCGACCGCCGAGATGGCAATCAGCACCATACAGAATTGGAGGATGAATAGCAGTGTGATCTTTTCTCTACTGGAAACAGAAGTTGGCATGGGCGCTATTTCACGAATCCCTGGCGAATGCTATGGATAAAGTCGGTGTAGGCCGGGGTAGATCCGGCGGCCCGAACTGCCATTGCCACCTGGCCGCGATGATAGGCCGAGTGCGTGATCAGGTGCATCAGGATGTCATCTTTGCGGCTATTCCAAGGCTCGCCCTTGCTGTTGCAATAGCTGACCGCTTCAGCCAGGTCGGCTTCAATTCGGCTGGTCAGGTAGTCCTTCCAGAGAACTGGTAGCTCCACCGCTTGCCTGCCGCAATCTTCGAGGGTGAACTCCGGCCACACGGGAAGGGTCTGCGGCTTCTGTTCGAGGCGCGCCATCCACAACCGTTGCGCGGAGAAAATGTGCGCCATCAATTGCACCGCGCGAGGCAGTGGAGTGACGGCGGTGCGCAATCCGGCAAGCACTTCCTGATTCGCCCATCCGTCGTAGGCGAAGAGACGGGCGAGGTGTTCAATCAGGTCCATGACATTATTCAAACACAGGCGGCGACTCGCCGTACACGTCCCCCGGGCATGAGACCGTGCGCGTGAGCAAACTGCTGGCAGGTGGTCCAGGTTGCGAGGCGATCGGATTTGTTTTGCTGATCGGCGCCTGGATCACAGAGTGCGTCAAAATGAACCGTGTGGGACCGGGTCTCCGACCCGTCCCCACACGACCTTAAACCAAAGAAAAGCCCCGCCGTTAGGCGGGGCTGGTAGACGAAGCTGCGATTCGGCCAATAAATCAGGGTTAGTTCTTGTCGTTTTTGTCCTGCATGTCTTCTTTGGCTTCGTGGGCGGCAGCCTGATGGCCGGCCATGGAGAGTGCAGACATGAAAGGCGTTGCGGCAGCCGGAGGAGTGACGTGTCCGGTGAGGACTTTGCGGAAACCCACCTCGCGGCCATAAATGGCGTTGGTCGAATCATCATCCTGTTCGATCACGGCGCCCTCCAAGGTGAGACCGGCAAATGCGCCTTTGGAGCGGGAATACGTGAGCAGCTCCGAGTTCATTTTCCAGTCGGTGCCAGCAGACGCATGACGTCCAACCGGGCCGGCCGCAGCCGAACCTTCGCCGCTGAGTTGAAACTTGCTGGATAGCAGATGCTGCAGACCTTTGTCGTTCATCACCAGCATCACCAGGTCGACGCCTTCCGCGCCAATCTGAAGACCCCAGCTTCCACCGCCGACAGAGATAAAGGCGGGTGCGCTCCAGCCCGCCGCCGTTCGACAGCTGGCAACGCCGCGGCCATGCTTACCGCCGAATACGAAACCGGCTTTGATCAAGTGCGGAACTACGACGATGCACTTCGCGTTGTCCAGCACTTCTTCCGGGATACCTTTGTCCGGCGCATCCATGACTTGCTTGAGCACATCGCCGGCATTCTGCAGGCGCTCGACAGAGTCTTCTTTTGCACCGGCGAACGCCATGCTCCCGAGTAACGCGACTAGACTTATTATCACTGCGATAGATCGTTTCAAGTGTTCCTCCTTAGAAGTGGCAGATGTTGACGGGACCTGTGCCGTGCTCGTCAGGTTTCTCTGATCGAGCCTGCTCAGACCACGGGTCTGCGACCGGTTATCAGTTGGATCAGAAGTACGACGACCGCGACCACCAGAAGAATGTGGATAAACCCGCCCAGCGTGTAAGAACTGACCAGGCCGAGCAACCACAGCACTAACAGAATCACGAAGATCGTCCAAAGCATAAGTCACCTCGTAGTCGACTGAGAGCAACCCTGGCCCAACCACGCTATTTTGATCGCTCGCCCCGGATTGGAGTTGCATGGCACCGCATGAGTTCTGCTACGGTAAACACTGTAAAAACACGAGGAGTAAACGTTAGTGTGATACCCAAAATTTGTGACTTGTCATCCTGAGTGGCCGCCTCGCCGCCACTCAGTCGAAGGAACTCCATGGCTACATACCTTCGGCGTCGGTTGATCCTTCTCCGGCGCGCGTTAAGCTGGCAGGGATCCTTCGACTCCACCGGCCGATTCGCAAGCGAATGGGCTGGTTCCGCTCAGGATGACATTGCTATTGATTGTTCCAAGCGACCGGTGATGACATTGTTATTGATTGTTCTCGGAGACTAGTATTGATATCCAGATCGACGATGATGTCGTCTAACCCAGAAACAGACCTCACTACGAGGAGGTACCATGAAGCGCAGAGATTTCATTATCGGAGCATCTTGGGGAGTGGGAGCGGCATGGATCGGCACCCGAGACTTGGCGCGGGCGATGAGTGCGTTGCCCGCCTTGCCACGCAAGTTCAGCGCGGCCGATACGGTGACGCTGGGCAAAACCGGAATTACAACCAGTCGGCTTGCCATGGGTACCGGAACGGTCGGCAGCGGGCATCATTCTCATCAGACTGCGCTGGGAGTGAAAGGTCTCTCCGATCTCCTGCTGAACGGCCATGACAACGGTTTACGATTCTTCGATGCCGCAGATGCGTATGGAAGCCATCCCCATGTAGCGGAGGCGCTGAAGCATGTGCCTCGCGACAAAGTCACTATTCTCACCAAGACCTGGGCGCGCGACCCGGCAGAAGCTCGCGCCGATCTCGACCGCTTTCGCAAGGAACTCGGAACTGATTATCTCGATATCTGCCTGATGCACTGCCTTACTGAAGGCGACTGGACCGAGCGCTACCGCGGCGTCATGGACGTTTTTTCCGAAGCCAAAGAGAAAGGAATCATCCGAGCGCACGGCTGCTCCTGTCACAGCATTGAGGCGCTGCGCGCGGCGGCCAAGTCGCCCTGGGTCGAAGTCGATCTCGTGCGTATCAACCCCATTGGCTCGCACATGGACGCCGATCCCGACACCGTGGTCAGCGTACTGCGCGAGATGAAGGCCGCGGGAAAAGGGATCGTCGGCATGAAGATTCTGGGCCAGGGTGATCTACGCAATCGGCAGGACGAGGCCTTGAAGTATGCGCTGTCTCTCGGCGTCCTCGATGCCTTCACCATCGGTGCTGAGAGCAGAACCGAACAGGAAGACCTGATCCACAGAATAGCGGCCGCCGCTTAGAACCGAGCCACGGATTTGCGGATTTCCAACGGCGAGGCGACAAGCCGATGCCGCGCGCCTGCTAGAAAAGGGACGGGTTGACCATAACGCCGCCGTCTCGGCGGCTGTCGTGGGGGCGTCCCGCCCCACATCCGAGGGCGAGACGCCCTCCGGACAGCCGGCAGGATGCCGGCGCTACTTCGTCAGCAGAACACGCAGATCGCTTCCCGTCATTTCCTTCGGCTGTGGGATCCCCAGCATGCCCAGCACTGTGGGGGAAATATCGCGCAAGGAGCCGCTTGGCCTGAGGGAGAATTTCTTTCCATTTCCCGCGACCACGATAAATGGCACCGGGTTCGTAGTGTGGGCGGTGTGCGGGCCGCCGGTGGCGGGATCGATCATCATTTCGGCATTGCCATGATCGGCCGTGATCAGCAGCGCCCCACCCTTGGCGCGAACCGCCGGCTCGATCCGTCCCAGGCAGGCATCGACGGTTTCGACGGCTTTGACTGTGGGCTCGATCTTCCCCGAATGCCCGACCATATCGGCGTTGGCAAAATTCACGATGATGACATCGAAAGTTCCGTCCTCGACCGCCTTGACGACCGCGTCGGCAATTCCGGCGGCGCTCATTTCTGGCTTCAGGTCGTAAGTGGCAACTTTCTGTGACGGCACAACCAGGCGGTCTTCCCCAGGAAAGGGCTGCTCGATTCCGCCGTTGAAGAAGTACGTTACATGAGCGTACTTCTCGGTCTCTGCTACCCGCAGGTTGCGCAGGCTCGCCTGCCCCATTACGTTGGCGAGAATGTTGTCCAGCGACTCTGGTGGGATCACTACGGGAAGCGAAAATTTCTTGTCGTATTGAGTCAAGCAGACGTATTGCACATTTTTGGGCACGCGATCGCGCGGGATGGCAGCGTCAAGATCGGCAGCCCCTGGCAGATCGCTTCCCCCTTGCGGATTCAGACCGCTGTTGCGGGTCAGGGCGCGGGTGATCTGGCGGACACGATCGGCGCGGAAGTTGAAGCAGATGCATGAGTCTTCATCGCGTATGGTGGTCAGCGGCTCGCCGCGATTGTCCCCGCAAACGAAAGGGACGATGAATTCGTCGGTCACGCCTTTGTTGTACGAATCTTTTACGCCCTGGACGGGGTCGACGAATTTGCCGCCTTCGCCATCTCCGAAAACCATCGCATTGAACGCCTTGGCAATGCGTTCCCAGCGGCGGTCGCGATCCATGGCGTAATAACGCCCGTTCACCGAGGCGACCTTTCCTGTGTTGTACTCGCGCATCTTCTGCTGCAGTTGTTCCAGATATCCGGCGCCGTTGGTGGGCAAGGTGTCGCGGCCATCCATGAAGGCATGCACGAAGACCCGGTCAACGCCGTTTTGCTTCGCCATCCTGAGGAGAGCATAGAGATGCGTCTGATACGAATGCACTCCGCCATCCGAAAGCAGTCCGAAAAGATGCAGCCGGCGGCCGCCGGAGCGCGCACTCTTCATGGCGCTCAGCAGGACTGGGTGCGAGAAGAACTCGCCATTCTGGATCATCAACTCGATGCGGGTGCTGTCCATATGGACGATGCGCCCTGCGCCGATGTTGAGATGGCCGACTTCGCTGTTGCCCATCTGGCCGTCGGGCAGACCGACGTATTGGCCGCTGGTCTGAATCAAAGTGTTGGGATATTCGCGCAGCAGGCGGTCGTACGTGGGCTTGCGGGCCAGAGCGATGGCGTTGGCTTTGGTTTCGGCGCGGTATCCCCAGCCGTCAAGGATGATCAGCACAAGTGGTTTGGGACGGGTCATCTAGCTCCTGGTTTTGTGTCTGGCTCGCCGAAAAATGACTACGGAGGCGCAGAGGAACAAGGGGAATTGAGAAGAAGAGAAATTATAGGCGACTAGGAGAGGTTTTCAAATCCGCGGCCGCATAATATAGTCGTTCTGGCCTGTATCCCATCCCATGCCCCTCAGGCTAGCAACGCTGCCCAAGTCTTGTTCGAAACAAACGGAGAGATTTATGTCCATAAGCGAACTTCTGCTGACCGAATTTGATGCTGAAGCGAAGACGACGCGCACCATGTTGGAGCGCATCCCCGCTGGCAAGGAGGACTTCCGGCCTCATCCCAAATCGATGCCGCTAAACAAACTCGGCCCCCACGTCGCCGAACTAGCGGGCTTTGGACTTACTGTGCTGACAACCCCCGAGTTGGATTTCTCCAAAGGCGGTAGCAAGCGCCTGGCCTTTGAGTCGGCAGACCAACTGGTGCGGGCCTTCGATGAGGGCGCAGCCAAGGTTCGCGCCGCGCTCAAGAATACGCCGGATGAGGCGTGGACCCAGAACTGGAAGCTGAGCTTTCAGGGCAAACCCATCTTCAATGGATCTCGTTTTCTGGCTTATCGGCAAATGTTCATCAACCACCTGGTGCATCACCGGGCTCAGCTCGGCGTGTACTTGCGTCTGAACGATAAGCCGCTGCCGGCTACCTATGGGCCTTCGGCCGACGATACCATGGGATTTTGATCGGGGGAACTCGGGTGGTGCCAGGGAGAGAAAAATGGAGAACGAGCGATTTAGGCAGGGACGCAAATCAGCTACCATGGCGCGGGTGAAAGATTGTTAACGCGACACGAAAACGGCAACCTATTTCGGTTGAATTTTCTCTTCGGCTGGCTTCGATTGCTGCCCTTCCTTAACCAGGTCCTCGACTCTCTTTTGTAGCCGTTCAGTTACGTCGTTCATGCGGCTCCGCCCAATCTCGCCTCCCACCTGCATGCCCTCCGCCATCATCGCCGGTGCTTCCTTGATGAACTTCTGTCCGGCTGATGAAGAGTAGAAAGCGGTGATCGCAGCTAAATCGGATTTGGTCAGATGCTTCTGATAAATGGGAACCATGGCATCAATGATGTCGTCGATGGGAAATCCGCTGAACATTTCGTCAGCAACCGCATCCACCTTCTTCAATTGCTCAGGAGTCGCGTTGGGCACCTTCTTCTTGAAGCCCTGTTCCGCACCCAAGCGTGCTTGGGCCTTCATCCCATCGAAAATCTGTGCGAGCCTGACCTTCACCTCCATCAGGTCCATGAACTGGATTACTTCGGCTTTGCTTGGGGGAGCGTCTGGAGCACCTGATTCTTGAGCCAAGGCGGGGAATATCATGGTCAGATACAGGCAAACTGCTCCAACAGAGTACTTCTTCATTGCGCCCCTCCTTCGGGATCGATCATCCATGTGGTCATGCTTTGCGGTTCAGCGCCTGCAAGCCCAGGAACCTTGCCGCATCGCCCAACTCTTCTTCAATTCTCAACAGCTGGTTGTATTTTGCGATTCGATCGGTGCGTGAGGCCGAGCCAGTTTTGATCTGGCCCGCGCCCGTCGCTACCGCCAGGTCGGCGATGAATGTGTCCTCGGTCTCTCCCGAGCGGTGCGAAATGATGGACGTGTAGCCATTGCGGCGCGCCAGGCCGATTGCGTCCAGGGTCTCGCTCACCGTGCCAATCTGGTTGACCTTGATCAGGATCGAGTTGGCCACATGCTTGTCGATTCCCTCTTGCAAAAACGAGACGTTGGTGACGAAGAGGTCGTCGCCGACAAGCTGGATCTTCCCGCCCAACTCTTTAGTGAGATTCTGCCATCCGTCCCAGTCATTTTCTGACAAGCCATCTTCGAGCGAGACGATCGGATAGTCGTTTGCCCATTTTGCCCAGAATCGGACCATGTCGTCGGAACTCTTGGCCGACTTGTCGGATTTTTTGAAGACGTACTTGCCGTCCTGATAGAACTCGCTGGCCGCGGGATCGAGCGCGATGGCGATCTCTTCTCCCGGCTTGTATCCCGCCTGCGTGATGGCCTCGAGAACAACTTCAATGCCCTCGACATTCGATTTCACCGATGGCGCGAAGCCACCTTCGTCGCCGACTGCAGTGTTGTAGCCGCGCTTCTTGAGCACGCTTTTCAGGGTGTGAAATACCTCGACGCCCCAACGCAGCGCGTCCGAGAAGGATTCCGCGCCGACCGGCATCACCATGAACTCCTGAAAGTCGACATTGTTGTCGGCGTGAGCGCCGCCATTGAGGATGTTCATCATCGGCGTAGGCAGAATGTTGGCGGCGGCCCCGCCGAGATAACGATAAAGAGGCAGGCTGAAGGCCGCGGCCGAAGCTCGCGCTGCCGCCATCGAAACCGCCAGGATGGCATTGGCACCCAGGCGGCCCTTGTTCTCGGTGCCGTCGAGTTCGATCATTTTCTGATCGAGGGCACACTGGTCTGCTGCGTCGAGGTTGGCCAGCGCGTCGGCAATTTCACCGTTCACGTTTTCCACCGCTTTGAGCACACCTTTGCCCAGATAACGTTGCATATCTCCGTCACGCAACTCGACGGCTTCATGCTCGCCCGTGGATGCGCCGCTCGGAACTGCCGCGCGTCCTCGTGTTCCATTCGCCAGTGTGACTTCGGCTTCGACGGTTGGGTTACCGCGCGAGTCGAGAATCTCCCGCGCCTGAATTTCCTGAATTTGCGTAATGACGTCCATGATTGCTTGTATGCCCCTTGCTCTGGTTGTGTGGTGAGACTGGCGATTATATCGGTTTTTTCGCGCGGCGCGGACGCCCTCGCCCGCGTGACCTCTCGACCGGAACAAAAAGTATAAGGCGCTCGGACCACGGCGGGACCGTTGCCCTTGGTCCTCCAGTCAGCGAAACTCTGGCGTCGTCACGCGGGCGCCCTCGGCCGCGGTCACACACAAGCCTCCGCTCCGCCCGTGTCTACGCTGGTTCCTCGAGTTTTTCACAGGCTGCGAGCATCGCCTGGTGCTCTAGAGTCGAAACAGGATGTCCGATCGCACGGAAACTTTGGCAGTTGGCTCACGTGCACCGGAATTTCTGCTGTCGGCCGCGAACCGTGACGGGATTTTCTCCCTTTCCGGTTTCCTGTCGCGCGGGGCGCTGATCGTGGAGTTCCTGCGCGGCACCTGGTGACCGAACTGCGTGAAACGCATGGCTCAGTTAGAGCCAATGAAAAACGAGATTGAGCAGGCGGGAGCAGAACTGGTGTACATCGCGGCGGAGAAAAGCACGGGAGTGTGGAAACCGACGAAGTTCTTGCAGTCGCATCCCGTTTCGTACCCCTTTCTATTGGATGAAGACCGCCTGGTGGCGAAGGCTTATGGGCTCTATCACGGGCTTGGCATCGATGCGATAAACATCGCGCATCCGGCGAGCCTGCTTATCGCTCGCGACCGGAAAGTCGAGTACATCTATCGCGGGGACAGTCAGACGGATCGGGCGCCGTTCGATCAGGTCATGGGGACATTGAAGAAATTATTGGCTCCCGGGTAAGGACGTTGCATCGGGTTTCGGCAAACTTTGGGGTAATAAATCAGGAGGCGGAATGAAGAGAATATTTGCAATGCTTGCTGTGGTGGTGCTGGCAATCGCGGCTGGGGCTCAAACCAATATGGCTCTACCCGCAGGCACGGCGTTCAAGGTCAAACTCGAAAACACGATGTCCACTTTTTCCAGCAAGGAAGGCGATGCCTTCTCTGGGCGAGTGATAGACGCTGTCATGCTCGACGGAAAAACCGTAATTCCAGTCGGCGCCACCGTGCAGGGGCGGGTCATCAAGGTGAATGAACCGCGCCGCATCGCAGGCAAACCCACTATCGGAATTCTTCCCGAAACAGTAGTTCTGCCCAACGGCGAACGCTACATGCTCAACGCGACCATGGTAGACACCAGTCTGCGCAACGGAACCGATGTGAATACAGAAGGACAATTCAAGGGTGACGGTATGGATGGAAAGGACCTGACCGAAATCGGCATGGGCACCGGTGCTGGCATGCTGATCGGGGGGTTGGCGAAACACGGCAGGGGTCTGCTGATCGGTGGAGGCATTGGCGCCACTCTCACGGTTGCGCATTGGCTGGGCAAGAAGCGTTCGGCAGTGCTGCCTTCAGGGACAGAGTTGATGATGGAATTGAGCCGTCCGCTGGCGATGACGGCAGAGGCCGCCGGTCAGTAATCCAATCGGGGGACTCTTGTAGCCACGGAGTGGCAAAAGAATATAGCCCCGGGCGCAAGCCCGGGGTGAAAAACCTGCACAATTAAGCCCCCGAAGGGGCGAAAGAAAGAAAGTTGGTGTTTCGGGCTCTCTACTCCTTCATTGCCTACCTACAACGCAATCAAATCTTCTTCTCTCAGTAACTGCAATTCCATCCATCCTTCAACCGGAAGCGCGTCAGCAGGCAGGCCGTTTTGCCACAGACTGAAGCGTAGCCTTAGCCTGGCTGGGGCTGGAACGACTGGTGCGTCCTTCGCAGTTTCGCCTGCTGAACCCGCGGCAAGATACTGCAACCAGCCCAGAGGAAGTTTGAATTCGAAGTTTCGGAGCAGAGCGACGGCCACCTGATCGGTGGGCCGGTCGGAAGTGGCGAGAGGCATTCCGGCTTCGGCAACGCTGACCTTCCAACTCCGTACCCTACCGGCTGCCACGGCCACGTCGAGACGCAGCGTGCGTAGTTGCGGCTCGGCTTCGCCTGCCGAGGACTCAAGGTTAACCACGATTTCGAAATCCTCGCTGGGAACTTTATTCTCGACGAAATCGAGGCGTCCATAGATGTGGGATTCGTCAATTCCCGCGTAGACCGCGTCGAGCAGAAACTGTTTGCCGTGCATTGCCCCGGCACGCCGGTCCGCGGTATAGACGGCGGCACCCATCCATTCGAAGTAGCGCACCAGTTCGCCGGTTATGCGGGGATGAATATAGGCCGTCTGAGGCAACACCGCAGGCCGCTCCCCGCCCCCCATGATGGGCTGGGACAGGTAGTCTGGCGGCCGGCTGCCCAGCAGCTGATAAATATTTGAAAGGTGCTTGCGATAGAGTTCATCGAATTCGCGATCGTTGGCAGAATGGTGCTCCGGCCCGTACCACCAATTCCAGTCGCTTCCTTCCGCAATCAGGATTTCTTCGAAGGCGAGCTGCCGCTGCGCCTCGCCGGCAGTGGGGGCCGCTTGCGCGTAGAAGTTTCGCGCATGGTAAAGATAGTCCCAGGCGCGGTTGTCCTCCGGGGCGCCAATCCAGACGTTGAAATTGGCATGGATCCACGACCCTGGGACCAGCGACTTGAGCGGGGAAAAATGCTGCTGCCGCTGAATGGCCTCGGACACCGTCGTTGCCTCCACTCCAGCCTCGCGCTGCAGCGCATCATAGAAGCGGCGCAGGAATTCGCGGCCGGATTGAGGATAGTATTCCCACGCATTCTCGCCATCCAGGATGATAGGGATCACGGCGTCATGTCCCGCGTCCAGAACCGGCTGCGCGGATTGCTTAATGTTGTGCATGAGGTGGTTGGCGGCCTCCTGCGGGGCCATGCCGGAGTACACAAACCCGATCAGGTCCGAGATGGTGTGATCGCGAAAGATCAGCTTCATTTCAGCCTGATCACTCTCGAAACGATGGATGGTGTAGAGCTTCCCGGCCAACTCAGCCGGCAGGTGGCCATGCACGTCGCGTCCGAAAGAAACTCCCAGGCTACGGCCTAACACTTCTTCGTCGGTGGCCATCCACTTCACGCCCAGGCCCTGAGAGATACCCAGAGCTTCTTCCGAGACACTGCCTTCAGACGGCCAAAGACCCTGGGGCCGAATTCCAAAGACTTCCTGATGCAGATTCAGCCCTCGCAGTATTTGCTCCCGGGCATCCTCGGGATGGCGAAAGCGATTCCGTGGCAAAGGCAGGCCGGGGCTCGAAACCGCACCCATGTTGGTATCGCAGACCAGAGGCAGAATGGGGTGATAGAAGGCGGAGGTCGAAATTTCGATTCGTCCCTGCTGTGCCGCTGCGCCATGGACGGGCAAGACCTCGGCCAGCAGTTCCCGCTCCCGCGTCATCACGAAGCGCTGATCTTCGAGCGAGTAGTCGCGTCCTTTTTGAATGAGCCCGGCAATGTCCGCATCACCCAGAAAGAATTCATCGAACCAGGCGATTTGCGAAAGTATTTGCAGATCGGTAAAGTCCTGTGCGGAGAAATATTTCTCCCCGCTTTCGGGTGTGCCGCCGGCACTGCCAAACCGGTCCCACAGCTCCCGGTACCGGGGGTATCGCCCGATCAGATTTGTTGGATTGGCCTGGAACAGATACTGCAACGCAAAGCGACGGTCGTGCGGAGTCAGGTCTTTTGCCGGCTTGGCGGCAACTTCCAGGAACGGGTCACGCGCCGCCCCGGTCACGTAGTCCTGTATTTGCGTGATTAATGACGGGACGAGATTGAAGGTCTGGTGAACGTTGGGAAACTCATCCAGCAGTTTGACCATCCCATAGTAGTCTTTGAGCGCATGCAGCCGGACCCACGGTAGCCGGTATTCGCCAGTGACCAGGTCCTTGTAAAACGGCTGATGCTGGTGCCACAGAACTACGACGCGCAGAACGGGCATGAGCGTGAGATTTCCAAATCGAAGCTAGCAGTCTAGCAGGGATACCACGGGCAGGCGATGTTACCAAAGCACATCGTGGTGGTGTAATTTGAAAATGCCAAAGAGAATTTTCATTCCGAAGCGCGGCCTTATCGCGCGAGGAATCTGCTGCTTTGCTGCCGGCAGCCAGCAGATTCCCCGCCGATAGACCTGGCTTCGGAATGACAAGGGGCGGGGTTTTTTGCGCAAACTGCACCAACGCGCGGGCAGGTTTCATTTGAGTTTTTCCGAGAGCTACTCCTTGCGTTCGATACTCCGGCCGCAAAACTGCACCACAGACCGAAACTCCGGTACACTTGGACGAGCATTTCTTTAACGATGAGTAAAGAGACTACATCGACGTTAGCCCCGCCCCCGAGCAGCGCCGTCAGCTTGCTAAGCGATCAGGATCTCCATCTTTTCAACGAAGGCACCCACTACCGGATTTACGACAAGCTGGGCGCGCACCTCACCACCGTCGCCGGAAATCCCGGAACGTACTTTGGGGTCTGGGCCCCGAACGCTGCCTCCGTTTCGGTGGTCGGCGACTTTAACGGCTGGGACACGCAATCTCATCCACTCAAAGCGCGTGGCAGTTCGGGCATCTGGGAAGGCTTTGTGCCGGGACTCGGTAAAGGCGCGCTGTACAAGTACCACATCGTTTCCCACAATCAGGGATACGTCGGCGAGAAAGCTGACCCGTTTGGCATGCTGCACGAAAAACCGCCGCGCACGGCATCCGTCGTGTGGGACCTCGAATACCAGTGGGCCGACAAGGAGTGGATGGAAACGCGGACAAAGCGCGATTCGCTGCAGGCGCCGATTTCCGTCTACGAAGTTCATCTCGGTTCCTGGATGCGAGTGCCGGAAGAGGGCGACCGGCCGCTGAGCTACCGCGAAACAGCGCCCCGCCTGGCGGAATACGTCAAGCGGATGAATTTTACCCACGTAGAGCTGATGCCCATCATGGAGCATCCGTTCTACGGCTCGTGGGGCTATCAGACGACGGGATATTTCGCACCCACCTCGCGCTATGGCACGCCTCAGGATTTCATGTACCTGGTGGATTATCTGCACCAGAACGGCATCGGAGTAATTCTGGACTGGGTGCCGTCGCACTTCCCTACCGACGCGCACGGGCTGGCCTACTTCGATGGCACGCATCTTTTCGAGCACGCGGACGCGCGCAAGGGCTTTCATCCTGACTGGAAAACTTTCATCTTCAACTACGGCCGCAATGAGGTGCGCAGTTTCCTTATGGCCAGCGGGTTGTTCTGGCTGGACAAATATCACATTGACGGCCTGAGAGTGGATGCCGTCGCCTCGATGCTCTATCTCGATTATTCGCGCAAGGCTGGCGAGTGGATTCCCAACAAGTTCGGTGGCCGCGAGAATCTGGAAGCGATCGATTTTCTTCGCCAATTCAATACCCAAGCTTACAAGGAGTATCCAGGCATTCAAACCATCGCGGAAGAATCGACGGCGTGGCCCATGGTCTCGCGCCCAACTTACGTCGGCGGCTTGGGTTTCGGTATGAAGTGGGACATGGGATGGATGCACGACACACTCTCCTACTTCTCCCAGGACCCGATTCATCGCGGCTATCATCACAATCAGCTCACCTTTCGCATGCTGTACGGCTTCACCGAAAATTTTGTCCTGCCGCTGTCGCATGATGAAGTGGTCCACGGTAAAGGTTCCCTCATCGGCAAAATGCCGGGAGACGAGTGGCAGAGGTTTGCCAACTTGCGCCTGCTGTTCGGTTACATGTACGCACAGCCGGGCAAAAAGATGCTGTTCATGGGTTGCGAATTCGGCCAGGTGCGGGAGTGGGCGCATGACACCAGCCTGGAATGGCACGTCCTGCAATATCCGGTGCATCGAGGCGTTCAGAACTGGGTCGCGCAATTGAACCAGGTTTATCGCGAGCAGCCCGGACTGCACCAACTCGATACCGACTCCGCGGGCTTCGAGTGGATCGACTGCAATGACACCGCTGCCAGCGTTATTTCTCTGCTGCGCAAAAGCCGAACGCCTGCCGACGAAATTGTGATCGTCTGCAATTTCACTCCCGTACCGCGCTACGGATATCGGGTAGGCGTGCCTTCTGGTGGGTTCTGGCGGGAGCTTCTGAACAGCGACGCCCAGGAATACGGCGGAAGCGGTATGGGGAACCTGGGAGGCGTCCACGCGGATGCTCAACCCACCCACGGCAGGCCATTCTCGGTAAGCTTGACCCTGCCGCCGCTCTCGGCCCTCTTCCTCAAAGTCGAATAGTGTGAGGCGGACACTCCTGTCCGCCGCCTTTGAAGTTGATTTGTTCCGGTGATTGCCACACCGGGTTCGGGTGTCTAGTCACTTTCGGCAGAACCTAAAGTCAAAAGCGGCGGACAAGAGTGTCCGCGCCACACCCGTGCTATTCTCGCTTCTAAGGCGTGGCCCATGCGCATTCTGACCCGTTACATTCTGAGTGAAGTGATCTCCCACGCCGCCATCGGCATTGCGGTGTTCACGTTTGTGCTGTTCACTCGGGACCTGGGCCACATTCTCGACCTCGTCGTGCGCAACAGCGCGCCACTGCCCAGCGTGCTGGAAATCTTCGTTTTCACCCTGCCGGTCGCATTTACCTACACCATCCCGATGGGGGTGCTCGTCGGAATTCTGATCGGGCTCAGCCGTCTTGCAGCCGACAGTGAGATCACGGCCATGCGGGCCAGCGGCATTGGAGTGTGGACGTTCCTGCGGGTGATTTCCATCTTCGCCGTGACCGCCTGGGTGCTGGCGATGTTCAATGCGGTGTACCTGGCGCCGGAGTCGCAAGCAGCGCTGGGTCGGCTGGAGGACCGGCTCAAGTCCTCACAGGTGTCTTTTGAAGTGCAGCCGCGAGTTTTCTACGAAGGCTTTCCCAAGCTCGTGCTTTACGTGCAGGACGTGAAAACCGCGCAAGGCGCTGCTATCTGGAAGGGCGTGTTCATCGCGGACATCACGAACCCAGCCGCGCCGCGGATTACTCTGGCTCGGCAAGGCATCCTGGTCAGTGAAGGGCCGCAGATGCTGCATCTTCACTTGACCAACGGATCGACCCACGAAACCGACAGTGCCTCACCCGACCACTATCAGATCTCCACTTTCGACCAGACCGATGTACCGATTCCGATCCCGCAGACTGACAATCGCGACCAGGAACCGGTTCCCGCGACGCAAATGCTCACCTGGGACCTGCCGGGCCAAGCCCGTAAGGTCAAGAAGTACGTCGCGCCCTGGTACCTGATCGAGTTCCATCGCCGCTTCGCGTTGCCGACCTCGTGCCTGGTCCTGGCACTGGTAGGAATTCCGTTGGGGCTTTCGTCTAAGAAAGGCGGCAAGTCAGCGGGGTTCGTCCTCACCATTCTGCTGGTGTTTGCTTACTATTCCGTCACTTTGATCGGCGTGTCGCTGGCCCGTCAGGGAAAAGTGCCACCCGCGCTGGGCGCGTGGCTGGCCAACCTTGTTTTCTTTCTCGGTGGCGCGTTTCTGTTGTGGCGTGCGGAACGGCGGCCGTTTGAGATTGGCTCTTTTCGGGCCAAATGGAACCCTCTGAAATCCAGACTGGTGCAAGGCGGAAAAAATCTCCTGCGATTCAACCGG
>Ga0210384_10004660_pt1 | contig 15208 bp, 16 predicted proteins | sample IncBWH2MmetaG_FD_160574 | JGI IMG/M metagenome (GOLD analysis project Ga0210384, IMG submission 160574) | Forest soil microbial communities from Barre Woods Harvard Forest LTER site, Petersham, Massachusetts, United States - Inc-BW-H-2-M | ecosystem: Environmental > Terrestrial > Soil >...
TACCTGCGGCGCTGGCACGCCGACATCGGCGCCCGGGTCAAGCAGGGCCAGCTGCTGGCCGAGATCGAGACCCCCGAGGTGGACCGGCAGCTCGACCAGGCGCGGGCCGACCTCGCCACCGCCAGCGCCAACTCGGAGCTGGCCGAGGTGATCGCCGCGCGCTACGTCGAGCTGCGCAAGACCGACTCGGTGTCGCAGCAGGACCTCGACAACGCCCAGGGCGATGCCAAGGCCAAGCTGGCGATGGTCCACTCCGCGCAGGCCAACGTCCGGCGGCTCGAACAGCTGCAGTCGTTCGAGAAGGTCTATGCCCCCTTCGACGGCGTGGTCACCGCGCGCAACACGGACGTCGGCCAGCTGATCGATTCCGGCAGCGCCTCGGGCCCGTCCCGCGAGCTCTTCCACGTCGCGGCCACGCGCACGCTACGCGTCTACGTCAACGTGCCGCAGGTCTACTCGCCCGCCGCCCACCCCGGGGTGAGCGCCTACCTGACGCTGGCCGAAGCGCCAGGCAAGCGCTTCCCGGGCAGGCTGGTGCGCAACGCCAAGGCGATCGAGGTCGCCAGCCGGACCCTGCTGGCCGAAGTGGACGTCGACAACGCCGGCGGCGAGTTGCTCCCGGGCGCCTACGCCCAGGTCCATCTCGAGCTCTCGGGGGCGACCCGCACCCTGGTGGTCCCGGTGAGCGCCCTCATCTTCCAGTCCGCAGGGCTGCGCGTGGCCACCATCGACGCCGCCAACCGCGCGCACCTGGCGCAGGTGATGCCGGGAAGGGACTTCGGCAACGAGGTCGAGATCGTCGCCGGGCTCACACCGGGGCAGCGGGTGATCGACAGCCCCCCCGACTCCCTGGTCGAGGGCCAGCAGGTCCGCGTCGTACCGGCGGGCTTCTCGACCCGCAAGTAGCGGCCGCCGGAGGCCGCCGCGACTAGAGATCTTTGGCTAATTGTCATTTCAATTGACAATCAGCCGAAGCGCGACCGCCATGGCTCAGCGGTGAGCTCCCCTACCTCGTATGCCCGACGAGAGAGAGCCTGAACAGGAACCACAGCGCGTTGACGATCACCATGGCAGCCCACATGAGTGCCGCCTCTTTCACCGCTCGCTTGGCACGAGCCAGATCGGGGTCGGGTGACTCGAGCTTGCCGAAGCGAATGCGCCACCGGATCAGGCTCAAGGGGACGATGACCAAGGTAGCAGCGTCTCCTGCGAGGCCGACGATGCCGATCATTGGAACGAAAGAAAGGAGGAAGAGCACCGGCATCGCGAAAGCGGTGATGCGAGCGGAACTGGCGTCGCCGCATGCTCTCTGAACGCGCTCTTGCCGAGTTGCCGCCTCGGCCGCAGTCGCGGGGTCGATCGCGGCTCCGCAGAACTTGCAGCTCTGCATCGTGGTGTCGATGATCTCGCGACAGACGGGGCAGGGAAAAGTTCGGTAGTCCATGCTCGCCTCCCGGTAGGCCTCTCGCTGGCTGGCCGGCGCCGGTCAGCCCCGGCGCGCTAGGGCCGCGTTGACGTCGGCGATCATCGCTAGCAGGCTGGTCCGCACCAGGTCGCGATAGGCGCCGGCCGAAGCCGCCGCCTCCGCCCCCTGGGGATACGTGATGCTGCGCGAGGCGCTCACCACGGCGCCCAGGCCGCCGCGGTCGAAACAGGTGGCCAGCCCCTCCGCCCCCCCGCCCTGCGCTCCGTAGCCCGGCAGCAGGAAGATGGCGCGCGGCATCAGCCGCCGCAGCCTGGCGGCGTCGGCGGGGAAGGTCGCGCCGACGACTGCCCCCACCGAGCTGTAGCCGCTAGCGCCCACGATCCCTTCGCCGAGCCGGTCGACGATCGCCGCCACCCGCTCGTCGAGGGTGCCGCCGCCGGCGAGGGGCTGGCCCTGGAGGTCCGCCGAGCCCGGGTTCGAGGTCCTGGCCAGCACGAAGATGCCTTTCCCGTGGCGGCGGCAGACGTCCACCCAGGGCTCGAGGCTGTCGCCGCCGAGGTAGGGCGAGACGGTCGCGGCGTCGGCGCCGATCGCCGGCCGGGCTTCCCCCCGCCAGTCGAGCTCGCCGAGGACGGCCTCGGCGTAGGCGGCCGCGGTGCTGGCAATGTCGCCGCGCTTGGCGTCGAGGATCACCAGCAGGCCGGCCGCGCGGGCGACGCGCACCGTCTCGAGCAGCGCGCGCAGTCCCGGGACGCCGAGCAGCTCGTAGAAGGCGCTCTGCAGCTTGACCGCCGGCACGTGCTCGGCGACGGCGTCGACCACCGCCCTGCCGAAGCCGGCGAGGATCGCGTAGGCCGCCTCGTCGCGCGGCATCGCCGCCGCCTCGTCGACCAGGTAGCGCGGCATCGTGTCGAGCCGGGGATCGAGACCGACGACGCACGGGCTGCGCTTGGCACGGACCGCCGCGATCAGGCGGTCGGAGAAGTCAGTCATGGTGGCTCAGCGGTCGAAGAGGTTGCTCCACCCTTCGCCGAGCAGGTTGACCAGGCCGCCGAGCAGGTTGCGATTGGGCTCGGCGTACCCCCAGCTGCCGCCGCCGAGGGAGCTCCTGACTTCCGTCTCGAGCCGCTGCTCGCGGGCCTCCGTGCGCGTCTCCTCGGCCTCGAGCTGTCCGGCCCGCTCCTCGCCGCCCCCCTGGATCCAGGCCAGCACCCGCGGCAGCTCGTCGAGGTCGAACCAGATGCCGTGGGCGCCGCAGATGTCGAGGATGACGCCGCTCTTGCGGCCGTAGTTCTGGCGGTTCATCAAGGCCCCGCACACGGGGCACGGTCGATAGAGATGGCCGCCGCCCGTCCCGCCCCCCGCCCCGGCCCCCGCCCCTCCTGCCCCGCCGGCTCCCTCTGCCGCCATCCCCGCCGGCCGCTCCGGCCGCTCCCCGGCGATCGCCACCGCCGCGCCGCCGAGCTGCCCATGCCGCGCGCGCACCAGCAGCACCTCGAACACCCTGCGATCGGCCCACAGGCCGCCGCAGATCACGCACTCGGACACCGCCACCGGCTCGCCGGCGAACTGCCGGCTGCCCAGCGGCTGGCGCGGCTCGCAGGCAGGGCAACGCATGGTCGTCGCCGCGGCCGCCGCCTGGTCGACCAGGATCGGGCTGCCGCAGTGGTCGCAGAAGCGCGCCCCGCCGCTCACCCGCGCCATGCAGACCGGGCAGATGGTGTCGATGTCACGCTCGTGGATGGTGAAGCTCGCGCCGCAGTAGCGGCACTCCGGCTCGTCGCCCTCCCGCGGCGCGCCGCACGCCGAGCAGCGCACGACCGCCGAGTCGTGGGCCGCCAGCGGCGGCACCACCACCATCTTGCCGCACGGGCAACGCATGAGATCTCCGGCGGCGCGGTCGCCGGCGTCGAGCTGGCGCCGGCAGTGGCCGCAGACGATCAAGTGGCGCAAGGACATGGCTTCGCCGGCAGCAAAGCCGGCGCCTCAAGGCGCCTCAATCGGTGGTCTCCAGATCCCTGATCGACCGCAGCACCTCCTCGCCCGCGGGAAGGTCGAAGCGGCCGCCGGCGAACACTGCCGAGAACGCCGCCACCACGCGCGAGCAGAACTGCGTCCCGGCCGCGCTCTCGATCTCCGCCGCCGCCCGCTCGCCCGACAGCCCCTGGCGATACGGCCGGCTGGTGGTCATGGCGTCGAAGGTGTCGGCGACGGCGATGATGCGGGGCGCCAGCGGGATCTGGTCGCCCTCGAGGCCGTCGGGATAGCCGCCGCCGTCGACGCGCTCGTGGTGGCTGCGCACCCCGGGCAGCACGTGCGGGCTGGAGAGATGGGCGACGATCGAGGCGCCGTCCGTGGTGTGGCGGCGCATCACCTCGGCCTCGTCCGCGTCGAGCGGCGCCGGCTTGCCGAGGATGCGGTCCGGCACGCCGATCTTGCCGATGTCATGGAGGGTCGCCGCCAGCCACAGGTCCTTGAGGTCGCCGGGGCCGAGCCCCAGCTCGGCGCCCAGCAGCAGGGAGTAGCAGACCACCCGGCGGACGTGGCCGCCGGTATAGGGGTCCTTCTTCTCGAGCGTCTCGGCGAGGGCCGTCACCATGTTCATGTACTGCCGGCGCTGCGCCGCGTAGAGCCTGGCGTTCTGCAGCGGATGCGCCAGGATGCCGGCGAACAGCCGCATGCGCCGCAGGTCGTCGTCGGTGAAGCGCTCGCGGTCCACCGGGTTGAGCAGCTGCAGCACGCCGACGACCCGGCCGTTGGCGAGCAGCGGCACCGCCAGGATCGCCCGCGTCTTGAACACCCCCTGCGGGTCGCCGTGCCAGCGCGGGTCCGCGGCGACGTCGTTGACCACCTCCGGCCGCGCGGACTGCGCCACGCTGCCGACGATGCCCTGGCCGAGCGGCACCCGCAGGCCGCGGATCTCGCCTGCCGCCCGCCCGCGCACGACGCGGAAGAACAGCTCTCCGCGCTCGTCGTCCAGCTCCCAGATCGAGCTGGTCTCGGCCTGGCAGACCCGTTCGGCGGTCGACAGTGCGACCTCGAGCACCGTCGCCAGGTCCAGGGACGAGGCGAGCTGGGCGCCGATCTCGAGCAGCGTCTCGTACTCGGCCAGCCGGCCGACACCTGCCGGCGCGTCCGGAGGGGGGTCCCCCCGCGGTGTCTCCGGTGTCTTCTCGGCGATCCTGGCCTCTGCCAAAGAATCTCCTCCTACGCGCTCAGCGCCTCGAGCTCCCGGTGCAGCTCCTCGACCGTCTGGAAGCGCTCGGCCGGGTCCTTGCGCAGGCAGCGCAGGATCGCCGCCTCGAGCCGCGGCGGCATCTCAGCCCAGCGGCTGCGCGGTGACGGCGGCTCTTCCTGCAGGTGCTTGACCAGTACCTCCATCGCGGTGCCGGCCCGGAAGGGCACGTCGCCGGTGAAGATCTCGTACAACACCACCCCCGCCGAGTAGATGTCGGCGCGGGTGTCGATCTCGCCGCTCTGCACCTGCTCCGGCGCCAGGTACTGCGGCGTGCCGACGACGAAGCCGGCCTGGGTCTGGCCGGGAGTCAGCCGCGAGACCGGGCGGGCGATGCCGAAGTCCATCAGCTTGGCGTTGCCGGTCGGCTCGAGGATCAGGTTCTCGGGCTTGATGTCGCGGTGGATCACCCCCACCGCGTGCGCGGCGCCGAGCCCGGAGCAGAGCTGCTTGCCCAGCCGCAGCCCGGCCGAGTAAGGCAGCCGGTGGGCCTGGTCGAGCATGTAGCGCAGGGTGACGCCGCGGACGTACTCCATGGAGATGAAGGCGACCTTGTCGAGCTCGCCGAAATCGAAGGTGCGCAGCACGTTGGGATGGGTGATCTTGCGCGCCAGCTTGATCTCGCTCTTCATCCGCTCGAGCTGGGCCCGGTCGCCCCACAGGTCGCGCCGCAGGACCTTGAGCGCCACCAGGTCGTCGAGCTCGCGGTCGCGGGCCTTGTAGACCACTCCCATGCCGCCGGTGCCGAGCACCGACAGCACCTGGAAGCGCCGCCCCATCAGGGTGCCGGGCGCGACCCCGGAGAGGGTGAGCAGCGCCGCCTCCTCGCCGGAGGCCGCCTCCGCCTCGCCGGCGGGAGTGATCGTCTGGCTGCTGGCCAGGCGTGCGGCGAGGTCGGCGGTGAGCACGTAGATCGGTTGCGGGCTGATCAGGCCGCGGCGGGGCGCCAGCTCGTAGCCCGCACGCACGAAGTACTCACGCAGCTGCTGGTAGACATCCCGCCCCAGCACCAGGTCCCCGGGGGTCGCCTCGCGCAGCAGGCTCTCGAGCTGCTGCACCGGCTGCCCCACCATGCCGCGCTCCGACTGATCGCCCCAGACCACCGGCCCGGTCACCACGGTGCCGGCGGCGAGGGCGATGCTCGGCGCCTCGGAGCCGGTCTCGTCGGCCCAGACGCTGTGCGGCTGCAGGATCTCGGCCGCCGCCACCAGCGGGCCGAGCGGCCGCCGGCCGCGGTCGAAGCGTGCCAGCACGCGGTGGCCGGCGATCCCCTCGATCTGGCCGCCGGCGGCGGTGATCGTCGCCTCCAGGTGCTGCATGGCCAGGCCCAGCCGCTCGATCACCTGGTCGGCGCCGGCCTCGAGATGCGGGTTGGCGTAGCCCCGCAGCTCGATGCCCATGAGCAGCGAATCGCGCGCCTGGGGCGCGCCGATCACCACCCGCGCCGGCGCCGGCTCCGGCAGGTTGCGCGACAGCTCGGTGACGTAGGTCTCCATGTCCCGCTTCTCGCGCAGGTCGGACATCAGCTGATCGAACGCGCCGGCGAGCTGGCCGATCTCGTCGGCGTGCTCGGCGACGATGCGCTGGTTGTAGTCGCCCTGGCGCGCCGCCGCGGTCGCCTCCACCAGCCGCCGCACCGGCTGCAGGGTGCGCCGGGCGAAGGCGAGCGAGAGGAACGGCGCGATCAGCAGCGCCGCCAGGCCGGTGAGCAGCACCACCTCCTCGATGCGCCGGAAGGGCGCCATCTCCCGGCTCATCGAGGCCAGCGCGACCAGGTTGCCGACCGGCCGGCCGGCGGCGTCGCTCAGCTGCGACACCAGCGCCAGCCAGGGGGCGTCGTCGAGCGACAGCTCGACCTCGCGAGGCTCGCCGCGGCCGCGAGCGGTGAGCGGCCTGCCGCCGGAGAGGGCGTTCAGGGCGGCGACGAGCGGCTGCTGCAGGCTGGGGTCCAGGGTGCTCGCCACCACCCGCACGCCGTTCGGATCGCTGGCGACGAAGGCGACGTCGCCGCCGCTGGTAGAGTTGACCTTCTTCGCCGAGGCGTTGGTGATCTCGAAGGCCGTGACCAGGTACCCGAACACCTCGAAGGCCTGGGTCATCGGCACCGCCACGGCATAGTACAGGCGGTCGCCCTCGCGCCAGACCCCGGCGCTCTCTTTCGGGCCGCTCAGCGCCTCGCGGACCAGCGCCTGCTGCGCCAGGTCCTGACGCGACGCGTGATTGTCGGTGCGGGCGATCACCCGGCCGGCGGGGTCGAGCACCATGGCAAAGGTGAACTTGTAGGCGGCCTGGTGGCTTTCCAGGAGGTCCAGGATCGAGCCGGTGTCCTTCTGGTTCTGGGCCTCGGCGAGGTAGGCCGTGAGGTATTTGTCCTGGACGAGCAGCTGCGAGATCAGCTTGAGCTGATCGTAGTAATCGGCCTGCAGCGTCTCCTGGGCCGCCGCGCTGCCCTGCAGCGAATCGAGCGCCGACCGGTGGGCGATGTTGCGCACCAGCAGCGAGGTGACAGCCACCGAGGCGCCCACCGAGAGCGCGATCAGCAGCGAGGTGACCAGGAAGATCCGGGTCCCCAGCGACAGGTTCCGCAGGCCGCCGGCGCTGCCGGTGCTGCCGGTGCTATCGGTAGGAGTCACCGCGGGTGTAGGACTCGCCGGTCTTGTTGAGGTGAGGGAGCAGCTTCGGCCGCACCACGACGAGCCGCGCCTGGACCGGCGGCGCGTCCGCCGGCAGCGGCAGCGTCACCTCCTCGGACCAGGGATCCGCCTGCTCGTGCCAGATGGTGAGCTTGCCCGGCCCCCTGGGCAGGCCGGTGAGCCGGAAGGAGCCGTCGGCGCTCGGCGAGGCGAAGAAGGAGGTATCGAGCACCAGAATGTAGGCGACCATCGCCTGGTGCACGTTGCAGTAGACGCGCACCACGCCCGGCTTGTCGAAGCGCTTCTCCTTCGGCGGGCCGACGCGGTAGATGCCGAGGTCGAAGGCATTGCCCGGCGACACCGAGAAGACGTTGTGCAGGATGGAGTCCTGGTTCGGGAACTGCACGCGGCTGCCGACCGGCACCGCCAGCACGTGCGGGAAGAAGTCCTTGTGCTTGGTGAGCAGCTGGTAGGACGTCTCGGGCTCCTTCGCCGCGTGGGGCGCATGCGCCGCTCCCTCCGGCTCGAAGTAGACCACCGCCTGGACCGGATCGGCGCCGCGGGCCGGGCCCTTGCCGTCCTTGGCCAGCAGGGCCAGGCGGCCGCTCAGCTCCTCGGCGGCCAGCGGCGGCGCGCCGGCGGCGAGGACGGCGGCGGCGGCGAGGACGGCCACGGCCGCCGTGGCGAGGACGACCGGCGCGACCGCGGCGGCAGCCAGCCGAGCCGGCTGAGCAAGGCGGGCCAGCCGTCGGGGGCTGGATAGCGGAATCGGCAGGTTCATGGTCGGCCCTCGTCCCAGGCGAAGCTCGGCACCGTCGCAGGCAACAGGTTCCAGGCCCGTACTCTAGATGGAACCCGTCCCGGCGTAAAGGACGGCTGGACGGGGTAGTGGGTCAGTTCGCGAGGGTCCATCACTCCTGCCTCCCTTTGGGCGAGGGGTCCCAAGGGAATCGACCTCGGACTTCGGCTGCCTCGCCCAAAGGGAGGCAGGAGTGATGGACCCTCGCGAGGAAACCCACTACCTGGAGACAGGCGGCGGTGGAAATGTGGGCTATCCCGGCCGGCCGGCGAGCAGCCCCGCCACGATGCCCTGCGCTTCCTCCTCGATCCGCCGCAGGTGCTCCTCGCCGCGGAAGCTCTCGGCGTAGATCTTGTAGATCTCCTCGGTGCCCGAGGGGCGCGCGGCGAACCAGCCGCTCTCGGCCACCACCTTGATCCCGCCGATCGGCTGGCCGTCGCCCGGGGCGGCGGTCAGCACCTGCCGTACCGGCTCGCCCGCCAACTCCGTGACCCCGGCCAGGCCAGGAGCGCCGGCGAGGGCCGCTTTCTGCTCGCGCGTCGCCGGCGCTTCCAGGCGACCGTACACCGGGGTCCCGAGCTCGCGCGTGAGCTCGGCATAGCTCTCGCCGGGATCGCGGCCGAGCCGGGCGGTCATCTCGGCGGCGAGGAGCGCGGCGACGATGCCGTCCTTGTCCGTCGTCCAGACCGTCCCGTCACGGCGCAGGAAGGAGGCCCCCGCGCTCTCCTCGCCGCCGAAGCACAGCCAGCCGGCGAGCAGACCGTCGACGAACCACTTGAAGCCGACCGGGACCTCGTAGAGGCGGTGCCCGCGCCGCGCGGCCAGGCGGTCGAGGATGGCGCTGGTCACCACGGTCTTGCCGACGGCGGCGTCCTGCCGCCATCGCGGCCGGTGCGCCAGCAGGTAGTCGACGCAGGCCGCCAGGTAGTGGTTGGGCGGCAGCAGCCCGGCGCCGCGGGTGACCACGCCGTGGCGGTCGTGGTCGGTGTCGCAGGCGACGGCGAGATCGAAGTCGTCCTTCAAGCGGATCAGCCGCCGCATCGCGTAGGGCGACGAGGGATCCATGCGGATCCTGCCGTCCCAATCGAGGGTCATGAAACCGAACTGCGGATCGACCGCCTGGTCGACCACCGCCAGGTCGAGGCCGTAGCGCTCGGCGATGACTCCCCAGTAGTAGGTCCCCGCGCCGCCCAGGGGATCGACCCCGAGGCGGATGCCGGAGCCGCGGACCGCCTCCAGGTCGAGGACCTCGCCGAGATCGCCGACATAGGCGCCGACGAAGTCGTGCCGGTGCGTCGACGGCATGGCCAGCGCCTTGCCGAGCGGCACCCGGCTGACGCCGGCCAGCCGCTCGCGGAGCGCCGCGTTGGCCCGCGCCTCGATCCAGGAGGTGGCCTCCTCGCCCGCCGGACCGCCGTGAGGCGGGTTGTACTTGAAACCGCCATCCTCCGGCGGGTTGTGCGAAGGCGTGATCACGATGCCGTCGGCGAGGCCGTCCCGGCGGCCGCGGTTGTGGGTGAGGATGGCGTGCGAGATCGCCGGCGTCGGGGTGTACAGACCGTCCGCCGCGATCATGACCTCGACCGCGTTCGCCGCCAGCACCTCGAGCGCCGTCTCGAACGCCGGCTGCGAGAGCGCGTGGGTATCGATGCCGAGAAACAGCGGCCCGCCGATCCCCTCCTGCTTGCGGTAGGCACAGATCGCCTGGGTGATGGCCAGGATGTGCCACTCGTTGAACGCCGTGGCGAAGGCGGAGCCGCGATGGCCCGAGGTGCCGAACGACACCCGCTGCGCGGGCACGGCGGGGTCCGGCCGCTCGGTGTAGTAGGCCGCGGTCAGCTTGCTCACGTCGACCAGGTCGCGCGGCTCGGCCGGCTTCCCGGCCCGGGGATCGAGATCCATGGTACCGAAGGTTACCTCCAGGGGGGACGGCCCCTCTCTCCGGGGCGAGACCTCTTTCATGCCCCGGCCGGCACAAGGGTTGATAGTGGGTCAGTTGCCCTCTGCCTCCCTTTGGGCGAGGGGCCAAAATCCTCCGCCCCCGCAGCCCCGGCCCCTCGCCCAAAGGGAGGCAGAGGAGACTGACCCACTACCCAGGTGTTAGCAGGGTCCGTACCAGGAGGGCGGTTATGGGACAATCAGCCGGCCAGCTACGCTACAGCGCTTCGCCGCCGGAGCCGGAGGACAGACCGTACTTGATCTCGTCGAGCGACTTCAGGAACGCCATGCGCCATTTCCCTGCCGGGGTGACCATCGTCACCATCCGGCAGGGCGAGGACGTGCACGGGCTCACCGTCTCGGCCTTCGCTTCGGTCTCGGCCGAGCCGCCGCTCATCGTGACGGTGATCGACAACCGCCACACGGCGTTCGAGATGCTCGAGCGCGAGGGCTCGGTGTTCGCTGTCAACATCCTGGGCGAGGACCAGGCGGCGATGTCGGACCGCTTCGCCTGGCTCAAGGAGGGCGACCGCTTCGCCGAGGGACGGTGGAGCACGGCGGTGACCGGGGCCCCGATCCTGGTCGACTGCCTTGCATGGCTCGACTGCCGTGTCCACGCCCGCTACCCCGCCGGCACGCACACCATCTACGTCGGGGCGGTGTACGCGAGCGGCGTGCCGAAGGCGGAGCACCCGCCGCTCATCTACTGGAACCGGACCTACCGCCGCCTCGCGGTGCCGGCGCCGGAGGATTAGGCCCCCCCAGCCACCGACTCCGCCGGCCCCGCCGGCCCCGCCGGCCCGGCTGGCGTAGTGCGCCCCCGGGCCGTCGCGCTCACTTCACCAGCAGCACCGGGCAGCCCGCGAGGATCGCCACCTGGTAGCTGATGATGCCGAGGCCGAGGGCCGGATGCTCGCGGTCGACGAGATGCGAGGACAGGACGATGAGGTCGGTCTTCTCGTTCACCGCCAGCTCGAGGATGGACCCCACCCGCTTGCCGAAGACGATCTCGTAGCGGGCGCGCACGGCGGCCGCGGTGAAACGGTCGATGAGCACCTGCAACTTCGCCGCCGCCCGCGCCTCGAGCTTGCGGTAGAAATCGGACATCTCGTCGAAATCCACGTGCTCGATGGTCTCGATCACGTGCAGGAGGGTGACCTCGGCGCCGTCGCGGCGCGCGGTCTCGAGGGCGATCGTGACCGCCGCCTCGTTCTTGTCGGTGAAATCGAGCGGCACCAGAAGCTGCCTGAACATGCCCCACCTCGCGCTTGCCCGAGGACGATGATGTCCGTCCGGCGCCCGGGTGTCAATGAGCCGCCAGCGCAGCGCGAAGATGAGCCGCCTCACTCCAGGACGGGCTTGATGTCGATCAGCTGCTGCAGCGGCAAGAAATCGTCGCGGTTGTGGGTATAGAGCGGGATGCCGTGGGCGAGGGCCGTCGCCGCGATCCATAGGTCCATGACTCGCGCACGCGGCTGCCGTCCCGCCAGCTTCACCGTGTGCGCCACGCGGGCGAAGGCGCGCGCGACCTCGGCATCGATTGGCAACGGCTGAAAGGTTGCCTCCACCTGGCCGAGCCGCTGCAGCCGGAGGCGCCGGATCTCCTCGGTCTTGGCGGCGAGCACGCCGTAATGGAGCTCGGCCAGGGTGGCCACCGAGATGGCAGCCTCGTCGGGGAGGGCGTCCAACGGCAGTGCATCCAGGCTCGGCGACTCGAGCTGGGCGATGATCACTGAGGTATCGAGGAGGCCGCGACTCACCGGCGCCGGGATTCCCAAGGTTCGTCGAGCCGCTCGCTCGCCTCGCTCAATTCTGCAATGTCGCCAAAGAAGGCAGGGTCCCGTTGTCCCCCATGCAGCAGCTGCGCGTACTCGGCCTTCGGCACCCACAGCCGCCTGGCGACGGGACCGAGCCGCGCCACCGGCCGGCCGTCGACCGTGATCGTGAAGAGCTGGCCCGCCTCCGCCTCGCGGAGCACCCTGGCGCTCTGGTTACGCAGCTCTCGGTGCGGAATCGTCTTCATCGTAGCAGCGTAGCACAAGTGCGATGGGCCATCCTATCGCCGGCGGTGGAAGCGAGGAAAGGAAATCGCGACACGAATAGTCCAGATATCGTAACAGCCACGATAGATTGGACTTAGGTTGTCGCAGGAAGGTCCGTCCGTGCTATCCTCGTAGAGGACACCAGCCAGGAATTCTCCGCTGGCCACCTTGGAAGGGATAAAGCCAATGCTAGGCGCCTACAGGCAGCATGAAACCGCCATCCAAACGCAGGGAGATGCGACCGCGATTCATCTGCTGCCCCACCAGATACCCAGCAAGTTCAAGAAGGGCCAGCATGTTCAGATCAACCTTGAGCCGAAGGCCAAATACTGGGTCGTGGCAAGCCTGCGATGCGACGAACGGAGAGGATGGCTCTACACCCTCAGCGATGATAGAGACAGCCGCACGATGCCTGATTACCCTGAGAACTTAGTGCACGATATTGACTCGAGGGGGCGATGAGCAGGACCTACGGCATCATCTTGGCGGCTGTGCTCCTTTGGCCGACTGGCGCGGGGAGCGACCAAGCACTCTGGACCATCTGCGGCCTGACTATCAAGCTGGGCATGCGCGAAGACGCTGTGCGATCGCAGATTTCCAGCGAATGCAGAGCTACGGAGTTGGGCTCCAAGGCACTACTTTTGGTCGGGAAGGCAAGCCCGCGCGAGAATCAGGTTCTGGGCAGCGTTTCCTTTTCCGGTGGGCAACTCGTGGCGGCGAGCCGCGACTGGCTTACTGCGGCAGCCCACAGCGATCAAGACTTCGCCGAGGCGTTGTACGGTGCCCTGTCGAGCGCAGGACTCTTGGGCGCGACCGTGCACGTCGGAACCAACGAGCTGCATTCGCCCGAGGTCTCTAGCCGCAGCATCACCATCGGCTCGGCCCAGAGAAAAGTAACTATCTCGTTTGGCAAGGACTTAGCCACCAGTATTGCTGAAAGTGCGGAACTTAGGTCGGCCCACGGCGCGAGCCACGAATAGAGCCGATCCGATCCGATCCCTTGGATCACCCCACGCGGCTCTACGATTCAAACTGACCGACGTCTCGCCGTCTCGCCCGGATGTCTGGCTTCCTCTCGGGCTCGGCACTACGATGCGGCGATGACCACCGGACCCATCCGCCGCCATCGCCGTAGTCTTCACGGTCGCATCTCCAGCGTCCTTGGCCTCGCCGCGCTGCTCGGCACGGCCGGGCTGGGCGCCCGCGTGGCACCCCAGCGACCGGGGGTCCCGGCGGCCCCGGCCCCGGCCGCTCCGGGCCGGGCCGGCCAACCTGCGCCGCGGCCGGCGTTCGTGCCGCCCGCGGCCGAGGCGGTGGTGGCCGGCGAGGTCGACCAGGCGCGCATGCAGGCGACGGTGCACGAGCTGGTGCGGCTCGGGCCACGGATGGGCGGCACCCCCTCGGGCGACCGCGCCGCTGCCGCCATCGCCGCGGCCTTCGCGAGCGCCGGCCTGACTCCCGAGACGATCGAGGACCCGCCCCATCCGGTCCACTGGGAGGACTCCTGGACCGTCGAGCTGATGCCGGGCGGCCGCCTGGCGTCCGCCTGGCCTTACGGCTTCTCGGCCTCGATCGGCCCGGTCACGGCGCCGCTGGCGGTGGCCGCCGATCCGGCCAGGCTCGCCTCGGCGCCGCCCCGCGCCGATTGGCGGGGCAAGATCCTCTACGTCCCGGGCGACGTCGCTCCGGGCGCCTACCGCCGCCTCGCGGCCGCCGCCGGCCGCCCGGTCGCCATCCTCACCGACGCTCCCGGCGACGGCCGGCACTACCTGGACGCGGCCTTCATCGCGGCGCTGCCGGCCATGCCCGGCGGCGGGCCGCGGCCGATCCCGGTCTTCTCGCTCTCGTACGACGACGGGAGGAAGGTGGCGGCGGCGGCGCAGGCGGGCGCGACGGTGCGGCTGGCGCTGCGCTCGACCGTCGGCGCAGGCCGCCCGCGCACCGTCCTGGCCACGCTTCCCGGCCGCGACCCGGACCGCTATTTCCTGATCTGCGCCCACGGCGACTCGGACTCCGGGGGCCCGGGGGCCGACGACAACGGCTCGGGCGAGGCGGTGGTGCTGGAGCTGGCGCGGGTGCTGGCCGGCCTCGTGCGCGGCGGCCGCCTGCCGGCGCCGAGCGCCGGGCTGCGTTTCGTCGTGTGGGGGAGCGAGTACGCCTCCGCGGGCGCCTACGTCGCACGCGAGGGAGAGCGCCTGCGCCGCTGCCTCGGCGTCGTCAACCTCGACGAGGTCGGCACCGGCGCCGAGCGCGACGCCATCTACTTCGAGTCCAACGAGGTGCCGTGGAACCGCGACCTGCTGCGCGCGTTCGACCGCGTCGGCGCCGACTACGCCGGGCGCCCCGGCTTCTGGCCCGAGTACACCACCAACCCTTCGCAGGGCGGCACCGACTCCTACGCCTTCCTGCCTCGGCGCTACAAGGGCGTGCTCGCGAGCGGTCTCCGGATCCCCGCCACGACCGTCTACACCGCCGCCTGGGACCACCTCGGCCGCCTGCGCCAGACGCCCGGCTGGGAGTCGCGGGCCACTCCCGATCCCGTCCACCTGGCGATCGACTACTCGCGCTACTACCACTCGTCGGGCGACACCCCGGAGAACACCACCGACCGCAAGCCCGAGGCGATGGTGCGCGCCGCCCGCGCCATCGGCATCGCGCTCCTCCGCCTCGCGTTCCCGCCGCCGGCGGGCTAGGCGTCTCCCGTCGGCGGCACCGTGCCGACGATCGTGCCGCGCTCCGAGGTCACGTCGGGATGACGCTTGCAGTAATAGTAGACCGTCCAGGTCGACGGCGGCGGTGTGCCGGCCGGCTGCGCGACGTCGTAGCTCGGGCGCGAGGAACCCTGCGGCGGGATCTCGTCCGACAGGTACTTCGCCGATCCCCGCGGCACCTCCGCGTCCGGGAGCGGTTTGTAATTCGCGTCGGTCGGCCATGGTTGATGGGGGTCGTTCGTCGTGTTGTTCCAGGTGACGAGGTCGTCCTGCTGCGCCTGCAGGGGGTCACCCGGGTTGGCGCCATAGAGGTCGGGAACGAACGCCGCCCCGCTGCCCGCTTGCACGATCTTGATCGACCAGTCCGGCATCTCAATCCTCCCTTCGACCGCGCTCACTCTCCTTCGGGCGAGCACCGATCAAC
>Ga0210384_10004663_pt1 | contig 15203 bp, 12 predicted proteins | sample IncBWH2MmetaG_FD_160574 | JGI IMG/M metagenome (GOLD analysis project Ga0210384, IMG submission 160574) | Forest soil microbial communities from Barre Woods Harvard Forest LTER site, Petersham, Massachusetts, United States - Inc-BW-H-2-M | ecosystem: Environmental > Terrestrial > Soil >...
ATTCAAGGCCAATGGCAATCCGTAGACATCAGCAAATACCAAACTCCGCCTGTCGCACACAAGTGACCGTTCCACTCTCTTCAAGTGCGCTCTTCCAGTTGGTTCTTTCCAAATGTTGAGTTCATCGATTTCAGATCGACTCCGCTGTGCAAGGATGATTTATGAAAAATAATGTCTTCAGATTTTTTGTTCTCTCGGCTGTTTTATGCTTCTCCGGCTTCGGCGTACTGCTGCTTGCCTCTCACGCTGCCGACACATCCTCGTCTTGGGGGTTCGCCACCACCAATCTCGATAAATCCTGCAAGCCTTGCGACGATTTCTACCAATTCGCCATGGGCGGCTGGATGAAAAATAATCCCATCCCCGCCGATCGTCCAAGCTGGGGCACCGGCGCGGAACTCCAGGAAAAAAACCAGGCTGAACTCCGCCAGATCGTTGAATCTTCGGCTTCTGCCAAGGCTCCTCGCGGCTCGAACGAACAAAAGGTGGGCGACTTCTACGCCAGTTGCATGGACTCTAGCGCCATCGAATCGGCAGGCATCAAGCCCATCGCCCCGCAACTCGGCGCCATCGATGCCATGAATGACCGCAATGCCTTGCTCGCGGAGGTCGCCGCTCTCCATAACGAGGGCATCCAGGCACTCTTCGATTTCAGCTCCACGCAGGACTTCGCCGATAGCACCAAGGTGATTGGCGACGCGGATCAGGGTGGATTGGGCATGCCCGACCGCGATTACTACACGCGCGATGATGAGCGCTCCAAACAACTCCGCATCGACTATGTTGCCCACGTCTCAAAAATGTTTCAGCTCGCCGGCGATCCCCCCGAAAAGGCCACCGCTGAGGCCCAGACGGTAATGAACATCGAGACCGCCCTCGCCAAGGCTTCCTTGACTAACGTGCAACTGCGCGACCCCAAAGCCAATTACCATAAACTTTCCACCGCCGAATTGAAGCAGCTCACCCCCGACTGGTCCTGGGATACCTTCTTCTCCGATGTCCATCTTGTAGGCCTGCCCGAAACCAACATTGGCCAGCCCGATTTCTTCAAGGAAATGGATCATCAACTCACCGCCACTCCTTTATCCGACTGGAAAATTTATCTGCGCTGGCACGTGATCCACGAAAATGCACCCGCCCTCAGCGACGCCTTCGTGCAGGAAAATTTTAATTTCTACGGCAAGCGCCTTTCCGGCACCGCCGAACTTCAGCCTCGCTGGAAACGCTGCGTGCAGTCTACCAATCGCAACATCGGCGAAGCCCTCGGTCAGGTGTACGTCGAAAAATATTTTCCGCCGGAAGCCAAGGCCCACGCCCGCGAGATGGTGCAAAATCTTATCTCCGCTCTGCGTTCCGATATCCCCACACTTTCCTGGATGAGTCCAGAAACAAAGAAGGCCGCCATCGAAAAACTCGAGGCCTTCAACATCAAAATCGGCTACCCCGATAAATGGCGCGATTATTCCAAGCTCAATATCGAACGCTCCTCTTACGTCGTCAACTTGCGCCGCGCCGCCACTTTCGAAAACGCTCGTGAACTCGCGAAAATCGGTAAGCCCGTCGATCGCAACGAGTGGGGCATGACGCCGCCCACCGTCAACGCCTACTACAACCCCACCATGAACGAAATCGTCTTTCCCGCGGGCATCCTGCAGCCGCCCTTCTACGATACCAAGGCCGACGATGCCGTCAACTATGGCGGCATGGGAGCAGTGATCGGTCACGAAATCTCACATGGCTTCGACGACGAAGGATCGCAGTTTGACGGAAAAGGAAATCTGCGTAACTGGTGGACCGCCGAAGATCAGAAAAATTTTGATGAACGCGCAACTTGCGTCGAAAAGCAGTTCGACACCTACGAGGTGGAACCCGGCTTGCATCAAAACGGCAAGCTTGTGCTCGGTGAAAGCATCGGAGATCTCGGCGGCTTGGCTATCTCCTACGCCGCCTACGAAAAATCCCTGGAAGGGAAGCCGCGTCCCAAAGATATCGACGGCTTCACACCCGAGCAGCGTTTCTTTTTAGGCTGGGCTCAAGTCTGGGGCACCAACCAACGTCCCGAAGCCGCGCGCCTACAAGCCAACACCAATCCACACCCGCTTGCGCGTTTCCGCGGCAACGGACCCCTGTCAGACATGGCCGCCTTTGCCCAAGCGTTCGGCTGCAAGAAGGGCGACCCCATGGTGCGCGAACAAGCCTGCAAAATCTGGTAGCCGCCAACCAGATTTTCAAGTTAGAGATTTAGAAATAGATTTCTTAGGTACGAAATCAACAGTCACCGAGTGCGATGGATCGGAGAGGCACTCTTGTTCCAATCAGACCTGCTGAAATCCAAAGGAATCTTCCTGACCGGTGGTGGCACCGGCCTCGGCCGCTCCATGGCACTGCACTTCGCCAGCCTCGGCGCGCGCCTCTTCATCGTAGGCCGCCGGCCCGACCCGCTCAAATCGGTCTGCGAAGAAATACAGCGCGCCGGTGGGACTGCTGGCTACGCCGCGTGCGACGTTCGTGATTACGCCGCCGTCGAAGCCGCCGGCAAAACCGCCGAATCTCAAATTGGCGAAATCAACACTCTCGTCAACAATGCCGCCGGCAATTTCCTGGCCCGCACTGAAAAGCTAACACCCAACGCATTCAACGCCGTCGTCAGCATCGTGCTCACCGGCAGTTTTAACTGCACGCAAGTCTTCGGCAAACGTTGGATCGAAAAAAAACAGCCCGGCAACGTGGTCAATATCGTCACTACCTACGCCGCCGCGAATTGTGGTTCCGGATTCGTGGTGCCATCTGCATGCGCAAAGGCAGGCGTGCTTGCGCTCACCACTTCTTTAGCCGTGGAATGGGGAAAACACCACATCCGCCTCAACGCTATCGCCCCCGGCCCTTTTCCCACCGAAGGCGCATGGTCACGCCTCATGCCTTCCGCACAAATGGAAGAAGACCGCAAGAATTTCAATCCCATGAAGCGCTTCGGACGCCACGAAGAACTCGCCAACCTCGCGGTTTTCCTGATCAGCGATATGTCGCCCTATATCAATGGAGAGTGCGTAGTGATCGACGGCGGCCAGTGGCTACGCGGTGCCGGAGAATTTAACGATTTGGCCACGCTGCCGGATTCAGCCTGGGAAATCATGGAATCCGCGCGCATCAAAAAATCGTGAGCGCTTACTTCTGAACGATTACTGAGGTAGCGCGCGCTTTCGTAACTCCACGCGCAGCTTTACATCGCCAATGGAGCGCCCGCCCGATTCTGCGTGCACCGTAATATCCTGCAGTCCATTCTTATTAACGCCATCGGTAATTGCCGGCAAACTGACTTCCAAGCGCGCCGCCGCGGTTTGTTTTGCAGCAATCGAGAATTTTCCCGTGCCGCTTTGCACCGCCCAACCGCTCGGTAGTTCGGCAGTCAAAGTAATCTCCCGCGGCGAAGAAGTCTGATTCCGCACCCACAGTGGAATTATCAGCGTAGTCCCTACTTGCAGCGCAATCTCCGGCGGCTCCGGATGCGGCGAATGTGTTAATCCGTGCGCGCGGCGAAACTCCGCGTAAAAACTCCAAGGCCCGCCAAGTTCCACCGATAACTCTGGTTTCTGAGGTTCGGTCGCAACTTCAGGCCGGCTGAACGCAATAGGCTCGCCACTCACATTTTCAAAAACATCGCCCGTCGCAGTGCCGCCCACCAGCGATTTGCCGCGCACAAAACGCAGCGAATCGCTCCAATACCCCTCGGTGGTCATCAGCTTTTCCAGCGTCGCGTCACTCATCCCCTTTAGCGACTCCGCCATGGCCCTTGATTGCGTCTCATGAGCCAAAAAACCATCCAGCGCGATGCGCCAATACGCGTGCTTGATGGATTTCGACAGCTCTTTCACGGAATACGCGGGACCCAGCCCCTTAAAAATCTCTTCTTTATCGGCATCCGCAAAATAATAAAGTTTTTTTGGCTGCCAGGGCCTCAAGTTATCGAGCAACGGTTCAAGCCGCTTCGTCGCCCCCGCTACCTGTTCCGGAAACGCCACCGGATCGCCGCTCATATCGAAAGCTTCCGTAGCCAGCACTCCTGAGGCCTGATGATCGCCATGATCTTCCCCAATGAAGGTGCCAGGCAAAAACGTCAGCACCACTTCGGGCCGCGTCAAACGCATCAGCCGCACGAGCTGCTGCAGCGTCTCACCATGATTCCAGTTGGAAAGTGATTGCAGCACATTTTGCGAAGCGGTGTCCTTGCCGTCGAGGAACCACACCTCCCCGATGCCCAGCTGTGAAAGCGCGCGTCGCGCCTCAATTTCACGAATGGCGCCCAGCGCCGCAGCCTGCTCCGCACCCACTTCATTGGCGCCGCTGCTCCCGCGCGTGCCATAAACCACCGCCACGCGCTTGCCCTCATCAATCGCCCGCGCCAAGTAAGCCGTCGCCGCGCCTTCATCATCGGGATGCGCCACCACCAGCAAAATATCCACTTTGTAGCGTTCGTCCGGCGCCTTCAGCGGCGCGGCCGTCTGCGCCGGCTTGCTATCCTGCGCGCGGGCAACTGGAGCCCACGCCGCCATCATTACCGATAAAAAAAACGAGAGTGTCAGGCCGCTCCATCGCTTGATCATTTTTTCCCTTGAGTTTTGTCCCGCGGACTCACAGCTACCGCGACTTTTAACTTGCCACTCAAACCACAAAAACGCGAAGGGCGGGTGGCCCACCCTCGGTTTTCTGGGGGGTGGGTCTTGTAAGGTGGAATCATCATCCAACTAAACCGCGAGCTCTTTCCTAAATTTCTTTCATCTGACAACACTTCACCCCGACCCCGCCACCCAAACCCGCAGGGCCCGCCCAAAAGTAAGATGTCCGATGAATTTTTACGCCTTGGCTTCGACAGCCTGCGGTTTCGCCGCGGTATCCGGCGCTTCTTCTCGCGCGGCACGCTTGATGCGCGCAGCCTTGCCCTTCAATTCGCGCAAATAATAAAGGCGCGCGCGCCGCACTTTGCCGCGTCCCACCACGTCAATCGAGCTGATGGTCGGCGAATGCAGCGGGAAAATCCTCTCGATGCCCACGCCAAAACTCACGCGCCGTACCGTGAACGTGGCACTCGACGCGCGGCCTTTCTTCGAAATAACCACGCCCTCAAATGCCTGCAGACGCTCTTTTTCCTTCTCGCCTTCACCTTCCTTCAACCGTACATTTACACGCACGCTGTCGCCGGGGCGAAACTCCGGCAAATCTTTGCGCAGTTGCGCTTCATGCAATTTTCGTATTATCGGATTCATTGTAGTTTCCCTGCAGACCCGCTCAGGCGGAGCCAGCACACCAAGGCCAATCTGAAATTATAGCCAATCCCATACCCATCACGCCACCCATTTCCGCAGCGCCCGCGACGGATACCTCGGACGTCCTCGTATTCACGGTTATCAACGATGGGCTTATGGCGCAACGGATACGACAAAAGGTGTAATAATGCGCGGAATCTCGGGCGCGTCGTTGGCCGATGCGCCCGGCGCCGCAGCCCCCGTCAGCCACACCAAAACCAAACCTCCGCGCCAGTAGCGCGAGGTCGCCTGCCTCTCACTCATGAAACCTCTCTCTAACGCTTTGCGAAAGGGAAACTTAGCAATACGGAAAGCGTTATAAACCGCGAACTATTCACTCTATTCGTTAATCATCTGAATTTTCTTTTCCGCCGCGGCGGTTAGGTTGTTCGTTATTTCAGGTCGGGCCGGTTTTTCTCAGTCTTTTTGATGGCGGCGTCGCGCCGCCAAGCGTCAACCTGCGCATGATTTCCGCCGATCAGCACGTCAGGCACTTTCCAACCGCGGTATTCCGCCGGCCGCGTGTAATGCGGAAAATCCAGCAGTATGGATGACCCCGTCGCGCGCTGGGTGCCCCACCTTGGACTTCTGAGGGTGGGGGTTGTAACGGAGGATAGCCCAGACGCAGCTCCCTCAGAAGCTTCTTGACCGTCAATACTGGCGCTGAACGATTCGTTCTGCGAAGACGCCTCATTTCCCAACGACCCCGGCAACAACCTCGCCACCGCATCCACGATCAGCATCGCCGGCAACTCGCCGCCGCTCAATACAAAATCCCCAATGGAAATTTCCTCGGTAGCCAGGTGCTCCGCCACACGCTCATCGACACCTTCGTAACGTCCACAAATCAAAATTATCCGGTTAAGCCCCGCGAATCGCCGCGCGGTTTCCTGATTGAATCGCTTGCCCGAAGCCGACAGCAACACAATGGCGTTCCCCAGCGGGAGCTCGCGTTTCTCAGTCGCGTGGCCAACCGGCCTACCCAGCAAATGCTCTACAGCCTCAAACAGCGGCTCGGGCTTCAACACCATGCCCTCGCCGCCGCCAAACGGCCGGTCATCCACGGTGCGATGCCGATCCTTCGTAAACACGCGCAAATCCTGCACGTTCACTTCAACAATTCCCGTCTCTCGCGCGCGCCGCAAAATCCCGTGATCCAGCGGACCTGCAAAAAAATCCGGAAAAATGGTGACTAGGTCAAAACGCATAGGTGTGAAAGTATTACTCGGAATTCAAATCGCGCAAACCTTCAGGCAGCGTTACATCAATGCGGCGCGCGAGGGCATCGATGCGCTTACAAATATCCTCCGCCAACGGGATCAGCAGTTCCCCCGCCGCCGTCTCCACTTCCAGCAACGGCGTCCCGCGTATGCTCTCGCCCTCACCCGGAAACTGCACATCCCGCACCGTCCCCAATAATTCCGGCACCATAGCCATCGAGCATGGCGAAGAAGCCACCGCCGGCCTTTCGCTGCCGGCATCAAACACCGCGCAACCAATCAAATCCGCAACGAAGTATTGCCCCGCAGGCAAGCTCACGCGCTGCTCAAATGGCAGCAACACATCCAGGCCGCGATATTTCTCCGCTTCATTGATCGAAGCAACGCCTGCGAAGTGAAACACACCTTGCCCGCGATGATTCTGGCTAAGCCAGCAGGATTTTACGCCTATAGGGGTCGGTTCGCTCGCGCCAAACGCGCCCACGAATTTTGCCGCGGACGATTCGCCTTGCGCGCGGCCAAGAAAAACTTCCTGCAATTTTGTTAGCCGTTCGGGGAAATCCGTGAGCAGCTCTACCGCGACTTCGCCTTTATTCCCACGCGGCCGCAAAACCCGCGCCACCACAATCCATCGTGGATTCAGTCTGTTCAATCTTCCAATATTTCCAGTGTAAAGCGCTTCCGTATCTTCGTCCCCGCCGCGCTCAGTACCGTACGTATGGCCTTGGCCGTTCGCCCCTGCCGTCCAATCACTTTACCCAGGTCGCCCTCATGGACCCGTAGCTCAACCACCGTAACCTGCGCTCCCCCGACCGTCCGCACCTGCACCTCGTCGGGACGGTCCACGAGTGCCCTGGCGATGGTCTCTACCAGTTCTTTCATGGGCTGCTCCTGGATACATCCGTCACTGGGGGGACTGAGTGGCGGGCCTACCAAGTATCGGCGCGTCTTCTAGCTGAACAACCAACCCGCGTGACGATTAAAAACTCCCGAACCTCCGTCCGCGCCAAAAAACTCAACTACGCAATTTTCTGCAGCTTCAGAAAACTCCGCACCGTGTCGCTGGGCTGCGCGCCCACTCCGAGCCAGTACTTGATGCGCTCGGAATCCAGCTTAATCTCCGCGGGCTTCTTCAATGGGTCGTAAGTGCCCACCAATTCCTTCACGCGCCCGTTGCGCGGGCGGGTTCTCTCAATCACCACCACACGATAAAACGGCTTCTTCTTTTTGCCAATCCTTGCCAAACGAATAGTCAACACTAAGTCACGCCTCCGTAACCAACAATCATAGCCTGCCAGCCCATCACCCGGCAATCGCAGACTCGCTCCAAGCGGCGGTTCGCGACTATTCAACCAAAAACCTTCCGGCCGCAGAAACCTGGCCGGCACGTTCTACGTTTTTGTGATTTCCGAGATACGTCGAGCAATCCAGAGCGCAATTTACTAAAGCCGGTTCAAACCATTAAACGCCGCTGTCTTATAGCATTCCGCCAGCGTAGGATAATTAAAAACGGTATTCACGAAATAACTCACTTTGCCTTTGAGTAGAAACACCGCCTGCCCGATGTGCAACAACTCCGCGGCATCTTCACCAAAAATATGCACGCCCAGCAATTCCAGCGTCTCGCGGTGGAACAACAGCTTCAATCTGCCTTCGGTGTGCCCGCTGATCTGCCCGCGCGCAATCTCCCGGTAATACGCCACACCCACTTCATACGGAACATCCGCCTCGGTTAGTTGCTCCTCGGTCTTCCCAATAAAAGAAATCTGCGGAATCGTGTAGATCCCGTAGGGATACCCCTCCGGATCGCTGTTTATCGGAAGCCCAAACGCGCGGGCACTGGCGATTCGCCCCTGTTCCATTGACACCGAAGCCAAACTTGGAAATCCAATCACATCTCCGACCGCAAAAATGTGTTTTTGCGAGGTACGAAAATCCGCATCCACCGGGATTCGTCCGCGGTCGTCAGCCGAAATATCCGCCGCCTGTAAATTCAATCCCTCGACATTTCCGTGGCGCCCCACCGCGTACAACAGCGCATCAGCGATCACCCGTTTTTTGCTGACCAGGTTAGCAGCCACCTTCCCGTCGCTCAGCTCCTCCACACTCTCCACTTCTTCATTAAGCCGCAGAGTCGCGCGGTTATCGCGCAAATGATACATAAGTGCTTCCACCATTTCGGTGTCGGCAAACTCCAGCAATCGCGGCCGCTTCTCGACGATAATCACGCGCACGCCCAGCGTCGCGAACATGCACGCGTATTCCACGCCGATTACTCCGCCGCCCACCACGATCAACGTTCGAGGAATCTGCGGCATGCTCAGAATCTGATCGCTGCTGATAATATTTCGCCCGTTGATGGGAACCTTGGGATTCACCGACGGTCTCGTTCCCGTGGCGATCACTACGAACTCCGCTTCGAACTCTCCGACGCTATTCATACTCTGTACCAGGATATGGTGCGCGTCCCGAAAGCTTCCAGTGCCATGAATAAGCACCACGCCATTGCGCTTAAGTTGGTCCTGGATGACGCCCACTTCATTTTCCACCACGTGTTGTACTCGGAAATTTAGGTCCGCCATGGCCACCGGCTCATTGCCATTCGTGTGGCTGACGCCATAAAAATTCTTGTCGTAAAACCCCGACAAGTGCAGCACCGCTTCGCGCATCGTCTTGCTCGGAATCGTTCCCGTATTAATGCACACCCCGCCTACCGAGGTTTGGCGTTCGATAATGGCCGCCCGTTTGCCGGCCTTCGCGGCTTGAATAGCAGCGCGCTGCCCCCCGGGTCCAGAACCGATCACGATCAGGTCATACGTCAAAAGTCACCCCGCCCTAGTCGATTTGGGCGCCCGTTATTAGTACCGCGATTTTAAGAATAAGCATAGGTGCTGCACGCCAAGCGCCAGTTAACGCCCTATTAAGTTTCGGTCACGGCCGAACGCATCGATTATGGCTCCGCTCGTTGGGGCCATGCCAACACAGTGCATAAAACTCCCACTATAGTAGACACTAGCATTGGAAGCTTGTAATGCGAGTCACTCGAACGTCTCGCATTCGTAAAACTATGTTTCCCGAACAGATACAAACATCGCTCTGGACGCCCCATATGATGAAACTGACCGCTGGATTCCTTGCGTTCGCCGGCATTGTAGCGATCACCCGCGCGCAACATCCATCGAACCCCTCCACCGTGGCCGAAAACATAGACGCCATATTCGCGCCACTCGTTACGCCAAACTCTCCCGGCGCAGCGGTGCTGGTCGTTAAGGACGGCAAAAACCTTTTCGAACGCGGCTACGGCCGGCGCGAGCTCGGCACCAGCTCAAAAATCGATCCCGGCACCAATTTCCGCTTAGCCTCCTGCTCCAAACAATTCACTGCCATGGCCATCATGCTGCTCGTCCACGATGGAAAGCTCCGCTACGACCAGAAATTGACGGATATCTTCCCCGATTTCCCGGCCTACGGGAGATCGATCTCTATCCGCAATTTGTTGAATCACACCGGCGGCCTGCAGGATTACGAAACCCTCATGGAGCAGCGCGAAGACAAAGGTAAGTGGACCGCTGATCATCAAATCCAGGACGGCGAAGTCTTAGCTCTCCTCGAGCAAACCGATCACGGCATGTTTCCGCCAGGCACGCAGTGGTACTACAGCAATTCCGGCTACGTGGTTCTGGGCTTGATGGTCGCCAAAGTCTCCGGCCAATCTTTCCCCCAATTTCTCCGCCAGCACATTTTCGCGACGCTCAAAATGGACCACACCGTCGCTTACGTAAAAGGCCAAAACGAAATCACCAATCGCGCCTACGGCCACACCAAGGAAGGGAACGCCTGGAAGCAAACCGATCAAAGCCCCACCTCCGCCACGCTCGGCGACGGCGGCATCTATTCTTCTCTGACAGATTTAGCAAAATGGGATGAAGCTCTGCGCACCAACAAACTTCTCAGCCAAGAAGAAACGCAACTAGCCCTGACTCCCATCACTTTGCTACTCACATCTATGAATATTGACGCTCAACCGCGCTGGCCCGCCAACTCCGACCGTCCCGAAGGCACTCCCGTCTCCTACGGCTTCGGGTGGTTCCTCGACCCCTGGCGCACCCACTCGCGCATGTGGCACTACGGCGAAACCATGGGCTTCCATTCCTACATCGTCCGATTCGGCCTCCAAAACGCCGTGAGCGTCGATGACCCCCTCGCCGGCGTCACCATCATCGTCCTCTGCAACCGCACCGACATAAGCCCCGAATCCATAGCCCTCCAAATCGCCACCCTGTTCCTTCCCTATCAAACTAGAATCGAGCTTTGATTCGTCGTCAGAACACAATCCGCGCTGCTTGCGCGATGTGAAGCGACGCGGAGGGTGCCCCAACTTCGGATTTTTGGAGGGTCGGTTTTTTTACCGTGGAAACGCCGAAGCCGCTAAACTCGAGCTCCGGGTTTTTACAACCAGGCTAACCCCGGTGCCTGACTAAGCGAGTCGTCGCTTCCCGGTTATTTGAAAGGGCCAGCAATTGCTACGTCTTTGCCAAAGCGCGAAGTATTTCTCGGTGCTCGGCCATAAATTCTAACCCCAGCCGCACTTGCTCTTCGAGGCCCGCATCATAGGGAACGATAGGGAAGCCGTCCTCCGTTCCCACCGCTCATACGCAAGCAGGCTTTGCTACATTTAATCGATTTGTACTTCCTCAGGCAAAACTACAGCGAGGGAGTTGCCAACTGTTTTCAGTTCCAGCTTTTAGAATCTTCACGGGCCGTTACCACTCAGAATAACCGCAAACGTCTCTAAGAAAGACCCGCCAGCTTGCCCAACCCCTTCATCTTGCTTCTCGCCGCCATCGCCCCGTATTGCTTCATCATCTGGCGCATCTGCATATATTGCTTGATCACCTGGTTCACGTCCTGCACCGTCGTCCCGCTCCCCTTAGCAATCCGCTTCCGGCGCTTTCCATCAATCACGTTGTGATCCCGCCTCTCCTGATGCGTCATCGAATTGATGATCGCCTCCACCTGCTTCAGCTTGCCTTCGTCCACCTTCGCATCCTTCGGCAAAGCTTGCAGCGGCCCCACCTTTGGCAGCATATCCACCAATTGCTCCAGCGGCCCCATCTTGCGAATCTGTTTCAGCTGATCGCGAAAATCTTCCAACGTAAATCCCTCGGTCCGCAGCTTGCGTTCCAGTTCCGCCGCCGCTTTCTTGTCTACCGCCTGCTCAGCCCGCTCAATCAACGACATGATGTCGCCCATGCCCAGCACGCGCGACACGATGCGCTCCGGATAAAAACCCTCGAGCGCATCATACTTTTCGCCCAGACCCACAAACTTCACCGGCGCGCCTGTCACCTTGCCGATGGAAAGCGCCGCGCCTCCGCGCGCATCGCCATCCAACTTTGTCAGGATCACGCCCGTCAAGCCCAGCCGCTTATGAAATTCTCCCGCCGAGCGCACCGCGTCCTGCCCGATCATCGCGTCCGCGATAAAAAGTATTTCGCTGGGATTCAGTTCCTTCTTCAGCATGCTCAATTCTTCCATCAGCGAATCATCGATGTGCAGCCGCCCCGCCGTATCCACCAGAATCACATCGCTGGCGGAAAGTTTCGCTTCTTTAATCGCACCCTTCACAATTTCGATCGGCTTGTTCGTCCCCGTGCCTTGCCAGATCGCCGTGCCCACCGCCTTAGCCACCTGCGAAAGTTGTTCACGCGCCGCGGGCCGGTACACGTCAGTCGAAACCACCAGCGGCCGGTGCCCATGCAGCGCCAGCCACTTCGCCAGCTTTCCCGTGGTGGTAGTCTTACCAGAGCCTTGCAAGCCCACCAACATCCACACCGAAGGCGGCTTTGAAGCAAACAGCGGCTTGGCGTGTTTCCCCAGCAGCGTGGTCAGCTCATCCCGAACCGTCTTGACCACCTGCTGGTCCGGCGAAAGCTGCATCATCACTTCGGTACCAATCGATTTTTCGCGGATGTTCTTCAGCAGCTCATCGGCCACGCCAACATTCACGTCGCCTTCCAGCAGCGCTTCGCGAATCTCCACCAGCGCCGCATCCAAGTGCTCTTCGGTCAGCTTCCCCTGTCCGCGAAGATTTTTAAATGTGCGCTGCAGCTTTTCCGTTAAATTTTCAAACATTTTTGAGATTCGGCATCCAGTTTAATTTTAAGCGAGAATTCTGCATTACAAAGCGGTGGGACACGCACCACATTTTGATTCTAGGGGAGCGCTCAGGGACGGTCAAACGCTGCTACGCATAAGCGGTCAATGCAGCAACCTGCAAAACTAAGAATTAGAACGTCACCCGCAACCCCACCTGCGCCGCAAAGGGAATCCCGACGGTAGTCCCCGGACCAAAAAAATCCCCCAGCGCTCCGGCCGGCACCAACAATTGTTTAGGGTTCGTGATGGGTTTGGTCTGCGAGCAATCCACGTTCAAACAAAACGCCGTGGCATTCGTCAGGCTATTCACTGGCGTCGGCAGCGCGCCAATGTCCGTCACATAATTGGCCCCCGGATTATTGCGGTTAAACAAGTTGAAAAATTCAATGAACGGTGTCACCGACCAGCGATCATGAAGTGTAAACGGCCGGCTCACCCGCAAGTCCGTCTGCACATAAGGCGTTCCGCGAAATTCGTCAAGTGCCGTTTGCACCCCGTTGATCACCGCGCGATCGTTCGCCGAGTCTCCCAACCCATTCACATCCACGGGCGTTGTCAACGTAATCGGCCGCGCGCCCTCCGCCTGAAACAATAAACTCAGCGCGAATCCACCCGGAGCATGAAAAATCCCCGCGACCACCACACGGCTCCCTACGTCTTCTCCCGAGGGCCCGTAGTCTCCCGGCCCAAACGGACGCAACGGATTGCAAACGCCGTTAACGTAGTCAAACAATTCTCCGAGTATGCAGCCCCACGTTTTCGCCGATGACAACGAATAATTCGCAATCAAATTAAATCTTCGCGACACGTTCCCCTGCAGATGCACCAGCAACGCATCATAACTGGAGCGATTGTCAGAGTGCGCTACGGAAATCGCCGGCACGAATTGCATTTGATCCGCGGTGTCGCCGGCGGCAAACAACGGCGTGAACAGTGTCGATCCGGGATTATATTGATAATTGCGGTAGCCGTGCACGCCCTCTTCGTGCACCCAGCTGACGCCCACTGTCCAGTTTGGATTGAAAGCGTGTTCAAATCCCAGGCTGGCATGTAGCGCGTAGGGCGTCTTGTAATTTGGATCGATCAGCGCACCCGCGCCTCCTGCCGCCGCTCCAGGTACGCAGCCCGCGTCCGGCGTCGCGCTCACAGCATTCACGCATGGCACGGGCATAGTGTTCACTGCTTGCAGTGCGCCCACCCATCCGTTTTGCGCCAAATCGTTGTAGTACAAACCAATTCCCGCGCGAATCACGCTCCGGCCCGAGGTTCCCGGAGCGTAAGCAACCCCCAGTCTCGGCGCCATCGCTCCGCGATAATCATGCGGCGCTCCGCGCACCAGCGGAATCTGCAGCGCTTGCAGCGTCAGGTACGCTGGATTTTGTAGTTGACTCCGTCCAGACGCGTCGAAAAGTCCAAGCGTAGTGTCGTAGCGCAATCCATAATTAACAGTGAGATGTCTCGTCACCCGCCAAGAATCTTGCGCGTAAAATCCCAGCCGTTGCACATTTTGCGAAAAACTCCCGTTGCTCGCCGGTACTGCCGTGCAACTGATTCCCAGTACCGGATCCGGCTGTGCCCGGCAACCCGCACTAAAGAAAAACTGAGAAGGATTTGCCGTATAAAAGCTTGGGTCATGCGGATAAGCCAGCACCGTTTCCGCCGTTCCGGAAAGCGCGCCGCTCAATACCGGCTCATGAATAAAATTTATGCCCAAGCTTGGCGCGTGCCGTCCCGCCGAGTGGCTGACGTCATAGCGCACCTGGTATTTCTGCTGGTTGCGCAGCACCGGAAACGCGGTAATCGCCGTGGCAAACTGGTTGTCGCCAAAAGTGTCCAGCCCAGAAACCGTTCGAAAGCTCGCGCTGAACGGAAACTGTAGCGAAAATCCCACGTATTCATTGCGCGCCTCAGTACGATGCAGTCCGCTCGCCCCAAATAAAAATGTCCCCACCCAGGTGGGACTGAACGCGTACTGCTCCCCAAGCGCGAGATTCAAATAATTCGAATGCGAAGTCGCGCCCGTTGATGGCAGCGTCCCTTGCTGGATCAAATCGTTGCTCGTCAAATAGCTGTCGCTCGATGCCCGCAAAAACCACTGCGAACGCGCTGACTGTTTCCAATCGAGCCGAACCATTCCCAAAAAATCATTGAACGGCACCGGCGTACTCTTTGGCACTGGAATGGAATTCACTCCCGGAATCAGGCCGTCTGCAGCCAGCGCCGATAAAGCCGCAAACTGATTCTGACTGTTCGGGCTATACGCAATGCTGGCGTCCTCGTGCACATATTCGAACGATGAAAAGAACCACACCTTTCCCGGCCGGATCGCCCCACCCAGTGTTTCCACATAATTTTGCCGCGAGAACGGCTGCTTCGGATCCGGCGCCGGATTTTCGATCGGGAACCGAGCGTTCAATGCTGCCGCGCGTTCATAAAATGAAAACCCGCCATGCAGCTCGTCCGTTCCGCGCCGCGTGCTGATCACAACTGATCCTGCCGTCGTTCGCCCCGTATCCGCCTTCTC
>Ga0210384_10004664_pt1 | contig 15203 bp, 19 predicted proteins | sample IncBWH2MmetaG_FD_160574 | JGI IMG/M metagenome (GOLD analysis project Ga0210384, IMG submission 160574) | Forest soil microbial communities from Barre Woods Harvard Forest LTER site, Petersham, Massachusetts, United States - Inc-BW-H-2-M | ecosystem: Environmental > Terrestrial > Soil >...
TAAGTAAGGGAGGGAAAATGCTTTCAGCATCGGTTACAAGTAAAGAGAACGTATCGACCGCCGCGGAGGTCGAGTACGTGAAGAACGGTGACAGCCTGTTGGCTATTATCCTGCCAGCAAGCTTTCGTGTACCGGGCATCCGCTTTTTCACACCCAATGACTTTTCCCAGCAGCTTGCTTGCATGTGCCATCCGGCCGGCAAGGTCATTCTTCCCCATGTGCATAACCCAGTGCCGCGCCAAGTGCAGTACACCTTGGAGGTTTTGTTGATCAAATACGGAAAAGTTCGCGTAGATTTCTATGACTTAAATGAACAATACCTCGAAAGCAGAATTCTGTTTACGGGGGATGTAATTCTCCTCGCAGCGGGTGGGCATGGCTTCGAAATGCTGGAAGAAACTGAAATGATTGAAGTGAAGCAAGGTCCCTATGCCGGCGAAGAAGACAAGCGTCGATTCGAAGGCATTTCTTCTGAGAGCGTCAGATTTCGATGATAAACTCGTTGCAGTCCATTCCAGTCAACGACGTGCTCCTCAACGGCAACGAGAAGGCCTACCTGAATCAGTGTATCGATTCGGGCTGGATCTCGTCTGAGGGTCCTTTCGTCAGGCAATTCGAAGAACAGTTTGCGAGCAGAGTCGGGCGTCGCTATGGCGTTGCAGTGTCCAACGGTTCTGTCGCACTTCAAGCTGCCGCAACCGCGATGGAATTGACTGCCGGCGACGAAGTGATTTTGCCGTCGTTCACTATCATTTCTTGCGCGGCCGCCATCCTCCGGACAGGCGCGACGCCTATCTTAGTGGATAGCGACCCGCAAACCTGGAACATAGACGTGGGCCAGGTGGAAAAGAGAATCACGCCCCGAACAAAGGCGATCATGGTCGTCCATACCTTTGGGCTTCCTGTTGATATGGACCCTTTGCTTGCCATCGCCCATCGCCACGGGCTCAGGATTCTTGAAGATGCGGCGGAGATGCACGGGCAAGCTTATCGTGGCCGCCCGTGCGGCAGCTTCGGGGATGCCAGCATTTTCAGCTTCTACCCAAATAAGCATGTCACCACCGGCGAAGGGGGCATGGTGGTCACCGACGACGCAGCGCTTGCCGAAAGGTGCCGCAGCCTCCGCAACTTGTGTTTCGAGCCGAAGAAGCGGTTCGTTCATTCCGAATTGGGCTGGAATTTTCGGATGACGAACCTGCAGGCCGCGCTCGGTGTTGCGCAGTTGGAACGCCTTGATGAATTCGTCGCTCGCAAGCGGCGCATGGGATGCAGATATACGCAGCGCCTCGCCCACCTCTCGAAGCTCCAGCTCCCGCTTTGCCGCACTGATTACGCCGAGAACATCTACTGGGTCTACGGCATAGTCTTGGATGATGAACTTCCCTTTGACGCCGAGGAGCTCATGCGAAATCTAGGACTCAAGGGAATCGGCACACGCCCTTTCTTTTGGCCTATGCACGAGCAGCCGGTCTTCCAGAAAATGGGGCTATTTGCTGGAGAGTCTTATCCAGTCGCGGAACGCCTCGCCCGGCGGGGGTTTTACATACCCAGCGGAATCGGATTGACTGACGAGCAGATGGATCGTGTGATTGAAGTCATGAAAGAAATTTTCTCATGACCACGTTCGCGAGTTACGCTTCCTATTACGATCTGCTTTATCAGGACAAAGACTATGCCGCCGAGGCCGCTTTCGTTCAAGGCCTCATGAAAAAGTTTTGTCCCCGCGTGGATCGCGTGCTCGATCTTGGCTGTGGCACCGGCACTCATGCGCGTTATTTAGCTGCTTTGGGATTTTCGGTGTGCGGTGTCGACGGCAGTTCCTCCATGGTGGAATGCGCTCTCTCGAGCCATGCGGATTTTGCCGGCGCTAATCACCCACGGCTAGCTTTCTTGCAGGGAGATATCCGGGATCTCCGTCTTGACGAGAGATTCGGTGGTGTCCTCTCGCTTTTTCATGTCATGAGCTATATGACCAGCAACGCGGATTTGCAGCGTGCCTTTCAAACGGTGAAGCATCATCTGACCCCGGGGGGAATTTGCCTTTTCGACTGTTGGTATGGGCCCGCTGTGCTGCATCTGCGCCCCGCGGTGCGCGTCAAAGAGCTCGAAAATGAGGAATTCAGCATTCTTCGGGTTGCCGAACCCGTGATGCATCCTAACGAGAACGTAGTGGACGTTAACTACACTCTCTGGATCAAAAATCGAGCGACCGATTCCCTGGAAATTGTCCGGGAAACGCACCGAATGCGATACCTCTTTAGGCCTGAAATAGACTCACTTTGTGAACAAGCTGGTCTGCATATCCTGGAAGCCCGCGAGTGGATGACCGGCAGGGATCCCGGTCTGGACACTTGGGGCGTCTACTTCGTGGCGCAGGGATGAAGAGAATAGGTCTATTGCTCACTGCCGGCCCCTCTGACGGCGGCATGTTTCAGTACAGTATGGCAGTCCTGTCTGCTCTGCTGGCTTTGCCGCGAGAAGATCACACGCTGGTCATTGGCTACACCGATCCGGCATGGACACGGTTTCTTCCTGCTGATGTTGAGCAGTTTCCTCTGCCCCTCAGCCGGACGCTTTCCTCCTTTGCGGCCCTTTGGACCACAGTGGGACTTTCACACAAACTATGGCTGCGATGCGCGCTGCTGTTCTCCGCTGCGGTTCGCCAAGTTGTGCATAAGAATTGCGATCTGTGGATCTTTCCGCGTCAGGACATCTGGAGCAGCCGCTTTCCAGTTCCCACGCTCGCCGCTGTGCATGATCTCATGCACCTTTACGAACCCCGCTTCTCAGAAGCGGCAGGACTGGGCCGCCGGCGTTACCGTCAGCGCTACATGCAGGAACTCATCAACTACTCCATGGGCATCCTGGTTGATTCGGAGGTCGGAAAGCAGCACGTTTTGGAGTCGTTTAAGGCTGATCCTGGAAAGGTTTTCATCCTCCCCTACGTTCCTCCGTCCTACATTTACGAGCCTGGAGCGTCTTTGGACTTCGACGCAAGATACCGCCTTCCCGGGAAGTTCTTGTTCTATCCGGCGGAGTTTTGGCCGCACAAGAATCATCTGCGCTTGATCGACGCAATCGCGCGGGTCCGCGCGTCGTGCAGCGATATTCATCTCATTCTGGCAGGTTCTTTGGGAAAGGAATATTTGCGGGTTCGTATGCATGTTGAGAACCTGGGACTTCAGGATCACGTTCACTTTGCCGGCTATCTTCCGGAAGCAGACATTCCGGAGTTTTATCGCCGGGCGCGCGCCTTGGTTTTCCCCACGTTTTTCGGCCCGACAAACATCCCGCCGCTCGAAGCGTTCGCCCTGGGTTGTCCCGTCGCCGCATCCGGCATTTATGGGATGCCGGAACAGTTGGGTGACGCCGCGCTCTTGTTCGACCCGCATTCGGCAGAGCAAATGGCGGACTGCATTGGCCGGTTATGGCAAGATGACACGTTGTGCCAGCGATTGACTTCTAATGGCCATGCGCGAGCCCGTCATTGGGGACCTTCCCAATTTGACGTCACGCTCCACGCGATCGTCGAAAAACTAACGCTCTCCCCTCGCGAATCTCAAGCTTATGAAAATTTGCCAATAGACTTGACGCACTCCACAACTAGGTGAACGTCGCTGGCTTCCCAGGTGGTTAAATGAGATTTATGTATTTTCCATTGGTTGCTGTTCTCTTATGGAGTTATTGGCGTGCTTTGAATAACGCACGTGATGAACGCACGCCTTTTACGCCCATTATGGGGTGGCTGGTCGGCTTGGGCTATTTTGTGGTCGCTCCGCTAACGATCTTGGTTCTGCACGGCGGTTATCAGATTCCTGATTTTTATGGGGCTAACGCACGATATGCCTCGGTCGACCTCTCGGACGTCCGCTACCTGATTCCAATGCTAGTTATCTGGCTCTCTTTACTATTTGCCTTTCAGTCGGTCTTATTACTACGCCCGCAGAAAGAGTCGTCTTGGAGCGCATCCGACCTACCGGTGCAGGACCGAAAGCTCAGGAGGGCCATGTTTCTCACCCTGGGCCTCTCCATTCTGGACTGTGTCTTCACCATTTGGCGCTCCGGGGGCCTTGAGTCATTCTTGCTTTCACACTGGTACCTTCGACAGGAAGAATCCGTTGCCAGGTTTGGTGATCTGTTTGTCCTCTACGCGCAGCTGTCGCTTGCCAATCAAATAGTTTTCACCGCAGCTGCCGCGCTTTTCACCGCTCGGCAACTGCAGTTGCGGAGATCAGAGTGGCGATTTTTCACTCTTATCGGGTTCGGCTTGGTGTTGCAAATGGTAATCAGCGGAAATCGAATCTTCTTCGCTTTGTACGCGCTCTCTTTTCTGACGGCTTGCTGGATCTATCGACGAAAAAGACTGATAGGGGCCATTTTGCTTCTCTCGCCTCTAGTTCTGTTGTTCTTTAGCGCGTGGGCATCTCTTCGTCACGATTTAAGCAACATTGCAGAGAACCTACCAGGCTATGTGGAAAGGGACATTGAGGGCCGGGCGATGACAACGCTCATGGATTCAACCGAGGGCGCAAGCGTCATGCAGTTGATGCATATGGTTAACGACTTTGGAGATAAATTCAATTACTTCTATGGATCAACTTACAGCAAAGCAATCACTTTTGTTGTACCTCGAATGCTATATCCTGACAAACCGGAAAACTATCCAGTACAGATCGCAAAGTTATACGAGCCGGGAGAAGTTACAAGCCTCAACACGACACAGCTCGGAGAGCTATACGCGAATTTCGGTGTTTTTGCTGTTCTCCTGCTGCCACTCTTTACCATCTTAATTCTTTTTCTATCAACCGCATTGACACGGAAGATTAAAGGTCACGCACTCCTGCTTACGGCTCTTTTCATTTTGTTCATCTGGTTCGCCCGATCTTCGTTTGAAGACAACTTTATTATGTTCATTTTCACTGCGGGCCTGATTTGGGCACTACGATTGCAGCGGGGACTCTACTCCGCTGGCAATCTGGTGGTCGCGCATTAACCTGCCACAGTCATGAACCTGCCCGCCAATTCGGTCCACGAAAAGGAGGAGAAGCTCAACCTCGGATGCGGGCCAAACGCCCCGGCCAACTGGGTGAATGTGGACGGTTCGTGGAATGCCTGGCTGTCGAACCATGTCTACCTTCGCAAGACGCTGAGTGCAATCGGAGTACTCGGCAAGAACAGCCAGGGCGCTGAATGGAATGTACGACCGCTGGTGCACGACCTGACGAAACGGCTTCCGTTCGAAGACAACACGGTTTCCGTCATCTACGGAGCGCACGTGCTTGAGCATCTTTACCTGGCGGATGCGCAGAGGCTTCTGGGCGAGTGCAAGAGGGTTCTTCGGCCCGGCGGCGTAATTCGGCTGGTGGTGCCGGACCTTCGTTCCATGGTGACAAATTATTTGAAAAACAAGAATGGTGGCAGTCCATCGGCTTCCGAAAAAATCGCGGCGGCGGACAGATTAAACGAAAAGCTGGGATTCCGCAGCCCCGCGCCGCCGACCGGAAACGCGCTCTTCAAGTTCTATTATCTCTGGAAGGATTTTCACCACCACAAGTGGATGTACGACTCTGATTCCCTCATCCATTATCTCGCGGACGCGGGCTTCGCCCAAGTGAGCGAGAAAGGCTATCTGCAGAGCGAGATTCCCGCCATCGAGGAAGTAGAAGCGGCCGACCGAGTCCTTGATGGCGTCGGGATTTGTGTCGAGGGTAAGAAGCCGTGACGAAATAAGATCCTCGAGAACTCTTGTTGATTGCTTCTAGTAAGCGAGACTCCGTTGCGCCACTTCCGGCACTGGACACCACGTTACATCTACCACCGTTTGGGGCTGGTGGTTTATCAGCGCAGGTATCCGAACGTCCCCTGGCTCACTCGCGCGATGGTGGAGATCTTGGAGAATTGGCTGAAACCTGCGGATCGGGGGTTCGAATGGGGGTCAGGGCGAAGCACGATCTGGCTCGCAGAAAAGGTTAGAAGCCTCGTCAGCGTGGAACACAATCTCCACTGGTACCGCCGAGTCAGCACACAACTCAAAGCAAAAGGCTTGGAGAACGTGGAATACCATCTCTGTGAGGATGCCCAGGACTATTCTAGACTGGCGGGAAAATTCTCCTCGGAAAGCTTTGACTTCTGTCTTGTGGACGGCGAGACGAGGGACCAGTGCGCGCTGGAAGCGATTTCCTTGGTTAAGCCTGGCGGTATCGTGATCGTGGACAACTGTAACTGGTACCTGCCGCCCCCTGAGCATAGTCGCTCCCCCTTCTCGCGGAGGCCTGAGCAAGGCCCCTACACGGGAAAATGGGCAGCCTATCTCGATGGCGTACGCGGATGGAGAGGGGTCTGGACGACGAACGGTGTTACCGATACCGCGTTGTGGGTAAAACCCATCGACGCAGCCGAAACAAGGCGGGAAGCCGTAGCGGGTGGGACCACAAGACGAATCGTGAAGGGGATACATGCAGCAAGCGGCTATGAAAGTTTCTGAGTGCGAGTCCACACGGGTGCGAGCGGACGAGCTGGTGGGGAGTCGGACCCGCCAGGAAGCAGCCTGTCTTTTGTGCAAGGGAGCGCTCGAGAAATCCGTGGGCGACTTGTTTGACACACGGTTTGGGATCGAAGGCACGTACGAAGTGTGGTGCTGCCGTGACTGCGGATTGGAGCAGATTTTCCCCGTCCCAACTCCCGCGGAGCTGGGCCGTCTGTACGAGTCCTACTACAATTTTGGCGGTGAGCGAGGGACGGCATACACACGCCTTCGCGAGTGGTTTTTTTCTTCTTGGCTTTATCGCCTGTGGATCTTTCTCGACAGCGATATTTCGTTTCATGGACGCAACGGCGCCGGACGCTTGCTGGACGCGGGCTGCAACGAGGGACGCGGCCTGAGGATTTATGCGCGCAATGGGTTTGAGGTGGAGGGACTGGAGTTGAACCCAAGTGCGGCTGCGGTGGCCCGGGAAGCGGGTTTCACCGTTCATCTGGGTGACACGACGGATTTCACGGCCTCCGCGGCTTACGATGTGGTGGTTCTTTCCAACGTTTTGGAGCACGCGCCCGATCCCAAAAAAGTGCTGATTAATCTTCGTGGAAACCTGAAGCCAGGCGGCCAGCTGTGGATTAGTTGTCCGAACAGCCGGAGCTGGCTGCGGAAAGTGTTCGGCCGGTCCTGGATCAATTGGCATGTGCCGTTTCACATCACTCAGTTCTCACCGCAGACAATGACGGGATTGCTTAAAGAGACGGGATTCACAGGAATCGAGATACGTCAAGTCACGCCGGCGCTTTGGGTGGCTATGTCCGTAATCGCGCGGATCTTCGCGAAAAAGGGGCAGCCGACCCGCGAACTGCGCAATCCTGAACTTGTCATTGCTCTGCTGTTTCTAGTCAGATTTGTTGTCTTTCCAGCGCTGTGGTTTCAGAACAGACGTGGCCTCGGGGACTGCCTTGTGGTTACAGCTAGCAAGGCCTGAACCATGCGGATCCTAATTAATACGATTAATTTCTCACCTGAACTGACAAGCACCGGCAAGTACACGGGAGAAATGGCCAAATGGCTCGCGGAGCGCGGTCATGCAATCCGTGTTGTTACGACGCCACCTCATTACCCTCAATGGCAGATTTCCGAGGGATATTCTCAGTCTCGCTTCAAGAGAGAGAAATGGACTGCCTCTCCTGAATCCTCTGGAGAAGTTGATGTATTTCGCTGCCCGGTATGGATACCACGATCACCTCGCGGCTGGAGGAGGATTCTCCATCTCGCAACTTTTTCATTGAGTAGTTGGCCAGCAATGCTGATGCAGATTTTCTGGCGGCCCGATGTTGTATTGCTCATCGAACCAACTCTTTTCTGCTGTGCTCAGACTCTGTGTGTAGCCCGCCTGTCTGGCGCCGCTGCATGGCTCCATGTGCAGGACTTCGAAGTGGATGTCGCCTTCCAACTGGGCGATTTTTCGTCAAGTGCCCTGAAGCACTCCATCCAGACGCTGGAGCGCTTTCTGATGCGAAAATTCAACCGTGTCTCCACAATTTCCGATCGAATGGTAGAGCGACTGTCGTCGAAGGGCGTGGATCCCGTCTGTACTATCCTCTTCCCTAACTGGGTTGACACTTCTGAGATCTATCCCTTGACCGTCTCTAATCCACTGCGAATGAAGCTCGGAATTTCCGAACGGGCAATCGTGGCCCTTTACTCGGGGAATATGGGACTGAAACAAGGACTAAGCCTGCTTATCGAGGCGAGCCGCCAGCTTATCTCCCGCCCAGATATAGTCTTCGTGATGTGTGGGGATGGCCCCTACAGAGACACCTTGATGCAAATGGCCGCAAAAGCGTCAAACGTCATTTTCTTGCCGCTACAGCCGGCCAGCCGGCTGAACGAGCTTCTCAATATGGCGGACATCCACCTCTTGCCGCAGGTTGTTTGTGCTGCCGACCTGGTGATGCCTTCCAAGTTGACGGGAATGTTGGCAAGCGGCAAGGCCGTCGTGGCAACGGCCGAAGAAGGAACTCAAGTGGCCAAGGTACTTGCGGAGCGTGGAATTTGTACACCTCCGGGGGATGTGACCGCTTTCGCAACAGCCGTCGCTCGGCTGGCTGACGATCGCGAATTGAGACTGCGAATGGGAGACGAAGCGAGAAAGTACGCTGTGATCCATCTGAACCACGATGAAATCCTGACCCGTTTCGAATCGTCATTGATGGAGGCTTGCGGTCGTTCTGCAGTGGGTACTCCGGTAGGGCTGTCTGCTCCCCAAAACGGCAAATTGCCGGTTACTTAAATCAATTCATCATCTTGGCCAAGATCGAGCAGGACGGAAGAGACCCCTTACCGTGCGTACTGAAGAATTGCGCTCTCGGTGATCTAAGTTGAGGGCGCGCTAGCAGTTCCCTTAAGAGCTTGATTTCCTTGCCCCCGGACTCTCGCCCTCGGTACGCATCTGACAAGTCGAAGCTAGGAGCTCCTAGGGAGGTCGCGCAGATATGCTGCTTCGGTTGAAAATATATCGGTTGCTGTTCAAATTCACTACATATCTTCTTCCCTTTCTGGCTTTCGAGATCGGGTGGCAGGTGTGGGCTCTTTCCTCGACGTTCATCGATCGACCGGTCGAGTATTCCCATCACGGGCATTTCACCCTGGTATTATTCAGCACGTTTGTCTGGACGATCATGTCGTCACGCTACAGGGTAACAAACGTCGACGAACTCTTTCGCGAGCGAACCGGCGCTAGAGCTGCTTGCAAGGCAACCGCAGCCACGGCTGTCGTCTTGCTATGCGTGCTCTTCTTTGGCCGCAATGCCGCTTTTCCGCGCGGGCTATTCGTCTGCGCCATAGTCGTGCTTCTGACTCTTGTGGTGCTTTTACACGCGGCTTTTCGTTTCCTGCTCCGGAAGAAGCTTCTGCTCGGACGTCCGACCCGACTTCTGATTGTGGGTGCTGACCAGTTTGCCCGCGATGCAGCAATTCGGCTTCAGCGTCTATCGTTCGCGCCCTGTGAACTCGTTGCGTACGTACGGCTTCCAGCCCAGGAAGTCGCCGTACGGGACAACCGTGTCTATGATCTGGAACATCTCGGCGCTTTGCACTCCGGGAATGGAATTGATGAAGCGGTGATGGCCATTCATCCGGCGCAGTTCTCGCAGATTCCGCGCATCATCAAGGCCCTCGAAAAACTGTCCGTTCCTGTACGCGCAATAGTCGATCTCGGAGAGGGCATAGTGGTGCGCGAAAGGTTATTTCAGATTGGGCGGATGCAAATGCTTGATCTGACTACAACGCCTGCTGATTTGCTGGATTACGCTCTGCTTAAAAGAACCTTTGATATCTTTTTTTCGGGTTTGGTACTTGTGGTGACTGCTCCGTTGTTGGGTTTGATCGCGCTGCTGATTCGCCTGACCTCACCAGGGCGGATTTTCTTCGTGCAGGAGCGCATAGGGCTCAATGGTCTGCCATTTCAGATGTATAAGTTTCGTACGATGCGAGTGAGCGACCTGTCCGATAGCGATATCCGCTGGACGATCGACGCAGACCCTCGACGGACGCCCCTCGGGAGCTTTCTGCGAAAGACGAGCCTAGATGAGTTGCCCCAGTTCATCAACGTTTTGAAGGGGGACATGAGCGTGGTGGGACCGCGCCCCGAGCGTCCGCATTTCGTGCACCAGTTCCTGCAGGAAGTCGGGAAATACAATAACCGGCATTGCCTAAGGGTAGGGATTACGGGCTGGGCTCAGGTCAATGGGTGGCGCGGAGATACCTCCATCGAAAAGCGCGTCGAGTACGACTTATACTATCTTCAGAATTGGTCCTTCAGTTTTGACTTGCGGATCATCGTCATGACAATCTTTTCAGCGTTGATCGGAAAAAACGCATATTGAAGTGACGTTTTTCTCGATCTGCGGTGCGACTCGCCGACGAAGGTATAGAAGAATGAAATTCAATAGAGTGCTGCGAAAGATCATACCTTCAGTCGCGCGTCTAACTTACAACCCCATCTTCAAGTTTCTAGTCGATAGCGTCGATGTGCTTCCGCGCCATGTTTATGACGAATTCTCCAATATTCCGCCCAATCACATGCGAATCAGAGTCGGGGTAGCGAACCGCATTTTTACGAACCACGTTTTTCACTTGAACGAAGCCAAAGATTTTTGGTTCTATGCCTTACATTCAGGACTGTGCCGGCTGGATTCGCGTCTCTTGGACATTGGTTGCGGCTGCGGGCGCTTTGCGCAGCATCTTCGGGACTACAGGTTCAAGCAGGATGTGTTCTCCGGCCGATATATAGGCATTGACATTGATGACGAGATGCTGGACTGGTGCCGCCGCAACTTTGACAGCGAGCGATTTGAGTTCCATCGGTCTAACCACGTTAGCAAAGCTTATAACGTAGCCGGGAAAGCTGATGTAGATTATGTATTGCCAATCGGCAATGAGACGGTCGATTTCGTCTTCTCGACCTCTTTGTTCACTCACCTATTGGAGCGAGAATTAGTGAACTACTGCAGGGAGAGTTATCGCGTCCTAAAGCCCCGCTGCTGCATGGCCATGTACTGCTTTTCCATGGATCATCCGCCACCTACATTTGGTGACCGCCACACATTTCGCTTCAAAATTGGCAACGCCCACGTGGAATCCATCTCAGTTCCTGAAGCCGCAGTTGCATACGAAGAAGAGTTTCTATTCAAAGTAGCTCGTGAGGCCGGATTCCAAGCCGCTCAGATGTTGGTTGGACCGGACGATTGGCAGCCAATGTTGCTTTGCCGTAAATAAGTTGAGCGGTGTTGCGGGTGTCCTGTTGGGCACGTCGTTTCTACCGGCGACCACCGTGACGTTTGCCGTGACAAGCGACGCAAAGCGTAATCAGGTTGTCCATCACATCATCACCAAGCCGGCTCCGGGGGTTCATGTGATGAACCTCCAAGCCCTCCATGGCACCGCACTCTTGACATCGCCAACTATCTCTCTCAAGGACCCGGACTCGGAGTTTCGTGTACTCTTCCGGGCTCAGTTTAAGCCTGGGTTGCTTTTGACGTAGACGCGTCGGATTTATTGAACTTTGCATAATCGAATCTATTGTTGCGTCTCCCCCAGCTTGGCCCCTGCCAGAAAATCAGCGCAAATCATCTCCAGGCAGTAACCCCTCGACTTGTTTGAGCCGAGCATCAACCCAGCAGTTTCGAGCGCCTCTTCGATCACAGGCAGCTGGCTTTTGTACACCTTGAAGTAAAGGATCTCGTGTGGCTCGGTCTCCTGCCCGCTCAGGTGCCGCGCGACCTCTTGCTTGAATTCTTCCCTGGGCATCGAGCCGGCCCTGTGCACCCAGGGTGCACAATCGAATTCCTGCCCTTCCTTGCGGGCAACCTTCACCAATTCCCTCGCTTTAGTCCATCCCATCAGCTTTAGTTCCGGTTTCGCGATCCGCGGTAGATGCTCGTGGATCGCCATCAGGTAATAGGCTTTTCGTCTCGATTCCGGAAAGCGCTTCTCAAGAAATTCATCGAACGACTCCAACTTCTCTAACCTCCAGTATTGCTTCGACCTGACCTCGCACAGGTACTGCCCCAACTCCACAAACCTCGCGTCTTTCTCGTGCTCTTTGGTCTTCTCCCAACTCAAGATCTCATCGATCTTGCCCAAGACGAAGACCGCCCGCCGATGATTCAATTCCGGTGTCACGGCAGCTCGTCCGTTAGTCCACAAGCTCGTCAAGCCAATCAAGATCGCTCGCTCCTGGTCTGCGGATAAGATTGGCCGCTACTAACGACTCGTTATTCAGGCAGAGTCCCAGATGTGGGCAACTCAAGCAGCCGTTTTGGGGAAAGCGGATGCCAGTGTGCGAAACGAACTGAGCCCCTTCGATCTGGCCGATTGTTGTCTCCACGAGGCGCCCGAACTCTTGACGCTGCTCTTCCGAGATCGTAGCTCTCAAGTATTGAATCTCGGGAGCATGCTTCCTAACGAAGACGACCAGTGCTACGTCCGAGATCCCACTGATCCAGGAATAACAAATGAGTTGCGGGTCGAGCGCGAGCAATCCCTCGGGTTCCGTTGAGTAGCGGCTAGTCGTGGTCTTCCAGTCGATCAGACAGCGCTGGCCATCGATCTCCCCGACGGCATCAAGATAGGAGACGAATTCGCTCCCACCCAGCAGTGCCCGCAGCATTTTGATTTGTAGATTCTTCTTCGGATTGTGAATCCGTACGCGATTATCCCGCGCAAAGGTTTCGAGCAAATGGACGCCTTGGTGGAAGAGACGGTCCCAGGATTCTCCTTTGCGGAATTCAAAAGGAACATCGCGGTACGCGTCCCATTCTTTGAAAAGCGTGGCGGCGCTATCCTCTTGTCCAAAGTAGGCAGCCAGAGCTTTTTCAAAGCAGCGACCGAAGACCATTGCTGCCCGTGTCTCTTTTTCCCGCCAGCCATCCAAATAACGATAGCGATAGCTGCGAGGGCAGCGGAGGTATTGGCTAATTTGCGTGTAGCTATAGACCATCATTGCCTCCCTGCCCATCGCTGTGGGCCAGTGATGTGCACTCGAGGGCCTCCCAGTCTGCTTCAGGAGCAAAGGCATCGAGATTTTGGTACGCGCGGCCGTTCAGAGTTGTGTAAGAAGTCCGAATGACCCCGCGAAGATTGCGGAGCGCCTTTTCATCGACTTGGTCATCCCTGAGCAGTTGCGCGTCGTACCCAAAATCTCTAAGGAACCAATTGAGTTTCCAGAGAGCTCTTTCGGTGCAGTACAACCGTCCCGTCAGCAGCCTGGTTTCGAAAGATTTTGGTTCCAGAATCGCAAATTGGATCTCTACGAATGGTTTCTGTGGATGCCATCGGTAGCGAGCCCTATCCACGCGGACAAGGAACAATCCATCGAGCTTGTTTTCGACTCCCTGCTGATTCAAATGCAGGCCTTGAATCTGCCGCCTCATAGCTTGACCTCCACAGGTTGAGAATAGGAATTGAGTTTGCACACCAGCCCGTCCCTGTTTTCATTTGCCGCGGCCGCAAGGTGGGAGATAAAGGACTCAACTGAATCGCGACTGGCATCTTTGATGGTGGGTGTGCCGCAGAAGTCCGCGGCGTACGCTTTGGCCAGGATGGGATCGAGATTGTGCTGGCGGATTAAGACACACAACCGATCGCGCAGCTTGGGTTGCCCGTTGCTAGACCCGTTCGAGTTAGTCGACTTTGCGGGCTGGTTCTGTTCCCTGGGAGGACTGGGCGAGTTCGTTAGCCAGCCCAACTCCTCAACAGAGCAGAGACCAATCCCGTAGGCCTTGCGCAAGGCGCGATTCACGGCCCTGGTTTCAGCGACGCGCATCTCGGCGCCGCGGACAAGGGGAGATGTGTTCGTCGGGTCTGCGTCACCATAGCCGACGAACCCTTTATTTCTGTGTCGCTTGTAGACGGTCGCTTTGAAAACCCAATGGGAAGATGCGCTTTCGCAGTACTTCGTCATAAGGTTCACAGTGATTCCCGAACAACCCTTGCGCTGCGCCAGCCGAATAAGCCCGGTATGCGTGACGTACCAATGGCTGTCCAACAATTGAAGATCACCTGCGGCTACGGAAAGGCCATACTCGTCGGACAAAGATTTGAGTGCATGTTGCCGTTCTCGATTGATCCGACCGGGCCAAAGTCGCTTGGCCAGAGCAAGATTGTGTCTGTAACCGCTACTTTTTCCAGAGAGAGACATCTTTGTTGCCCCCTTTCAAGTGTATGTGATGCACATACAATAGCATACAGTCACCTACAAAGATGTCAAGAGAAATGTTGGCAGGTCTCGTTCTTTCTCATACAATCGCATTCAAATGAGAAAAGATGCCCCCTTAGCCTTTCGGATACAGGCAGACCTAAAGAAGAAGCTCTTGAAACTTGCAAAACAGGAAGCCAGGAGTCTCTCTCAAATCTGCGAAATGCTTCTCAAGATTGGTGTGGATGAATACGACAAAGAAGGTCACAAGTACTTACAGAAGACCATGACTTCAACCCGCGAAGAAGATTAAAGGATAGAGGCCCAACGATTCGACAATACAACTTATCCACCCACAGAAGTTTCTGTCGCACTCTTTAATCCTAATTTTGGGAGAGGAAGATCCGCGGCAGGCGGCAGCGCCGGGGACTGGCTCCTTGATGACGGCGCATGCGGATGTTGACCTCAGGTACCACTTCGCAATCGACATTACTTCCGGATTGCCGACTATCCGGGAGTTGACACGATATTCGTAATTCGTAAACACAACCGCGTTTATCGGTACCAATCCGAAGGACGGTCGATAACTTCCGGCTTGCACATCATAATCCCGAGGTGCGCGACCGTTAGCTGGCGCACTCAAATTCGTCTCGCCCCATTGGGCTCGGGTTACCCCCCATCAGCAAGTTACGGCGAGCCGGGCGCACCATGTCTTGGAAGCGCGGGTCGGACAGAAGCTCGTCGAATCGTGGATCCACCCCGATGTCGATCAGTTAAGTGGAGCGGTCCTCAAAAGCATTGTGGCGAAGAAGTGTCTCTTGACTACGCCTTCGCCTTATCGAGCGGCACCCAGATCGTACCCAGCGGGTAAGGGCCTGCCACCCGCCCTATTGCAATTTCGCGTACTCGGACTTGGCGGGCGATGCGGATGGGACTGCGGAGCCTGAGGACTGTGAGTCATTTCTGGCTCAGCAGATAGAGGTCGGCATGGCCGCCAGGGCGCGCATAGACAATAGTGGAAAG
>Ga0210384_10004665_pt1 | contig 15201 bp, 16 predicted proteins | sample IncBWH2MmetaG_FD_160574 | JGI IMG/M metagenome (GOLD analysis project Ga0210384, IMG submission 160574) | Forest soil microbial communities from Barre Woods Harvard Forest LTER site, Petersham, Massachusetts, United States - Inc-BW-H-2-M | ecosystem: Environmental > Terrestrial > Soil >...
CGCCGCCCGGCGCGGAGGTGAGGTCGGCGATCTCGGCGTCGAGGCGCGGCTTGGCGACGAACTCAATCGGCCGACAGACATCGTCTTACAAGCCTGCCGCCATGTCGCCCCACGGCGACACGCATTCGCGCGCGCCGCGTAAAACCATTGGCAACTTTCATGCGTCAAACCCGATGCCGGCAGGTTGCCGGCATTGTCCTTTTGAAGCGGAGATGTGCCTATGAATAGCGGAATCGGAAAATTCTTGCGAGCCTTTCTCGGTGCAGCATTCGCGCTGTGGCTGCCCGCCGTGCTCGCCGGCGAGATAACCTTGTACCAACAGCGCGATTTTCAGGGCGAAGGCTTTACGCTGCGTCGGTCCGCCGCCGACCTGGAGCGGAGCGCCTTCAATGCCAGTGCAGCGTCGATCATTGTCCGCAGCGGCGTGTGGGAAGCCTGCAGCGCAGCGCTCTTTTCGGGTACCTGCGTGCGACTGGAGCCTGGCGAGTACAACCAGCGCGACGGCACGCTGAGTGCCCGCGTTGCGTCGGTGCGGGAGGTCGTCAATACGGGCGCGGTCCCGCCGCCCACCACGCTCGCTCTTGGCGAACCGCGGATAGCGCTCTTCGAGCGGCCTGGATTCGGCGGCGGCTCGATCGAACTGAGGCGGACCGACGGCAATCTCGACCGGATCCCGTCGTATCAGGGCGCCGGGGCGGTGGTCGTCTATTCGGGGACGTGGCGCCTGTGCAGCCATGAGTACTACCGCGGCGACTGCAGCGACTTCGTCCCCGGCCGCTACGACAACCTGGGTACGTTCGGCGATCACGTCGTTTCGGTCGAGTTGATCTCACCGCTCCCGGGTCCAGTCGGCGCGCTGCCGCCTCTGGTACCGCCCCCGACGGCGGGTGCAAGTGTCGTGCTCTACGAGCTCCCGCACTTCGGCGGGCGGTCGCTTGTCATCGACCGAGACGAGTTGGCAAATCTGGAACGACTCGGGTTTGACAATCGCGCCGCGTCGCTGCGCATCGCGAGCGGCCACTGGATGTTCTGTACTGACGTGCAATACCAAGGTGACTGCCGAACCTTCGGCCCGGGCGAGTATCCGCGGCTGCCGGGGGATGTCGACCGCAGGATCACCTCCGCGCGGCGGGTGGACGATGTCTACGGAGCTGCCGAAAACACTTTCCTGCACTAGCCGAGGAGTCTGATCGCGAAGGACGGGGCCGGCCGCTACGGACGGCCCCGCGTCCTCGCATCGCAACGCGCGGTCAACCCTTGTCCGCCGGTTGCGGCAGCAGGACCAGAATGTTTCCCATCACGCAAAATGCCGCGCCGGCCAGTGCCGGCAGTGTCCATTCGTAGTGCTCGAACACGCTCGACAGGAGCAGTGCCACCAGCGGCACGGCCACCCCGACGTAGCCTGCGCGTGCGGCACCGATTTTCCCCAGCAGGGTCAGATAGGCGGTGAAAGCGATCACCGAGCCGAACGCAGCGAGATAGAACAGCGACGCAACGTAGCCAGGGGTCGTCTCGAACGTCCACGCCGTGCCCTCGATGGCGGCGACGAGCGCGATGGCGAGCGCTCCATAGGCCATGCCCCAGGTGACGCTGGGCAAAAGTGGGATGCGGTGCCGCTGGTTGCGCACCGCGATCAGATTGCCGCCCGATGCGAGCACCGTCGCGCCCGCGGCAAAGGCGATGCCGCGCAGGGCATCGCCGTGGTGCTGCCCGAACTCGCGCCAGAAGAGCAGCGTCACGCCGCTCACGCCCAGGATCGCCCCGAGCAGCGCCCGGCGGTTGATCGCCACCGCGAAGAGGATGCGCACGCCGAGAAGGTTGAGAAAGACGATGAGCGAGAACAGAACCGCGACCAACCCCGAAGCGATGTATAGCTCGGCCTTGTAGACGGCTAGATAGTTGAGCCCGAAGAGCAACGTTCCCTGCGCCGCAAACCACGCGTGCTGACGTGGAGAAAAGCGCAGCGACCGCGCGGTGATAATGCACCAGCCCGCGAGGAGCGCGGCGGCGAGCGCGAAGCGGTACACCACCGACGCCTCAGGCGCAACGCTGCCGAGCTGGAAAGTGATCGCGAGCCAGGTCGAGCCCCAGATCAGCGTCGCGATCGCAAACAGCGTAGTCGGTCCCATGGGCGTGTGCGGTGGTTGCGCGCGGCGCCTGGAGGCGAATGGCGCGCGGGGGTTGCATTATCCCGGGCAGTGATCGATCGCGCCACCTTGCGCGCCCTGCCGCCTTCGCGACGGCCATGGTGGTTCGCACCGTGCGCGCGGTTACAGGGGAATGACTGGCCAACCCGAACGCGGCAGGATGACGCGCTAAGCGGCGCGTAGCGCGTCGACGATCTTCAACCGCGCAGCGCGCGCCGCGGGCAGGAACCCTCCGGCAAAGCCCATCGCCAGCGCGAAGAGGAGCGCGGCAACGGCGATGCCGGGGGTGAGAACGAACCGGAATGCGACCTCGGCAAAGGTTTGGAAATTGGTCGTCGAAATCGACAGCGCCTGCATGAAGGCGGCGCCGGCGAGGCCGATGGCACCGCCGAGAAACCCCAGCAACAGCGATTCGATGAGGAAGGCGGCCAGGATCGCTGCGCGCGAGAAGCCGATTGCCCGCAGCGTACCGATCTCAGACCAGGCGAAGGAAGAACATGATCTGGCCGGAGCTTACCGCACCGCGCTGGATCGGCGCCATGCCTCAAGGCATGGAAGTTGCTTTGGCGTTACGCATGCCGGCCAGAGCCGGGTCTAGGGCTATTAAAGGAACATGTACACCACCGAGCGCGACCACGGATCGAGGACCACCGTGTGCAACGACGCACCGTTTCACTTCCTCGGCGCACTCGCGATGCTTCTGCTGATCGCCGCGTTGCTTGCGTCGTCGGCGGCACACGGCCTGGCGCTGGGAGACGCAGTCGCGCAATCGGCGCTGGGATCTCCGCTGCGCGTGGTCATACCGGTTATCGCCGCGACTGGCGAATCGCTGCAGGCGGGCTGTTTTCGGCTTGTACCCGTAGCCGGCGGCGGCTCGGCACAGATTGTGACGGCGCGCGTCAGTCTTGAACGTGCGGCGTCGGCACCGAGGCTGATCGTGACGACGGCAAAGCCGGTCAACGAGCCGGCAATCCGGTTCAGCGTTGAGGCCGGCTGCAACGGATCGGCCCAGCGCGTCTATGTACTTCTGCTCGACCCACCCGCGGCGGGAGCGTTCACCGCGCCTGTCGCGGCAACGCAGGCAGCGGCGCACGAACCCAGGCCGGAGCGACCCGCGCCGCAGCCTACGGCCGCCCGGCGAAACCTCGCCGGCCCGGTGCTTGGCGAGTCGCGGGTCGTGCACTTGGTCGAGTCGCCCGATCGTGCCGCCCCGGCGGGGCCGGCGACGCCCGCGCGTGCGGCCCCGGAACGCGAAGGCATTGCCGGCGGGATGATGTCCACGGCGTTCCACATGGTCGCCGGGACACCCGCACTGGCTGCCCTCGCCGCCGCTCCGTCGCGGGTGCCGCCCGCGTCGGCCAGCACTCACCTGTGGCCCTTTGTCGTTGCGACGCTGGTGGTCGGCGGCATGCTGGCTTTGCTCGGCGCGTTGTTTGTTCGCCGGCGCCGAGCCATGACGGAGATTCCGCAATGGACGCGCAGCCAGGCGGCGTCCGGCCCGCGATCCTTCGCCGATCTATCCGCAGCACCAGTGACCTTGCCACACACGAACACGTATGCCGGCGCGACGACGCAGCCGGGAGCTGCTCAAGGCGCGACGCCAAAGTCCGCGGCAGCGGTCGGGGTCGAAACTTCAACCGCCGGGAGCCGCCCCACGGTCGACCCGTCGACTATCGACACGCTTTTAGACGCGACCGATCAAGACATCATCGAAGAGCGCGCAGTCAGAGAAGCATGGGCTGCCGCTCGCAGCGATGTCGAGCGCGAGATGGACGGGAATGCGATCCTGCAGGCGATCGAAGCGGCTGAACGCGATTTGCACCTCGCTCCGCCGGCACCGGCGCAATCCGCGATCGAGCGCGCGCTGGACGACGACCTGCTACAACCGCTGCGACACCACGCCAGTTCCTAGCGCTGCCTGCGCCAACCCGCGGCGGGGTCGGCTTCGGGCGAGCCACTTGCCCAGACTCAGCCCGACCCTCATTCAGTCGACCAGGAGTCATTTCGCGGCGGGCTTGACCGGCGTGCCGCCCTTGAGCTCGGCGGCGGGTTTCAGAACGGCTTTCTCACCGACCCTGACATCGCCGGCGATCGCGGTGACGTCGGTGAGCTTACGGCCCGGTCGCACCGGGACCTCGACCACCTTGTCGTCGCGGACAACGTAAACGACGGTGTTGCCGTCACGCTGTGCCAGCGCATCAGGATTGACCGCGACGAGTGGCTGCTGCTGCTCGGCGGTAACCGGCTGAGAAAGAAACGATACCTTGGCACTCATCTCCGGCAACACGCGCGGGTCGATGGCCTCGAAGCGCACTTTCGTCATCACCGTCGCCTTGGCGCGATCGACTGTTGGCACGATGCGCGACACATTGCCGCGAAAGCGCGCATCGGGCAACGCATCCAACGTAATCTCAGCGGGCTGTCCGACCTTGATCTTCGACAGGCTCGCTTCGGAGACGTCGGCTTCGACTTCCAGCGTGCTCATGTCAGCCATGTTGACGACCGCACCCTTGGAATCGGCCGCCGAAGAAAACGGCGTCACCATGTCGCCGACATCCGCGCTCTTCGACAGAATGATGCCGTCGAAGGGCGCCCGGATCAGCGTGTAGTCGACCGCGACCTGCGCGTTCTTGGCATTGGCTTCGGCGGCGAGCAGCTCGGCCCTTCCGCTGGCCACGCCTGCGACAGCCCGGTCGGCGCGGGCCTTGGCCTGATCGAGCGCTGATTCCGACAGGAACTTCTTGGCCACAAGGTCGCGCGTCCGGCCAAGAGAGGCTTCCGCGTCGCGATCCTCAGCCTGCGCCTGCTCCAGGGTTGCGCGCGCGACCTGCGCGTTGGCGAGCGCAGCGTCGAGCTGCGCGGCGACATCACGAGCATCGAGGCGCGCGATAACTTCACCGGCTTTCACCCGCGTACCCTCGGCGACGCCGAGCCATTCCAAGCGTCCGGACGCCTTCGACGCAATCGCCGCCTTCCGCTGCGCGACGACGTAACCGGTCGAATTGAGCACAACGAACTGCTGCGAGAGGTACGTCGCGACGATCGGTGTGGTCTGCACCGCGACCGTGCGCGACGCGAGGAGGAGCCAGGCGCCGCCACCAACGAGAACGATCGCCATCCCGCCGAGCCAGATCCACTTGCGCCGCCGACGCGTGCGCACCGGCGCAAGGGAGCGGTCGATCCTGAGTTTGGCGAGGTCGGCTGCGGACACTGCGATGTTTCCCTGTGACTGGCAAAGCAAATAAGTATAGCCGACGCTTCGCGTCAGCCGCCTGCAATGACCGGAGCTTCGACGAGTTCGCGCTCACCATGCCGCCCCGCAAGCCACGCCCGCAGCGAAACGATCGCGAGCCCGACGCCGATCGGCGCGATGCCGAGCCACTCCGCCAGCGTCAGCCGCTCGCCCAATACGAGCATCGAGGAGACGAGTGCCAGCACGGGGATCGCGAACATGGCGAACCAAAATGCGATCGCGATGAGCGTGCGCTCGAGTCATAGGTGACCGGGTGTGCGTTCTGTAGCCCGAACTTCATCGCTATCCAGTTCAGGCCCCAGATGAGGGTACGAAGGGCGAGCACCCCATACGCGGCGCGTCGCGAAGCGATGCCAAACGGATGCCGCGTCACGACCCGAGAAACGGCTCGATTGCCGCCGCGACCGCGTCCGGCCGGTCGAGATGAAGCATGTGCCCTGCGGCGTCGATGGTGACAAGTTCGCCCTGCGGAACATGCGCCAGTCGCGCCCGGATGCCCTCCAGGCTGTCGGTTGCACCTTCGCCTTCCGGATGCGCGTCAAGCCACCGTGGAATGAATGATTCGGTCGCTGCAACCCATAGCACCGGTGCGCCAATCTGCTTCCAGATTGCGCTCACTTCGTCCATCCGGTAGACCGTGGGAAACGGCAGCTTGTGTCGAGGATCCGAGTTCAGCCGCGCGCTGCCGTCCGGCTCCTCGCGCGCCCAGTGGGCAGCAAGAAACTCGGCCTTGTCGCGTGACAGCCGCGGATTGTTCTTCTGCAGTTGATCGGCGACCGCACCCAGATTCGCGTACGCGCGGAAACTCGGCGGGTGCTTGAGGGCGTCAAGCCACTTGGTGACTTTGGCGGGCGCAACGGCGGGTGACTCCGCGGGAATGCCGAAGCCCTCCAGCGACACCACGCGCGCGACGCGGCGTGGCCGGGCGCCGGCATAGAGCATCACAACGTTGCCGCCGAGGCTGTGGCCAACCAACCGCGCCGGCTCGTCCGGCACAAAATGATCCAGCAACGCGTCGAGGTCAGCGAGATAGTCGGCGAACCAGTACCCGTCGCCGGACCATCCCGATCGCCCGAAACCACGCCAGTCAGGCGCGATAACGTGCCACTCACGCTGCAAGGCATCGACCAGGAACTGAAACGATGCGCCGACGTCCATCCAGCCGTGCAGCATCAAGACCCTCGGGGCGTCCGCGTCGCCCCAGGTGCGGACGTGGTAGGCGAGGTTGCGGATGGGAACGGTCAGCGACGCGGACGGCTTCATCCGGTCGTTATGGCTTCTTGCACAGCGCGTTGCCATCCACCCAACCGGTTCGATACTGCCCGTCATTCCTGAACCGGGTGGCGTCTTTGCGCTCCGCCCTCGAGGCGCTCGCGCAGCCGTCCGCGTAACCCTGACGGTATTCCAGCGGAAAGCCCTGCAGGTTGACGTTTGACGGCGGGTTCGGATTGCCTTGCGGTTGTGCCGGCGTCGGCGTTCCGTAGGGCGTCGGGCCCGGAACAAACGTGGCACAGCCGGACGCGAGCATTATCAATGACATGAACAAACACCGCGAAAAATGCGCACGATTCATCGACTGAGCGGACCGAAATGGCGGGGAATGCGAGAGAAGACCCGCGTGGCAAAGCGAGTAAAATTGTACCCCATGAGTGCGCTCGATTACCGGCCCGGCGCCGCCATCCCGGCGGAGTCGTCCGGCGCCTCGTTGTCGGGACCGGTGGCGCCCGCATCCCTCCTGGGCGCGCTCAAGCGACCACGCTCCGAATCGCTGGCCGGCTTCGTTCACCTCCGGTTGCATAGCGAATACTCCATTGTCGATGGCATGGTGCGCATCGACGAAGCGGTTGGCGCCGCGGTCGCCGACCGGATGCCAGCATTGGCGCTTACCGACCTCGCCAACGTCTTCGGCCTGGTCAAGTTCTACACCGCCGCGCGCAAGGCTGGCGTCAAGCCGATCGTCGGTTGCGACGTGTGGATCACGCATGACGCCGAGCGCGACATGCCCCATCGTCTGCTGCTGCTTTGCCAGTCGCGCGAGGGCTATCTCAAGCTTGCCGAGTGGCTCACCCGCGCCTATCGCAGCAATCAGCATCGTGGCCGCGCGGAGATCAAACGCGACTGGTTCGCCGAAGGCACCACGGGCCTGATCGCGCTCTCCGGCTTCCGGAGCGGAGACGTCGGTGATTGCCTCGGCCAGGGCAACGCTGCGGGCGCAGCCAGAGCCGCGGCGGCCTGGGCGAGGCTCTTTCCGGACCGCTACTACCTCGAAGTGCAGCGCGCAGGCCACGGCGATGACGATGCGCTGAGCGCGTCGACGGCGCGCCTCGCCACCGAGCTCGATCTACCCGTGGTCGCCACGCATCCGGTGCAGTTTCTGCGTCGCCACGAGTTTCGCGCCCACGAGGCGCGCGTGTGCATTGCCGAGGGTTACACGCTCGCGGACGCGCGCCGCCCGAAGCGCTTCACTACTGAGCAGTATTTCACGACGCAGGACGAGATGGCGAAGCGCTTCGCCGACATGCCGGCCGCCATCGCCAACAGCGTCGCCATCGCGCAGCGCTGCAATCTGGCGATTCCATTGGGCAAGAATTACCTTCCCGACTTCCCGATCCCGCCCGGCTTAACCATCGAGCAGCATCTGAAGAACGAAACGACGGCAGGCCTGGAGAAGCGACTTGCGCTGCTCTATCCCGACCCTTCCGAGCGCGACGTGAAGCGCCCGGAATACGTCGCGCGCCTCGAGTTCGAGGCCAAGACGATCATCCAGATGGGTTACGCTGGATACTTCCTCATCGTCTCGGATTTCATCAACTGGGCGAAGCATAACGGCGTGCCGGTCGGTCCCGGACGTGGTTCCGGCGCGGGCTCGTTGGTCGCATACGCGCTCGGCATCACCGACCTCGATCCGTTGCGCTACGCGCTGCTGTTCGAGCGCTTTCTCAATCCGGAGCGCGTGTCGATGCCCGATTTCGACATTGATTTCTGCCAGGACGGACGGGACAAGGTTATCGAGTACGTGAAGAAGAAATACGGCGCCGAATCCGTGTCGCAGATAGCCACATTCGGCACGTTGCAAGCGCGCGCGGTCGTGCGCGACGTCGGCCGAGTGCTCGATCTGCCGTACAGCTTCTGTGACGGAATTGCCAAGCTCATCCCGTTTCAGCCGGGGCGCACGGTGACGCTGAAGCGCCGCCCACCGGGCGAGGCCGCGGCCAATGTCGTCTACGCGCGCGAATTCGAACCGCAGCTAAACGAGCGCGAGGCCGCCGAGGAGGAAGTCCGTGAGCTCCTGGCGCTCGCCGAGCAGCTCGAAGGTCTGCCCCGCAACGTCGGCATGCACGCCGGCGGCGTGTTGATTGCACCGGGCAAGCTCACCGACTTCTGCCCCCTGTACACGCAGGCCGGCACCGATGCGCTGGTGTCGCAGTTCGACAAGGACGATGTCGAGCACGTTGGACTGGTCAAGTTCGATTTCCTGGGACTTACTACGCTCACGATACTGGACTGGACCTTGCGCTACGTGAAGATGCTCGACCCGGCGTCGACGCTGTCGCTGGAGCAGCTGCCGCTGGACGACAAGGATGCCTACGACATCTTCAAGAGCGGCAATACCGTGGGCGTGTTCCAGTTCGAATCACGCGGCATGCGCGAGCTGTTGCTGCAGGCACCGGCGAAGCGTTTTGACGACATCGTCGCCCTGGTGGCGCTGTTCCGCCCGGGACCGATGGAGCTCATCCCCGACTATATCCGCCGCAAGCAGGGCGCGGAGCGCGTCGATTTCTATGATTCGCGGCTCGAGCCGATACTCGGGCCCACCTACGGCGTGATGGTGTACCAGGAACAGGTGATGCAGATCGCGCAGGTCATCGGTGGCTACACGTTGGGCGCCGCGGACCTGCTGCGGCGCGCGATGGGCAAGAAGCTTCCCGAGGAGATGGCCAAGCACCGCTTCGTATTCATCGACGGTGCGGAGAAGAACGGGTTGTCCAAGGCGCGTGCGACGCAGCTCTTCGACCTGATGGAGAAATTCGCGGGTTACGGTTTCAACAAATCGCATGCCGCGGCATATGCCCTTATCGCCTACCAGACCGCGTACTTCAAGGCGCATCACCCGGCGGCATTCATCGCGGCCAACCTGTCCTTGCTGATGGACGACACCGACAAGGTGCGTCATTTCCGCGACGAGGCAAAGGCCTGCGGCCTTACCGTCCTGCCGCCGGATGTCAGTGCGTCGAATTATCGCTTCGAGCCGGTCGACGACAAGCACATCCGCTACGGCCTGGGCGGCATCAAGGGTACCGGACAAAGCGCGATCGAGGCGATCGTCAAGGCGCGGGAAGGGGGCCCGTTCACTGATCTCTTTGATTTCTGCCGCCGTGTTGACAAGCGAGTCGTCAACCGCCGTGCCATCGAGGCGCTGATTCGTGCCGGAGCCTGCGATGCGCTCGGCAATCCGCGAGCCAGCCTGCTCGCCACGGTCGGTCTCGCGCTGGAGCAGGCGGAGCGAGATGAGCGTTCCGCGGCGCAGGTCTCGCTTTTCGGCGATCAGGGTGATGAACCAGCAGCCGCGGGACTAAGGCTAATCGAAGCGCGCGACTGGACCGATAGCGAACGGTTGGCCAATGAGAAGGCCAGCCTCGGTTTCTACCTTTCCGGGCACCCCTACAACGAATATGCGGCGGAACTCGCGTCGCTCATCCACGTCCCGCTCGGTGCAATCAAACCCACGACGGTGCCAGTGCGCATCGCTGGGGTGGTGACGACATTGCGCAATCAGACCTCGCGTCGGGGCAAGATCGCTTTCGTTACGCTCGACGATGGCAAGGATCCGGTCGAGATGGTCGTCTACAACGAGATCTTCGACGCGCACCGCCACCTGTTGCGCGAGGACGTGCTGCTCATCGCCCAGGTGCGCGTTCAGCAACGCATGAACGAGGACGGCATGATGCAGGGGCTGCGCATCATCGCCGACGCGCTCTATGACCTTCCCGGCGCGCGGCGCAAGTTTGCGCGCGGCCTCAAGCTTTGCTGCAACGGCTCGGGCTCCGCCGAACGCCTGCTCACGCTGCTCGAGCCCTACCGGAGCGGTCAGTGTCCGATCATCATCGACTACCGGAACCGCGCTGCCGGCGGAGAGATCGAGTTGCCCGAAGCATGGCGCGTGAATCTCGACGCGCAGCTGCTGGCGCAGCTGCGCGAGTGGCTGGCACCCGAGAACGTGAAGGTGCTGTACTAGACTAGTGCACTAGCCTGGCGCAGCCCGCGCGTTTACAACGCGCAACGCTGGCGCCTCAGCCGAATTTTTTCTTTCGTTGGGTAAGCGTGAGATCGATGTGGCGTGGAGACGAAGGCAGAACCAGGACGGTCGACACGGGTGCCGGCGGGGGCGCGCGGACCCGGAACCGTATAAGTGATTACTTTCTGCAATCATCCCGACTCGGTTTCCGCTGCTGGCGCGACACCGATCCGCAATTGGCCATCAATCTATGGGGCGATCCGGCGGTCACGCGGTACATCAGTGCTCGACCTTACACGCAGCACGAGGTGCAGTCCCGCTTACAGCGCGAGATCGAGGCAGAGCGCGCTCACGGCATGCAGTATTGGCCGATCTTTCTGCTTGCCACCGGCGAGCATATCGGTTGCTGCGGCTTTCGGCTGCGCGAGGGCCAGCCGCAAGTTCCCGAGCTCGGGGTTCACGTCGCGGTTCGGCACTGGCGGCAGGGTTACGCGTTCGAGTCCGCGTCTCGTGTCATTGAATATGCTTTCAGCAACGGTAAGATCGAAGCGATCTTCGCGGGCCACAATCCGTACAATGCCGCTTCACGCGGGCTGCTTACGCGGTTAGGCTTCGTATACACCCACGATGAGTTCTACGCGCCTACTGGACTGCAGCATCCCTCCTACCTCCTCCACAGCCCGCAGGCCGGGCTCGCCCAACCTGCACGCAACCTATGACCGAACTCTGTGACCATTTCAGTGATATTGGCCCGGTGACGCCACGCACGAGCGGTTGCGAAGAGTGCCTCGCGCTCGGGGCGCCCTGGAACGAGTTGCGCGTGTGCCTCTCCTGCGGCCATGTCGGATGCTGCGAGGATTCGGAGCATACGCATGCGCTGAAGCATTTCAATGCCACGGGTCATCCGCTGATCGCTGCCTTGGAAAGCAACGAAACCTGGAGCTGGTGCTACGAGCATCGTCGCTACTTTGAGCTGCCGCCGGCTTTGCGCCCAAAGAGACGTTCCGCGCTCGCGGCGCTCTTCGCTCGCGTCTTCAAAGGAAAACCAGAGCAGGCAGGATCTTGACCAAGGAGGTTGCGCAGGGAAAGCGATTGGCGAACGTCGGCGCGACGGAATGAACGCCGCAGGTCGGCTGTTTGCAGTGGTTTTCGTCTTGTCCTCCCAAGCCGCGTGCCGCCGCGCAGCCATGAAGTAACCCGCGTCGCTGTGGGTCCGTGCCGATGTATGCTCGCGGCAGGCAACCAAGGTGCCGGGGCGGAATTGGTGCGCTGGCCACACCGCAGGATCTTCGAGTCGAATCACCAAGGAGGAGCAATGAATAAGAAATTCCTGATCGCGTGGCTCGTTGTCTTCATTGTCTGGATGCTTGGCAGCTTCGTTGTTCACGGTGTTCTGTTGCACGATGACTATGGGCAACTGTCCAACCTTTTCCGACCGGAAGCTGAGGCACAGCAATACTTTCCCTGGATGATCCTGGCGCATGTCATCCTCGCCGGAGCGTTTGTCTGGATCTACGCGAGAGGTGCCGAAGTCAAGCCGTGGTTGCCGCAGGGCGTTCGCTTCGGGATTGCGGTCGCTCTGTTGACCATCGTTCCGACCTACCTTATTTATTACGCCGTGCAGCCGATGCCCGGCATGGTCGTGATCAAGCAGGTGCTCTTCGATGGGATTCTGCTGCTGATTCTCGGTTCAATTGTCGCGTGGCTCTATCGGCAGCCGGAACAAGCCTGAGCAGGCGCAATGGCGGTGGCCGTCAGCGCAACGCTCGCAGACGGTGTGGGCTCGTTGGTCCCCGGATTTCGCGACGGGTATCCGGCGCGACCCGCCGACCGACGTTCGGTACACTCTGCGCAGAGGAGCGCTTACGCTGTCGCGTGCGTGCTTCCGGGCAGTGGTGCAGGCGGCGGAGGGTTCGATTATGATCCCATCCAGCCGGCTTGGTCGGCCGAACTCGCGCCGATCGCGACTGTTGCACGCATGCGCAAAGGAGGAAACTGAGTTCATGTCCATCCCAGACGACGTCATTGCGTGGATCAACCGTCATTTCCGGGAAATCGACCGGACGACGGCAATCGGCCTGCTCGAGGACGCTGTCGACGAATGGGACAAGCCGGTGGAACCGCGGCTGCTCCGCTGCGCGGTAATCGGCTCGCGCGGCGATATCGACAGACTGACCGAATTGGTGGAAGAGCTCCGCATTGACAGTGAAGACGTGATCCTCTCCGGCGAATACGAAAGCCGTGCCGGAAATCTCATCAAAGTACGCAACCTCAACGAGCCCCTCGAAGACGTCTGACGGCATGCGGTAGAGTTGTGCGTAACAGGCAAATCGGCGAGAGGTTGACCGACGGCCGGTGTTTTGCGGCCGCAGCCGAGCGCAACCAGGCGCCGATACTCGAGGTTCTCGAGCGCGAGTTGCCGCAGAAGGGCTTGGTGCTGGAGATCGCCAGCGGGTCTGGCCAGCACGTCGCCCGTTTCGCCAAAGCCTTGCCACACCTGTCCTGGCAGCCGAGCGATCCGGATTCCGAGTGCCGGCGCTCGATCGCACGCTGGATCGACATCCAGCAACTGAGCAACGTCGCCGCACCGATCGCGCTTGATGCGCGACACCAGCCCTGGCCGATCACCGCCGCAGACGCGATCGTGTGCATCAATATGGTTCACATTGCGCCGTGGGCGGCGACGCTGGCACTGTTCGCCGGCGCGCAGCAGGTACTTCCACGCGCCGGCCTGCTGTTTCTGTACGGTCCCTATCGCCGCGATGGCGGGCACACCGCACTCAGCAACGCACAGTTCGACGCCGAACTTCGCACCCGTGACCCTGACTGGGGGCTGCGCGACGTCGAAGCTCTCGCCGAGGTCGGGCACCAAGCTGGATTCATCCTCGCCCACACCGTGGCCATGCCGGCGAACAACTTCAGCCTGGTATTTCGGGGGCGCGAAACGACGTCTGCCGGTAGTCAAACCTGAGCCGGCGGTCATGCCAGAACTCCTCAGCCACTACCGGGAATTCTTCAAGCTGCCTGGCGTGCGGCGGTTGCTCGTCACCGCGCTTGTCGCTCGCATGCCCGTCGGGATGATGTCGCTCGCGCTGCTCATGCATCTGCGCGAACTGTCCGGATCGTTCGCATTCGGCGGTGGCATTGTGGGTACCTATTTTGTCGCGATGGCGGCGAGTGCACCGATTCAAGGCCGCCTCGCCGACCGATATGGCCCCCGTGGGATTCTGCTCGCGACGGGGATCGTCCAGCCGGTAGCTCTTGGGCTGCTGTTGTTCGCCGCGCCGTTGCATCTGTCGCTGACAGCGGTCGCTCCGCTGGCCGCGATCGCAGGCGCCTTCATGCCGCCAATTTCCGTGCTGACGCGAACGTTGTGGCGGCATCGTTTTGAGCGCGCAGAGGACCGCCGGACTGCATTTGCGGTCGACTCCGTCCTCATCGAGATCAACTTTACTATCGGGCCCGCTCTCGTTGGAATGGCCCTTCTGTTCGGAACCCCTGCGCTGGCATTCGGCATTACCTGGGTCGTCGCCGCAAGCGCCGCTCCGCTGTTCGTCCTTTCGGGCGCGCAGCGCTACTGGAAATCCTCCGCTCACGAAGTGCATCACCTGCTCGGCCCGCTGACCGAACCCAGGCTGCTAATCGCGTATGCCACGAGCACCGCGCTCACGTTTTCATTCGGTATGCTCGAGGTGGGCTATCCCGGCTTCGCCGCGCGCGCCGGAATGCCCGCGCTCGGCGGTGCCTTGCTCGCGATCTGTTCGGTCGGCAGCGCGCTCGGCGGCGTTGCCTACGGCGGCATGCATTTCGCGCTACCGCTGGAGCGGCAGTTGCCGCGGTTGCTGCTGTTGATGGCGGTGCCGTTCGGCGCGCACGCGTTCGCCGCGTCGGCATGGGTGCTCGCGCCGCTCGCCTTTGTGGCCGGTTTGATGATCGCCCCCGCGCTCACCGCTCTGTCGCTGCTGGTGACGCAGTACGCCCCGGCCCGTTATGCGACCGAAGCGTTCACCTGGATGTCGACTTGCATCCTAATCGGGGTCGGCGCCGGGATGGCGGTCGGCGGCCAGCTCATCGAGGCCGTCGGCCCGTGGGGCGCGTTCGCCTCAGCGGCGGCGGGCGGGGTTGTCGCGGCACTGGTGTCGTTGCCGCTGCAGCGTTCCTAGCTGCGATTGACGTTACGCGTCATTGGCGACGCGCTCGCGCAGCACCGTCTTCAACACCTTGCCTGTGTTGTTCTTGGGCAGTTCGGTCAAGAAAACGTACGCTTTGGGGCGCTTGAAGCGCGCAATGGACTCGAGACATAGCGCGTCGAGCTGGTGCTCGAGCGCGGCGGTATCGGCGCCGGCCCGGGCAACGACACAGGCGACGACCTCCTCGCCCCAATCCGGATGATGGCGTCCCACGACTGCCACCTCGGCAACCGCGGCGTGCTTTTGCAGCACCTCCTCGATCTCGCGCGGGTAGATATTGCTGCCGCCGCTGATCGCAGTTGCTGCCAACCATTCGTTCAGTTTCGACCACGCCGCCGGCCGGAGACGTTGCGCACGGCAATGGCAACGGCCGTC
>Ga0210384_10004666_pt1 | contig 15198 bp, 7 predicted proteins | sample IncBWH2MmetaG_FD_160574 | JGI IMG/M metagenome (GOLD analysis project Ga0210384, IMG submission 160574) | Forest soil microbial communities from Barre Woods Harvard Forest LTER site, Petersham, Massachusetts, United States - Inc-BW-H-2-M | ecosystem: Environmental > Terrestrial > Soil >...
GCCGAGGAACAGGCCGATCACCGGCAGTTGGCCGAACATGTTGTTCAGCCCGTACATGGGCACGATGGTTCCGCTCATGCACACCTTGTTGGCGTTGTAATCGATGCTGCCCTCGATGGTGAGACCGATGGTCGCTCCCTTGACCACGCCCTCGCTGATCGTGAGCTGACCGCTTTGCCGCGTAAACTCGGAGCGCAGCGCCGAGAATGAGATGCCGTTCGGCGCGTTGGCGGGTACGCCTGCCGCTGCACGATCGAGCGCCGCCTCGCCCTTCACCGTAAAATCGCGGACATTGAGCAGGCCCTCCTTAGGGCTCTGGTCCGGCGTCGGCGGTTCCATCGCCAGCATCAACTGTCCGCCCATGACCTTCGAATAGGTGTCGGTGAAGCGGAAGAAGGCACCGGCATCGTTGGTCTGCAACACTACGGCATCACGACCCTGATTTTGCCCCTTGCTGCGCAATTCGGCCGTCACGGGCGTGTCACGCCCGACCTTGCCGTTCAGCGTGAAGACCTTGATGAAGCCGCCGCGCCGCGACATCTTCAGGTCGACGCTGCGCAGCGCCTCACCGTTGAAGCCGGCGACCGCGCCGAGCTTGAGGTCGACATCGACGTCGATATTCTTGGCTTTATTCTTGCTGTCGTCCTTGGAGGTACCTGATATCGCCGACTTCAGGAACGTGCGGCCGTCGAACACGTCACCGCGCATCGTCACCTTGATGACGCCGTCCTGGCCACGCTCGGCCTTGAGCGAAGTCTTGTCGCCTTCACTTGGCGAATAGGTCGGGAAGTTCGCGTTCAAGAGATCGCCGTTCTGGTCGACCTCGAGCGAGCCCTTGATCGAGACGCCGGGGCCACCGTCGATGACGATGTCCTCGAACCGGGTGGATTGCGGCTTCGGCACCACGTTGAATGTGGCCTTGCCCGATTTGCCCGGCACCTTGGTCCAGCCGGGCAGGATGTTGTCGAGCTTGAGCTGGGTCAGATCGGCCTCGATGCCCATCTTGCTGTCGTGGTCGGTGCCGATCTTGCCGACCAGCTTGATCGGGATCGAGCCGGAGACCGCGGGTCCGAGATCAAGCCCCAGCCGCGCGCGGCCCGCGTCATCCAGGGTCGCCGCCAGCCTGACATCGGCATCGCCGTCGGCGGGCTTGCGGTAATCGAGCGAGGCCGCCTGGCCACTGATCTTCACGTCGCCCTTGACCTGGTAGCCCTGATTGTTGGCGACGATCTTGAGCGCGTTGGCTTCGAGCTTCTGGCTCATCACGAGCTTGTCGGCGGAAAATCCGTTGAGGTCGGCGGTGACGGCGTACGTGGTGTTTTCCTTGGTCAGCTCGCCCTTGACCGGCATGCCGAGATTGATGGTCGCCGAGAAATTTCCCTTGCTGGTGTTGGGATCGATCGGCGTGGCCATGACGTCGCTGAGGCGATCGGACGACATGATTTCCGCCGCGGCCGGCACCGGCCCGTCGATCTTGAACCTAACGCGCGACGGCGGCGGTTTGGGATGCGTGTCGGGGACTTCGAACGCGAAATCGGAAATGTTGAGCCTGCGGCCGGTCGGCGTGTCGGCAACCGCCTGGCCAATCGTCACGGTCGCGGTCCGGCCGGTGACATGCGCCTTCAAGTCCGCATCATGCACCGGCGGCAAACCGTCCACGGGGCGCACCGTGACGCCGTTCGCGACGATGTTGACCGACAACCCGTCATCGGGAATCGGTGGACCCTTGCGCGGCAGGTTCTTCACCAGCGTGTTGACGCCGATCTCGACGCGCTGGAGCGTTCCGGCCTCGATGCGCTCGATGACCCATTCGCGCACTTCCGGCACGATCAGCGCGGGCCAGATCCGCTTCAAGGCGGAAGCTGACATCGGCGTGCCGGCAAAGCCAAGCTTGATCAAAGGCTCGCCCGAATAGTCGATGCTGCCGGTGCCGGCGACGCCGACGTCGCCATTGCTGATATCGGCCTGGGCCAGCACCACCTGCTTGTGCTCGGTATCGAAGCGGAAACCGATATTGATGCGATTGAAGATCAGCGGCGGGCTGCTGTCGATCCCGGCGAGCACGATGGTGCCGCCGGAAAGGCCGAGCTGCCAATCATTGACGCTGTCGTTCGGCGGCTCGAGATGCGCCAGCAGCGTGATGCGGTTGGCGCCAGAGATGATCTTGAATGGCGCCACCAGCACCCTGCGTCCCGAATCCCATTCGAGATTCACCTCCGCCGAATCGATCGCCATCGGATAATCGGGCGTATCGGTATCGATGATGGTGCCGGCGCCGATGACGACCTTGCCGCGGAAATAGGTCGGCAATCCGTCGCGGCCTAGCTCGCCCTTGAGCTCGCCCGTCAGCGGCAGGTCGGCGCTATAAGTGACGTCTTTCAGACGTAAAGCGAGCAGGATGTTGGAGGTCGAAACATCCTTGGCGCGGATGTCGACCGAGCGCACGCCGTTTTCCTGCGGACCCACGGTGACGCGAAGCGACCAGGGCTTGGCGCCCTCCTCGCCGAGGCTGAGCGCCACGCCGCCGCCGCTCGGCCGGCGCAGGCTGAGGCTGATATTCTCGAAGTTCCACTTATTGCCGCGCTGCTGATCGTCGACGATCAGATTGCCGTTCTTCAGGCCGATCTCGTTGAGGTTCTGGCCGTCGAGGCCAGTCAGGCTGAGGCTATCGAGCCAGTCGAGGCCGGCGAGCAATCCGCTGGTCGCCGTGGCCGGCGTCGACGATGACGTCCCGGGCGGCGCAATCGCCAGTGGGGCCGTCGGATTGGTCGCCGTCGGATTGGTCGTGGCGGGGTTGGATTGATCCGGCACCGCCGCGCCGCCTCCCGCTGCCAACCGCTTCGAGGTGACGCCGGTTGCGAGCGGCTTGTTGGTGTCGCCGGTCGAGACCGTGACATAGCCATCCGGGGTAATGCGGACCGCAAGCTCGGCATCGACCAGATTAAGGCTCTCGGCACGGAGTTGCCCCATCAGGAGCCCCATGCCCGATAGCCTGACTTCGGCCTTGGGCGCGCTTGCCACAATCGCATGGTCGCGATCGCGCACGACGATGTCGCGTATGCGGACCGCGATTCGGATCCGCCCGGCCCGCTCGATCTGCGTGCCGCCGACTTCGACCGTATTGCCGTTGCCGATATTCTGCTCGATCGCGGCAGCGAGCCATGGCGTGGCCATGTCGAGATTGATAGGACCGGCACCCAATCGCCACCACAGGCCGCCGAAGCAGACGGTGAAGATCACCACCAATGCGGCGATGACAATCGCAACGCGCCTCACCCAGCGTTCGCCGGTGAGCCACCTCTGCATCGACGCGATTCGATCTCCGACGCGGTGGATGCGGGTGCTCGAGCGGGACAGAAGCCGGCGCGCGCGATGACCCGCGGCTTCATCGTGATCGTCATAATCGGTCTCGTCCCAATCCGCGTGCATTTCTTGAGCGTGGGCTTGCTGGGCGGCCTGCTTGCGCGGGTCCCGGTCGGCGGCAGACGGATTCCCGCCTCGACGCTCACGGGCTGACTGATCGGCTTTCTCGCCGCGCCCGTCGACAGGTAGAGACCGCTCCTGTGCGGGCATCGATGCCAACCCCTGATTAATCCTGTTGCTCGTCATCGGGCGCAAAGCTCATTCAACGAGCAGACAGGCGGTGCGTCGAATTCCTTGTAACCATACCCCGAGGCCGTCAGACTTGCCCAGCCGTCGGCTCGATTCCGGTTCGCCAGCAAGAACCCGCAATACCCTAATGATTGATCTGCCGAAAGCGACGAAAGGAAGGCGTATGTCCAAGAAATCGCGCAAGAAATCCCCCAAAACCTCGTCCAGGCAGCCGGCTCGGACCAAAACGTCAAAAGCCTCTAAAACCAAGGGTAAGGCCAAGGCTAGGACCAAGGCTAAAACCAAGGCTAAAACCAAGGCCGCAGAGAGCAGCCGTGCCACGGCAAAAACATCGAACAGGAAGCGGGCCAGCGAAACATCGCATAAGGCCGCATCGAAACGGTTAAGATCTGCTTCCCCCTCCGCCGCTGCAAAGCTACGCAACAAAAGTTCGTCTGTGGAAAAAACGCATATGCTGACCGAAGGCGCCAAGGAAGGCGCGAAGGCCCCGCCGTTCCATCTACCACGCGATGGTGGCGGTATGATCTCGCTGTCGGATTTTTCCGGCAAGAAGCTGGTGCTGTTTTTCTATCCCCGCGCCGACACGCCCGGTTGCACAAGGGAGGCAATCGACTTCACTCGCCTGAAGGACAGCTTCGCTGAAGCCGGCACCGAGGTGCTCGGCATCTCCGGCGATTCGCTCAAGGCCCAGGAGAGCTTTCGCGACAAGCACAAGCTTGGAGTTCCTCTGATTTCTGATGAAAAGCATCAGATGCTGGAGGCCTATGGCGCATGGGGCGAAAAATCCATGTATGGCAAAACCTTCCTCGGGATTCTTCGCACCACGGTGCTGATCAGCACGGATGGCCGTATCGCGCGCATCTGGCGCCGTGTGAAAGTCGATGGCCATGCGGATGCGGTATTGGAGGCCGCCCAATCCCTCTGAAGGCGGCCGAAAACGACCCCATTTCCGGAAAATTAACCATGTAAGGTTCAAATCCTTCCCGCAAATTTGGCCGTACGGAACTTAACTCCGACCGGCGCGGGAGTGCCGATGTCGAACCGTTCCGGTCAATATTCCGAGTACCCCCAGCATCATCCCCATGACCACGGCCGGCAATACGCGCGGCGGGCGGCGGCTGCGCATCCTGCGCCTGCCGCATCGGGGCACGCGCCATCCCAATCCGGCTACACCATCACTCACGCCGGCAAGCAGGTCCGCTTTGGACCCGTGGCATTCTGGATCGTCGTCGGCACCGTGACCGCGCTTGGCGTGTGGTCCGCCGCGACGGCCACCTATTTCGCCTTCCGTGACGACGTGCTGACGCGGCTGATCGCGCGCCAGGCCGAGATGCAATACGCCTATGAGGACCGCATCGCGGAGCTGCGCGCCAAGGTCGACCGCACCACCAGCCGCCAGTTGCTCGATCAGGAACAGTTCGATCAGAAGCTCGATCAGATCATGCGCCGTCAGACCGCGCTGGAATCACGCTCCAGCGCACTCGGCTCGATGCCCGACGTGACGGGATCGATCCGCCCTTCGGCTCCGTCGCGCGGCGCGGCGGCTGAGCCCGCGATGGGAACGCCGAAGCCCAGCCCGATCAGCGATACCGTGATCTTCGTAGCGCCGCCGGACCGCGAGGCCCGGCTCGAATCGCGCGCGCCTGTCTTGAGCGGTCCGCCGCCGAGCCAATTCGCCAAGCATCAGGGCGTCGACAATGCGCTGGTTCGCCTGACGAACTCGCTCGACCAGGTCGAGGGCCGGCAGATGGCGGCGCTCAATTCGTATGAAGACGGCCTGGAATCGAAGGTGCGCCGCATGCGCGGCGTCATCACCGATCTCGGCCTCGACATGGCGGAGCTCGAAGCGGCGGCTCCGCGCGCGGCGATGGGCGGACCGTTCGTTCCGGTCAAGCTCGCATCCGATGCCAGCCCCTTCGACCGCCAGCTTTACCGGATCAACATGACCCGCGCGCAGGCGGACAAGCTGACCCGCACGCTGGCGCTGGTGCCCTACCGCAAGCCCGTGATCGGCGAGGTCGAGTTCACCTCGGGCTTCGGCATTCGCAGCGATCCCTTCCTCGGCCGGCCAGCGATGCATACGGGTCTCGATTTCCGCGCCCAGATGGGCGATCCCGTGCGCGCCACCGCCAATGGCAAGGTGGTCAATTCGGGCTGGAGCGGCGGCTATGGCCGCATGGTCGAGATCGACCATGGCAACGGGCTCTCGACCCGCTACGGCCATCTGTCGCAGATCGACGTCAAGGTCGGCGACATCATCAAGATCGGCCAGGTGATCGGCGAAGTCGGCTCGACCGGACGTTCCACCGGACCGCATCTGCATTATGAAACGCGGATCGATGGTGAAGCCGTCGATCCCCAGAAATTCCTGCGCGCCGGCGTGCGGCTCAGCGCGGGCTGATCAGCCTCGATTCCTGTTTGCGCATGATCTCCGCGCAAACGCTTCGCGTTTGTCGCGAGGGAAAACCGCTCCACACTTTTCCGGATCATGCGCTAATGGCTGGCGTCGTGACCGACTTCGCCGCTGATGATCGGGCCAAACAGATCCCATGATTCACCATTGAAGCGCATCAGCTGCATCTGCTCGATCGGGAAATAGTCGTCCGCCGAGGTGTTGATGGTGATGCCCGGCAACAGCATGTCGGAGGTGAAGTCCTTCAGGCTCGCGGCCTGCTTCATCACGTTCTCACGCGTGAGATTGTCGCCACACTGCTTCAGGACCTGGATCAGCGCCTGCGATTCCACATAGGCGTAGGCGTTGTTGGCGTTGGTCTGGTCGGCGTCGGCATTCCATTTGGTCATGAACTCCCGCCACTTCTTCATGCCGGGGTCGTCCTTCCAGAGCGGATCGGTCGGATCCTTGACGTAGGCCGTCGAGATGATCCCCTTGGCATATTCCAGCCCCGCGGGCTTGAGCACCGAGGCGATCGTGGTTGCGGTATTGGCGAGGAAGAATTTCGGCTTCCAGCCGAGTTCGCCGACTTTCCGGATCGCCTGCGCCGACCCTTTCGGCGCCGCCCAGGAGAAGAAGATGTCGGCGCCGGAATCATGCAGCGCCACGATCTGGGAATCGATCGAGGGATCGGAGACCTCATAGGATTTGTCGGCGACGATCATGCCGATCTTGTCGCCGAGCCCGTCCTTCAGGCCCTTGAACTGATCCTTGCCCGCATCGTCGTTCTGCCAGAACACGGCGATCTTGCTGTCGGGAAAATGTTCCAGGATGTATTTGGCGTAGATGCGGCCTTCGCTCTGGTAGTTGGGCTGAAAACCCATGGTCCAGGGAAAATTCTTCGGGTCGCCGAACTTGGTGCCGCCGGAGGCCACGAACAGCTGCGGCACTTTCTTCGCGTTCATGTATTTCATGATCGCCGAATTGGACGGCGTGCCGAGCGACTGGAAGATGAACAGCACTTCGTCGCTTTCGACGAGTTTGCGCGCCTGCTCGATCGCCTTTGGCGGGCTGTAGGCGTCATCGTAGGAGATGAAATTGATCTTGCGGCCGTTGACGCCGCCCTCGGCGTTGATCATGTCCACATAGGCCTTTTCGGTCTTGCCGATCACGCCATAGGACGACGCGGGCCCGCTATAAGGCATGATGTTGCCGATCTTGATTTCGGTATCGGTCGCGCCGGGATCGTATTTCTTCTGGGCCTGTGCTGCGCTCGTAGCGAGGATCGCGGCGGTGGCGAGGCTTGCGAAGGAAATCAGGCGCCTTGTGCCAGCAGGCATCGTTCTCTCCCGTTGATTGATTTGTTTTGCGCGAAGTCTCGCAAGGGTCGCGCGTGCTGGCAAGCGCGGCCTTGGTTGAATAATTCCGCGGCGCGAAACGGCATTGTTGCGGCCTCCTATTTGTGATTGATGCAGGCAAGATCACAAGCAAGACCAAAAGGGATTTCGGCTTGGCACATCTGCGAACCGGCGCACGGCACCAAAGGCTTGGCGAAGCCGGATTCCGCCTGGCGAAATGGCTCGCGACGCAGACGATGGGACATGCGGGCTTTCACCGGCTGGACTCTGCCTTCGCGAAAGCGCGCATCGCCGCGGCGCGTGAGAAACTGGTGCGAGGCGAGACGATCTACCTCGCGGGCATCGGTCTGCCGGGGACCCATAATTCCGGCGTGGCGCTGGTCGAGGTCACACAGGCGCACGGCCCTCGCCTGATCCTCAACAACGAGGAAGAGCGCTTTTCCGGCAACAAGCACACCACGGAATATCCGGCGAAATCGATCGAGGCGATGGTCGCCACACTGCGCGGCCTGGGACGCAATGTCGGCGACATCCACGCTTGGCTGACCTCCTGGGACCATCCGCTGCTTGCCGGAACATTGTTCCGCGCGATGCTGGAGGAAGCGCCGCAGAGCCTGAGACTCGCGCGCGTTCCGGACGCCGTGGCGTTCGACCGCAGGCGGCTTGAGCAGATGACGCGCTCGCCGAAGATTCTGGCGCGTCAGCTCGGTCTTTCCGCGCGCGCGCCGCTGATCTGCATGCCGCATCACGGCAACCACGCCTGGTTCTCCTATGCGGCCTCGCCGTTTGCCGATGACGAGAAGCCGACGGCGATCGCCGTGCTCGACGGCACCGGCGATACCGGCTCGATCTCGCTCTATGTCGTCGAAAACGGCGGGATGCGGCTGCTTCACTGCAACAACAGCATCTTCGATTCACTCGGCATGTTCTACAGCGTGATCTCCTCGACGCAGGGCGGCTGGACCTGGCTGTCGAGCGAGGGCCGCTACATGGGCGCGGCCGCCTGGGGCGACATGAATCGCGCCAGCAATCGCTATTACGCACGGCTGAAAGGGGTGCTCGAGCTCGGGTCCGGCGGTGAGGTCCGGCTGAATCGCGCGATGGCGAACTGGTACGCCGATCCGTCGCTGGAACCTTACAAGGCCCCGCTGATCGAGATCCTGGGCGAGCCGCTGAAGCCCGAGCAGCTCTGGAATCCGGATGCCGTGCTCCGCGTCGAGGACATCCAACACCGGCCCGACACGCAAGAGCGGCTCGACAAGGCTGCCGCAACCCAGCTCGTGTTCGAAGACGCCATGATCCATGTCGTCGATCATCTCTTGCGCACCACCGGCACCAATCGGCTGGTGTTGACCGGCGGCGTGGCGCTCAACGCCGTCGGCAACATGCGCCTGCTCGAACATTTCGACGAAGCGTGGTTCGCCGAAAATCAAAAGCGCAAGGCCCGCCTGCATCTGTGGGTGCCGCCGGTGCCCGGCGATCCCGGCGTCACCATCGGCGCCGCCTGGCTGTTCGCGCACCTTGCCGGCAGCCCGCGCGGCGCGCCGATGACGCATGCGTTCTATTGCGGCTTGCCGCCGGCGAGCAGCGAGATCGAGGCCGCGCTCAAGACCGATGACATCGCTTCACAACGCATCGGCGATATCTCGACCGAAGCTGGCCGCGATGATATCGCCGACCTGATGGCATTCATGGTCGCGAAGAGCGGCGTGATCGCGATCTATCAGGGCGCGGCCGAGACCGGACCGCGTGCGCTCGGTCATCGCTCGATCCTCGCCAATCCCTGCGACGCCAACGCGCGCGAGCGCCTCAACGAGCGCGTCAAATATCGCGAGGCGATCCGCCCGCTCGCGCCGATGGCAACGCTGGAAGCGGCGCGCGAATATTTCGAGCTGCTCGAAGGCGCCGCCGACGGCGACTACAACGCCTACAATTACATGGTGCTGACGGCGCGCTCGAAGCCGCAGGCGAAAGAAAAGATTCCGGCTGTCATTCACGCCGACGGCACCGGGCGCATCCAGATCGTGCGCGAGGCCGACGATCCCCTCACCTACGCCTATCTGAAGGCGCTGGGCCGGCGCATCGGTGTCGAGATGTCGGTGAATACGTCCTTCAATGTGGCAGGTCCCATCGCCCAGACGCCGCAACAGGCGATCGACACGCTGCGTCGCTCCAAGGGCCTCGACGTGGTGCTGCTGGTAGCTGACGACGGCGCCGTGTTCGCCGCCTGGCATGGCGGCGAACGCGACAGCGGGCGCTTTACGGGCTGGCTCGCGGAGTGGAAGGCCGAACGCTAGGGCGCGGACGCGCGCCGCCACGCGCGCTGTGCCTGGTTTGGAGGACGAAGCCGAATTGTCCGCCAAATCCGTTTCGGTGTAGCTTGGGCCGCTTTCGACTTCATCCTGTGTGGACTGGCGATCATGCAGTCCGACCGCGATGCTCCAGCGCATAGAACGAGCTGGGCCGCCCGGCAGCGCGGCGCGAGATCGCTGTGGTCCGTGCTGGTGTGGGCCGTGCTGTTGGCCGCGATCGTCATGTCGTTCCAGCCACCGGTCCCGGTCATCTGGGGCGACACGCCCGCCTTCGTTGAATCCGGGTTTCTCACACTCGACGCCGGAAGGCCAACCGTCGTAGGCGGGCGCGATCCGGGTTACCCGATCTTCCTGGCCCTGACGTTCGCCTCCGGAGGCGATCTCGCGACAGTGGTGCGCCTGCAACAGGCGGCGTGGGCTGTCCTGATACTGGCGCTTGCCGCTACCGCACAACGAGCGACGCACAACGCCCTTGGGCTCGTGCCAATCATCCTCGTGGCGACGTATCCAGGCCTGCTGCTGTTCAGGAACGTGCTCACTGCGGACCTTCTCTTTGCAGTATTCCTCAATCTGGCGATGGCTGCATTGCTCGTTGCCACCTGGGTCGGCAAAACAGCGCGGTGCTGCGCTGTCGCAGCTTCCATCCTTTGTGCTGCGCTCGCGGCGTGCTTGAGATCGCAGGGTATCCTGGTCCCAATCGCCACCGTCCTCGTGGGCGTCGGCCTCGCGCGGCCAGACACGCCCATGCGCCTTGCCGTGATTGCCGCGTCCGTCGCGGCGGCGCTGGCGCTCCTTGGCGTCGGTTCGCGGTTCGCCGTTTCCGGCTCCGACGAGGCCTCCGTCCTGTTCGCGCCCAAGACACTGTTCTGCAACCACCTGAACATCGTGCTTGCAAGCGATGCAGCGCGGCGCGAGATCGCGTCAGTGGCCGGCGATCGCACCGAGGCCACAATGACGCGGCTCGCGGCCGATTTCGCCGCCGAGCCTACGCGCTGGCCCGTGCTCGGGTTCTTCGGCGATGCGTGCCTCTTCGACACTGCACTCGATCTGGACATCACTGGCAATAGCGCGAATGCCCTCGACGCTGCTGCAGCTTATCGGCGTATCTTCCTGGCCGCCCTGCGCGACCGGCCGTTGGCCTACGCGGGCAAGTTCATCCGTCAGATGGCCTACGGCATCTCGGTCGCATGGCCGCCCTACGGACTAGAGCCTGTCATCCCGGTGTCGACCGATGACGTGCCGCATGTTTCCGACATCATGACGCGGCATGGCCGAGCGGCTCAACAGGTCGATCCGCAAGGCGGACCAGTCCGGATCGGCCCGCTGTCCGATCTCCCCCGCATTTCCGGCTATCTGTGCAGGGCATTGTCCGCAGCCTTCGTTGTCGCCATCATCTCCTGGACGGTGGCGGCCCTGCGCCGTCGGCGTGCCGCCTTCGTGACGCGCGGAGGTGTCGTGATCGTCACGTGGGCGGCTTCGATCGTGACCGCCGCCGGCTCCCATACGCTCGACGTGCTGCGATATCTAATTCCCGCCGTGCCGATGGTGGGCTTCATGCTGTCGCTTTGCGTTGTCGAACTGGCCCAAACGCTCGCATGCCTGCGGCACAAGCTGATGCGCACCACCTGATTTATGAGGACGCAGCTTCAGCTCGCCGCCGCAACAATGCTCACGGCCGGCGCCGTCGACCAATCAAAATTCTCGACGAGGCCCGCGGCCTCATCCAGGCCCAGCATCAGGTTCAGGTTCTGCACGGCAGCACCTGACGCGCCCTTGCCGAGATTGTCGAGCACGGCCACGAGACGCGCCTGTTGCAGCTTGTCGGAGCCGAACACATAGAGCTTCATCGAATTGGTGCCGTTCAGGCTCTCCGGCTGCAATGTCGAGATCGAAGCCGTCTCCTCGAGGCTTGCCACCTCGACAAAGCGCTCACCCGCATACGCCGCAGCCAGCGCCGATTGCAGATCCTTCAGCTTCGGCACCGACGGCAACGCATAGAGCGGCAGCGGGACTTCCACGATCATGCCCTGCGCGTAGCGGCCGACCGACGGCTGGAAGATCGGCGGATGTTCCAGGCCGCCATGCATCTTCATTTCCGGCACGTGCTTGTGCGCCAGCGAAAGGGCGTAGATGCGAAACGGCACTTGCGTGAAATTCGGCGAGCCCTGCTCCTCGAATTCCTCGATCATCTTCCGTCCGCCGCCGGAATAGCCGGACACGGCGTTGACCGACAGCGGCCAGCTCTTCGGCAAAATGCCGGCATCGGTCAGCGGCCGCACCAGCGAGATGAAGCCGGTCGGATAGCAGCCGGGATTGGAGACGTAGCGCGCCGCCTTGATCACCGCGCGATGGTTTCGCGTCAGCTCGGGAAAACCATAGGTCCAGCCTTCCGCGGTCCGGTAGGCCGTGGAAGCATCGATGACCCGCGTCCTGTCGTTCTCGATGAAGCCGACCGCCTCGCGCGCAGCGTCGTCGGGCAGGCAGAGGATGACCACGTCGGCGCGGTTGATGATTTCCTTGCGGGCGGACATTTCCTTCCGCTTCGCCGGGTCGATCGAAATCAGCTCGATATCGTTGCGGCCAAGCAGCCGCTGGCGGATTTGCAGGCCGGTCGTTCCAACTTCGCCGTCGATAAAGACTTTCGGTGCCAAATTCGGTGCCAAGCTCGGTGCCATGTTCGCTGCCCTCTGATGGCGCTGTCATATAAGCAGAACGCCAGTCTAGCCATCCCATTTTACAGGATTGCGGCAGCCTATCTAAGTCTTGTTCCGGCCGGCACCAGTGCTTGGCCGGCGGGCCCGTTCAAAGGCGTCCCGCCGGCACAGATATTGAGCTGCCCTAGCCGGCTGCGATCTTGGCGGCCTCCGCCGCCGCCCGCTGCATGCTGTTCGACATCTCGCTGGTCACCGTGCTCTGCTCCTCGACCGCCGCGGCCGTCGAGGTGACATATTCGCTGACATTGGTGATCGCCTGCTTGATCGCCGTCAGCGCGCCGGCCACGTCGCCCGAGATGGCGTTGAGGCTTGCAATCTCCTCGCCGATCTTGTCGGTGGCCTGCTTGGCCTGGGTGGCAAGGCTCTTGACCTCGGACGCGACCACGGCAAAGCCGCGGCCGGCTTCGCCCGCGCGCGCCGACTCGATCGTGGCGTTCAGCGCCAGCAGGTTGATCTGGCCGGTGATGTTGTTGATCATCTCGACGATGCCGCTCATCGATTGGGCCGCATTGGCCAAGCGTTGCGCCTGCGCATCCGCCGCCCCCACCCGTTCCACGGCGCCTTGCGCGGTTTCCCTCGACTTGGTCATGGCCTCGGAAATCTCGCGCACCGACGTGTTCAGCTCCTCGGCGCCCGCCGCAACCGATTCCATCATGCCGCGCACGCGTTCATTGCCCATGCGCACCAGCACCTGCCGGGTCGTGTCGGTGGCGTATTTGACGACCTTGAACGGCTTGCCGTTGAGATCGAGGATCGGGTTGTAGGAGGCCTGGATGTAGACTTCCTTGCCGTTCTTGCCGATCCGCTTGTATTCGGCGGCCTGATACCGGCCGCGATTGAGGCTTGCCCAAAACTCGCGATATTCCGCGCTTTCGCGCTCCGAAGGCTCGACGAACAGGCTGTGGTGCTTGCCCCTGATTTCGCCGAGCGTGTAGCCCATCGCGCCCAGGAAATTCTCGTTCGCCGCAATGATCGTGCCGTCCATGTTGAATTCGATCACGGCCTGGGACTTGCCGATGGCGTCGATCTGGCCCGACAGGTCGGCGTTCTTCAGCTTCTGCCCGGTAACGTCGGTGGCAAATTTAACGACGCCGAACGGCTTGCCGGTCTCGTCCAGCATCGGATTGTAGGACGCGAGGATCCAGACTTCCTTGCCGCCCTTGCCGATGCGCTTGTACTCGCCGGCCTGATATTCGCCGCGGTTCAGCTTCGCCCAGAACTCGCGATAGGCCGCGCTGTCGCGCTCGGCCTGCGGCACGAACATGCTGTGATGCTTGCCTTGGATCTCATCCAGGGAATAACCCAGGGCCTTGAGAAAATTGCCGTTGGCAGTCCTGACGGTGCCGTCCACATTGAATTCGATCACGGCCTGCGCGCGGTCGCTCGCTGCAATCTTCGAGGCATCGGCCATGCCGCGAAGCTTGCTCCGCGTCACGTCGGTGGCAAATTTGACGACCTTGACCGGCTTGCCGCCGCCATCGAGCACGGGATTATAGGACGCCTCGATCCAGACCTCGCGGCCGCCCTTGGCGATGCGCTTGTATTCGCCCGCCTGGAATTCACCGCGATTGAGCGCTGCCCAGAATGCGCGATAGTCGCTGCTGTCGCGCTGCACGACCGGCACGAACATGGAATGCTGCTTGCCCTGGATTTCGTCGAGCCGATATCCGAGCGCATTGAGAAAGTTCTGGTTGGCCGTGACGATCGAGCCATCCATGTTGAATTCGATCACTGCCTGCGATCGGTTTAGCGCCACAAGCTGAGCTTGAGCATCACCGTTGGATTTGCGGACGAACATCAATCTTCTCCGGGTAAGAAATTGCGTGCGCGCAGAAACGCGGTGGTCGCGCGTGTCTGCTGGCGGCGGATCAATGACTTCCAACCGGTAGGTCTTGCGCTCTGACTTGACGGTATTGCCGATGCGTCTGGCGGGTCAGGACAATGGACAAATGACCCGCAAACATCTTCGTTGCGGTCGCAGGCACCCCGCAAAAACCGGGGCGAACGTCCTATTTTTAGACTTAAGGCGACAAAGAAAGGCTTAACGGCTCGGCACGGAACCCCAGCCGGCGCAGGTGGCGGTGGCATCCTTGTACCATGCCGGCATCACGCTACCGCAAGCCGACGGGCGTCAGTGCTTGGCCTGCGACACGAGCTCGATCATGTGCCCTTCGTCGTCATCGGGTGCGTGGTCTTTGGCCCGCTGGTAAGCCTCGACGGCGGCGCGACTCACCGGCACCGACGGAATCAGCGTATCGGCCAATGCGACGGCATAGGCCGCATCCTTGTGGCGCAGCGCCGTGGTGAAGGTGGCACCGGAAAAGTCGCGGGCCACCATTCGCTTCGAATGCCGAATCACCTGCGGGCTTGCGACCGCACCGGTCGAGAGCGCTTCCGCCACCAGATCCATGTCGAGGCCGGCCTGCTCCGCGATCGCGATGCCTTCGGCGAGACTCGCAATCTGCACCGCGCCCAGGAGATTGTTGATCAGCTTGAACACCGTGCCGGTGCCGACCGCGCCGAAATGTCGGATGGTTGAGCCGAGCGGCTTGAGGAACGGCTGCGCTTTCTCGAGATCGGCCGCATCGGCGCCGACGAGCAGCGTGAGCTTGCCCTCGGCTGCTGCCGACGGCAGGCCGGTCACGGGGCAATCGATGTAGATCAAGCCGCGCCCGTTCAGCTCCTGCGCCATCCCAAGCGCATGGGCATGGGAGACCGTGGAGCATTCGATCGCGAGCGTGCCGGCTTTCATGTTGGCCGCGGCGCCATCCTCACCAAGCCAGACGCGACGCGAGGCCTCGTCATCGGCG
>Ga0210384_10004667_pt1 | contig 15198 bp, 10 predicted proteins | sample IncBWH2MmetaG_FD_160574 | JGI IMG/M metagenome (GOLD analysis project Ga0210384, IMG submission 160574) | Forest soil microbial communities from Barre Woods Harvard Forest LTER site, Petersham, Massachusetts, United States - Inc-BW-H-2-M | ecosystem: Environmental > Terrestrial > Soil >...
GTGACCACGGCACGCGATCTCGCCCTGGCGAAACGGCAGCGCCTCGCCCTGCGCCACTCTTATCTGAGCCTCGACGATGTCAATTCCGGTGGTCATCTCGGTCACGGGATGCTCGACCTGAAGGCGCGTATTCATCTCGATGAAGCAGAATGCCCCCTCCTCAACCAGAAACTCGAACGTGCCGACACCGAGATAGCCGGTCCGCCGGCAGGCTTCCGCACAACGCTCTCCGATTTCGGCCAGCACCGCGGAGTCGAGTAAGGGGGCCGGCGCTTCCTCCAGCACCTTCTGATGCCGTCGCTGGAGAGAGCAGTCGCGGCTGCCAAGCCAGACGGCATTGCCGTGCTGGTCGGCGATCACCTGGATCTCGACGTGACGCGGGCGGCCGAGAAACTTCTCCAGATAGATATCGCCGTTGCCGAAAGCGCGTCGCGCTTCCTCCCTGGTGAGAGCAAGCGCATCAAGAAGGCCCGCTTCGCGCTCCACGATGCGCATGCCGCGGCCCCCGCCGCCGCCCGCCGCCTTGAGAATGACGGGATAGCCGACGTCACGCGCAGTCTCGCGCGCAAGATCGGGATTGTCGGCGAGCGCCACATCGGGGCCCGGGACGCAGGGAACGCCGGCCGCCCTCATGGCGCGTTTGGCGGCGATCTTGTCCCCGAGGATGCGCATGCTTGCGGCCGTCGGACCAATAAAGACCAGCCCTGCCCCCTCGACGCGCTCGGCGAAATCAGGGTTTTCCGACAAGAATCCGTAGCCGGGATGGATCGCTTCCGCACCGCTGACCTCCGCGGCGAACAGGATCGCCGTCTGGTTCAGGTAGCTGTGCGCGGAGGCGGCCGGCCCGATGCACACCGCCTGGTCGGCGTGACGGACATGCGGCGCTTCGCTGTCGGCCTCGGAGTGAACGACGATCGTGCGCAGCCCAAGTCTTCGGCAGGTGCGCTGGATACGCAGGGCGATCTCTCCGCGGTTGGCTATGAGGACAGATCCGAACATGCGGTCAGGCCAGCCGCATCAACTCTTGGCCGGCCTGAACCTCCTCTCCGGAGGAGACAAGCACGGCGGCGATGGTGCCGTCTCTTTCGGCGCGGACCTCATGGAACATCTTCATGGCCTCGATGATGCAAAGCGCTGTCCCTGCCGTCACCGCCTGTCCAGGCGCAACAAACTCGGGCGCGTCCGGGGCTGGCCGCAAGTGGACGACCCCGAACAGCGGCGCGACAACCTGCAGGCTTCTCTCCTCCGACACCGGGTCGCGATGGACGTTTGCCGGCCGGGATCGCCCTTTCGCCGGAGTCGCGTCGCTCGCGCGTGGGGATAGCGCCGGCATATCGGTTGGCCGTGGTCGGCGCACCAGCCTCAGTGACCAGCCGCCCTCACTGAATTCCATCTCGGCCAGGTCGGAGGCCGCCATGGCGTCGATAAGCGATTTGATCAGGTCGAGGTCCATGCGCTCGCCGGTACGGATTCAGCCATCATCGAACGCTAGCGCGATCGATTTGCGCCGACCAAGATGGATTGGCTTTGCCCCTATAAGCGAGCGTTATGGGTCCTAGCCCTGAGATCTTTCCTCGATGCCAAGCAGGTTGCCCGGCAGGCCGGCCACGAGCTCGAGCAGGATTTCCTTGATGGCCTGTGCCGGCTCGGACAGCGGCAGGTGGTCCGACTGACACAGCGCCAGCGGCGCCTCGATGACCGGGTCGATGATGCGAGACTGCCAGGCATTGCAGGATTCAGCGATCTGCCGCGCCATCGACTCCGGCAGGATCGTCGCACCGAGCCCGTCGGAAATCGCCGCCGTCAGGGTGCTCGCGGACTCGATTTCCGCGACGACTTTCGGAGCAGTCCCGATCGCGGCAAAGGCCTCGTTCACCATCTTGCGAACCACATTGTAGGGCCGCGCGAGGTAGAGATCCGTGTCGACCAGCATGGACAGCGCTACTTCCGCCGGAGGCGCCATCATGCTGCCGGTGCCCACCACGTATAATTGCTCTCTCAGCAGCGGCAGGAACGTCAGGCCGTGGACCGCCGTCTTGCCACCATAGAGGACTGCCAGATCCATGCGGCCATTCATGACGAGTTCGGAAAGCGTGGTCCCATACGTCTCATTCAGATAGAGCAGGATTCCGGGATGCCGGGTGCGGACCGTGCGCAAGAGCGGCAGCGCAAGGCCGGCCGCCGCCGTCCCAGGGGCAAGGCCCACGGCCACCGCACCGGATATGTTCTTGGCGGCTGCGTTCATGTCCGCACGTGCCTGCTCGCACTGCCGAAGGATCAACTGCGCGTGGCGATACAGGACCTTACCCGCCTCCGTCGGAACCACGCCGCTCTTGGTGCGCAAGAGCAGCTGCTGGCGAACCTCCCCTTCAAGCGTTGCGAGCTGCTGGCTGAGCGCGGGCTGGGCCACGTGGAGCACATCGGCGGCGTGGGTCAGGCTGCCGATGTCGACGATCTTCACGAAATACTGCAAACGCCTGAGATTCACGTTGACCCTCAGATCAAGTCTGTACGCCTGTCCGCTGTCGCGACGGATGCGAGCGGCACCTTCACCCATAAGATATACCTATTAGGCCAGATCGAACTAGTGTTGGTCACCCGCCGACACCGTCTTTAGCGTGACGGCTCACCAAAGTGAGGTCAAATCGCCATGAACCGTTCCCGCATCTCCGCGCGCGTGAGAGGCATCAAGCCGTCGCCCAGCTCGGCGGCCGCCGACCGGGCACGCGTCCTGAAGCGAGAAGGCAAGAGCATCGTCAGCCTCGTCGTCGGCGAACCGGACTTCGATACCCCTGCGCATATTCGCCACGCTGCCACGAAGGCCATGGAACAGGGGGCGACAAGGTACACGATGCTCGCCGGCTCCCCGGAGCTGCGCCAGGCGATCGCCGCCAAGCTGCAGCGCGAGAACGGTCTGAGCTACGATCCCAAGAACATAATCGTCACCAACGGCGCCAAAAGCGGCATCTACGGCGCCCTGGAGGCGACCGTTGAGCCGGGCGACGAGGTGATCATTCCCGCTCCCTTTTGGGTGTCGTACCCGGACATGGTTCTCGCCTGCGATGGCGTGCCGGTCATCGTGCAATGTCCCGCGAACCAGGGATTCAAGCTCTCGCCGGCCCAGCTGGAAGCAGCCATTTCCGACGAGACCCGCTGGCTCCTCATCAATTCACCTTCGAACCCGACAGGAGCCAGCTACACGCTGGCGGAATATCGTGCGCTCGCCGACGTCCTTGCGCGACATCCTGACGTGCTGGTGATGACGGACGACATTTATGAGCACATCCGCTTCGATGGTAACAGCACGCCTCACTTGCTCGACGCTGCTCCCGAGCTGAGAGAGCGCGTGCTTGCGGTCAACGGCGTTTCGAAGACATACGCCATGACCGGTTGGCGGATCGGATGGATCGCCGGTCCCTCCGACCTGATTTCCGCGCTCAACACCCTGCTCTCCCAGTCCTCTGGAAATGCCTGTTCGATCAGTCAGGCAGCCGCGGTCGAGGCGCTCAACGGGGACCAGCGTTTCGTTTCGGAGAGCGTGGCGATCTACCGCGCCCGCCGCGACCGCACCCTGGCGCGCATCAACGAAATTCCAGGCCTCAGCTGCTCGCCGCCTGACGGTGCCTTCTATCTGTATGTCGGCTGCGCAGGGCTGATCGGCCGAATGACCCCGTCGGGAACGCGTCTGGAGACGGACGGCGACGTTGCGGTCTATCTTCTGGAAAGCGTCGGGGTCGCTGTCGTTCAGGGCAGCGCCTATGGCTTGTCTCCGTTCTTCCGCATCTCGATTGCGGCATCGCAGGAGATCCTCGATGAAGGCACCGATCGAATTGCCCGCGCGGTCTTCGAACTTCGTTAATGCTGCAACCAAACGAAAGCGACGCCATGTCAAATCCCGGTATCATCAAGAACCCCCCGGCGCCCCGGGTTGAGCCGGCCATCATTGCCAGGCTGCACGGCATTGCCGTTTCGTTGCTCAGCGACCAATTGCATCGCAGTTGCGGCAGCGTCGGCCTGCAGCCCTACCACGCGCCGGCTCCGATGGCGGGGACGGCCGTGACGGTCAGAACGCGAGGTGGCGACAACCTCGCAATCCTCCGCGCCTATGATTTCTGTCGCCCCGGGGACGTCATGGTCGTCGATGCAGGCGGTGACGTCACCAACGCCCTGGTCGGCGGCATCATGACCTTCGCGGCCGCCAAACAGGGCCTTGCCGGCATGGTGCTCGATGGCGCCATTCGCGATGTCGCCGAAATCCGCCAGCGCACCTTTCCCGTCTACGCGCGCGGCGTGAACCATCGCGGCCCCTACAAGGATGGTCCGGGAGAGATCAATGTGCCGGTCACAATCGGCGGCATGGTCGTGAACCCCGGTGATATCATCGTCGGCGACCAGGACGGCCTTCTGGCATTTTCACCCCATCTGGCCGCAACGATCATCGAAAAGGCGCTCGCGCAGGCGGAGAAAGAGGAAGCGACGATGCAGGCCATTCGGGACGGCCGCTGGGATCGCTCCTTCGTCGATGCGCTGGAGGCGCGCTGCGCGAATTGAGATATCCCAATATTCAGGAAAGAAGTGTCGCCGCCGGCACCACTTCTCCTCCGCCTTGCTCGACAACGCGACGCACCGTTGCGGCCAGTTCGACGGAGCCTGGCGTATCACTGTGGACGAGGATCGATCGCGCATCGACCTTGATCGACGCACCATTGATGGTCTCCACCGTTCCGCTGTCCAGGAATCTCGAGACGCGACGCGCCACGGCCTCAGGCGAGGTAATGACGGAGTTGGGAAGCTTGCGCGAGACGAGGTTCGCATTTTCATCATAGGCCCGGTCTGCCAAGAACAGGGTTAGTGTCCGGAGCCCGACCGCTCGAGCAGCGCGCATCATCTCCGTTCCCTTCATGCCAAAGACGATGAGGTCTCGGTCGATCGCCGCGATCGCGCGTGCCGTCGTATCGGCCATGTCGGGGTCGGCGTTCACCATGCTACCCATGGCAGCGTGGAAACTGACGTGAGTGACGCGATACCCTGCATTCGTCGCGAGAGCCTGCAGTGCCCCGATCTGGTAGACCATGTGCTTCTCGATCTCATGTCCATCCATCTGGATGATCCGGCGACCGAAGCCGAGCAGGTCGGGCAAGCCCGGATGCGCTCCGATGCCAACTCCCTTGTCCTTCGCCAAACGAATTGTGCGATCCATGATGATGGGGTCGCCTGCATGAAAGCCGCATGCAATATTCGCGGAGCTGACGATTTGCATCAACGCAGCGTCATCCCCGATCCGGTAGGGCCCGTAGCCCTCGCCCATGTCGGAATTGATATCGATCTTCATGGTTTGTCTCTGCTTTACCCTTCTGCCGAAAGCCTAGGACATGATGGCTTTACCTTCCAAGAGCATGTTCGTTTGAGGGCATCGCGAAAGCTTATGGCTTGCTTATCGCAGAGCTCCACTAGTCGCGACACTGGGTCACCGACTTGCTCGGAACCTCCGCTTCCGGATTTGGCGAATGGGACTCAGAACGCGATGATCCGTTGTCCTCATGTCAGATCAACAGCCGTGGCCGCGATCACTCGTCCATAACGTCGAGGAACTCTTCGACCTTTCTAAGCGGACCCTCGCGACCCCTGCTGACGCAGACGACCCGATCGCCGTCGCGTTGCAGCGATCGCGCCCTGGACTTCCGCAGTCGTCCCGGCAGGAATGTCGCCGCGATGGCCTCCGGTCCGACATCGAGCCTTACGATTCCTCTTCGCCTGAGGTCGATCCTGAGCCTTGCTGCGGCAAAGAAATCGCGGGCAGCCGGCGGCAACTTGCCGAAGCGACGGGAAGTCTCCTCCTCCAAATCGTCCAGTCCGTCTTCGTTTCGGCACCTGGCGGCGCGGGCATAGATTTCCAGCCGAACCGCCTCGGATTGCACGTAGCTCGAAGGCAACAATTCCGCGACCGGCACGTTCAGGTCGGGTACCCAGAGATCGGCAATTCTATCGTCGGCCCGCTCCGAGGCCCGTTTCAAAAGGTGGCTGTAGAGCACGGGTCCGAACACCTGCACATGGCCTGACTGCCGCTGCGAAAGCAGATCCCCCGCTCCTCTGAGGTCGAGATCTCGCGCGCCGATGGCGAAACCCGCGCCGGGTTTGCTGAACTCCTCGAGGACGGCCAACCGCTTCTCGGATCGCTGCGAGTCCGAATCGGTCAGCAGATGCGCAAACGCGCGTATCCCGCCGCGTCCGACCCTTCCTCTGAGCTGATGCAGTTGCGCAAGACCGAACCTTTCGGGCCAACAGACCACGATCGTGTTTGCGCGCGGGATATCGAGGCCACTTTCCACGATGTTGGTTGCCAGCAGAACGTCCGCCGCGCCTTCGACGAAGGTCATCATTCGGTCGTCCATTTCGTCAACGGGCAACCTGCCATGGAGGCAGACGATACGGAGATCCGGGGCCACCGATTGCACCCGCGCCAGCATCGGGTCAAGATCCTGAATACGCGGACAGATCAGGAAGCTTTGCCCGTGGCGCCTTTGCTCGCGCAGCAATGCGGCGGCAATGGCGGCATCCGAAAGCGGAGCGATCCTGGTGACGACCGGAAGTCGGTGAACCGGTGGAGAGGCAATGACGCTGAGATCCCTGAAACCCGCGAGGCCTGCCGCCAGCGTGCGCGGAATCGGCGTGGCGCTCATCCAAACTGTATGGATACCCTTGGCCAGCCCGGAAAGCTTCGCCTTCTCTGCCGCTCCAAAATGCTGTTCCTCGTCGATGATGACCAGTCGAAGGTCGGCGAACTTCACGTCCTTCGAGGCGAGAGCCTGGGTTCCGACCACGAGCTTCAATCGTCCGCTCTTCAGCCCCTCCTTCACCTCCCTTGTCTCGGAGGCCGAAGTGGCTCGCGACAAGCTTCCTACTTCGATGCCGAACGAAGCAAACCGTTTGCGGAAAGTCGCGACATGCTGCCTTGCCAAGACCGTCGTCGGGACCGCAATCACCACCTGTTTCCCTGACAGCACGACGGCGGCCGCCGCTCGCAAAGCCACTTCGGTCTTGCCGAACCCGACGTCGCCGCAAATGACCCTGTCCATGGGGTGGCCGGACGCAAGATCGTCCAGGACATCCCGAATGGCCTTCGCCTGGTCGACCGTCGTGAAATACGGAAAGCGCGCGACGAACCGCTCATAGGCGGGACCAGGAGGCACAATTTTCGGAGCCCGCCGGCGGCGTCGCTGGCTGATGTACTTGGAGAGTTGCTTTCCGGCGATTTGAATCTCGCACTCCGCCTCAGTACGCCGAGCCCACCATGTACTTCCATCTGCTTTGTCCAGCGTCAGCTCGCCCGGCTCCGACGCGTAAGGCCAGATCAGGCCCAGGTCGGCGGGCGGAACGAGAACGGCATCGTCTCCCGCAAATACGAGCCTGATCATTTCGCGCGAAGACACGTCTCCGGTTGCGACGGCCTGCAATCCGTCGAGTAAGGCCAGTCCCCGTTGCAGATGAACGACGAGCGTGCCCAACTCAGGGACATCTGCGTGGTCGAAAGCCGTATTCCAAGCTCTGGCCATGGGCTGCGGATGATGAGCCCTGCTGCCGAGCACGTCGGAAGCCGTCACGACGACAAGAGGCTTTCGACCAGGGATGACAAAACCCGTATCGAAGTCGGCCAGAAGTGCCGCTTCGGGATTGCGTCCAGCCGAGGCCTCGCGCCAGTCGGGAAAGCGCTCCGCCTTAACTCCGCTCATCCGCTCCATGGCACGCAGGTCTTCCTCCTGCGCCGCAACGAACATGAGACGCGAGCCGTCGCGGCGCGTCTCGTCGATGAATGCACGGAGAGCCTTCCTCGGTGATGCAACCTTCGAAAAATCCGGCGTCGGAGTGAAAGCTGCCCTTTGGGGCAGCACCTTCATACGCCTGGTCCCTTGTTTCCAGTCGCGTCTCCCGAGGTATTCGTGCTCTGCGTCGGTGCGACCGGCGGCCTCCTCGATCGTGCTCAGCCAGCTGTCGGCATGCGTCGAAACCCCGGCATCGGCGATCCACTTAGCTTGCTCGCAATAGCCGAACAGAGTCGAACGTTTTCCACGTTTACCGACGGACGCGAGCCGCTCCGACATGGGATCGATGAGGAGTTCCTTCACTTCGGAAAGCACCTCCTGCCCTATCGGGTCGAACGCCGCAATCCGGCGTATCGTCCGGCCGGAATGCTCTATTCTGAATGGACCGAGCGCGCCGGCTGGAAAAATCTCGAAGGTCTTCCCGTGAAACAGCGCGCCGCCCGGATAGTCCGCTTCATCATCGAGGTCGTATCCGAGGGCCTCAAGCCGCGCCTGGACGTCTTGCTCGGAAAACGCGGCACCCACCTTCAGTCGGAGGACCACACGGGACCAACTCGCCGGCATGGGCAGGCGCTCCATCACGGCCTCTGCCGTGGACACGAGCAGGATCGGCTTCGCAGGCTTGGCGAGGCGCCTCAAGACCGAGCTTCGCCTGCCGGCGATTTCGTGCGATGGCTCCAGTTGATCGAATGGCAGCGTATTCAATCTCGGAAAAACCAGCACATCGCATGAGGGGTCGAGGGCATAAATGACGGCACCCAGCCGCTCTGCCCTATTCTCATTTTCCGCGAGAAACACAACGCCCCGGCTCGACTTCCTGCATTGCGCGAGCAGATGGAGAGCCATCATACCCAGGGGCGATGAAGAAGAGATCGCAGTCCGCGATGAAGAACTCTTTCGCTTCGTTGCCCTGCTGGCAACTCGCGGCTTGCTGGATCGACCCACGTTGAATCCGTCATTGATTCGCGACCAGTTGAGGGCTGATGGCGACTGTTGCTTCGAACAGGCCCGCTCCGATGTATGAGCTGCGCCTGGGGCTGCGTACATATGCGAATCTCGCCGCGAGCGCACGCCTCCAATCCAATCGGCCCCCTATAATCTCGCTTAGGGCGCAGTGCGCTTCGCTTTGCGATTTCGGCACCAGGGCGCCTGCCCTTTGGCGGCAACTCGGCACCCGGCGATAGGTCGGCATTCAGCCGGGATAAGCAAACAGCTCGATCGGGTCGCTGAAGCCGCGCACCGGATATTCGCCGACGCGCTCGAGATGGAAATCGCTTTTGACCAAGTCGGCAAACGCCTGGGACAGCAGCACCGTCCTGCCCAATTGTTTGGTGAGGGTTTCGAGACGCGAAGCCATGTTAACCGCGGGACCGATGACGGTGAAGTCGAGCCGGCTGCGGGAGCCGATATTGCCGTACATGACGTCTCCGACGTGGATACCGATCCCGTAGTTCAGCGGCGCACGACCGATGTCGCTGTTCTTTTCGTTCAGGGCAACCATGGCCTGACGGGCTTCAGCCACGGCATGCAGCAGATTTGCGCAGGCCGAGGGTTGGGTGAGCGGGAAAATGGCAAGCAGACCGTCGCCCATGAATTTCAGTATTTCCCCGCCACGTCGTGCGATCGGCTCCGATATCGCGTCGAAATAGCCGTTCAGAAGATCGATGACGTCATCACGCGGCCAGTTGTCGGAGATCCGGGTGAAATCACGCAGATCGCAGATCATGATAGCGGCCCGTACCGTGGTCCCACTTCCGCGCCTGGTGGCGCCGGCCAGAATGAGTTCGCCGGCATGCGAACCGACATAGGTTTCGAGCAGCGTTCGCGCCAGCCGGTTCTTCATGCGGATTTCGCTGACCAGCGCCAGAATTGGCAACAATTCCAATAATCCGGCGATGTGCGCGTCGTCGAAACCTCCGTGCCGATCGGTGGCAAAAGTCACGATGTGCCGCTTTCCGAGCGTATGGTACAGAGGCCAAGCCACATAGTCGGTCAGGCCTTTCGCCCGCATCTCGTCGTAGACGGCGTGCTTGCGGCCCGGCGCGGGATCACGTTCGAGATGCTCGCGCACCTCGGTGGCACCGTCGGCGATTTCATTGGCGGGACTACCGATATATTCGGATCGCTCCCTGACATCGTAGTCGACCCTCGCAATCTCAGCCTCGCGCATCCCGTCGGCCCACATGATCCGGGCGCCAAGCCATTGGGGATGGTAGATCAAGAGATGAAGCGTGGCCCGCTTGACGGGAATGCCCGCTCGCTGGAGCCGGACACACATCTCAGCGAAAATATTGTCAATGAAGCGCTCATCGCGCGTGTCGTGTGTCAGCCAGTGCACAACGTCGCTGTCAGAATGCGCGGCGACGAGATTCGTGTTTGATGGCGCGTTCATTTCTTTCTCCTCAGCGGTGACCTCGTGGAGCGGATTTGACGTTCGCTATCTGCCTGCCGCGATATCGCCTGGCGAACGTCAAATCCAAAGCTCCACTGGGATCAATAAATTGGCTAGTGGTCCTATGATGCAAACATTCGCAGACCTGCCTCCCCGGTGGGATGCGAATGTTGGGGTCGGACCACTAGATCAACGGTACAGGACATGTCGTGTGCCCGCCCGGCGGCGTCAACGGCGGCCGCGTCGATCTGCTCGCAAGCATCGGGTGCTCGCGAGTTGCCGCATCGAGCGGACAGGCGGGGCGGCTGCGAAGGCCCCGCAGCCCGCCACCGCGCGACAAGCCTTTAGACCAGACTTGACTTATTGTCACGCTCGTTCCTGCGAAGCGCTACGCCGTGACTTTCGGCGGCGCTGGGGCGCCGTCCGAGATTCAGGAGCTTGAACAGCACTCCGAAAGCTGGTCGTCGATCTGAGGGTCGCCGCGTAGGCTAGCGCGCGCACTGCTCGAGCATCGGTATCATCACGCGATCCAACCAGCCGAAGTCGTTGCCATCCGGAAACCAAGCGGATCGGGCCAGCTGCTCGTCTTCAGGCCCGCGCGCGAATTCGATGCCGAGCGGCAGCCTGCCTGGCAACGAGATTCCTTGACAGTGGGGGTAGTCGCGAACTCGCCATTCGGGACGGTGAGTCGGAAAGAACGCCAAGCATGGGACATCGAATGCGTCTGCGAGATGCACCATGGCGGTATCCGTCGAGACAACCAGCCTGGCGCCACGAACAAGGCCGCACAAGGCACCAAGGGTCGCGCAAGGTGCGGCGTGAACTACATTCTTGACGAGCGCTCCAGGCGCATGGCCTTGCGTGACGACGGGCCCGACATCAAGCGCTTTCCGCACGATGTGTGCGTGGATCTCCGTCGGCATGTCACGCAACTGCATCGATGCCTTCGGACAGATGAGAATGTAGCCCGCAGGGGCATCCGGCGCGACCGGCAGGACACGCGGCGCGAGCCAGGTGTTGCGGCGCCTCGACGCCGGAATCAATCCCGGCTGCACACCGAGCTTCCGAAGGAAGAAATCGATCATTGCGGTGCCATGGAAATCCGGATCGAACGCGAAATCGCGCATGTCGATCACGCGCGCAAATGGCCCATCCGGCTCGAACGGACACTCATTGGTCGCAAAATCCCAGGGAAGCGTTCTCGTTTCAGCGAAATCAGCAACGGCATAGATCGCCCGAACCATCGCGGGCAGATTGGGCAACCGGAACAGGATGGGCCGCTCCGGAAGTGCACCGACGAGAATCGCCACCGACAACGCCTGAAGCCCGACGATCCCATCCCCGAGCGTCCGGCCAAATCCATTGAGAATGCCGATCGGCGCGGACCGCGGTTTCGCCGCTTCGTCGCAAGCATACCCCATCGTCTTTCCACTCACGTTAATCGGATGGACACCCACGCACGCAGAGGTTTGGCCCCCAACGAACCCGGCCAACATATCGTTCATGCCGCTGGTCCGCCACGCGCCACGCATAATCTCGATTTTCGGATGCGTACCTGAACACCTCGTCATTGCAGGTGTTGGCGGTCGCCGCGCCATGAATGCCCCCGCCGACGTGCTTGGTCCGATTGAGCCCTGCCAAGCAAGCCCGAAGGCAGTCGAGCCTGACCGGGGCGCCGACGGAGATCGCGGCAACGGCCGTCCTCGTCGAGGGGTTGAAACGGATGGCGGGCGCGCGGGCCTGATCGCCGCGATCGCGACCCTTGACGATTTCTCCACCGACGTCCTGCCGCCGCTCAATTTCGGCGGAAACCTTCACATCCGCAGTTTTCGCCAGCGTCGTGATCCGGCCCGACCGAAGTCGCGGCATGGTGATGCGAGACCCTGGTGCATGGCGCGATGACGATGCCGTCGAGGGTCACAGGTCCTTTTCGGCGAGCTTGCGAAACTCGTCGGGGACGGAATGAAAAATGCCGAGCGCCACCCGGCCGTATCCTATGGCATCCCATCCGAAGCGATTGCGGATCTGATCGACGGCCCGGTCGGCTGCCAGGCGTGCCATGCCCGTTTCGCTGCCGGGGCGGCGGGGTTCATCCAAGAGTCCGAGCGGAAGTTCGAGCTCCAGATCCCAGTGCTCTTCGAAATGCGACACGGAGATCGCCAGCAGCGAGATGATCTTCTCGTCGGGATGCTCCGCAAGAACCGCACGTACCAGCTCCTCGGCGAGTTCGGCGAGGATCACGGTTGCGCAGATTGGCGCATCGAGCGTGACCGCGCGCGTGGCCGTGCTCAGGTCGGCGAAACGAACGCGGACCGTCACGGTTCGGCCAGGCCTCGCTTTGGCGCGGAGCCGGCTCGCAATTCGGTCGGCAAGGTGAAGCAGGGTTGGTCGAAAAACGTCCTCCTCGGCAGGCTTCCTGCCGATCGCCGATTGCGCTCCCGCCGATCGGGCGCGATGGTTCGGCCTGATCTTTCTGACATCGCGATTCCACGCGAGCGCAGCGAGTTTCTCTCCCGCCGCGGGGCCGAGCAGCCGCGTCAGCGACCATCCTGGAGTCGTTGCCAACTGCCCGATTGTCAGCACGCCAATCTCGGCCAGCCGCGCCCTGGTGACCGGACCCACGCCCCACATCAGTTCGACGGGCAGGTGGTGAAGGAATTCCAGCTCGATGTGCGGATCGACGACGACCAGCCCGTCAGGCTTGGCCACCTGCGAGGCAATCTTTGCCAGATGCTTGGTGCGCGCGACACCGACCGAGATCGGAAGGCCGAGCTCTGCCCGCACGCGGGCGCGGATCGCCTTTGCAATCTCGGGCGGCGGACCGAATAGATGGGTGCAGCCGGCAACGTCGGCAAAGGCCTCGTCGATTGAAATCCGTTCGACGAGCGGCGTGAAGTCGCCGATCACCTCGATCGCGGCGTCGCCGAGCCGCTGGTATTCGTCGAAATGCCCGCCGACAAAAATGAGTTGCGGACAGAGCGCTTGCGCTTGCCGACCCGGCATGCCGCCGCGGACCCCGAACGCCCTGGCTTCGTAAGACGCGGCAAGCACAACCCCGCCGCCGACAGCAACGGGTTTGCCGCGCAACGAAGGGTCAAGCAACTGCTCGACCGAGGCATAAAAGGCATCGAGGTCCGCGTGGAGGATGGTGGCCGTCGTAGCCATCCCGACCGTTCCCCGTGATGCTTCGAGCACCTCCCGTCGAGAGAACATAATGAGAACAAGCTTGGCCCATGTCAAGCGCCGATCGCCAGATCGAGCGCCTCGGTCACGGCATTTCTCATCCCGCTGATTCTGAGAGAAGTTCTTGAAGGACCGGCCCCGCGGGCGCGCGTCTTCCCTGGCACGTGTCATTTCTCGCAGGATCGGGCCGCCAGACGTCACACAACGATACTGCTGACGTCGCTGTCGGATGACGTTGCGGCCACGATGGCGATTCGACTTGAAGCCGTCACGCCTCAGCGAAGCCCGAGGACGGATCGGCGATAGCCACTGCTGCGCGCCTCGGTCCGGCACACGAAGCTGCCACTGAAGCCCCGAGCATAGTTCCTTTGTTTCCTGGAATAGTAGATGCGCTTGCGGAAATCGAGCCAGACCACAGTGTCAGCCGGACAATGCCGCTGCGCCTGATCTTGGTACCGAAACGGCGTGAGTGGCAGTGCGGCGACGCCGGTCGGGGTTGACACGACGCAGAGAAATGTCGCAGCGAGAGCGGCGCAGGTGCGGGAAGGCGGGCGGATGAAGCCTGATGTCTGCACAGTCGCCCGCCGCGGTGAACATTGAACGACGGCAAAGCTGAATTGGTCCACCGTTGACCGCTTGAGATAGATCAAGGCTCATCTTGCGGGCGAAGCCGCCTCGGTGACCTCGATTGCGCGGCATCGCCCATCAGCCGACGATCCCCTGGTCATTCAACGCGGAGGTCCCGCCCTTCAAGGAAGGCGGCAGGTGAACACGTCTCACGTTTTGGTCATTCCATTTGTTGGAATTTCTCGAATGTGCATTTTCGCCGGCTTTTAGGCCACTTGCCTCCACTTTCGTGACGGCCAACTGCTGTCAGCTTTCCCGGACCGAAGCTGCACAATCTCGAATGTGACTCCGACGGTGCGATCAAGGAGTTGATCATGATAGCTGATGCAGGAAGGTCCGCAACCGCCGCCTGGCTGCCCCCGCCGCGCTTTCATGGGCGCGCGGCGCCGCTAACTAGAAGTAGCACTATTAACAACTCACAATCAAGAATTACACGACTTCGCGGCCTTGCATCCGACCGAAGGTTACGGCCTCAACGTGTCACGCTTTGGCCGCCTTTGACATCTTGTATCCAAAGATAGCGAGCAGCGGCGCGCGATGGGACGTCAAAACTTTCTCGCCAGAATGTGTCTGGCTGGAGACGATGCGCCCAGAGCATGTCGCTGGCGGCGTCAAACGCGTCGGCGCTACCTCCACTTCCCACAATCGTCCGATTTTCCCTCCGCCACACTTTATCGAGAGGCTACCATGCTCAAACTTTGTCTCGGCGCTCTGACTGCCGCCACACTTGCGGCCTCGGCCGCGCCAGCGTCGGCCCAGCAGACGACGACACCGCCGGCCACAACCGCGCAATCGGATTCTTCGCAATCGAAGTCACCCGAAGGCGCGCACTCGTATTTCGTGAACCTGAAGAACGGCGATACGGTCACCAGCCCGTTCAAAGTCGTCTTCGGCCTCAGCTCGAACATGGGCGTTGCTCCCTCCGGCGTAGAGAAGCCGAACGTCGGGCATCACCACCTGCTGATCGACAAGACCCTCTCGCCGGAGGAAATGACCCAGCCCATCACGGTCGACGAGCAGCATGTCCACTTCGGCAAGGGCCAGACCGAGACCTTGGTGACGTTGCCGCCCGGCAAGCACACGCTGCAACTCGTGCTCGGCGACTGGACCCACGTGCCCTTCAATCCGCCGGTGCAATCCGAGGTCATCACCATCACCGTGAAGGCGGATGCGGCT
>Ga0210384_10004669_pt1 | contig 15193 bp, 15 predicted proteins | sample IncBWH2MmetaG_FD_160574 | JGI IMG/M metagenome (GOLD analysis project Ga0210384, IMG submission 160574) | Forest soil microbial communities from Barre Woods Harvard Forest LTER site, Petersham, Massachusetts, United States - Inc-BW-H-2-M | ecosystem: Environmental > Terrestrial > Soil >...
AGAAGTCGCCCCAGTGGTAGCCGATCGTCTCGCAGTAGTCGAGGTTCCGGTGGAAGAAGGGCAGCCACATGCCTTCCTTCTCGACCGCCCGCACGGTGAACACGCAGAGGTAGCAGCCGGGCAGCTTGAAGACGGTGTGGCCGGAGGGCGGCACGTGCGAGCGGTCCGCGGTGAGCGGGCGCACGTCCTCGACCGCGAAGCGGTACGGCAGGTACTCGCCGCGCCAGCCCACCACGTCGAAGGGATGGGTGGGGTGCACGCGCCGCGTGTAGACCGAGCCCACCTTCGACACGATCTCGAAGCGCCCCGCCTCGTTGCGGGGGTCGAGCGTGCGGGGGAAGCGGTAGTCGCTCCGGCTGTGGGTGATGAACTGCCCGGTGGTGGCCGCCTCCGCCTTCTCCGGATCGCCCGCGAAGCTCTCGTACACCCAGTAGTACTGCGGGCCCGGCGCGGCCTCGAAGCGGTGCGGAATGCCCTTGGGCACCACCAGGAAGTCGCCGCGACCGTAGGCGATGGGACCGAAGAGTGTCTCGAGCACGCCGCCGCCCTCGTGCACGAAGAACACGAGCGTCGCCCCGTGGTGCTCGAAGAAGTAGTCCATCGGCGCGGCGGGGGCGGTCACGCTCATGGTCACGGTGGCGTTGGACACCAGGCGCGCCATGCCGCGATAGACGTCGCGCGGCTCCGCCGGCCGCGACACCGCGAGGGCGTGGTGGACCCCGCCCAGCGGGCGCAGCGGCGACTCCCAGAGCGGCGCGAACCCGTCCAGGACGCGGGTCTCGCCGGGGAGCCAGTTGTTGGGCGGGTACAGGTGGTAGGTGTGGCTGACCTTGCCCGCGAAGCCGCCGCGGCCGTGCTCCTGCTCGCTCACGTGACGGAGCAGCGGGCCCGCGTGGGGGGCGCGCGGCACGATGCCGACCTCCGGGATGCCGCTCCAGTACTCGAACTTGTCCATGACGGGCCGGCCCGTCCGCATTCTATCGTGGGACGGGGGCGTCGAGAAGGGCCCGGCTCCCCGGCGCGTCTAGCAGTGCCGGCAGGGCGGGAACTCCCGCGAGTACACCGGCTGCTCCAGGAACTTCTGGGGGTCGTAGGTCCAGAACTGGCTGACCGCCGGGTAGGTGTAGATCACCGTGTTCTGGAGCGCGCCGCCCACCTTCTCGACCTTGCGGATGTAGATGTTCTGGGTCGGATTCCCGTACTCGTCGATCTTGATCGGCCCGCGCGGGGCATCCTTGATCTCCACCCGCCGCAGGGCGGCCATGAGGGCGGCCCGGTCCTCCACGCGGCCGCCCACCGCCTTCACCGCCTCCTCGATGACCCGCGCCCCGGTGTAGCAGTTCTCCGAGTAGAAGGACGGGGGGCGGGAGTAGGCCTTCTCGAAGGCGGCGCGGAAGGCGCGGTTGGCCGGGGTGTCGAGCGCGGCCGAGTAGTGGTGCGCGCTGATGACGCCGATCGCTTCGTCGCCGAGCTGCGACAGCACGTGCTCGTCGTTGTAGGTGCCGCCCGCGATCAGGGGGATGCGTCCCTTGAGGCCGCTGTCCGCGTACTGCTTGGAGAACAGCACGCTCCAGCGCCCGAGAGCCACCACGAAGACCGCGTCGGCGTCGCGCTTCACCTGGGCCAGGTAGGGCGCGTAGTCCTGCACGTTGAGCGGCACCCAGATCTTCTGGATCACCTGCCCGCCGTTGTCCTCGAAGGATTGATGGAAGCCGCCCACCGTCTCCCAGCCGAACGCGTAGTCGAGGCCGATGGTGACCACCTTCTTGTACTTGAGGGTCTTCGCCGCGTACTCCCCGAACGGGTGCATGTTGCCGCCCGCGGAGAAGCCGGTGCGGATGAGCCACTTCGGCCGCTTCCGCTGGGTCAGGTCCTCCGCCGAGTTGATCGGGTAGATGGTGGGGATGCCGGCCGCCTCGATCGGCGGCACCAGGGCGTAGGCCACGTTGGAGAGGATCACCCCCGCGAGCAGGTTCACCCGGTCGCGATCGATGAGCTTGCGCAGCTTGGCCACCGCGGTGGCGGGCTGGCCCTCGGTGTCCTCCAGGATGACCTCGAGCTTGCGGCCGGCGATCTGCATGCCGTGCTCGTTCCAGTAGAGCTCGCACCCGCTGTACATGTCCTTGCCGGCCTGCGCGATCGCGCCGGAGAGCGGCGAGAGGAACCCGATCTTGATCGGGGCCTGGGCCGCCGCGGGAGCGGGCCCCGCGGCCACGAGGAGCGAGAGGGCACCCATCAGGATCACGAGCCTGCGCATCGGTGAAGCTCCTTTCCGGGCCGGGGCCCGGGACAGTCTACCCCCAAGCCCCCAACTGGGATATATGAGCGGGATGCGCGTCGCGCTCCTGCTGACCGCGGTGGTGGGCCTGGGCGCGCTCTCCATCGACATGTTCCTGCCGTCGCTGCCCGCGATCGCGACCGCCTTCGCGGCCCCGCCCGCCACCGTGCAGCTCACCGTGACCCTCTTCCTCATGGCCTTCGCGCTGGCCCAGCTCATCTACGGCCCGCTCTCCGACCGCTTCGGCCGCCGCGGTGTGCTGCTGGGCGGCCTCGGTCTCTACGCGGTCGCCGGGCTCGCCTGCGCGCTCGCGCCCGGGGTGGGCGTGCTGATCGGGGCGCGGGTGCTCCAGGCCCTGGGCGGCGGCGCGGGCCCGGTGGTGGCGCGCGCGGTGGTGCGCGACCTCTACGACCGCGAGCGCGCCGCGCGGGTCTTCTCCTACATGAGCATGGCGCAGTCGCTCAACCCGATGCTCGCGCCCATCGCGGGCGGCTACCTGCACGAGGCCTTCGGCTGGCGCGCGATCTTCTGGCTGCTCACCGCCCTCGGCGCCCTGTTCGTCGTGCTCATGGCGGTGGGCGTGCCCGAGACCAACGTGCGCCGCGATCCGACCGCGCTCCACCCCGGACAGATGGGGCGAAACCTCGCGACCCTGCTCGGCGACCGGAGCTATCTCGGCTACGTGCTGGTCAACGCCCTGATGTTCGGCGGCCAGTTCGCGTTCATCTCCGGCTCGTCCTTCGTGCTGATCGGGGTGCTCGGGGTCTCGCCGAGCGGCTTCGGGCTCTGCTTCGGCACGGTGGCCCTCGGGATCATGACCGGCACCTTCCTCTCGGGGCGCTTCGGGGGACGGATCGGGCTCGACCGCACCATCCTCGCCGGGACGACGCTCGGCGCGGTCGCGGGGGTGCTCCTGGCCGCGCTCGCCTGGAGCGGCGTCCTCACGGTGGCCGCGGTGGTGGCGCCCATGTACGTGTTCGCGCTGGGCCTCGGGCTCACCCTGCCGAACGGCATGGCGGGGGCGGTCGGGCCCTTCCCGCGCATGGCCGGGCTGGCCGCCGCGGTGGCGGGGTTCCTCCAGCTGACCGGCTCGGGCCTCTACAGCATGGCGGTCGGCCGCTTCTTCGACGGCACCGCGCGGCCGATGGCCACCGCCATCGCCCTGGCCGGCGTCGCGGCGCTCGCGTGCTTCGGCGGGCTCCGGTCGAGGCGGCCCCCGGACGTGCTAGCATGAGCCGGATGGCCGCACGCCGCGCCAAGATCATCCGCTTCCCAACCCGTCCCGCCGCCCCCAGCGGCGCGCCCGCCGCCGGTGCGCCCGCGGAGAGCCTCGTCGAGGCGCGCCGGTGTCGCGATCAGGCAGAGGCGCTCGTGGTGCGCGGGCTCCTCGAGAGCGAGGGCATCCACGTGGTCCTGCAGAGCCGGCTCGCCCAGTCGGTGTACCCGTTCAGCGTCGGCGACCAGGCCGAGGTCCTGCTGCTGGTGGCCGCCGCCGACCTGCCGCGGGCGCGGGTGGTGCTGGCCCGCCGGGCGTAGCAGCGGCGCCGTCCCGCTACCGGTAGAACTTCCCCGGGTCGGGGTCCTGCTTGCTGTTGAAGGCGCGCCCCATCTCCTTCGCTTCGTCGGTGTGATAGTAGCCCGCCACCAGGTGATCGACCGCCATGCGGGAGAGGCCGGTGACCCCGTTGTGGCGCGCGTGGAAGGCGGCCTTGAGCGCGGCCAGGGCCTGCGGCCCGCGCTTCTTCAGCTCCTCGCAGAGCGCCTCGGTGCGGGCGCGCAGCTCCGCGTGGGGCACCACCTCGTTGGCGAGGCCCATCGCCTGCGCCTCGCGGGCGGAGTACTTGCGGTTGAGGTACCAGATCTCCTTCGCCCGCTTGCGGCCCACCGAATCTTCCAGGTACCACGTCCCGAACCCGGCGTCGTAGGAGCCCATCGCGGGGCCCACCTGTCGAAACGTGGCCTGCTCGCTCGCCACCGTGAGGTCGCACATGTTGGCGAGCACGTTGCCGCCGCCCACCGCGAAGCCGTTGACCATCGCGATGACCGGCACCGGCATCATGTCGATCAGGGTGTAGAGGTCCACCACCGGCGGCACGTTGTGGTAGTGGAGCTGCCCGTCGTTCGGCTCCTTCTCGCCCCCGATGCAGAAGAAGCGGTCGCCGCTCCCGGTGATCACCACCACCCGCACCCCCGCGTCGACGCGCGCCTCGTTGAGGGCCTGGGTCATCTCCAGCACGGTCTGGCGCCGGAAGGTGTTGCCCTTGTCGGGCCGGTTGATGGTGAGCCAGGCGATCTGGCTCCGGATCTCGAAGAGGATGTCGGTGTAGGCCATGGGGCGACTCCTTCGGGGGCGGGTTAGCGGTCGCGGAGACGGAACAGCCGGCGCGCGTTGGCGGTGACGATCGGGCCGAGGGTCTCGAGGCTCACCCCGCGCAGCGCGGCCACGTGGGCGGCGGTGATCGCGACCCACGCGGGCTCGTTGCGCTGCCCCCGGTGCGGATGCGGGGGGAGGAACGGGCAGTCGGTCTCCAGCACCAGGCGGTCGGCGGGCACGAAGCGGGCGACCTCGGGCAGGGCGCGCGCGTTCTTGTAGGTGACCGGGCCGGCAAGCGAGACGTAGAGGCCCAGGTCGAGGCAGCGCCGGGCCACCGGCACGTCGGCCGAGAAGCAGTGCATGACCCCGCCCACCTCCGCGACCCGCTCCTCGGCGAGGATCGCGAGAGCCTCCGCGTGCGCGTCCCGGCAGTGGATCACCACCGGCTTGTCGAGCCGGCGGGCCATCGCGAGCTGGCGGCGGAAGACCTCGGTCTGCACCTCGGGGGGCGAGAGGTTGCGGAAGAAGTCGAGCCCCATCTCGCCGAGGGCCACCACCTTCGGGGACTCGCGCGCGAGCCGCTCCATCGCCTCGAAGTCGGCCGGGGTGGCCTCCGCCGCGTCGTGGGGGTGGATACCCACGGTGGCGTGCACGGAGTCGAGGCGCTCGGCGAGGGCCACCGCGGCCGGGTTGGTGTCTCGATCGGTCCCGATCGTCACCATGCCGGCGACCCCGGCCGCGTGCGCCCGCTCGAGCACGCCGTCCAGGTCCGCGAGCAGCTCGGGAAAGTGCAGGTGCGCGTGGGTGTCGAAGAGCGGCGGGGCGGTCACGGTCATCGCGCGTCGGCTCTCTCGGGCTCCGCTCTCAGCTTCATGATCCGGGGGCCGTCCATCTCCACGATCGTCCAGCGGTAGCCGCCCGCGTCCACCATGGTGCCGGGCCGCGGGACCGCGCCCAGGCGGTGCAGCAGGAAGCCCGCGACCGTCTGGTAGTCGGGCGACTCCTCGAGCGGCAGCCCGACCTGCTCGCGCAGGTCGCGGATGGTCGCGGTCCCGTCGATCATATAGGACCCGCCGGGCAGGCGGGACACCGACTGCAGGATCGAGCTCTCGCGCTCGTCCCGGATCTCTCCCACGATCTCCTCGAGCAAATCCTCGGTGGTGACGAGGCCGGCGATCTGCCCGTACTCGTCCACCACCAGAGCCAGGTGCAGTCGGCTCGACTGGAATTGCCGCAGCACCGCGCTCACCGGCGCGCTCTCCGGCACGAAGAGCGGCGGGTGCATGAGGCGCTCGAGGTTCACCGGCTGGGCGAGGGCGGCGCAGCGGAAGAGGTCCTTGATCACCACCACCCCGAGCGCGTCCTCGATGGAGCCGCGGAACACGGGCAGACGCGTGTGCCCGAGCCGGGCCGCGCGCATCAGCACCTCGGCGGGCGGCGTGTCCATGTCGAGGCCCACGATGTTCGGGCGCGGCACCATCACCAGGCGCACCGGCGTATCCGCGAACTCGAACACCCGGTTGACCAGGTCGCGCTCGGCCGCCTCGAAGACGCCCTGCGCGGTGCCCTCGCGGACGAGGTACTTCACCTCCTCCTCCGACACCAGCGAGGCCACCGGCGTGCCCGACTGGCCCAGGGCGGTGAGGAGCACGCGGGTGGCCCAGGTGAGGGCCCGGCCCGGCCCGGCGAGCAGGCGCATGAGCCCGGCCACCGGCCGGGCCACCAGCGCGGCGAGCCGCTCCGGGTTGCGCAGGGCGAGCGCCTTGGGGGTGAGCTCGCCGATCAGCAGCGAGACGAACGCGATCACGAGCACCACGATCCCGAGCGCGATCGTCCGCCCCCACGCCCCCGGCAGCCCGACCGCCTGCAGCCGCGGGGTGAGGGCCTCGGCGGCGGCCGCGCCCCCCACCGCGGAGGCGAGCGTGCCGACCAGGGTGATCGCCATCTGGATCGTGGCGAGGAACGCGTCGGGATCCTTCTTGAGCGCCGCCGCGGCCTCCGCGCCCCGCACCCCGTGGGCGCGCAGCTGGCTCAGCCGGGACGGGCGCGCCGAGACCAGCGCGATCTCGGCGCCGGCGAAGAAGGCGTTGGCGAGGATCGACACGCCGATGAGGAGGATTTCCACCCAGATGCTGTCCATCGCCCACTCCTCAGGGAATCACGGTGAACCGCAGTCGGCCGATGAGCTGGCCCGAGGCGGTGATGACGTCGACGCGATAGTGGCCCGCGATCGGGGGCTTGAGCTCGGTGTAGCGCGAGTACGTGCGGAAGCCCTGCATGCGGCCGCCCTGCACCGGCGTGGGCAGCGCCACGTAGGCGATCCGCTCCCCGTCGCGCCACCACACGTGCCCGATCGCCTGGCGGACCCCCGCGGGCGCGTACACCGCGGTGTAGGCGGCCAGCTCCCCCCAGTCGAGCACGGTCACGGCGGCGAGCACGCCGTCCTCGGCCGCGTCCAGCGGCTGCATCTCGGCGACCGTGCGGGCCACCACCGCGTGGGCGAGGAAGAGCGGCGCGGGGGGCACCAGCACGCGCCCGGCCCACACCAGGGCCAGCGCGAGCACCGCGGAGGCGAGGGCCCACGCGTGCGCGCGGAGCCAGCCCGCGGCGCCCCCGCGCCGGAAGGCGGGGGCGAGGGCGAGCGCGGCGAAGATCGCGCTGCCCTCGAGGGCCATGATCGGCCGCACCCCGACCAGCGGCAGGGCCACGTTGAGCGCGGCGAAGATCGAGAAGCCCAGCAGGGCGTGGTTCAGCCACGGGCGCGGATGCACGAGCCGCCGGTAGAGCGGATCGAGCGCGGTGACCAGCGCGCCCGCGACCACCGCCGCGAGGAAGGCCACGTTCGGCGAGTCGAACGTGGTCGCCGCGTAGTAGGCGGGCAGCACGAACAGCAGCAGGTTGTGGTAGAGGGTCTGGATCGTGTAGTCGGCCGCGGTCAGCACGAGCCCGCGCCCTCGCTCGAGCAGCGGCGCGCGCAGCTCGGTGATCAGCACGAAGAGCAGCCACAGGAGCAGGAGGTACCCGACGATCCAGCCCACGTGCGGCAGGCCGCGCCGGAACACCACGAGGGCGACCAACCCCAGGGCCAGCGAGACGATCGAGATCGGCCAGCCCCCGAGCCAGCCCACCACCGGCAGGCGGGGAGCGGGCGGTCCCGGCGGCTCGGTCACGTGCCCGCGGGAATCGCCGGGGCCGGGATCCCCTGCTTGCGCCAGTAGAAGAGGAAGAGCGAGATCGTGAAGAGCGACTGGCTGACCGCGAGCACGCAGTCGAAGAGCACCCGCGCCACGAAGTGATTCGCCCCCGGCACCTCGCGGAACGCCTGCCCGCCCAGCACCGCGAGCCCGAAGATCAGCACGAAGAGCACCGCGGCGGTCCCCAGGATGCTCCCGCGCTGCCCCGCGGTGAGCGCGGCGGCCCGGCGCCATGCGCTGAGCGGCGAGGCCCCGTCTAGCACCACCGCCGAGTCGACGAGGGCGAAGCGGACGAGCAGGACCAGGATCAGGAGCGAGAGCGCGACCAGGACCGCGCCGCCCGCCAGCTGCAGCGCGGGGCCCGCGGTGTAGATCGCGAGCCAGCCGAGCGAGGGCATCAGCAGCACCCAGACCACCATGAAGCGCACCAGCATGAGCCGGGGCCACGCGGCGAAGCCCTCGGCGAGCGCCTGCCAGTAGCTGACCGGCCCGCCCTGCTTGATGCGGATGAGCGCGGAGAGCATCGCGCTCACCACGAACGGGTCCAGCACGACCTGGGCGGTGAGCACGATGCGCAGCGCGCGCCCGGCCGCTTCCTCGCCCGGATCGAAGAACTCGAGGTAGTTGAGCAGGACGTGGACCGGCAGCCACACCGTCAGGGAGAGCAGGGTGAACAGGTGGAGGTGCCGGCCGAGGAGGCGGAACGTCTCCCCGAGGACGGCGCGCACTACTTGACCTTGGAGCCCGAGGGCACGTCCTTGTCGAGGGTGAGCAGCGACACCGTGCCCTCGTGCGACGCGGCCAGCACCATGCCGTTGGACTCAACGCCCATCAGGGTGGCCGGCTCGAGGTTGGCCACGATCACCACCTTGCGGCCGACCAGGGCCGCCGGCTCGTAGGCCTCGGCCACGCCGGCCACCAGGGTGCGGGTCTCCTCGCCCACCTGGATCGACAGCTTGAGCAGCTTCTTGGACTTGGGGACCCGCTCGGCGGCCAGCACCTCGGCGACCCGCAGCTCGACCTTCTGGAAGTCGGTGATCGGGATCTTGCCCCCCTCACCCTGCCCTCTCCCCTGAGGGGAGAGGGTGGCCGACTCCCTCTCCCCCGTGGGGAGAGGGCCGGGGTGAGGGGCCTTGGTGTCGACGCGCGGGAAGAGCCCGGAGATCTTGCGCACCGCCGGCACCGAGGCGAGGCGGCCCACCACCGCGGCGTCGAGCGTCAGCGGGCCCGTCGCGCCGAGCGCCTCGCGGATCTTGCCGGCCGCGTCCGGAAGGAACGGCTCCAGCACCACCCCGAGGAAGCCGAGCGAGTCGGCGAGGGTGCACAGCACGCGCTCGAGCCGTGGCCGCTTCGCCGCGTCCTTCGCCAGGGCCCACGGCGCGCTCGAATCGACGTAGCGGTTCACCGCCCCGATGAAGGCCCAGATGCCGCCGAGCGCTTTCTGGAACGCGAACTCCTCCATCGCCCGCTCGAGCGTCGCCCGCGCCTCCGCGGCGGCGGTCACGATCTCCCGGTCCGCCGCCTCCGCCGGCGCGGTCACGTGCGCGACGGGCCCGGTGGTGCCGATCAGGGTGCTCGCCCGGCTCACCAGGTTCCCCAGGTCGTTGGCCAGGTCGGCGTTGAGCCGATCGACGAACGCTTCCTCGCTGAAGCTGGCGTCGAGCCCGAAGTTCATCTCGCGCAGCAGGAAGTAGCGGAAGGCGTCGTGGCCGTACTTGTCGGTGAGCTGGAAGGCCTCCACCACGTTGCCGACCGACTTCGACATCTTGCTGCCCCCGAGCGACCAGTAGCCGTGCACGTGGAGGTGCCGGTAGAGCGGGATGCCGGCCGCCTTCAGCATGGTCGGCCAGTAGACCCCGTGGGGCTTCAGGATGTCCTTGCCGATGAGGTGCTCGACGTGCTCCCACAGGCCGCGCGTCTTCTCGCCGCCGCTCGCGACCGCCGAGTAGTAGTTGAGGAGCGCGTCGAACCAGACGTAGGTCACGTACTTGTCGTCGAACGGCAGCGGGATGCCCCACTCGAGCCGCGAGGTGGGTCGGCTGATCGACAGGTCTTGCAGCGGCTCCCGCAGGAAGCCCAGCACCTCGTTCCGGTACCGGTCCGGCTGGATGAAGTCCGGGTTGTCCTCGAGGTGCTTGATCAGCCACGCCTGGTACTTCGACATCTTGAAGAAGTAGTTCTTCTCCTTGATGAAGGTGAGCGCGGTCTGGTGATCGGGGCACTTGCCGTCCACGATCTCCTTCTCGGTGTAGAAGCGCTCGCAGCCGAAGCAGTACCAGCCGCCGTACTCCCCGAAGTAGATCTCCCCTGCGTCGTAGAGCCGCTGCAGGACCTCCTGCACGATCTTCTTGTGCCGCGGCTCGGTGGTGCGGATGAAGTCGTCGTTGGTGATGCCGAGCCGCCGCCAGGTCTCCCGGAAGGCGGCCGCGATCTCGTCCGCGTAGGCCTGCGGCGACTTCCCGGCCGCCGCCGCGACCTGGGCGATCCGCTCGCCGTGCTCGTCGGTGCCGGTGAGGAAGTAGACGCGATCCCCGCGGAGCCGGCGATAGCGGCACATCGCGTCGGCCATGATGGTGGTGCAGGCGTGCCCGAGGTGCGGTCGGGCATTGACGTAGTAGATCGGGGTCGTGAGGTAGAAGGTGCTCATGCGTCGGGTGACTGGGCCTCAGGCTGGCTTGATGTGGTCGCGGCCCTCCCACGTGAGCTGGTCGAGCGGCACCTCCGCCTCGGTGCCGTCCGGAAACCCGACCACCACCGACTGCTTCAGCACCCGCAGCGAGCGCACCTTGCCGGTCATGCAGCCCCCGCCGCCGCAGGAGGCCGAGCACGGGGTGTTCACCCGCGGCAGCCGGCCGCGCAGCGCCTCGTAGGTGGAGAACTCGTAGAGCAGGCAGCACTTGAGGCGCCCGCAGTTGCCGAGGAGCCGGCTGTCGGTGAGCGGCATGTCCTGCGCCTTCGCCATCTTCACCGAGATCGGGTCGAACTTGCGCAGGTGCGACGAGCAGCAGAGCTGGCGCCCGCACGGGCCGATGCCGTCGAGCAGCTTGGTGGTGTCGCGGGCCCCGATCTGCCGCATCTCGATCCGGGCGTGGAACTCGCGGGCCAGATCGCGCACCAGGTCGCGGAAGTCGACCCGCTCCTCCGAGTTGAAGAACACGGTGACCCGCCGGCGGGACGCCTCGATCTCCACGTCCACGATCTTCATGGCGAGCCCGCGGGTCCGCGCCGCGCGCGCGCACGTCTCGACGCCCCGCACCTCGAGGACCCGCCGGTCGCGCCACTCCGACGCCTCGCCCCGGGTGGCCCGGCGCAGCACCCGGCGATAGACGCGGTCGCGCTTGAACGACGGGACCGGACGCTTGGGCCGGCGCACCTCGCCGATCGCCGGGCTCCCGCCGGTCTCCACCAGCACGACGTCGCCGACGTGCAGGTCGGGGTCGGTGGTCTGGTAGTCCTCGGCCAGCAGCGGCTCCCGCAGGCGCACCCCGATCAGGTAGCGGGGCGTCTCGTCGGGGGAAGGCTCGGCCGCCTCGGGGGTACCCGGCCCGGGCGTCCCGGTCAGGTCGGCCGGTCCACTCGTCTCAGTCGGCTCGATCGGTCCAGTCTGCTCAGTCATGTGGATCGCGGCCTCAGGCCGCCTCGACGAGGCGCCCCAGCAGTACCTCGACGGTGAGACGCGGGGAGACGTTGCCCTGGATGGCCTGCCACGCCTCGCGACAGTCGCGCAGCGCGCCCAGCACCGAGTCGAGCGAGCGCTCGCGCGCCGCGCCGACGGCGGTCTCGCCGAAGAGGGCGAGCCGCGCCGGGCCGCCGCCCAGGCCGCACAAGAGGTCGCGATGCCAGAGCCAGCACGCCTGGACGAAGGTCTCGGCCGCCTGCCGGTCGCGTCCCACCTGCTCGCCGAGCCGGAGGATGGCCTCCACGCCCTGGGCCCGGACCTCGGTGAGATGGCGCAGCGCGCGGGTGTGGGCCTCGCCCCGCACGTCGGGCAGCAGCGCCGGCACGCCCTCGGTGGGGCGGGGACGGAAGCGCACCACCTGGCAGCGCGACAGCACCGTGGGGGGCAGCGCGCGGAGCTGGCTGAGGACCAGGATGATCACGGTCTGCGCGGGCGGCTCCTCCAGCGTCTTGAGGAACGCCTGCGGCGTGGACGCGGTCATCTTCTCGGCCTCGTCGACCACGAAGACCTTGACGCGCGCCTCCATCGGCTTGAGCGCGGCGAGGCGCTCGAGCTCCCGGATCGTCTCCACGCGGAGCGCCTGGGCTCCCTTGGGGTTGCCGGCGGGCGGCGTCGGGCCCAGCAGGTGCACGTCGGGATGGCGGCCGCGGGCGGCCCGCTCGGCGGCGGCGCCGCCGTCGGGGGCCACCAGCGCGCTCGCGAAGGCCAGCGCGGTCGCCTTGCGCCCCGAGCCCTCCGGCCCAACGAAGGCGTAGGCGTGGGCCACGCGGTCGGTGGCCAAGGCGCGGCGCAGCAGGGTCACCGCCTCGTCCTGGTCGCGAATGCCCTCAAGCGCCATGGCCATCCAGCCGAACGTGGGCCCGCCGCGCTAGGTACTCCTCCACCGAGCGGACCACGTCGGCGTGCAGGACCTTGGGCTCGCGGCCCGCGTCGAGCACCACGACCCGGCTCTTGTCGGTGCGGGCGATCTCGAGGTAGCCCTCGCGCACCCGGCGATGGAACGAGAGATCCATCTTCTCGAAGGCGTCGAGCGCCCGGTCGCGGATCCGCCGCATGCCCAATACCGGGTCCAGATCGAGCACGAGGGTGAGATCCGGCAGGACCCCGCCGGTGGCCAGCATGTTCAGCTCGCCGATGGTCTGGACGTCGACCCCCTGCCCGTAGCCCTGGTAGGCGACGGTGGCGTCGGTGTAGCGATCCGAGATGACCACGGCGCCCCGCGTCAGCGCCGGGGCGATCACCCGGGTGACGTGCTCCCGCCGGGCCGCCGTGAACAGGAAGGTCTGGGTCAGCGGCGTCGGGGTCGGCCCCTCGGCCTCGAAGAGCGCCCGGATCCCGAGCCCCAGGGGGGTGCCGTCGGGCTCACTGGTCTGGACCACCTCGATGCCGCGGCTCGTCAGATGGCGCGCCAACCGCGCGCACTGGGTCGATTTCCCGGAGCCTTCCACCCCCTCGACGGTGATCAAAGCCCCGCGCATGCAGCGTACTCTAACACCGATTTCGAGGGCCGTCGCCACGCCACTGACCACCTCAGGGAAATTCCTTCCACAGTACTGTAACGACCTTTCCTAACGCACGGCAGCGAACGCGTCCGGTATCCAGAGATTTGCTCTATTTGACGCGTGGCCCAGCTCTTGCTCTCGCAACGAGTGCCCGAAGCGGAGAGCGGGTCGAACCACGGACCCCTCGCCACACACCGGTTCTGCGCGAGGGGTCAACCCGCCTCCGCTCTCGGGTCCAGCGTCACGTACGCGCAACGGAACGCCGAGGGCGCTGGGCGCGTCACACGAGTACAAGGAGGCGCGTGACATGGGCCTGGCGGGATTGATCAGGACGGCGGTGCTGGTGGGAATGGGTGCGCTATGGCTACTCAGCTGACCCTTCAAAGCCTGGGCATGCGCGGCCGCGGCATCGGCTGGAAGGCCGATCGCTGCGTCGACCCGGGGACGTGCGACCTGAATCTCTGCGTCGTCGATCATCAAGGCGGCTACTGGCATCCGGCGGACCCGCTCGCCTTCGCGAAGTGGCGCGTGCGCGCGGACCTCGACGCGATCCCCGGTCACGTCCGGGTCAAGGTCGGCCGCGGATGGGATGCGCTCCGGCGCAGCGCGATGGTGGGCGCCGTCGGCCTCGGCACCGCCGCGGTGCTGGGCATGCTGTGGGGCGGTCAGAGGATCTTCTCCATGAAGACGCTGAGCGGATCCGGGGCGTACGCCCCGAAGGCTTCGCGCTCCACGTAGCCCGCCGCCCGGTAGAGTGCCAGCGCCTCCGGCTGATGGATGCCGGTCTCGAGGCGCAGGCAGCGGAGCCCCTCGTGGCGCGCCTCCGCCTCGATGCGGTCCAGGATGCGCCGCCCAAGCTGCCGACCTCGCACCTCCGGCACCACGTACATCCGCTTCAGCTCTCCGTACCCCGCTTCGATCCGTAGCGCTCCACAGCCCACCGCCCGCCCTCCACGGCGCGCCACGACGAACCGCACCTCGGGGGCGGCCAGCGCCTCCACGTCGAGGAAGTGATTGCTCTCCGCCGGGTAGAGCGCGCTCTGATAAGCGTCGAGCGCCTCCAGCAGCCGACCGATCTCGGCCTGGCGGGGCGACTCCACCGCGAGGGTGACCGCGAGGTCGATCACCCGTGCGACCGCCGCGACCGCCGCATGGCGCGGCGCGCCGGCGCCCAGTAACGCAGCGCCGGAGGCGCCAGCGGCAGGAGCCGCTGGCTGGCGGCGGCCATGAGCGCGAGCGCCCGCGCGCGCCGAGCATCCCACGGCAGACGGTAGCCCTCGCGGATCACCGGCGGCAGCAGCCCAACCGCCGGAAGCGCGGCGAGCCGAAGCAGGGGGCGCAGCGGCCGCGGCACGGGCGGCGCGAGCACCTCGCGCGCGAGGGCGCGGGCGGTGTCGGTCACCTCGAGGGCGCCGGAGGTGAGCATCGCGTCGAGATAGGCGCGCAGGGCGGGCTCGGTGCGCGGCAGCCGGCCAACTGGGATCCCGAGGCGCTCCTCGATCACGCTCGCCTCGAGGCAGTAGCGATCCGCCTCGGCGGGAGAGATCGGCCCGACGAAGAGCCGGTAGGCGCCCAGGAATGAGTCGAGCAGCGTGGCGTGCACCCACGCGAGCAGGGCCGGGTCGTGGGCGCTGTACGCGGCGCCGGGCGGCTGGCCGCCCGCGGCGTGGTCGAGGCGGCCGTGGACGCGGTCGTGGATCGCGTTGATCCGGGCGGCGGCCCCCCCCGCGTCCTCGGGCGAGCCGAAGGTGAGCGCGAGCATGGCGTCGAGCGTGCGGTGCAGGCGCCGGACCCAGCCCCAGCGCTCGGTGGTGAAGGCGCTGTGCTCGGCCACGCCCTTGGCCACCATCGGATTGGCCAACTGGAGCAGGATGGCCCGGCCCCAGCCCGCGAGCAGCACGCGCTCCCGGTGTATCCTCCAGGAGATGTCTTGGCGGGAGATGCCCTGGGCCACGAGCACGGTGGGCATGCGCGCATTATGCGCTCGGGCCGGAAACTTCGGGAGCCCGCCGAGGGTTCTGTCAGCGTCTACCCTCATTCTGGAAAGGAGACCCCCCATGCGTCGAGGTATCCTGGCGCCGGTCGTAGCCCTGCTGCTGACCGGTCTGGCCCTGGCCTCCCCGGTCGCCGCGCTGGAAGTTGGCCAGAAAGCGCCCGACTTCACCCTGGCGGCTCCCGGCGGCAAGCAGGTCAAGCTTTCCGACCTGACCGCCAAGGGCCCCGTGG
>Ga0210384_10004673_pt1 | contig 15179 bp, 16 predicted proteins | sample IncBWH2MmetaG_FD_160574 | JGI IMG/M metagenome (GOLD analysis project Ga0210384, IMG submission 160574) | Forest soil microbial communities from Barre Woods Harvard Forest LTER site, Petersham, Massachusetts, United States - Inc-BW-H-2-M | ecosystem: Environmental > Terrestrial > Soil >...
CTACCGCGACCGCCGCCAGAAGAAGCGCCAGCTGCGCGCCCTCTGGATCGCCCGCATCAACGCGGCGGCGCGCCTGCACGGCCTCTCCTACAGCCGGCTGATCGCCGGCCTCAAGGCCGCCGGCTCGCAGCTCGACCGCAAGATCCTGGCCGATCTCGCGGTGCGCGACCCGCAGGCTTTCGCCGGCCTGGCCGAGGCCGCGCGCGGGGCGCTCGCGGCGATGCCAGAGGCGCCCGCGGCGCACTCGGCGGAGACCGGCGGCGCCGCCGCCGGCTAGGGCACGTCCGCCGCTAGAGATCGGCGCCCACCGCCTGTCCTATCTCGCTGCAGCCATCTCGCGCCAGGAGCGCGAGCAGCTCGCGGTTGATTCGCCGCGGCAGCGCAGGTCCTTGGTAGATCAGCGCGGTGTAGAGCTGCACCAGCGAGGCGCCGGCGCGCACGCGGGCGTAGGCTTCGGCGCCGCTGTCGATGCCGCCGGAGCTGATCAACACCGCGCCGCGGTCCGCGGCGCGGAGGCGGCGGGCGATGGCGAGGCAGACCCGCCGGCTCTTCTCCCGAAGCACCTGGCCCGAGAGCCCGCCGGCGGCTCGGGCTCCGGGCAGCAGCGCGTAGTCGGTGCTGGTGTTGGTGGCCACGATGCCCGCGGCGCCGGCGTCCACCGCGGCCGCCGCCAGGCCGGCGGCGGCTTCCGGCTCGAGGTCGGGCGAGAGCTTCACCAGCACCGGCGTGCGGGTGAGCGCCCGCGCCGCGCGCAGCACCTCCTGGACGAAGGTCTCGTTCTGCAGGTCGCGCAGCCCAGGCGTGTTCGGCGACGACAGGTTCACCACCAGGTAGTCGGCGAGGCCGCCCAGGCCTCCGGCATCGCCGAGCAGCTCCTCGTAGTCCGCGAGCGCCCGCTCGGGCGGCGTGTCACGCCCCTTGCCGACGTTGACGCCGACCGGGTTGGCCGCCCGGGCCGGACCGGCCTGCCGGCGGGCGCGCGGCGCCAGCCGGCTGCGCATCGCCTGCAGGCCACGGTTGTTGAACCCCAGCGCATTCTGCAGGCTGCGTTGGCCGGGATAGCGGAACAGCCGCGGGCGGGGGTTGCCCGGCTGGGGCCGCGGCGTCACGGTCCCCACCTCGACGAAGCCGAACCCCAGCGCGGCCATGGCGTCGACCACGACGGCATCCTTGTCGAACCCGGCGGCCAGGCCGAGCGGGTTCGGGAACTCGAGACCGAGCAGGGTCTGGCGCAGCGCCGGGTCGGCGACCAGGTGGTGCCGGGCAAGGAGCGAGGTGGCTCCCGGCAAGGCCTGGGCCAGGCGCAGCGCCCCGATCGCCAGTCCGTGCGCCCGCTCCGGATCGAGGCGGAACAGCAGCGGGCGCAGGATGGAGTAGAGGGACACGAAGGCGGATAGTATCCCCCAGTCCGCCCGGGTCACGAGTCGCCGGTGCAGGGTAGTGTCCTGGCTGGATTGCCCTTGCCTCCCTTCCTCCCTTTGGGCGAGGGTCCAAATCCAGAGGGCGGCGGCGTAGGACTGCAGACCCTCGCCCAAAGGGCGGAAGGGAGGCAAGGGCAATCCAGCGATCCGGGACACTACCCGCTTGGCGCGGACCTGGGGTGTGACAAAGCTGTGGTATAGTCCGGCCTCGGCCAAACCGCTGGCATCACGGTACTTGCTACTCGGTTTGGCCGGAGGGCCGCGGACGTGGAAGCCATGCCCAGAGGCAGCACGGAAGTAGAGATCTTTGGCGGGGTGTACAGCGTACGCGGCAGCGACGACCGCGGGTACCTTCAGGGTCTGGCCGATCTCGTGGACCGCAAGATGCGCGAGGTGGCCCAGCACGTGAATACGGCCGATACGGCCCGCATCGCGATCCTGGCGGCGCTCAATCTGGCTGACGAACTGATGAGCTTGGAGAAGCGGCAGGAAGGGGAACGGGTCCTGATCAGGGAGAAGGTTGCGGAGCTGACGGAGGAACTGGCCGGAGCCTTGGAGGCTTGAGGCCGCTGCTGAGGCGGCCGCCCGTACCAAGGCGGCGAGGACGGCAGGCATGGCCAGCTCGACTCATATGAAACCGGATGTTGCATCCCCTGCGCGGTTCGTGGTGGATACCACGATTGTAGAACCAACATACATACTGCGGGAGTCTTTTACCCGCGTGGCCCGTGCCAGCCTCGATCCCACCGGGATGACGAGGACGCTAACGGCTCGTGGAGCGGACACCCACCTGGTGCGTTTCAGGTTCTAAACGCTGGCCCCCACGGCCGCGCAGGGAATGCGTTGACCCTCGTGCTTCTCTCCTGATCGTCCCCAGGCCCCCCTGTGCATTCGGGGGTACTTGGTGAACAACCAGATAACGCTCCTCGCGGCGGCGGTGGTGCTGGCCGCGTTGGCCATCCCGCTCGTCTGGTGGCTGACGCTGCGCCGCGCCGCCCACCGGATGACCGCCGAGGCCAAGCGGCGGGCCGCCAAGACGATCGAGGATGCCGAGCGCGCCGGCGAGACCATCCGGCGCGAGGCGGAGATCGCGGCGCGCGAGAAGCTGCTGCAGGCGCGCACCGAGCACGAGCAGGCGGCGCGCAAGCGCCGCACCGAGCTCGAGGCGCTCGAGCGCCGCCTCACCCAGAAGGAGGACAACCTCGACAAGCGCGGCGACGAGGTCGCCCGGCGCGAGCGCGACCTCGGCCAGACCGAGCGTGCCCTGGCCCAGCGCGAGCGAGCGGTCGAGCAGCAGCAGGAGGAGCTCGCCGGGCTGGTCGAGGTCGAGCGCAAGCGGCTCGAGCAGATCGCGGGCCTGACCGCTCAGCAGGCGCGCGACGAGCTGGTCAAGGCGATGGAGGACGACGCCCGCATCGAGGCGGCGCACATCGTCAAGCGCATCGAGGACGAGGCGCGCGAGCAGGCGCACAAGCAGGCGCAGCGCATCATCGGCATGGCCGTGCAGCGCTCGGCTTCCGACTACGTCTCGGAGACCACGGTGTCGGTGGTGATGCTGCCGAACGACGAGATGAAGGGCCGCATCATCGGCCGCGAGGGCCGTAACATCCGCGCCCTCGAGATGGCGACCGGCGTCGACCTGATCGTCGACGACACGCCGGAGGCCGTCATCCTCTCGGGCTTCGACCCCTACCGGCGGGAGGTGGCCCGGGTGTCGCTCGAGCGCCTGATCGGCGATGGGCGCATCCACCCGGCGCGCATCGAGGAGGTGGTCGAGAAGGTGAAGGCCGAGCTCGACCAGCGGATCCTCCACGAAGGCGAGTCGGCCCTGCTCGAGCTGGCCATCCCCGGCATGCATCCCGAGCTGGTCCGGCTGCTCGGCCGCCTCCGCTACCGCACCTCCTACGGCCAGAACGTGCTGCAGCACAGCCGGGAGGTGGCGTTCCTGGCCGGCACCATGGCGGCCGAGCTGAAGGCCAACGTGCAGGTTGCCCGCCGCGCCGGGCTGGTGCACGACATCGGCAAGGCCATCGATCGCGAGATGGACGGTACGCACCTGCAGATCGGCATCGACCTGCTGCGCAAGTTCGGCGAGAGCGAGGACGTGGTGCACGCCATGGCCTGCCACCATGGCGACTTCGACCCGCAGACCGTCGAGGCGGTGCTGGTCACCGCCGCCGACGCGCTGTCGGCGGCGCGCCCCGGCGCCCGCCGCGAGATCCTCGAGACCTACGTCAAGCGGCTCGAGAAGCTCGAGGAGATCGCCTCCGGCTTCAAGGGGGTCCAGAAGACCTTCGCCATCCAGGCCGGCCGCGAGATCCGCATCATCGTCGACAGCGGCAAGCTCAGCGACGAGCAGTCGCTCTGGCTCTCCAAGGACATCGCCCGCAAGATCGAAGCCGAGCTGACCTACCCGGGCCAGATCAAGGTCACCGTCATCCGCGAGACCCGGTCGATCGAGTACGCCAAGTGAGGCTGCTCTTCGTCGGCGACGTCGTCGGCCGGCCGGGCCGGACGGCGGTAAGGAACCTGCTGCCGCGCCTGGTGGACCGCGAGCGCGCGGACTTCGTGGTGGTCAACGTCGAGAACTCGGCCGGCGGGTTCGGCATCACCCCCGAGGTGATGGCCGAGCTCGCCGACCTGCCGATCGACTGCTACACGACCGGCAATCACGTCTGGGACAAGAAGGAAGGCGTCGAGCTGCTCGACCGCGAGCCGCGCCTGCTCCGCCCCGCCAATTATCCCGAGGGCAATCCCGGCAAGGGGGTCTACGTCGGCGAGACTGCCGCCGGCGTGCCCGTGGCGATCCTCAATCTCGAGGGGCGGGTGTTCATGAGCCATCTCGACTCGCCGTTCCGCGTGGCCGACCGCCTGCTCGGCGACCTCCCCCGCGACGTCAAGGTGACGATGATCGATTTCCACGCCGACGCCACCAGCGAGAAGCAAGCGCTGGCCTTCTATCTCGACGGCCGCGTCAGTGCCGTCCTCGGCACCCACACCCACGTCCCCACCGCCGACGAGCGCATCCTGCCCGGCGGCACCGCCCTGCTGACCGACGTCGGCATGACCGGCCCCTACGAATCGATCATCGGCATGCGCGCCGACAAGGTCCTCAAGCGCTTCTTGCTACAGACCCCCGCCCCCTTCGAGGTCGCCAAGCGAGACGTCCGCTTGGCCGCCGCGGTGGTCGACGTCGACGAGACCACGGGCCACGCGCAGGCGATCAAGCGTTTCCTGATCCCGGACCCGGGGGCGGGGTAGGCGCTGCCGGGGAGCCCCTTCGGCCGGGCCGTGGCAGCGGTTGTCCCCCTCCGGCCCCTATGGGCGAGGCTGGATAAAGGGGTAGATCAGGGGTGGTGGACTGCGCCGCCTCGCCCAAAGTGGCCGGAGGGGAACACCCGCCGCCACGACCCTCCGTCAGTCCACTACGGCTGGTTTTTCCTCCGGCGACCGGCGCGGTGTTGGCCGGCGACCGACCGCCATCTACCAACGCCTGAGAGTCTAAGCAACACTTGCGGAACATTGAAGCTCGCCGTAGACTACTGGGCGGATACCCGGTATTGACTGCTCCGGGGAGGTGGATGTGACGACGACGTTTCCAGAGAGAATGAGGCTGTAAATGGAGAGCAAGATCCAAGAAAGAAACGCCAAGCTAGCATGGTGGATAATCATCGTTTCTATTACGTGCGGTGGATTGTTCGCGCCTACTCTTGAGGCCCAAACTGCTCTTGAAAGTCAGCTGTTCGGGCAAGTGACCTGGAAGCCGCCGATAGTCCCCTTGAGTGTTTCGTTGAACACAAAACACCAACTTACTATCACTCCCGCACAAGGTGTCGCGATTCCCCTAGGCCCATTCGGCACTCTTGAGCTTGGGGTTGGTTATTCGTTGGAGCGACGTTTCAAGATACTCACCGTTATCATTGATGGTGATGTCCAAAAGTACGCCATCGCCGGCGAGAAGCTCGAAGTGGCGGTTGCTGGTAACTTGCGAGATACGAGGATTAGTAGTGACGAATCTGGAAACGTAATCGTTAGAACGTCCCGGCTAGAACAGCGAAAGGACTTGTCGTCGCCTCCTCAAAGTGCGCAGCAGTGGTATCCCTCGCCCGCGCCAAGCGATAGCGCCTGTACATTTCGTGAGATCACACAATTCCAAAACTGCGCCGGCATCTACGAATGGCAGGAACGATTTGCCGGCCCCTCTATAGATGCATGTGTATCTGAACTGGCGAGATCCTGTGCAGATTGGGGAACGCGGGTACGGTCAGATCTCAAGATCAAGCTCCATCGGCTCTGTAACTCATTATACGCGAAGAGGGACAACTGCGTGCACAGAAAGTGGATCGATAGCTTGAATGGTCGCACTAGTGACCAAAGAGACTGCAGCGAGATTCAGGCGTCGATTGATGAATGCCAAATGACCCTAAGCCGATAAGGATCTGAGGTGAATGCATTGAACCAGGGAAAAAGGAGGTGAATGTTGACTTTAAAATGCTTGGTCTGCTCTCTTTGCCTCTTGTTTCTCGGCTGTCCTTCACCACGGCAGTCCGGTCCATCCTCCTCAGTATCTGGGTCCGAGGCCTCGGTCCAGTCAGCCCGGACCGACTGTACTGCTCTCAAGGCACAACGGGACGAGGCGTGTCAAGAATCGCTCGATAAAGCAAAGCAAGGCGAACCGAATGCGTTCGCCAGCACCAAATGTTCGCTGTACAGCAGACGGTACGACGACTGCGTACGAGCCAACCAGACCGCTCCCTGAAGCCGAGAAAATACAAGCCCAAGATTATGAACCTTCATGCAGAAACCTTCTGTCTCCGCCGTTCAGCCGCGCCTGGCTGGCATGCCCGTGGCGATCACCCTCGGAGGTAGGCCCATGAGCGCGACCAAGATAGCCATCACTCTTGACGCGGAACTGCTCCGTAAGGTCGACCTCCTTGTCGCGGAAGGGCGATTCCCCACTCGCAGCCGCGCCATCCAGGAGGCGGTGAAGGCCGCTGTCGAACGGCATGAGCGGGGGCGGCTCGATCGGGAGTGCGCCAAGCTCGACCCAAAATTCGAGCAATGGCTGGCAGAGCAGGACCTGACGGAAGACTCGCCGGAGTTCTCCGACGAAGCGCTCGGGGACCTCTGCGCCGTGTTCGTCATGCCTGACGCCCCGAAGTTCGGGCCGCTTTGAACTGATCAGGAGCTCTAATCGCGTCCGGCGATGGTCGCATCGCTACCGCGGCTTGGCGCCCCAACCTAAGTGGGAAGGGCGCGGCGCCGAATGGCCTCAGCTTCGATGACGGTCATGGCCCCTTCTAGCCGGTCTCCGTTGGCCTTCACTTCCTCTGCAACTCGACTTGCTTTCTCTTCGGACTTGCATCGTGGCAATCGGATCAAGACGATGCCGACGCTGGCCGAACGCTGAAGGAAGGCGAGCTCGGCGAAATCCTTGTCGTTGGTGATCAGCACTCGGTGCTCTTCCACCGAGCGGGCCAGCACCTCGGGGTCGCGAACTCCGGCCTGGGCTGGGACCGTTGCGACATCGTGCCCAGCCCGGCGGAGGATCTCCACCACCGGCGCTTCAAGATTCTCGTCTGCGAGGAACCTCATCCCCGGCTGCGGAAGCGAGGAATGAACTCGTCGGTGCCGATGGCTTGCCGCGCGTACGCCACAGCGGCTAGCACGTCATCTCGGGTCAGGCGCGGGTAGTCGGCCAGAACTTCCTCGATCGAGCAGCCGGCTGCGAGCTTCTCCAAGATGATCTCGACAGTGATCCGGGTACCCCGGATCACTGGCTTGCCAAGCATGATCTCGGGGTCGAGCTCGATCCGTTCCAACAGGGGCTCTGCCAACATTGCCGTCTCTCCGGTCTAAGTGAGGCTTGCCAAGCTCCGGACATCCGTGAGAAGCATGGCAGGCTGGAGCGCCGGACTTGCCAAGCCGTTACCGACGCCCGGTGGACATGCCAACAGCATAGCGCGGACGGAGCGAAATGCAGATGGGTCCGCCCCAGGCTCAGTCAGCGCCTTGCCGATGACAGCCGACAGCAGGAGGTGGCAGTCAGCGCCGGCGCCGGCGGAAGGTATCGAACGCCTTCTGGATCTCCTCTTCGGTCCGGCCGCTGGCGGCGAGCTGGCTTGCGAGGTGGGCGCAGGCGATCAAGCGCTTCCTGATCCCGGACCCGGGGGCGGGGTAGGCGCTGCCGGGGAGCCCCTTCGGCCGGGCCGTGGCAGCGGTTGCCCCCCTCCGGCCCCTATGGGCGAGGCGGATGAAGGGGTAGACGAGGGGGTTGTGGACTGCGCCGCCTCGCCCAAAGTGGCCGGAGGGGGACACCCGCCGCCACGGCCCTCCGTCCTCCTACTACGGCTGGTTTTTCCTCTGACGACCCACCTGGTGTTGGCCAGCGACCGCCCAAGAACTCCCCCGAACGGGCCGACCGTCCGATCTACCGTCACCAACTGCCGGCTACATCCGGGCCAACCCACGGTTCACAATACGCCGATCTGCCTCAGAAAACCGACTTGGTCGTAGAACAGGTTTTCCTCCACAATCTCCCCGTCCTTCCATCGGGCGACTGTGCAGAACTCGAGTGCGAACGTCTTTCCGGTCGCCGGATGGACCTTCCCGTCCAGCCCTTGCCAAGGGCCGATCATCTTTCCCGTCCATTTGGCGATCGTGCAGGTCCATTCTCCAGAGGCGAACATCACCTTGTATGGGTTGTTGTCTAGATGGTTTTCTATGGACTTGAAGAACGCCTCGGACTCGGCCTGATGTGCGTCTCGGCCGAGCGTCGGGTCCGGCTGCCCTGGCCAGTGCACCGCAGTATCCGATGAATGCCTCTTCCTGAACACTTCCCAGTCCTGCGCATTCCACGCGTCATCGAGCGTCTTCATTCGTTGAAGGTTGTCGTCGTCGGCCATGTGTTCCTCCTTGTTGGATCCATGGTTAGTCGTCTTTCCCTCTCGGCACGTTGCCGAAGAGGCCGTTTAAGCCTCGCTGACTTGACTCGCGTAGCGACGACGCCCGGCGCACGCTCATCGCCACGTGGCACGGCGAGGAGTTACAGCGCAGGCGCCAGACCTGCAGCTGTCGAAGTGAAGGGCTACCGACGCATCAATCGCGCTCAGGTCCCTCGAGCTGCCGCAGCAGCTGGGCCGTCGTGTAGGTCTTGACTCCGTGCCCCTCCAGGTCGCGATCGTCCGTCCAGATGGGCAGGCCGAAAGCGGCCGCTAATGCGAGGGCGTGCGCATCTTCGGGATCGCGGTCCGCGAGCGCATTGCGCGCCCAGGTGATTCGTGCTTGATAGATGTCGACGGGATGAAGCTGTAGCGGCATGAGACGCCACCGCAGCTCGACCTGTTCCAGTGGGAGGTCGTACTTCTCCGCCATTCGGGGAAGGTACTCGACGACCTCTCTGGCGTTGAACTCGGTGACGTGGACCGGAATCAGGTACTCGAGCAGGACGCGCGCCGCGGCCTTGCCGATGACGGCAGACAGCAAGACGTTGGTGTCAGCGACGACTCCGGCGGAAAGCACGGAAATCCTTCAGGATCTCTTCCTCGGTCACGCCGCTGGCGGCGAGCTGTCTAGCAAGGTGGTCGGCGAGCACCCGGCCAAGCTCTCGTCGCAGATCCTGGGGGATGCGATCCGCGTCCTCGAGAGGGAGGTAGAGACCGGAGATCTTCCCGTGTCGAGTCACCAGCAGCGGCTCATCGCCGCCGAGCAGCTGGGCCGTGTTGGATCGGATCTCGCGGATTCCAGCAACTCTCATCGCACGAAGAAGTATGGCGCAACCCTCCGTGCTGTGTCAACAGTTGTGTACACGTAGGCCGCAGGACAAGGTCAACCGCTTGCTTGGGTCCTCTCGGCCTGTCCTCCGTCGCCCTCTTCCCTGCCGCGGGCGGCGGGTTTGCCCGGGCGGTAGGTGAACCACAGGTTGCGGGCGTAGATCAGCAGGCCGGCGCTCTGGCCGAGGATGAAGACGGGGTCTCGCTTGTAGATGGCGTAGCCCAGGAGGGTCGCGCCGCCGGCGATGCTCAGGTACCAGAAGGTGCGGGGGACGATGCTGGTTTTCCGCCGCTCCGACGCGATCCACTGGACAAGGAAGCGACCGGAGAAGAGGAGCTGTCCGAGCAGTCCGAGGGCGAGCCAATAGCGGTCTGGTTGCAAACCTCGACCTCCTCCGCCAGCCGCCGGTCGATCCAGCGCGATTGCAGCCAGCGCACGCCCAACAGGTCGGCCGAGGCGCGCCAGATGCGGTTGCGGATGTTGTACTTCGGCTTGCCGAACCGCCGCGGCCGGTGGCTGACGTCGACCTCGGCGATGCGGGCGCCTTCCATGCGCAGCAGGGTGGGCAGGAAGCGGTGCATGCCCTTCCAGGCCGGGATGCGGCGTAGATACTCGGCGCGGCAGGCTCGCAAGGTGCAACCGACGTCGGCGACCGACTCGTGGGTGAGACGGTTGCGGACGGCGTTGGCGATTCCCGACGACACCCGCCGCACCCAGCCGTCACGGCGGCCCACCCGGACCCCGCAGACCACGTCGCACGGGCCGCCGCTCTTTCCGCTCCCCCCGCCCTCGCCTCCAGCTCCGCTCTCGCCGCTCTCGCCGCCCCCTTCCAGGCGCGCCAGCAGCAGCGGGATGTCCGCGGGATCGTTCTGAAGGTCGGCGTCGAGGGTCACGACGATGGCGCCGCGGGCGTGGCGGAAGCCGGCGTCCAGGGCGGCCGACTGGCCGGCGTTGCGGGCCTGCCGGATCACCCGCACTGCCGGGTCCTGGCTCGCCAACCGGACCATCGTGGCGAGGCTGCCGTCGGTCGACCCGTCGTCGACCAGCAGCACCTCGTAGGGCCGCCCGAGGGCCTGCATCGTCCGCCGGATCTCGCCGGCCAGCGGCGGCAGGTTCGGCTCCTCGTTGTAGACCGGGATCACCAGCGAGATCTCGGGAAGTGGCGAGGGGCCCGGACCGCCAGGATCTCGCTCGGGCATGGGAGTATCTTATCCCGCCGTGTTCCGCTGACCCCACTGTCCCCGGCCGGGGGTCGTGGTGCCTTAGAGGTAGCAAGACTGCGCCTTGGCGCAACCCGCGAATATCAGCGTGACTCGTCGTCGAAGCTACCGTGGGGACTCTCGCCTGTCGTCTCAGGCTGGTTCCTCATCCAAGGCCCCCCCACCCGGGTCGGGCCCGGGGGCGGCGAGAGCCCCGGGCCTTCCCCAGGAGTCCTTCCGAGGAAACGGGATCGATCGAGCCCAGATACGAGTGTCGAGCCGATCCTCAGAGACAGGGCCTGCAATTGGAGCACACGTAGGTGGCCGAACAGAGGCAGGCGCTGCCGCAGGCGCTGTCGCGCACCGTTGCGGCGGCGGCCCGCTCGAGGCTGCGGGAGTCGAGATGCCTGAGGGTCTCCCTGCTGAGGGCGATCTTCAGATTCTTCTTCATGTCACTCCTCCTCCGATCCTCGGTAAGTGGGCGAGAGACTCGCACCAGGTTTTCGTTGATCCGGCAAGCTATCATGGGCTGTATTCGCGCACAAGCCGGCGCGGCCAGGGAATAGGTCATTTTCTCGGACCCTTGCGAGTTGACCCACCCCGCCCGGACCCCTCTCCCGGCTGTGTTATGCTGCGCCCTCGATAGGGGGGCCCGATGGCGGTCGATCCGGAGCTGCTGGAGATACTCGTCTGCCCGAAGACGAAAGGCGAGCTGGAGCTGATCGAGCTGCCGGCGGACGTCCGCGGGATGCTGGCGGAGAAGTACCGGGAGCATTTCCGCGACGAGGCCCCGGTGGTCGAGCAGGGCCTGTTCTGTGCGGCTTCGGGCCTGGTCTACCCGATCGTCTCGGACATCCCCATCATGCTCATCGAAGAGGCCCTGCCAGCCTCCGCAGTCGGGCGGTAGCCGCTCAGGGCATCGCTGATCGCTCCATCGCGTACATCGCACCGCCAGCGCCCCCCATCGCGCCCATCGCCGATCACAAATCGCCTGGAGACCGCCGAGGACGCCCACAGACGACGGCCGCTCCCGTCAGCTCCGAAGATCAGGCAAAGCCGGTGGCGTCGCGCCTGGACCAGCTGCTCGTCGAGCGCGGACTGTTCCCCAGCCGCGAACAGGCAAGGCGCGCGGTGATGGCCGGCCTGATCCGCGTCGACGGGCGCCGCATGGACAAGCCGGGGACCGCCGTCGGCGTGGCCGCCGCGCTCGAGGTCGCCGAGCGTGAGCCTTTCGTCTCCCGCGCCGGCCGCAAGCTGGCGGCTGCCCTCGACCATTACGGCCTCGACCCGGCCGGCTGGGTGTGCCTCGACGTCGGCGCCTCGACAGGCGGCTTCACCGATTGCCTGCTCGAGCGCGGGGCGCGCCGGGTCTACGCGCTCGACGTCGGCCATGGGCAGCTCGACCAGCGCCTCCGGCACGACCCGCGGGTGGTGGTGATGGAGCGTGTCAATGCCCGCCACCTGGCGGCCGGCGCCCTGCCGGAAGCTTGCGATCTGATCACCGTCGACGTCTCGTTCATCTCGCTCCTCAAGGTCGTGCCGGCGCTGCTGCCCCACCTCCGCCGGCCGGCCGCCGAGCCGGCCGCCAGCGGCGCCAGCGGCTACCTGCTGGTGTTGATCAAGCCGCAGTTCGAAGCCGGGCGAGGCGCGGTCAGCAAGGGCGGCATCCTGCGCGACGAGGCGCTCCGCCGCCGGGTGATCGAGGAGTGCGCCGGCCGCCTGGCTGAGGTTGGCGAGATCGGCGATCACGGCGCCCTCGCCCCCGCCCTCGAGCTCGCCGGCGCCTGCTTCGACTCGCCGGTCGCCGGCAGCGGCGGCAATCGCGAGGCGTTCGCGCTGCTGCGGCGGAGAGCGCGTTGAGCGGCAAGCCGCGGCGGCAGAAGCCGCGTCGCGTCGGAGTGGTCGCGAAGCGATCGAGCCAGGAGGCGGCGGGGACCGCCGCCGAGCTGGCCGAATGGCTGCGCCGCCGCGGCCTCGAGGTGTTCCTGGACGGCTCGACGCTGGCGGCCCTGGGACGCGATGAGCCCGCGTTCAGCCCGGCTGCCGCCTACGACCTGGTGGTGGTGCTGGGCGGCGACGGCACGCTGCTGTCGGTGGCTCGCGCCCTCGAGCCGGGGATTCCGATCCTGGGGGTCAACCTCGGCAACCTCGGGTTCCTGACCGAGATCGGCCGCGCCGACCTCTATCCCGCGCTGGTGCACGTGCTGGCGGGGAGGTTCCGCACCGAGGCGCGGTCGCTGTTCGACGTCGAGCGCCGGGGCGACAGCCGCCCCGCCGAGCGCTTCCGGGTGCTCAACGACGCGGTGATCACCAAGAGCGCGCTGTCGCGCATCATCGACCTGACCTTGGAGGTCGACGGTCACCTGATCGCGCGCTACCGCTCCGACGGGCTGATCATCTCGACTCCCACCGGCTCGACGGCCTACAGCCTGTCGGCAGGCGGTTCGATCGTCAACCCCTTGCTGCCGGTGGCGGTGTTGACGCCGATCTGCCCGCATGCGCTCTCGCTGCGGCCGATCGTGGTGCCCGGGTCCAGCCGCATCCGGGTGACGCTCGAGACCGACCGCGAGGAGGTGTTCCTCACCCTCGACGGACAGGAGGGAACGGAGCTGCGCTATCACGAGACGGTGGCGGTGACCCAGCGCGCCGCGGCCGTCCACCTGGTCAAGGTCAGCGACCGCAGCTTCTACGACAACCTGCGCGAGAAGCTGCGCTGGGGAGGGCTGACCCGGCCCGACGACGGGGGAGGGCTCTGAGCGTGGGGCCGCCTGACGATCCGCCCTCGCCGCCGCCCCGTGCCGGTCCGCCGCCGCCCGCGGGTTCGCCGCCCTCCGCAGGTCCGCCGTCGCCGCCGCCGCCCGCGGGTCCGCCGCCGCCTCCCGCTCCCGGCGAAAGACGCCGAGAGGAGCGGCGCCGCGGGGAGGGGACCGAGCCGCCGTCCACCGAGCGGCGCCGGCAGGAGCGGCGCCGTCCCGGCCGGGTCCGCCGGTGGCTGGTGCGCCCCTTCGTCTGGGGGCTGCTGCTGGTGCTGGCGCTGGCGGCGGGCATCGTGCTGTTCTTCAGCAGCCGCTTCGCCCGCGAGAGCGCCGCCGACCTGCTCCGCGACGAGCTCTCCGACGCCCTCGGCCGCGAGGTGGCGCTCGGCACCGTGGATTTCAATCTCTGGACGTTGACGCCGTCGTTCGAGCTGAACGACCTGGTCATTCCCGGTCCGGCGCCAGGCGACCCGCCGGTGCTGCGCCTCGGCGGCGCGCGCGCGCGCATCACCTGGCGCGCCCTCGCCCGGCGCCGGCTGCAGATCGAGCAGCTGGATCTCGAGCGGCCGCAGATCTACCTGCGCTTCAACCCCGACGGCAGCAACAACCTGCCGCGGCTGCGCCAACCCACCGCCAACCAGCCGCAGCGCGTGCAGCTCGTCATCGACCGGTTGCTGATCGAGGACGGCACCTTCCAGCTCAACGAGCGTCGGGCCCGCCTCGACTTGACGGCAAGCGCGCTCTGGGCGCGCCTGTCGCAGACCGCGCCCCCGGCGGGTGCCGTGCCCGGGGCGCCGCCCGTGCCGTCCGCGCCGCCCATGCCGTCCGCGCCGCCCCCGCGGGGCACGCGGCCCCGTCCGGCCACCCACGGCGCGACCGGCCTCGATTTCCTGCTGACGGCCCAGGACGTCGCCCTGCGGCTGCCCGACGCCCGGCCCTATGCGCTGACGTTCTCGGCCCGCGGCCGCGTCGACTCGGACCAGCTGCGGATCGTCGCCGCACGCCTGTCGGGACCGGACCTGTCGGCGCGGGTGGCGGGTGCCATCAGCTGGCGCGACGACAACCAGGTCGACCTGGGCGTCACGGCGCGGATGGCGGCGCGGTGGGTCAACCGGGTGGGCTATCTCGAGGAGCCGATCGCGGGTCCGGCCGACATCTTCGGCCGCTTCACCTTCCAGCACGATGCCTGGGAGTACGCCGGGAGCCTGAGCGCACCGCGCATCGACGTCCTCCACCGCGTGTTCCGCGACCTCGCCGCCGACTTCCGCGGCGACCCCCGGCAGCTGGCGGTGGAGGTCCGGCACGCCGTCTATGCCGAGGGTGCGCTCGAGGGCCCGGTGACGATCCTTACCGGCGCCGGTCCCGGGCCGCGCGGCGGCCGCCCGGTCGACCTGGACCTGGCGATCCGTGGAATGGCGCTGCAGCCGTTCCTCGCCGACCTCTTCCCGCGCCAGTTCGCCGGCGGCGAGCCACCGGTCGTGGAGGTTGCCGGGCGCGCCAGCGGCCGGCTGCGTTACCGCTTCCAGAGCTCGCAGTGGCGCCTCGGCAGCGGCCAGGCGGACCTGCGGGTCGAAGCAGCACAGGCCGGGCTCGCCGGCAGCCGGGGCCTGCCGGTCGCCGGGGAGGTGCCGCTGCGGATGGCCGGCGGGGTGCTGACCGGCGGCAGCATGCTGATCACCGCCCCGGGCCAGGAAGCGACGGTGACCGGCTTCGCCTACGATCTCCTTCGCGACTCGGGCCGGCTGAGCTATCGGCTGGTGTCGCGCGACGCCGGCGCCCTGGCGCCGCTCTTCCCGCCGGTGGCTCCCCGCCTGCCGACCCAGCACTGGACGGGGCCCCGGGAGACCTCGCCGATCTGGCTGCCGAACGCCGGCCACGGCACCGCCTCGGGGACCGTGACCCTGACTCCCCGGGGATACTCGGCGCTCATGGATCTCGATCTCCTGGGCATGGTGAGCCACAGCCTGGGCTCGGCGGACCGGCTGCACGGCACCCTCACCATCGAGCCGCTGGCGGTCGAGAACCTGCGC
>Ga0210384_10004674_pt1 | contig 15178 bp, 10 predicted proteins | sample IncBWH2MmetaG_FD_160574 | JGI IMG/M metagenome (GOLD analysis project Ga0210384, IMG submission 160574) | Forest soil microbial communities from Barre Woods Harvard Forest LTER site, Petersham, Massachusetts, United States - Inc-BW-H-2-M | ecosystem: Environmental > Terrestrial > Soil >...
TCAGACCGGCGATGGTCACGGCCTTGGCGAGCACCGTCTGCCCGAGCGCGGCGCCGGCGAGCGTCGCGGTGTCGAAGCACGAGAATGGATGGAACGGGTTGCGCTTGACGTCCGCGCGGGCGACCGCCGCGTTGAGGAACCCCAGGTCAAATGCGGCGTTGTGACCCACGAGGATCGCCCGGCGGCATTCGTAACCGCGCACCGCGTGGCGGATCTCGCGGAACACGCGCTGCAACGCATCCCGCTCCGGCAGCGCCGGGCGCAGCGGGTGGTGCGGATCAATGCCGGTGACCGCCAGCGCCGCAGGATCCAGGCGCGCGCCCGCAAAGGGCTGCACATGGTAGCTGTGGGTAGCGCCGCGGCGCAGCGTGCCGTCCTCACCCATGTCGATGAGCACCGCGGCAATCTCCAGCAGCGCATCCGTCGCGGCGTGAAATCCGCCGCACTCCACATCTATCACCACCGGCAGATATCCCCGGAAGCGCCGCGACATGAGCGCCGCGGCGGCCGCGCTCGGGGGTGCTGGCTCAGGCGCTGCGGCGCTCACCGCGGCGCACCCTTGCCTGCGGCGATGCGCCAGGCGATGCGCTCGCCGGCGCGCAGCGGCACCAGCTCATCCGCGCCCAGGGGGTAGTGTTGCGGCACATCCCAGGGTTCCTTGGTGAGCGTGAGGGTGCCCGTATTACGCGGCAGGCCATAAAAGTCCGCGCCATGAATGGATGCGAAGCCCTCGAGCTTGTCGAGCGCCCCGGCGGCTTCGAAGGCTTCCGCGTACAACTCGATGCCGGCGTGCGCGGAAAAAATCCCGGCGCAGCCGCAGGCCGCTTCCTTCACCACACGCGCGTGCGGGGCGCTGTCGGTGCCGAGGAAGAAGCGCGCGCTGCCGCCGGCCACCGCCGCGAGCAGCGCCAGCCGCTCAGCTTCCGCCTTCAGGACCGGCAGACAGTAGTGATGCGGGCGCAGCCCGCCTGCGAACAGCGCGTTGCGGTTCAGGAGCAGGTGCTGCGGGGTCACGGTTGCAGCGATCCCGGTCCGGCCGGTGGCGACGAACTGAACCGCCGCGCGCGTGGTGATGTGCTCGAACACCACGCGCAGCGTGCGGTGTCGTTCGGTGAGCGGCGCGAGCACCTCATCAATGAAGCGCGCCTCGCGATCGAACACGTCCACGCCCGGGTCGGCAACCTCGCCGTGCACCTGCAGCACCAGCGCAAGTTCCGCCATGCGCTCGAGCACCGCATCGATGCGACGCACGTCGGTTACCCCCATATCCGAGTGGGTGGTGGCACCGGCCGGGTAGAGCTTGCACCCGAGCACTGCGCCGCTGGCCTGCGCGCGCGTGATCTCCCCTGGCGCCGTGTGGTCGGTGAGATAGAGGGTCATCAGCGGCTCGAAGTTCACCCCCGGCGGCAGCGCGGCGAGGATCCGCCGCCGGTAGGCGAGCGCGAGCTCCGTGGTGGTGACGGGGGGCTGCAGGTTCGGCATGACAATGGCGCGCGCGAAGCGCGTGGCCGTGAACGGCAGTACCGCCCGCAGGGCGGCCGCATCACGCAGGTGCAGGTGCCAGTCGTCCGGGCGGCGGATGACGAGCGAGGTCACGTGCGTGCCTGCAGCGCCGCAAACACCTTCTGGCGCAGCAGCAGCTGCAGCGCGAAACGCACGCCGAAGCCGGTGACGTCGGTGCCCACGTGCGCGAGTCCCCCGCTGCGGGTGGCGGAGGACAGATCCACGTGCGCCCACGGCGTGTCTGCCGGCACGAAGCGCGCGAGGAAGCGCGTCGCGTGGATGTGGTCGCCCTTGCCCTCCACGGCGCACTGCACGATGTCAGCCACCTTGCTTTCAAGGTCGCCGTCGTAGTCGGCCTCGAACGGGAAATTCCACACCCGCTCACCGCTGATGCGGCCGGCTTCCATGAGCTCGCCGGTCAGTTGCGGGCGGTTGGTGAACACCCCGCTCATGCGCTCGGTGAGGGAATACACGCAGGCACCGGTGAGCGTGGCGAAGTCCAGCAGCAGGCGCGGCTGCGTGCGGCCCGCCAGCGCCAGGGTGTCGGCGAGCACCATGCGCCCCTCGGCGTCGGTGTGTATGACCTGGATGGTCACCCCGTTCGAGGCGCGCACCACGTCCTGCGGCCGGTAGGCGTGCGGACCGATACGATTTTCGCTGATCGCGAGCCAGGCATCCGCCGCGAGCGGCGCGCGCAGCTCCGCGAGCGCAATCAGGGTGGCGAGCGCCACGGCGCTGCCCGCCATGTCGGTATGCATGTCGAGCATGGAGCGATGGGTCTTGAGGTTGATCCCGCCGGTGTCGAAGAGAATGCCCTTGCCGACGAGCGTCACGTCGGGGCGGGTGCGGCGGCGGGGCGGCCGGTACTTCAGGTGGGCGATGCCGGCACCGCTCTCATCGTTGCCGGCCGCCACCGCGAGAAATGCGTTGGCGCCAAGGCGGCGCAGCGCGCGGCTGTCGAGCCAGCGCATGGACAGGCCGTGTTCGCGGGCGAGGGCGCTGATCGCGCGCCGGTAACCGGCGGCGTCGAGCACGTTGGGCGGCAGGGCCGTCAGCCAGCGCGCCAGGTTCGTGCCGCGCGCGGCGGCGGTGGCGTAGCGCACGTCCAGCCCCGCGCCATCCAGCAGCACGACGCGCCTGAGGTGCTGCTGGCCGCGCACCGGGGCGCGAAAGTTCGGCAACGCGAACGCGTGCGCGCAGGCTGCGGCGAGCAGCGCATCGAGCGCGGCGCGCGCCGCGCTGGCGGGACCTGTGGCGCCAAGTCCGATGCTGCCGGGACACCGCGCCGCCGCCTCTTTCAACATGCGCCCGGCGAGCGACAGGCGTTCGAACGCGCTCGCGTCGGGCGCGAGATAGCCGAGCACCGCGAGCGTCTGACGGCGGTTCCCCAGGGAAGTGGTACGCACGGTGCCGGCGCGTGCCGCTGCACGCGCATCGAGCGCCCGCCAGCGGGCACTCTCGGGCAGGTGCCCGAAGGCGCGTGCCGGCGGCGGGTGCGGCACGATGACCAGCAGCGCATCGAGCTGCGCGGTGTTCACGCTGCTGGCGCTGACGATGGTCGGAGCGAGCGCGCCCGGCAGCAGCACGCCGCGGTGCGTTCGGTAAGCGCCTGACCTCACTTGCTTTACCTGTCACTGCTCGCCATCATTCTCATTCTATCGCGAGCCGGGACAACAAGCCCGCGGCGAACCATCGCGCAGGCGCCGACACCGTCATGACCGAATCGCCGAACCTTGATGATCTGGACCCCGTTGAAACGCGGGAATGGCTTGAATCAGTTGATTCGGTGCTGCAGACGCACGGTCCTGAGCGCGCGCACTTCCTGCTCGAGCGCCTCATCGACTACACCCGCCGCAACGGCGCGTACCTGCCGTTCAAGCCCAACACCGCATACGTCAACAGCATCCCGACCGGCCGGCAGCCTGAATACCCGGGCAACCGCGCGCTCGAGCGGCGCATCGAGGCGTACATCCGCTGGAATGCACTCGCCATGGTGCTGCAGGCGAATCGGGTTTCCGCCGAGTACGGCGGGCACCTGTCGAGCTACGCATCTTCCGCGACCCTGTACGAGGTCGGCTTCAACCACGTGTGGCGCGCGCCCTCCGCTGAGCACCCGGGCGACATGGTGTTCTTCCAGGGACACTCCTCGCCCGGTATCTACGCGCGCGCCTTCCTCGAGGGGCGCCTCACCGCGGGGCAGCTGCGCCACTTCCGCCAGGAGGCCGGCGCCCCCGGCGTAGGCTTGTCTTCCTATCCGCACCCGTGGCTGATGCCGGACTTCTGGCAGTTCCCCACGGTGTCCATGGGCCTGGGACCCATGACGGCGATCTTCCAGGCGCGTTTTACGCGTTACCTGGAACACCGCGGACTGGTGAAGCCCTCGGATCAGAAGGTCTGGGCGTTCCTCGGCGACGGCGAGATGGACGAGCCGGAGTCGATGGGCGCGCTCACCATGCCGGTGCGCGAGGGCCTCGACAACCTCATCTTCGTCATCAACTGCAACCTGCAGCGCCTCGATGGCCCGGTGCGCGGCAATGGCAAGATCATCCAGGAACTGGAGGCGGCCTTCCTCGGCGCGGGCTGGAACGTCATCAAGGTGCTGTGGGGCTCGCGCTGGGATCCGCTGCTGGCGCGCGACACCAAGGGCCTCTTGCGCCGGGTGATGCAGGAGTGCGTCGACGGCGAGTACCAGAACTTCAAGGCCAAGGGCGGCGCTTATACGCGCGAACACTTCTTCGGCAAGTTCCCCGAGTTGAAGGCCATGGTCGCCAACATGTCGGACGAGGAGATCTGGCGGCTCAACCGCGGCGGCCATGATCCGCTCAAGGTCTATGCGGCCTACGCCGCGGCCATGGAGCACAAGGGGCAGCCAACCGTGATCCTGGCCAAGACCGTGAAGGGCTTCGGCCTCGGCAAGGGGGGCGAAGGGCAGATGGTGGCCCACCAGCAGAAAAAACTCTCGGACGAGGATCTGCGCGCCTTCCGCGACCGCTTCAATATCCCGGTGTCCGATGAGGATATCGTGAAGCTGCCCTTCCGCACGCCCGACGAAATGTCAGACGAGGCGCGTTACCTGAACGAGAAGCGCACCGCCCTGGGTGGATTTCTCCCGAGCCGGCGCCGCACCGCGCCGGCGCTCACGATTCCGCCGCTGGAGGCGTTTGCGTCGCTGCTTGAGGGCACGGCGGAGCGCGAAATCTCCACCACCATGGCGTTCGTGCGCGTGCTCACCATTCTCCTCAAGGACAAGAACATCGGCCGCAACGTCGTGCCGATCGTGCCCGACGAGGCGCGCACTTTCGGCATGGAGGGCTTGTTCCGCCAGATCGGTATCTACTCCTCCGTCGGCCAGCTGTATACGCCGCAGGACTCGGAGACTCTCATGTCCTATCGCGAGGACAAGAAAGGGCAGATGCTCGAGGAGGGCATCAACGAGGCGGGCGGCCTGTGCTCCTGGACTGCGGCCGGCACCGCCTACAGCAATCACGGCATCAACATGGTGCCGTTCTATATTTTCTATTCAATGTTCGGCTTCCAGCGCGTCGGGGATTTCATCTGGGCGGCGGGGGATATCCAGGCGCGCGGGTTTCTCATGGGCGCAACTTCCGGACGCACCACGCTCGCCGGCGAGGGCCTGCAGCATCAGGACGGGCACAGCCAGCTGGTCGCGACCACCGTGCCGAATTGCGTTGCCTACGATCCCACCTACGCATACGAGCTCGCGGTCATCATCCATGACGGCATGCGCCGCATGTATGCCGAGCAGGAAAACATTTTCTACTACATCACGGTGATGAACGAGAACTACGCGCAGCCGGCGATGCCTGCCGGAGTGGCGGCGGGGATCCTGAGCGGCGGCTACCTGCTGCAGATCGGTGGCCGCGGCAAGGTGCGCGCCACGCTGCTGGGGTCGGGGACCATCCTGCGCGAGTGCCTCGCGGCGGCGAGGATCCTCGAGGACGCCTACGGAATTCCGGCGGACGTCCTGTCGGTCACCAGCTTCAGCGAACTGCGGCGCGAAGCGCTCGAATGCGAACGCTGGAACCTGCTGCACCCGCAGGACACGGCGCGCGTCCCGTATGTGCGCCAGCTCCTGAAGGATCGCGGCGGGCCGGTGGTGGCGGCGACTGACTACATGCGCATGGTGCCGGACCAGATTCGCGAATGGGTGGGCGGGCGCTACGTGACGCTCGGCACCGATGGCTTCGGCCGCTCCGATTCACGGGCGGCGCTGCGGCGTCACTTCGAGGTGGACCGCAACTACATCGCGCTGGCGGCGTTGAAGGCGCTGGCCGACGAAGGTCAGATTGATATCGCCACCGTTACCAAGGCGATCGAGGCTCTCGGGGTCGATCCTGCCAAGCCCGTGCCCTGGAAGGTCTGAAGGGCTTTAGTCCATGAACGCGGCAGTCCGCCTCATCGAAGTGCGCGTGCCCGACATGGGCGGCTTCAAGGACGTGGCGGTCATCGACGTGCTGGTGAAGTCCGGCGACAGCGTCGAGACCGACACGCCGCTGGTCACGCTCGAGTCGGACAAGGCGAGCATGGATGTGCCCTCGACTGCGAGCGGCGTCGTCGACAAGGTCCACACCGCCAAGGGCGGCAAGGTCAATACTGGCGATCTTATCGTCACGCTGCGCACTGACGCCGCGCCGGGCGCGGCTGCCGACCCGGGCCCGAGGCAAACCGCAACCGCGGCGCCCGCAACTGCGGCGCCCGCACCCGCCGCCCCACCCGCCCCGCTACCTCAAGAGCCGCCAGCAGCACGCCCGGCGCGAGGGACGCAGCCGCCGCCTGCAATGGTTGCGCCGCCGGGCGCGGTGCTGACTCCCATGTCGCGCCTCGGTATGCCGACGTCCTATCGCAGCGATCTCGCGCCGATCGACGAGCCGGGATTCTCACGGGCACATGCGGGTCCCTCGGTACGCCAGCTCGCGCGCGAGCTGGGCGTGGACTTAGGGGCAGTCACCGGCCACGGTTTCAAGAGCCGCGTCACACACGAGGACGTCAAGGCGTTCGTGCGGAGCGCACTGTCAGGAGCTGCGGGCGCGGCAGGCGCTGCCGCCAGTGCAGGCGCCGCGCTGCCCGCGGTGCCGGTAGTCGACTTCGCGCAGTTCGGGGCGACCGAAATCCAGCCCCTGACGCGCATCCAGCGCATCTCGGGTCCGCGCCTGCACGCGAGCTGGGTGAATATCCCGCACGTCACGCAGTTTGATCAGGCCGACATTACCGCGCTCGAGGAAATGCGCGCGAGCCTCAAGGACAAGGCGCAGGCGGCGGGCGTCAAGCTCACGCCGCTCGCCTTCATCATGCGGGCGTGCGTGAAGGCGCTGCAGGAATTCCCGCGCTTTAACTCAGCCCTCGATGCGGACGGCGCCAACCTCATCGTGCGCAAGTACGTGCACATGGGATTCGCCGCCGATACCCCGAACGGCCTCGTGGTGCCGGTGGTGCGCGATGCCGACCGCAAGGACGTCTACGGTCTGGCACGCAGCTTAGGGCAGCTGTCCGAGAAGGCGCGCGCTGGCAAGCTGCCGCCTGCGGACATGCAGGGCGGCTGCTTCACGATCTCAAGTCTCGGCGGCATCGGCGGCACCGCCTTCACGCCCATCATCAACGCGCCCGAGGTGGCGATCCTCGGCGTCTCGCGCTCGACGCTCACGCCGCTGTATCGCGACGGCGCGTGGCTGCCGCGACTCATGCTGCCCCTGTCGCTGTCCTACGATCATCGCGTCATCGACGGCGCCATGGCGGCGCGTTTCACCACCTGGCTGGCGCACACGCTCGCCGATCCGCGCAGCCTGCTTGAGGCGGTGCTGTGAACCGCGTGGATCTCACGATCCCGGACATCGGTAATTTCAGCGACGTGACGGTGGTGGACGTCCTGGTGAAGAACGGCGACGTCGTGGAAGTGGACACGCCGCTCATCACGCTCGAGACCGACAAGGCCTCGATGGATGTGCCCGCGACGGCGGCCGGCACGGTCACGGAAGTTCTCCTCAAGCGCGGCGACAAGGTATCGAAGGGTTCGCTGATCGCGCGCCTCGATGCCGCCGCAACGGGCGCGGCTGGAACCTCCGCGGGCGCACCGCCCGCGGCAGACGCCGGCCCGGCAGCGCCGAGCGTGCCACGCGCCGAGAGTGCCGGCGACACGGTGCGAATGCCGGCGCCACAAGCCGGTCCCGCCGAGCGTGCGGCGGGCGAGTTCAATCGCACGGCGCAGCTGCTCGTGCTCGGCGCAGGTCCGGGGGGCTACACCGCGGCGTTCCGGGCGGCAGACCTGGGCCTGAAGGTGACGCTCGTGGAGCGTTGGGCGGAACTGGGGGGCGTGTGCCTCAACGTTGGCTGCATCCCATCAAAGGCCCTGCTGCACGCGGCGAAGGTCATCGAGGATGCGGATGAGATGGCTGAGCGCGGCATCGCCTTCGGTGTGCCGCAGATCGATCTGCCGCGACTGCGGGCCTGGAAAGCGTCCGTGGTCGGCAAGCTTACCGGGGGCCTGAGGGTCCTGGCGAAGCAGCGCAAGGTTGAGGTCGTGCGCGGTACCGGCCGCTTCGTGAGCGCGCACGTCCTCGAGGTCATGGATGGCAGCAGCTCGCAGCGCATCCGCTTCGAGCAATGCATCATCGCCGCAGGCTCGGAAGCGGCGCGCCTGCCGGGGCTGCCGCAGGATCCGCGCATCCTCGATTCCAGCGAGGCGCTGGAGTTGCCGGAATTCTCCGGCGGCCTGCTGGTGATCGGCGGCGGCATCATCGGACTTGAGATGGCTTGTGTGTTCGAGGCTCTGGGCAGCCGCGTGAGTGTCGTGGAGCTGACCCCCCAGCTCATGCCCGGTTGCGATCCGGACCTGGTGCGGCCGCTCGAACGGCGCATTCGCGCGCGCTACGAGCAAATCCTCCTCAATACCAAGGTCGCCGGCATCAGCGCGCAAGCCGCCGGCCTGTCCGTCACATTCGCCGGCGACAAGTCGCCGCGGCCGCAGCTTTTCGAGCGCGTGCTGGTCGCGGTTGGCCGCGTGCCGAATGGCAAGACCATCGGCGCTGAGCTCGCCGGGGTCAGGGTTTCGGATCGTGGGTTCATTGCGGTCGACAAGCAGATGCGTACCAACGTGGCGCATATTTTCGCGATCGGCGATATCGCGGCCCCGCCCATGCTGGCGCACAAGGCCATGCACGAGGGCAAGGTAGCCGCGGAAGTCGCCGCCGGTCACAAGCGCGCGTTCGATGCGCGCGTCATTCCTTCGGTCGCCTACACGGACCCGGAGATTGCCTGGGTGGGTCTCACGGAGACCGAGGCGCGTGCCAGCGGCAAGGCGGTCAAGAAGGGCGTTTTCCCCTGGATCGCGAACGGCCGCTCGCTGTCGCTCGGTCGCGAGGAGGGCTTCACGAAGCTGCTGTTTGATCCTGAAACGCATCGCGTGCTCGGCGGCGGGATCGTCGGCACCAACGCCGGGGATCTCATCAGCGAAGTGGCGCTCGCGGTGGAGAGCGGCTGCGATGCCGCGGACATCGGACTTACGATCCATCCGCATCCCACCCTGTCGGAGACCGTCGCGGGCGCGGCGGAGGCATTCGAGGGGACGCTGACGGACCTCTACATCCCCCGGAAATAGTCGCCGCGCTTACAGGCGCCGCAGGCGCAACCCTCGCGACCGCGGTGCGCGCGCTCCTTACGGCCGAGCGCGGCGGCGCGCGCGCGCCGGGGTCTTGTGCCGATACCCGCACAGGTCGCGGATGATGCACTGCGGACAATGCGGTGTGCGTGCGGTGCATACGTAGCGTCCGTGCAGCAGCAGCCAGTGGTGGGCGTCCTTCCTGAACTGTGGCGGAGTGCCGGCGACGAGTCCCGCCTCCACTTCGCGGGGCGTGTTCCCCGGCGCAAGCCCGGTACGGTTGGCGACACGGAAGATATGCGTGTCGACCGCGATCTCGGCTTCATCAAACACCATGTTGAGGATGATGCTGGCGGTCTTGCGCCCGACTCCCGGCAGCGCCTCGAGGGCGGCGCGGTCGCCAGGCACTTCACCCGCGTGCCGTTCGAGCAACTGCTGGCACAGGCGCACGAGATTCGCCGCCTTGGTGTTGTACAGACCCACGCTCCTGATGTACGGCTTGACGCCTGCGACTCCCAGGGCGGCAATTGCCGCCGGCGTATTGGCAACCGGGAACAGCACGCGCGTGGCGGCGTTCACACTCTTGTCGGTGGTGTGCGCGGAGAGCATGACGGCCACGAGCAGCTCGAATGGCGAGCCGTGCATAAGTTCCGTAGTCGGCGCCGGGTTGGCGGCCTGCAGGCGCCGGAATATGGCTTTGCGCGTCGCGGGATGCATGGCGCAGCGGGGAGTGCCCGGCGGGCCGGCTTCTTTAATGCACCCGCAGGATGATCTTGCCGCGGATGTGGCCGGCTTCCACGCGTTGCTGCGCTTTCGCGGCTTCGGCGAGCGGGAACTCCGCTTCGATCGGAACCGAGAATTTCAGCGCCGTGATCGCACTGTTGAGTCGCTCGAACTCCTTCACCCCGGGGATCGCGTTGTAGCGGATGATCGGCACGCCAGCACGCGCCTTGGGTTCGGGTTCGACTCCCTCGGGAAACGCCACCTGCCCGCCGCGCCGCAGGGCATCGATACAGCGCTCGAGGCTGTCGCCACCGGCGAGCGCCAATACCGCGTCGACACCCCCGGGGGCGAACGCATGGGCGGCGGCCGCGATGTCCCCATGCCGCCCGTCCACGGCCGCATCGGCGCCCAGCTCCTTCACGAACGCAAGACCATCCTCGCCGCTGACGGTGGCGAGCACCCTGACGCCGCGCAGCCTGGCAAACTGCAGTGCGAGACTGCCGACGCCACCGGCCGCGCCGTGAATGATGAGCGTGTTCCCGGCCTTCAGATGCAAGGCGTCGTCGATCCCCTGGATCGCGGTGAGTCCGGTAGTGGCGATCGCCCCTGCCTGGCGCAGCGTGAGGCCGCCCGGAACACGACCCACGCGCTCCGCCGGCACTGCTACGTACTCGGCGTAGAAGCCCCCCTGCGGATTGTCCCAGCTGTACGAGTAGACCTGATCACCGACCTTGAAGCCTCGCACCTTCGCTCCCACCGCGGCAACGAGGCCGGCACCGTCGGTACCGAGCACCAGCGGAAAAGCGGAATGCTTGATGTTTTGCGGATGCTGCCGCAGGCCCACGTCCCAGGTGGCGACGCCGGCCGTGTCGAGGGCGATCAGCACTTCGTCCGCGGCCGGTTTCGGCACCGGCAGTGTGTGCAGGGTAATGACCTCCGGCCCGCCGGCGCGATCGATCGCGGCCGCCCGCATAGTCTGCGGCAGTCTTGCCGCGCCGTCGCCGGCGGCGACCAGCCCTGGGCTCAGGAGACACGCAACAACGAGCAGGAATCGCAGTAGTGGCATTTGCGGCTGGCCCTCAGGTGAAATTTCCTGTGGACGCCTGCTGGCGGCCGGCCGCAATCATACGCCCCCTCGAGCCGTTCCCGCCCACGCCTGCGCCGTTCAGCGCGCGCGTTCGCTGTCCTCGTCGGGCCAGGCCGCCGCTGCGCCGGCGGCTTGCTTGCGTGCCGTGAGCAGCACGGCACGCTGCCGCGCTCGAGCGCTGAGGCGCGCGTTGTGAGCAGCGAACCGCTCGCGGTTGTCGTTCGCGGTGGGAGCGGGCGGCGGGTCCGCCAGGCTCGCCCGCGCCACCATCGTGATGCAGTCGACCGGGCAGGGTGCCACGCACAGCTCGCAGCCCGTGCACAGCGACAGGACGACGGTGTGCATCTGCTTTTGCGCGCCGACGATCGCGTCAACGGGACAAGGCGGCAGACACTTGGCGCACCCGATGCAGGCCTCCTCGTCAATGAGTGCCACCAGCGCCGGCCCTTCCACGCCATTGGCTGGATTCAGTGGCAGCGCTGCTTGCTGCAGGAGCGCCGCGAGCGCGCCGATGGTCGCGGCGCCTCCAGGCGGGCATTGGTTGAGTACGGCTGTGCCGTCCGCCACGGCCTGTGCATAGGCAAGGCACGCCGGATATCCGCAGCGCGTGCATTGCGTCTGTGGCAGCAAGGCATCGATTTCGGCGACCTTGGGCATGGCAGCGCCTTGCGCAGTGAGCGCGCCGATCAGCTTACCTTCATGCCCGGGGTGGCCCCGGAATCGGCGCTGAGCAGGTAGAGGCCCGGCGTGTCGCCGCTGGCGGCGAGCACCATGCCTTCGGAAACCCCGAATTTCATCTTGCGCGCGGCGAGGTTTGCCACCACAACCGTAAGGCGGCCCTGCAAGGCCGCGGGCTCGTACGCTGACTTGAGTCCGGCGAACACCGTGCGCGTCGGTCCTCCGAGGTCGAGCGTGAGCTTCAGCAGCTTGTCGGCCCCGGCGACCACTTCCGCCTGCACGATACGCGCCACGCGCAGGTCGATCTTCCTGAACTCCTCGATGGAAATGGTCGCCGGCAGTGCTGCAGTCGCAGGCACTTCCGGGTCCGGGGCAAACAGGGCGTCGAGTTGCTTCGGGTCCACGCGTGTCATGAGATGCTCGTAGGGGTTGATGCGGGTGGGTAACTCGTGCGCGTCGCTCCAGCGAAAAGCGCGTCCGATTGCGAACAATTGCCGTGCGACCCGCTCCGCGACCGCCGGCAGTACCGGCGCGAGGAGCACGGACAGGAGTTTGAAACCAAAGAGCGCGCGCGAACATACCTGCTGCAGCTCTGCCGCCCGGGCTGGATCGCGGGCGAGAAGCCACGGCTGGCGGGCGTCGAACTCGTGGTTGATGCGGTCCGCAACCGCCATACAGTCGCGCAGTGCCTTGCCGGACTCACGCGCATCGTAGCTCGACTGCACCAGCGTCGCGCTCGCGCGGGCCTCATCGGTGAGAGTCGCGGCGTCGTCGCCAAACTTAAGTTCGCCATTGAAGTGCCTGGTAATGAAGGTGGCGGCGCGGCTGGCGATGTTGACGTACTTGCCGATGAGGTCGCTGTTGACGCGGGCGAGGAAATCGTCCGGGTTGAAATCCAGGTCCTCGACGCTGCCGTTCAGCCTGGCGGCGAGGTAATAGCGCAGCCACTCGGCGTTCATGCCGATTTCCAGGTAACGCAGCGGGCTGATGCCGGTGCCACGGGACTTGGACATCTTCTCGCCCGACACGGTGATGAAACCGTGGACGTAGACGTGATCGGGAATCCGATAGGGGGAGCCTGCGAACTTGAGCATCGCCGGCCAGAACAGCGTGTGGAAGTAGATGATGTCCTTGCCGATGAAGTGCAGCTGCTCGGTGTCGGGGGCGGCGAGAAACTCCTCGAAGCTGCGCGGCTCGCCACGGGCAGCGGCCTTGCCGCTCACGAAGTAGCTCTTGAGCGCGGCGAGGTAACCGATGGGCGCGTCGAGCCAGACGTAGAAGAATTTCCCCGGCGCGTCGGGAATCGGGATGCCGAAGTAGGGCGCGTCGCGCGAAATGTCCCAGTCGCTCAGGCCCTGCTCACCGCTGCCCGCCAGCCACTCCTTCGCCTTGTTGACGACCTGCGGCTGCAAACGCCCGGGGGCGTCCAGCCAGATCTTCAGGAACGCGACGCACTGCGGGTCGGAGAGGCGAAAGAAGAAGTGCGCGGAACTCTTGAGCACCGGGCGCGCGCCGGTAAGCGTCGAATACGGGTTGATGAGATCGGTGGGCGCGTACACCGTACTGCACACCTCGCAGGCGTCGCCGTACTGATCCTTCGAGTGGCAGTTCGGGCACTCGCCTTTGATGTAACGGTCGGCCAGGAACATGCCCTTGACCGGGTCATAGAACTGCTCGACGTCCTTCTTATATATGAGCCCGGCACGCTGCAGGCGCGCGTACACGTCCTGCGACAGCTGCGTGTTCTCGGGGGAATCGGTGGAGTGCCAGTGATCGAAGCTCAGGTGAAAGCCCCTGAGGTACTGCGGGCGCCCGGCGGCGATGCGGCCGATGAGTTCGCGCGGGCTGATGCCCTCGGCTTCCGCCTTGAGCATGATAGGCGCGCCATGGGCGTCGTCGGCGCACACGAAGTGCAGCTCGTGTCCCTGCATTCGCTGGAAGCGCACCCAGATGTCCGCCTGGATGTATTCCATGATGTGCCCGATGTGGAACGGGCCGTTCGCGTACGGCAGCGCGGTAGTGACGAAGATCTTGCGGGCCATCCGCCCTAGTTTACACAGCCTGACACGCGCCCGCGGTGCGCGCCGGCACTTTCTAAGCCGAGTCCCTGAGCTCCTCGAAGCGCGACTTGTTGATGGACTTCTTGTAGGCCTCGGCGCCTGAGATCTGGCGCTGATCCAGCAGCTGTTGGATCGCCGTGTCCATGGTGCGCATGCCGAACTGCGCGCCGGACTGCATGGTGTTCTCGAGCTGATCAAGCTTGCCCTGGCGAATGAGGTTCGAGGCCGCGGACGTGTTGACGAGGATCTCCAGAGCCGCGACCCGGCCCTTCTTGTCCACGCGCTGCAAAAGCTGCTGCGAGACGACGCCACGCAGGGAGGTGGAGAGCATGGTGCGCACGTGCGACTGCTTGTCGGAAGGGAACACGTTCACCATGCGGTCCACCGTGGCCGCGGCGCCATTGGTGTGCAGCGTGCCCATGACGAGAATGCCCATCTCCGCGGCGGTGACGGCGATGCTCATGGTCTCAAGATCGCGCAACTCTCCGACCAGGATCACGTCCGGGTCCTCACGCAGCGCCGAGTGCACCGCGGAGGCGAAGCTCATACTGTGAACACCGATCTCGCGCTGGCTGATAAGGCAGCTCTTGCGCTGGTGCACGAACTCGATCGGGTCCTCGACGGTGAGGATATGGCCCTTCACGCGGCGGTTTATGTCATCGATCATCGCCGCCAGCGTCGTGGACTTGCCGGAGCCGGTCTTGCCGGTGACCAGAATCAGCCCGTTGTTGGCGCGGCACATCTGCCTCACGGCCTCGGGAAGGTTGAGCTCATCGAGGGTGAGCGCCTTGGAGGGGATGGCGCGAAATACGGCACCCATGCCGTTCAGCTGCCGCATCACGTTGACGCGGAAGCGCCCGCGCTCGGGCAGCGTGTACGCAAAGTCCGCGCCGTCCTTGGCCTCGAAGCGATCGAGCGCCTGCTTGGGCATGATCTCGTAGAGCGCCTGCTTGACCGCCTCGGCGGCGAGCTTCTCGGCCCTGAGGCCCGAGAGGTCGCCATGCAGGCGGATGCGTGGCGGGTCGCCGGCGATGAAATGCAGATCGGAGCCGTGCTTTTCCAGCACCTCGAGCAGCAGCGCATCCACGTTAGCCACGGCGATCCTTCTAAGACGAGCCGGAGGCCGCAGCCGGCGCGGGGCCCGGGCCGTCGAGTTTCGGCAGCATGGTGGTATCGGTGACGTACTTCTGGAAGGCGCGCTTCTCGCCCGCGTAGTTGTAGGCGTCATCCGGGTCGACGGTGCGCGCGGTGATGGCCGCCAGCAGTGCCTGGTCCATGAGCTGCATGCCGAGGTCCTTGCCCATCTGCAGCTGCGTGGGGATCTGGTGCGTCTGTTCGGTCTGGATGAGCTTGGCGATCGCCTTGGTCATCATCAGCACCTCGCAGACGGCCTTGCGGCCGTGCGCATCGGCGGTCTTGACCAGCACCTGCGTGACCACGGCGAGCAGGCTTTGCGCGAGGAAGCTCTTGGTCTGCTCGCGCTCCTCCACCGGCAGGGCATCGATGATGCGATCG
>Ga0210384_10004675_pt1 | contig 15177 bp, 12 predicted proteins | sample IncBWH2MmetaG_FD_160574 | JGI IMG/M metagenome (GOLD analysis project Ga0210384, IMG submission 160574) | Forest soil microbial communities from Barre Woods Harvard Forest LTER site, Petersham, Massachusetts, United States - Inc-BW-H-2-M | ecosystem: Environmental > Terrestrial > Soil >...
CACCCTCTACTTCAGGCCCCTGCGCCCAGCGCTACCCGGATTGACGCGGTAAGACTACAAAAGCTGCCGCACTCTGTCAACGGAAACACGCTTTGTTTCTCTTGGCCTGATGAGGTGATATTCAATCCACCGTAACTCACAACATGGGTTGCTGGTTCTAGTAAGTTTCCGCTCGGAAATGCCCAAGTCTAACAATACTCGGTTCCTGGCTGCTACGACCTAAGCGCGCCGCTCTGGCGATGTAGGTCTTCGCTACGGGAGTGGCCAGCGCAAGACAAACCATGCTCTAATGTCGGAACCGTCGGCGGGCAAACCTCAGCCCGAAGCTATTCCACTTAACATACAGGTAAGACATAATTTTTCTCCTTTTCTCGCCCCATTTTCCTGGGGCAGCCAAGAGCCAAGGCTGGGAGGCTCGCGCCGAACAATCACCACCATGTCGCCGCGTTCGCCACGCTCCTTGGCCCCTTCGGCATGGTTCGTAGCCCACACTCCTATCGGCAACATCACGTCGGTGATGTCCAGTGAACGGTAACTCGGCGGCAGCGCGCCAACAATCGTGAAGTTATGGCCATCGAGCGTGATTGTTTTACCGACAACGTTCGGAACGCCCCCGAGATGTGATTGTCATAAGGCATAACTCAACAAGACCACCGGCGCCGTTCCGGCTTTCTCTTCCGATGCATCAAAATCCCGCCCCAGGATCGGGCGGACGCCCATCATGGAAAGAAAATTCGGCGAGACCGCGTCCCCGCTGATGTTTTCCGGCTGGGTTACGCCGGCAAGATTGAAGTCGACAGAGGCAACGGCGACCATCTGCGAAAATGTGTGGCTCGCGGTGCGCCAATCAAGAAAGTTCTGATACGAGACGGAGACGTCCCCAACCTTGGGCGTGGTCTCGTTCAGCACGATCAGACGCGAGGACTCTCTGTACGGCAGAGGGCGAAGCAGAACGGAATTGATGACGGAGAAAATCGCGGTATTAGCGCCAATGCCGAGCGCGAGAGTGATGACAACGACAGTGGTGAACCCTGGCGATTTGCGCATCATGCGCGCACTGAAGCGCACATCGTGCCACAACGTCTCGACAGAAGATTCCCACCCGGCAGAGCGGAGCGATTCCTTCGTAACTTCGAGACTCCCTCGCTCCAAGCGCACGGCGCGAAGCGCGTCCTTGCGGCTCATCCCCCGCTTCATCTTTTCTTCGGCTGCCATCTCCAGGAAGCCGTCTAATTCTTCGTCTAACTCGCTGCTAACCTGCTCCTTTCGGAACAGCGATTGGAGCCCGGCAGCAATGCTTCGCAGCAAGGACATGGTTCGCTTACGACGCCTCCAAGATCCTGGCGATTGCCGCCACTTGCCGTCCCCATTCTCGTGTTTCGCTGTTGAGCCTCCTTCGTCCCTGCTCTGTTAGGACGTAATACTTTGCGCGCCTGCTGTTCTCGGTGGCTTTCCATTCGCTTTTGGTCAGCCCCGCTCGTTGCAGCCGCTGCAAGGCAACAAACAGCGAACCTGCATTGAGGCGGAAAACGCCTTTGCTCATCTGTTCGAGCCGGACGGCGATCCCATATCCGTGCATGGGTTCGAGCGCCAGCGTTTTCAGAATGAGCATGTCCAGAGTACCTTGGACCAGATCACTCGGCTTGTCCGCCATGGGCGCATTCCTCCTGAGATTCAAGAGGAAGAATACATCTCTCCTACTGATTGTCAAGAGGAGGACAGGAGAACTAGCGAACAGATGTCTGGTATTGCAAGACTTGCTCAACGCACTTCAACTTCGCTCCGTTCGCAGTAACTGCCGATACAGCGGAACGATGAGGCGCCACAAGAAGACCCTACTCTTAGCTGTGCACCCCAATCGCACCACCTAAGATGTCGGCGGCGCGCACGTGTGGCCTGGGTGGGCGCATGCAAACTTCCGCAAGGCTCGGCGCAGTTCGATGATTGGCTCGCGTTCACACAGGAGCGGGACAATTCGTGCTCAATTGAAGCAGAAGGTGGTTCAATCGCAGTAATCTCACACTAACCATAATCTGCGGGGTTCGTCCAAAGATATACGAGAAAACGGGAGGGTCACGGTGCGCACCAAGTCGATTGTCTTGACCGTCTGCCTGTGTTTCCAGCCATCGATCGCTTTTCGTCAAAGCGAAGCGCCGCCGAAGAGCAGTTACGATTTTTCGGCCGTCGAAAACAGGATCCAGCAAGCGATTGCGCAAAAGGAAATCCCTTCGATGGTGGTGGCCATTTCGAAGGAAGGACGGATCATTTATGAAGGCGCGTTTGGATATGCCGATATCGAGGGAAAGGTTCCGGCGACCGTTAACACGGCATATCGGCTCGCCTCCCTTTCAAAGCCGATTACGGCAACAGGGCTCATGGTTTTACATCAGCAAGGAGCCGTGAATATTGACGCGTCCGCGGAACAATTCGCCAAACCGCTCAGGTTCCGCTCCTTCGCTGGCAATCCGTCGGGCGTCACGTTGCGTCATCTGCTGAGCCACACTTCTGGGCTCAGCTCATATTTTCAATACGCTTTCGGGGACGAGCAGGCAACCGCGCCGGATTTTGAAGCCGCATTCAGCAGGTACGGCACGTTCTTTCATCCAGCAGGGGTCCTGACGGAGTACTCGAATCTCGGCTACGGTCTGATCGGTTTGGTTATCGCCGGGCGAAGTGGCAAAACGTTTTCAAATTTCATGAAGACGGAAGTGTTCGATCCGCTGGAGATGAGAAATTCGTTTGTAGCGAGGCCGACAAGTTCGTCCGTCCAAGTGGCAAGAACGTATGGAAATGATCTGAAGCTCTTACCCGACCTCTATAACAACACGGAGGGCGCGGGCAACTTGTACTCGAGTGCCCACGACTTAATGCTGTTCAGCGCTCTTCATTTGGGCACGGCCAGGATGCAGAAGCCGATCCTTACGCGGGAAAATATCGAACGAATTCGGAACAGCGGTGGAAGCACGGCTTTCAATCCGCTGTTTGGTCCGTCCACATCCTACGGATTGGGGTGGTACATGCGATCGGACGACGGCGGCTACAAGACGATGTGGCACGAGGGTGGAATGCCAGGAGCAAGTTCTTTTCTTAAGCTCATACCGGACGAGAAAATAGCAGTGACGGCTATCACCAACGTGGCGGATAAAAACGACCTCGTTGAGACGGTCGCTAACGAGCTAATCAAAGTGGTTCTACCCTCTTATGGACCGGAACCGCTGAATGCTACTGCGAGCTACAAGCCATTCAAGGACCAGTCCGACTACCTGGGGAAATGGACGGGGGCCATTTATATCCAAGACCGCAAGCTTCCGTGCAGTTTGACTTTCCAGGCCGGGGGCGAGTTGCACATCGTTTACGGGGATTCCCGGAGCGGAGCGAAATCGCAAGAGGCAACATTTAAGGGCATGATTAACCACAAATCTTTCATGGGAAGCTTTGCTGGCACGTTGCCATCTGATGACCTTCAACAAAACCCACCACAGCTGCTCGTTCTTCATTTGATACGAGAAGGCAACATACTCTCCGGTAGGATAGCGGCCTATTGCGGTGGCACATCCAAGGTCCAGTATCTCTACCCCTTTTATATCCGTTTGGAACGAGATAACTCGCACTAACGACAAAAAAATCGCGAACTGGGCGCCCCCTCCATTGCGGCCCAAACCCGCCGCCGGCAGCGTTGCAAGCCTCCGTTCCGGGGGTAGTCATCGAAATGTTTCCCGCAGTAAAGCTTGCTTCTGGATTTACAACTCTGGTCGAGGAAACAGAACAGGGCCCGAGAAATACACCAAGTATTTTCTATCTTGCCTTAATTCTGAAAACGCACGCGGTGCGGGTCGGCACTTTTTTCCGTCGTTTGGTCGAGTTTCTTCAACAGAGTCTGCCGTTCGGCGGCGTAGATTTGTGCCCATTCATAAAGCCGTGCGTTGTGGATGGCGACCGCTGCGGGAATGGCCAGCAATTTCGCGAGGTGAAAGTGCTGGGTCGTGAATGCGCGCGCGTGTTTGCTGCCGATCGAGAGCAAACCCACAACGGAGTCTGACACGACGAGTGGAACGGCGATCCACGAGCGGACACCAGCAAACGCCTTGTGGTCGCGCCATTCATTCTCCTCCCGGGTATCGGGAACGTACATCGCCCTTTTCAAAACAAGGACACGGTCGAGGATGGCATTGGCGTTCGCCTCAAGCGTAATCACCGGCCGGTTCACCGCTGGGGGTGGAGCTTCGCGCGCGACAAACAGCCGCTCATTTTCTTCCGTCAGAATCACGCTGGCGTTGTCGTAGGTCACGATCTGAAAGAGCGTCGCGAGCAGCGTGTCGAGCACGGCGTCCATGCGCAAATTCTGCGTGAGGGCGAGTGTGGCCCTGCGGAGAGCTTCGGCTTCCGCACTGGCGCTCTCGGCTTCGGCGCGGGCCGTTTCAGCAGCAACCAGGTGCTCGGCAACCTGCGCATCGGCAAGTTTTCTGGGCGTAATATCCTGCGCGGTCCCGTACAGTTGCCGGATGGCGTTATCCGAAGCCCGTACCGGCGACGCCTTCACCCACACCCAGCGAACCTCGCCATCTGGTCGCACGATGCGAAACTCCTCGTCCAAGTGTCCGGAATGAACGGCGTTTTCGAGCTTGGCGAGCACATGAGCACGGTCCCCCGCGTGAATCAAGTCTTCATATGAGGAAGGGTCGCTCTCGATGCTTTCCAGCGATCTGCCGGTAACAGTTTCGTAGGCCCGGTTGACGGCGACGACTTTCTTGGTTGTGGCATCGAGGAGCCAGAACACTTCATCGATACTGTCGGCCATGTGTTTATACAGGTTGCGCATTTCACGGGCGGAGTGCTGCGCCTCGACGCGTTCCGTGATGTCGCACAGAATCATGGCGTGGCGGCCCGGAAGATAGTCGGCCGTGAGAGTGAAGTTCACGACTACCCTCGAACCGTTGTGTCGAACGAGTTCCGTCCGCCCGTGCTGGAAGGACTTATCGAGAAACGCTCGCCACTGCCGTTCAAACTGCTGCGGGTCTTTCAGAAATTGGCTGAAGGAATGGCCGACGAGCACCACGGGTGGAGCTCCCAAAATGGCGAACGCGGCTGGGTTGGCATCGACACAAATTCCGCGGTCGTCGAGAATCAGGATGCCGTCAAGCACATGCCGGTAGATCGAGGTCAGTTCGCGCCGGGTGTCATCGACGCGCTTGCGTTCCACAAACCAGGCACGGGCGTAGAGAAACACAGCACATCCTTGCGCCAGGAAAACGACCGCGAGCGCGGCCACCACGAGATTGGAACCGTACACGCGGGTTTCGAGCGAGAGCAGCAGGAGGGCCCCGGCAGCGAGAAGCAGGAGACGGGAAGCGATCTGAAACCAGAGCGGCGTTCGAGCGCCGGGGTTGGAACCTCGTGGCGGTTCGTCGAACATGCGGTTCGCAGGCATCCGGCGAGAGGGTTAGCAGTTGATAGCGTCCACCTCTCGGTAAGGATGCTACGCGCGGAGAAGAATGGGAGTCAATAGCGGCTTCCTGCGGGCGTGGACCTTCTGTTCCGACAGCGATTGAACAAAAAGCAGGCAGCGACCCTTCAGTTGTACTTCTTCGAAATCGTTGCTCAGCGAGAGTTGTGCATGTCGCTGTAAGAGTGTCGAAGCGCGATATTCCATCTTCGTATCACGCCTTGACGGAAATGCCAGATAGACGTGATCCGGTGGTTTGTACTGCTGAGCGCGGCTCTGGTTCGGATGGTTGCTATAGCGAGCGGTCAGAGCAAGTCTCACCATCCTGACAAATCTTCGATTTCCGCAAAAACTGAGATACTCTTCTGTAGCCCGGATTGCTGCATTGACGAGCGTGCCTGTCCGGGTTCGTTTTTTACTTGACAGCTTAAGTTATAGGGGTATAGCCTAAGTGAGGACGTACTCGACGAAAGAAGCGGCGCGGCAAGTAGGGATTCACTGGGTGACGTTGCTCCGATGGCAAATGGATGGAAAAGTATCCGCGTCGGAAGGAATCGGGATGAACGGCGGTAAGCATTGGCGCTGGACCGCAAAGGACATTGCCAAGATTAAGGTTTACAAGAGAGAGCACTTTCGCGAGGGCCAAGGACGAAGAGGGAAGAAAGTCGCAAAGATTACCTGACTAAGCGGGACGCGCCAGTGCTGAAACACCAACGCGCCCCTAACCAAAGTGCACAGATGAGGTGCAACAGTGGTTGCAAGAGAAGCTATCCATTTCCCATCCGGGGCGCAACTCTTCACGCGCCTATGGTTTCCGGCTCTCTTCCTCCGCGAGCCGGTTGCACAATCTCCTCAAATACAGGCCTTAGGCAAGAGGCTTAGGCCACAGCGGCAGAAACAACGAGAGAAGACGCTACTGCGCGTAGCTCTGTCCGTCGCGCAACGGCGTAGCACTTCGTGCCAGAGTACACGCAAAGCAAAGCCCATGAACAAGAGAGGAAACCAGGAGCCATGGAAGGCGCTTGACGCCAATCGGGGAGTGCCAGCAATGAAAGCCGACCTGCGTGCGGAGCTCGGTCTCTTGAACAGAAATGTGGACGAGATGATCCGTCTCTTCCAGTGTGCGACAGATGGGGGCATTTGGACGGGACAGGATGCCGGGCGACATGAAGCGCGGCTCGAGTACCTTCGTGTGAAATTGAATGCAGATTTTGAAGAACTCTTGGATCTGCGCGAATGTCTCAGTCGATCGCAAGAACGCGATGGAAAAGCATCACCGGCATTGCTGCCCGAGCTGTGAATGCGCCGTAGGCATGCTGCGAAAGCACACACTGTAAGCCCACAAAGAATGCGTTGTTTACTTTGTTTGCTTTCGTTGCGTGACGTACTAAGGAATGTAATGGGTGAGTGGAAAGCGCCGCTGAGTTTGAGAGTTCGACAGCAACTGCGCACTGGACTCGAAGAGGCTGCGGCTAGGGACAAGCGGACGCTCGGAAATCTCGGCGAAGTCCTCTTGGAGTGGAGTTTCCAACAACTGCAAGTGGTTGGGTCTACGGAGCGATTGTTGAAGTATCGGGTGCGGCCGCCGGAACGCCGGCGCAAGCCGGAGAACTCCTGATCCCCTTTTGTAACCGTGATGAGAATTCTTGAGGAGAAGAGACGTTGACTGCGCTCCGGGTTGCGACGGCAGGCATGGCGAATCTGAGGCCCGTTCTTGGCACCCTGGCGGTGGCGACCGTAACGAGGAGCCAATAGCGGTGTCGAGCTCCTTCTCAGCTACCCGGTTTCCCGCTCTACCCCTTGGCAAAGCAAAGGACGCCGCCGAACCTCTATATAAGGATACCAGCGCGGTCAGGCCGACCGAGGAGCCGTCCGACGAAGCCTTGATTGCCCGCGTTTGCGCCGACGATTCGGACGCACTGGGGCTTCTGTTTCGTCGCTATGCCCGGCTGGTTTGGAGTATCGGAAGGAACATCCTTCGCAACAATGAAGAGGCCGACGACCTGCTGCAGGATGTCTTTCTCGTGCTTCGCCGAAAAGCCTCGGCCTTCGACAGTTCGAAGGGAACACCGCGAAGGCTGATCGTGCACATCAGCTATCAGCGAGCGCTTTCGCGCCGGCGTTATCTGTCGTCCCGGCATTTCTATGCAGCGAAGGAACTTGATGAGGAAAACCCCGATCACTTTCCGGCTCCTGCTATGGCGCTGTACGACGAGTCCCTGGAAGCGCACGTCGGTAGGGAAAGGCTCCAGCGGGTTCTTGCGGAACTGTCGGCTGAGCAGCGCGAGACCCTACGGCTCTATTTTGTCGAGGGGTACACCCTCGAAGAGATTGCCTCGCAGGCCGGTCAATCCTACGGAAATGTTCGGCACCACTACTATCGGGGACTGGACAAGCTGCGGAAATGCTTGAAAAGCGGCGGGTTGTGACGGGTAGTAAGCAAGGAAAGGAAAAAGAGAAGATGGAGACAAGTCGAACGCCTCGTGTGGCGATATCGCACAAGGAGGAAGGAGACGGGATAATCCTGTCCGAGCCCTATCCTTTATATATATAGGGTGTCCGCAATTGTGGACAGATTGAAACGAGGGTAGAGGCAACTGCCGAAACAGTGGTAGGGTACGTAGCGATTCGCGAGTAGCCCGAGACGTTGGGCATCCCCCGCAGATCGTGCGAGTCTCTAGATATTTTCCCGGTGACGGATCCCGTGCGAGTTCAAAATCTACGATGTTAGAAGGAAAGGGAAGTCGAGACGAGCCGGTGCGCCTTGGTGCACAGCACGAAGAGTTCCTGGAACTCTGTGCGTTGGCAACTTCGGGAAGCCTAGATGAGGTTGAAGGCCGGAGGCTGCGAGAACATTTAGCGGTCTGTTCGGAGTGCCGGAAAGCGATCCAGGAGTTCAACGCGGTTGTGGAGGGGACGATTCCGGAACTGATGACGGAACTCGGAGCAGAGCGTTCCCTCGATCCATCGTTTTCCCAGGAACAAGCCGAGGCTTCCTTCGAGAAGCGCCTCACGGAGGAAAAGAAAAGAGAGCAGAACGGAGTGGAAGCGAACTCATCGCGCGCGCCGCTCGTCGCAAAACGGAGCCGCTCCTTTCGCGGGTATTTTGAGCGATACGAGATATGGCTTCCTCTATTGGCAAGCGCCGTGTTGTGCGCGACGTTTGGAATCCTCAGCTACCGGACGGGAAAAAATCACGGCATCGAGTGGGCGCGGTTCGAACAGAGAAGTACGCCAGTGCCGGGGGCGGTGTTGGCGAAGGCTCCGAATACGGACGTTCGGGATGCCCAATTGGCGGCAGGCGATGCGGCTATTGCGGAGCTGCGACGCGAAATAGCCTTGGGAACGAGCGAAAACGCGAAGCTGATGACGTCTCAATCCGAGCAGCAACTCGCCCTGCAGACCTCCGAGGCGGAGAAGAGACAGTTGATCGAAGAGCGTGATCGCATCGCCCAGCAGTCCACGGCCGGACAGGAAGCGCTGCAAGCGACGCGGGCGAAGCTGGAAAGTTTGGAGCAGAAACGCTCGGAGGATGCGATCCACGCATCAAGTCTTGAGGCCCGTCTTGCAGAGCTGTCTCGCGCTGTGGCCGAGCGGGAGCGCACGACGGATGAGCAACAGGATCTGCTGGCGAAGGACCGGGACATTCGGGAGCTGATGGGAGCACGGGACCTTGTCATTACGGAAGTTTACGACGTAGCGCGCACGGGCAAGACCGAGAAGGCGTTTGGCCGGGTGTTTTACACCAAAGGGAAGTCGCTGATTTTCTATGCCTACGACTTGAACAATCAGCCAGGATTGCGCGAAGCGGGCACCTATCAGGCGTGGGGCAGTAGAGGTACGGATCAGGCACAGGCCTTCAACCTGGGGATGTTTTATGAGGACAACGTTGCGAAAAAACGATGGGTCGTGAAATTCAACGACAAAAAGAAACTCGACCAAATCGACGCCGTGTTCGTGACCGTAGAGCCACACGGGGGAAGTGAACGGCCGACGGGAAAACCATTGTTGTATGCGTACCTTAAAGTGGCTCCCAATCATCCGTAGCGGGGAATCGATAGTCGCTCATAGGATTTAGGAACGACCTGCCCGTCCGCAATTGCGGACACTTTTCGAGGACCACAAACAAATCACGCCGCTCTGAAGATAATGTTGCGGCGCGGGTGTATCTATCCCGCTCTGTTTCGGTTCGATTTGAGCCTCGCCGGCTGGTACACCGGAGTGCTTCGCTGCGTTAGCGCAACGAGTCTGCACATCCGTTGCAGCAAGAGGAGAACCTTCGTGCGCGTAAGCCTGGCGATTCCAATTCTGGTATTACTGCTTCTCTCCGGCAGTTGCGTCGACGCGCAGTCTCCCAATGCTTCGATTCGCGGAATCGTGCTGGATCCCGATGCCAAGAGGATTCCCGGCGCCGAAATCATCGTGGTCAACGATGACACCGGCGTGAAATATATGACCTCGACGAACGGCGACGGGTTTTACGTTGTCGAGAATCTTCCGCCTGGCCCGTATCGAATTCAAGTTTCGAAATTCGGTTTCAAGGGCATCATCAAGCCGGACATCGTCTTGAACGTGCAGGACGGGTTGTCGCTCAATTTCACGCTTCCGATTGGCGCATCGGCGGTCACCGTGACGGTCGAGGGCGGAGCGCCGATGATCAACACACAAGACGCCAGCGTAAGTACCGTGGTTGACCGCAACTTCGTTGCAAACATGCCTCTCAACGGACGCAGTTTTCAAAGCTTGATCCTGCTCACTCCTGGCGTCGTCTCTAATTCGCCGCAGACCACCGGCACCGTCGGTGGAAATGGAGAGTTCAGCGTAAATGGCCAGCGTACCGAAGCGAATTATTATTCTGTGGATGGCGTCAGCGCGAACACGGGAGTGTTTCCCGGTATTCCCCAGTTTCCTTCGACCAGTGGTTCTCTGCCGGCGTCGACCACACTCGGAACGACGCAGGGACTGGTATCGGTTGATGCGCTACAGGAGTTTCGAGTACAAAGCTCCACGTACTCGGCGGAGTACGGTCGAAACCCAGGTGGACAGCTATCGTTTGTAACGCGATCCGGCACCAATCAATGGCACGGCACCGCCTTTGACTACCTACGTAGCGGCGCCTTCGATGCGAACGACTGGTTCAACAACTATCTACAAGTTGCGCAGCCTGCCCTTCGGCAGAACGATTTTGGCGGCACGCTTGGCGGACCGGTTGTTATTCCGGCCATGTACGACGGCAAGGAAAAGACATTTTTCTTTTTTTCCTATGAGGGGCTTCGCCTGCTACAGCCGCAAGAGGCGACCACGAGTTATGTGCCCGACGCTGATCTACGCAAGAATACGCCGGCACCTCTGCAGCAGGTCATGAACGCCTTTCCGGTGGCAAATGGCCCCGCAGTCCTGGATGCGAACGGAGCGCCGATTGGCTTAGCGGAATTCCAGGCAGCTTGGTCAAACCCAAGCAACATCGATTCTTTCAGCTTCCGGATTGATGAATCGCTGCGCAGGAACGCGAAATTGTTTTTTCGATTTGGCGAAACGCGTTCGAGGTCGCAATCTCGATCTGGCGGCCTGACGGACGTGCCCTCGATTGTCAGTTCAAGCGCCATGACAGGGCGTACTTTTACGGGAGGTTTATCAAACCTCTTGGGTCAAAAAGTAAATAACGATCTCAGAATAAACTACAGCTCGAATCAGAGCTCCGTCTCGAACAGCTTGGATAGCTTCGGTGGGGCGCAGTCGGTCGATCTGGCGAAGCTGCAAGGAATCAGTGCGCAACCTGGATACCTGGTGTTATTCGGGCTGTTTTTTGGCGACTATTCCCCTGAATTCGATGTTCACAGCCAGTCCGGCGTTCAGACCCAGTGGAATGTCGTGGATACTGCAACGATCCTCCACGCGAATCATCAATTCAAATTTGGCATCGACTATCGGCGACTGGCGCCGGTGGTGAGTCCTTATACTCCAGCGATCCAATACTATTTCTACAGCGCCAGTTCGATTGAGGCAAACAGTGTGGACGACGGTATCTCAGAATCGAACTCGAAGGCTCATCCGATCTACCATAACTTTTCAGCATTTGCGCAAGACGAGTGGAGGGTCACGCGCAGAGTGAACCTCTCGCTTGGATTGCGGTGGGAAGTAAATCCTGCCCCGAGCGACGGAACCGGAAACCTGCCTTATACGGTCGAAGGCGGTAGCCTGGCTACTCTGCAGCTGGCGCCCCGGGGGACTCCGTTGTGGAATACAACTTGGTTTAACTTCGCCCCGCGGCTTGGGGCTGCCTTTCAATTGAGAACCACGCCTGGCTGGGAAACCGTTTTGCGGGGCGGCGGCGGGGTGTTCTACGACACCGGACAGCAGAACGGAAGCTGGGGATACAACGGACCGGGCTTCCAAGCCTACAATTTCTTCGGAGCCTTCGAAGGCTCGTCTGCTAGTTTTCCTATCCCCTCCGCCGACGTGGGACCTCCCATCGCCAATCCGCCTGTCGCGCCCTACGGAACCAGCTACGCCTTTCCGCGTCACTTTCAGCTGCCATACACCCTGCAGTGGAATGCGAGCCTCGAACAGGCACTGGGGAACACTCGATCGCTTGCGCTGACCTATGTGGGGGCAAACGGTCGACGCCTGCTAGAACAAACTCAAGTCCGGGTAGGAAATGTAAATCCGGATTTTCTATACGTCGATTTCTTTGGCAACGGTCTTACCGCGTCGTACAACGCGCTGCAAGTCAAATACCAGCAAAGGCTCGCTCGCGGGCTACAGGTGCTGAGCTCCTACACCTTTGCGCATTCAATCGACTACGGATCTCAGAATTCGGCGCTTCCCTATATACGTGGGAACTCCGACTACGACGTTCGCCACAGCTTTTCGGCCGCCGTATCGTACGAGCTGCCTGGTGTTTCCACCGGAAAGCTCTTGAGGGCACTGACGCGCGACTGGGGTATAGATGATCGTTTCAGCGCCCGTACCGCGTTCCCGGTCAATCTTCTGGGCAATGCGTATGTGGACCCTGCCACAGGACAGAGAGTCCCAAGCGAGCTCGATCTTGTGGCGGGCGTTCCAGTTTATTTGTACGGGCCGAAGTATCCGGGTGGGCGGGAAATCAACCCGAAAGCCTTCCACCAGGCTGCGCCGGGAGGAGCAGGAAACGCACCGCGGAATTTCGCACGTGGATTTGGCGCTTGGCAGATGGATGTGGCGATACGCCGGGAACTGCCCTTGTACGAACGACTAAGGCTTCAATTCCGGGCAGAAGCCTTCAACATCTTCAATCACCCGAATTTCGGGCAGATCAACGGCAGCTATTGTTCGGCCAGTCCGACTTGCACCTTCGGGCAAGCCACGCACACTCTGGCTTCTAGCCTGGGCGTTTTGAGTCCTCTTTATCAGATGGGTGGACCGCGCTCAATGCAATTCGCGATAAAGCTGCTGTTCTGACCTAGCAGTCCGACCATCATTACTGCAAGCTCTGGATTTTTTTAAACCCACACGGCGAAGTTCGACCGCTGCGAACAATTCAGGTGATCGAAGCCTGCTGGTGGCGCCGTGCCTAGGAGGGTTTAGAGATTGTTGACGAGCGTTTCCAAGTCCATGCAATGGTTCATTTGGTTTACTGCCACGGTGGCTGCGTTCCTGCCGACCTCTAGTCTGTGTCCCGGGAGCAGGCTCACAGCCTTGCCTCCTCCCACTGTAGGGAACATCCAGTCTGGTGTGGCCGTGGCGCAGGAGCGAACAAGCCGGCCTGTTCACGTACAAGATGTTATAGAAATGACGCGGCTGGCCGATTCGGATTACTTCCTGGGTGATTCAGCAACAGGGCGCGTTGCACACTTCTCTCCAAACGGAAAGAAGTTTGTGGTGATCCTGAAAAAGGGAAATGTGCAAAGGAATCGCAACGAATTCTCACTTTTCTTGGAGTGGACGGAAAAAGCGATTCGCTTTCCTGCCCCGAAGAAACTCATCACCATGTATTCAGTGTCCAATCGAGATGCAATCGCAGAAGTCAAATGGCTCGACAACGATGTCGTGGCATTTCTGGGGGAGAGTGGTCAGAAGCCCGCCCAAGTCTACACTCTGAACACGCGAACGCTCCTACTGGAAAGGCGCACAGCTCACCCTACGCCTATCGTCGCCTACGACATTACAGCCACCGGGGATGAAATCGTCTATATCGCAGAGCCGCTATCGAGTGGTAGGAGAGAGCGCGATCCTCAATGCCAGCAGGAGGTCGTGATCACAAATCAGCGGCTATCAGACCTGCTATCGCGGGGCTGCCGTTCAACCCTTTGGAATAGTGAGCAGCGGCTGTACTTTCAACGAAAGAAGGAAAACTCGATTGTGGTTTCTGTACCGCGGCGGGATGCGGTTACTAGCAGCTCCCCTATTTTGCTGTCGCCCGACGGGAGTCAAGCATTAATCGGCGCCTTTGTAAAAGAAATGCCTAGCATCTGGGCTGGGTATAAAGACGAGAGGTTGCACGAACTGGTTACGGAAGAACTGCGCTTGGGACCGTCACCCTTCATCACCCGGTATGAGCTGCTTACCACCAAAAACCTCAAGATCGACCCGCTCCTCGACACGCCGATGCTTGGCGGCTTTGCGTCTGTTCTATGGGCAGCAAATTCGCAGGCAGTCTTTATCCGAGGCGCGTACCTGCCACTAAACGCAGTGGACTCAGTAGAGAATGAGAAGCGAAAAAGCAGTGTGTTTGATCTTGAAATAGCGCTGCCTGGCAAAGGCTTCCGAAAGATCAGCCAGCGGGAATGGCCCTTGCGGGATGAATTTAAGCCCGATCTGGAGGTGACACTGGAGGAAGGTCTGAACAGTTGGCCGCGCATTCTGGGAACGAGCCGAACGACGGGCCAACAAGCAGTTCTATGGGAACTGAATCCGCAGCTTCACTCGCTGGACCTCGGAAAGGCACAGAAGGTCGATTGGACGACGTCCGACGGGAAAGTGTCCGGGGTTTTGTACTTGCCTCCGGACTTCGCGAGCGGAACCAAATATCCTTTGGTCATCCAGATGCACGGTTTCAATCCGCAAAGGTTTTCGATGGACGGAAGGGCGGACTGGGGTAGTGGGTTTGCCGCTCGACCGCTTGCGGCGGAAGGCATCGTGGTCCTGCAGATGGCCGGAGGAGGGCCCGTCAATACTCCGAAAGAAGGTTCCTATGAGATGGTCAAGATCGAGCAGGCGATCGACCATTTCAGCGAGCAGGGTCTGATCGATCCTGCCCGAGTGGGGCTGATCGGTTTCAGCCGTGGCAGCTACGATGTCGCCTACACGATTACGCATTCGCACTACCCCATCAGGGCAGCAATCCTTGTGGACGGATTCTATGGCGGGTACTTTCAATCTTTCTCGTTTCCATCGAGGACCGATTTTGCCGATGTGAACGGCGGTGCCCCTTACGGGGAGGGGCTTCGATCCTGGTTTGAAAACTGTCCCAGTTTCAGTCTGGACAAAGTCCGCACTCCGGTCCGGCTTGTGGCGCTGTCGGAAGGGCCGCTGGTTTTCTGGGAGTGGTTCACCGCTTCGAGGGAGATGGGAAAACCGGTGGACTACGTGTGGGTTCCCGACTCTCCTCATTTGGTCGTAAAGCCGTGGCAATGGATGGCGTCTGCGGAGGGTACGGTTGATTGGTTTCGGTTCTGGCTCATAGGTGAGGAAGACCACGCTCCGTCGAAAGCAGCACAGTTCAGTCGCTGGCGGGCGCTTCTGAAGTAACGTTC
>Ga0210384_10004676_pt1 | contig 15177 bp, 18 predicted proteins | sample IncBWH2MmetaG_FD_160574 | JGI IMG/M metagenome (GOLD analysis project Ga0210384, IMG submission 160574) | Forest soil microbial communities from Barre Woods Harvard Forest LTER site, Petersham, Massachusetts, United States - Inc-BW-H-2-M | ecosystem: Environmental > Terrestrial > Soil >...
ACGGCCGCACACAACCGCCTCGGTAGCGCTGGGCTCTGGCCGATGCGGAGAATTTAGCGGAGGGCGGGGCTGTCGCCCAGGCGCTTCAGGCGATCGCGCAATTTGCGCTGCAGTGGCGACGGCGTATTGGGATTAAACGCCACCAGATACCACAGCGGCTGCGTTTTATCTTTCGCCAGGTACGTCAAGGTGGCCGCATCGGCGTTCGGATGGCGGGCGACATTTTCGCGAATGGCACTGTAAGGATGACGAGCCAGTTTGCTCAGAGTCTTCGAATTGGTGCGGGGATGTTCGCTGATCAGCCGGAGCAAGTAAAAATCTTCCTGAGGAGCCTGCTTGGCAAGCTTTTCGAGCACTTCCGGTTTCGCTTCCGCGCTCAAAACCAAGCCGATTTTTTCGTCCCACGCGGTATTGATGTGATTCAGTTCGCGGGTGCGTTCGTGAATCAGAACTTCCAGCGTGCGGCGTTCCTGTTGCATGCGCGCGATGGGAAGTTGCGTGCCTTCCAGCGAATCCAGCACACGCAAAAGGTGTTGCCGCTCGCCAAAGACAATCTGCGAAGTCCGCCCAATGCGGCCATTGTCTTTTTCTGTGTATTGAACGAGGTCGGAACGTCGCATGATCTGGTGCTCCCAATGCCCTTTTTGGCCGTTTCCAGACGGAATATACGAACTACCGGCGGAACCCGGAAAACTCATGTGGTTAAGAAGCTCACTTTCTACGGCTCGATTGGATTATGTTCCCGCCGTGCGATAGGGTAAAGATTCGCCACGGCGCCTTGTGTCTGAAGTGCAACGTGCGCAGCCGGCAGGCCTATTTGCGAAAGAATCCGAGGTTCGTCTATGTCCGCGTTTCAGGAGCATCGCGAGGAGTTAGAGCGTCACGAAAAGATGTTTGGCCGCGACCGGGGACGGCTGGCGGTGACTCTGGACCGGCTGACCAACGCGCTGGTCCTGGTGGGGCAGCACGGCGTTTATTGCACCAGCCAACGCAACCCGACCGTGCCCGCGATGGACCTGCGCATCATCTCCAAGGAACTGGAGCAGGCCAAGGAGTTGATTCAATCGGTGATGGAAGAGCTGAGGCAGGTGCGCGAAAAGGCTTGAAGTTTGCTCTTGTGCCGCGTCTTCGTACTCGGCAGGAAGTTTTTTCAGCGCTTGTCTTTCGGAATCACAAATTTCAATGCGGTGTGCGTTTGGCTGAAGCTGGCCACTTTTACGTCCACTAGTCCGGCTCTCAAGCCGATACCACGCACATCGTTTTCGGTGATGGTCTTCACGCCCTTCGGATAGACGATCCAAACTCCCGCTGTGGGTCCCATGGAATCGCGAATAGCCTTCAGCTTATCGAGGTCGGCCAACGATTCGGCGGCCAAAAATATCCAGGGAAAGGTCACGGTGACTTTGCCCTTTGTGGTTTTGACTCCGGTGTCTGTGAGTTCTGCGAGAAACGAGGCTGGCATCGTGCCAAGAACAGCGGCAGTTTCGCCGGCTTTCACGCCCAGCTTCTCGGTCAGCGACTTGGGGTGACGAATTTTGTGCCGCCATTGTTCGGCCTTTGGGCCGAGCGCCAGAACGACTAGTCCGTCCTTGGTGCGGACGTGCAGGTCGCCATTTTTTACTTCAAGCTTGCTGATCTCGACGAACGGAATCTTCAGGCGAATATCGCCGTGAAACAGGATCTCTTTGCTCTCGAGCAGTGCTTTGCCTCTACTAGTCTTGCCATTGAAGTGCAACGTAGATTGTATTTCCTGACCCATGAACCGCCTCGCCGCTACTTCAAATAGGGATTCGTTTCGCGCTCTTGGCCAATTGTCGTGCTCGATCCATGGCCCGGGTGCACTACCGTATCGTCCGGCAACTGCAACAACTTTTCCTTGATCGAGTCCATGATGTCGTCCATCGACCCGCCCCACAAATCCGTTCTCCCGATGCTGCCGGCAAACAGCGTGTCGCCGGCGATCAGTTGCGGATGCGTGAGCGTAATTTGCCCGGCTTCTTTCGGCAAATACAAACTGACGCTGCCGGGTGTGTGCCCCGGCGTGTGAATCACGCTGGCCTGGAAACCGCCCCAACTCAGCGGGTCGCCTTCCTTCAAAAGGTGATCGACTTCTGTTAGCTCTGGCGGCCGCATCCCCAGAAAGTCCGCTTGTACATCCATGGCGTGATACAACGGCAGATCGGCGCTGTGCATCATCACAGGTGCACCGGTGTATTGGTGAAGCTTCGCGAGTCCTCCCACGTGATCTATGTGGGCGTGCGTGCTGATGATGGCTTTTACGCTTAGCTTATAGCGGCCGATGAGGCTCAGGATTCGTTCGATCTCGTCGCCCGGGTCGATGACGACGGCTTCCAGCGTTCCCGGGTCGCCGATAATGGCGCAATTGCACTGCAACGCTCCTACCGGCACCTTGATGTAGATCATCTCCGGATGCGAGGCATCCGGCATGCGTACGGTCTCATTCATGAGCGGCAGTATAGCATTTGCAAATATCAAGGGCGCGCTACGGGAGGGTCGGTAGGGCGTCACGTCGAATGGCGGGCGGGCATCCTATGATTGCCCTACTCGGGCGGGAACGCGCCTGATTCCGGAGGTGAATCGCGAATGTGCAGGAACATCAAAACTCTGTTTAATTTTGATCCGCCGGTTACTCCCGAAGAGGTGCGCGCCGCTTCGTTGCAATTCGTTCGGAAGATCAGCGGTTTTAACAAACCGTCCAAGGCCAACGAACCCGCCTTTCTTGCGGCCATCGACGAAATTGCCGCTGTCTCCACGCGCTTACTGCGTTCGTTGGAAACAAATGCGCCACCTAAGAGCCGGGAAGAGGAAGCGGCAAAGGCGAAAGCTCGCGCTGCGGAGCGATTCGGCGCTTGAGGGTTTGCTAGACTGAAATCTATGGAAAATACCGACGCGCATGCGGGGGCTGTTGTTCCGGCGTCATCGTTGGCGGAGCTTCAACGGAGCGTCGGCGCGCGCCATGGCGTTTGGTTTGGCACCACGCTGCCCGATGATTTTGGCGATTGGCGGCGGGAGTATGGCTTTCTGCGCGAATCCGTCGCGTTGCTTGATAAGAATTACCGGGCATATCTCGAATTCACTGGTCCGGACCGCCTGCGTTACTTGAATGCGATTTTGACGAATAACGTTAAGGATCTGCTGCCGAATCACGGCGTCGTGTCTCTTTTTCTGAGTCCGCAGGGACGCATCTTGGCGGAGCTGGAAACATACGCGCTTGCAGAAACGTTGTTGTGTGTATCGTTTGCGATGATTCGCCTGCGGCTGATCGCGGACCTGGACAAGTACATCATCATGGACGATGTAACGCTGACGGATCGCATTGACGATTTCGGTACGTTGGGGCTGGAGGGGCCCAAAGCAGCAGAGGTTGCAAGAAAGCTTGCCGGCCTGGATCTACTGGCGCTGGACGAACTGGAGTTTCGCGAAGCATCGGTGGGCGATATACCGGTTCGAGTTTTCCGGCGTTCACCTGGGGATGTGCTGGGCGCGGAATTTCTGGTGCAACGGTTGCATCTCGTGGCGCTTTGGAGCGTGCTGGAGGCAGCGACGCGTGAAGCAGGCGGCGGCCCTGCGGGCTATACCGCGCTGAATGCGCTGCGACTCGAACAAGGAGTCCCTTGGTTCAGCTACGATTTTGGCGAGAAACAAATCCCGCACGAAGCGGGATTGCAGGATTCGCACATCAGCTACACCAAAGGCTGCTACACCGGGCAGGAAATTGTGGAACGCGTGCGCTCACGTGGCCAGGTGAACCGGGTTCGCGTACTCCTTCAGTTTGACGCCAAGGAAATTCCCGCTGCGGGCACTCCGCTTCTCTCGGAAGGTAAAGAGTTTGGCTTCGTTACCCGAGCGGTTTTCTCTCCGCGACGCAATGCTCCCATCGGCATGGGCTATGTACGTCGCGAAAAATCCACGACCGGCTCACAACTGGAAACGACCGGGGGCCGCGCGATCGTGATATCCGCTCCGGGCGCCTAAGAGGGGACGCTCGCCTGTAGCAGATCGCGCATCTGCCGCAAGAGGCGGCCGCGATCTTCCTGGTCCATGGCGATAATTTCTATAGCCATGCCCACGTTTTCGATCACGCGGCGCACGATGGCGCGGCCGCGCACTTGACCCACCGGCATGTCCAGTAGGAGTTGCACCAAGCTTCGCTCTGGAACCGTGACTTTGCTGCGGATAAAGGCTCCGCTAACAGAAATATTGTCGGCGTAGCACACCGCTCGCTGGGTGCCGGACTGCCAGCCCACAACAATACTTTTCGGTGGCTTTACGCGGGGATGCCGCCTGTGTTCTGGCTCGGTCATGAATTTTTCCGAGCCCCGAGTGTAGTCGCGGGCCGCCTGCCGCGTCCAGTGAAGAATGCTTTAAAATTCGCGTTTGGGGGGAGACTGCTCTGGCCCTACTCGTCCTGTAGCTATATCCGCGACGTAGTAATTTTCGCCCTGGATGGGAATGCCAGCCAATCGCCGGAGCAGCGCCAGTTGACCTGCGTGATTCAGCAGATCGGCCACCGGACCTTGGAACAATTTTTCGGGAGATGCGTGCAAGGGTTCGTCGCTTTCGAGATATTCATCGAAGCGCCGAAGCGCGTCGAAGAACCTCTGGCACTCCGCTTGCCATTCCAGCGGTTGCGAATCGTGCCAGGCTTGTTTGCCATTGGCCATGCTAAGAGCCCAGTCCAGCAGGTCACCCATATGCGCCAGAATTTGTCCTGGCGTGCGCGTGGAATCACCCGAGCGAAACTCGCGGAAAGAATCGGGAGCTTCGCGCAAGCTTTTCGCCGTCCGATACGCAATGGTTGCCAGCGAATGGCGCAGCAAATCGCGGGCGCTGATGGTGTCCGGAATCATGGCGGGGAATGTTAATCCAAATCTAAATTCTAATCCAGATTCAGAGCGCGCTTGAACGAGCCCTTTTCGTTTTCGATTTTTTTCTGGAGTTGCAGAACGGCGTAGAGCACCGCCTCGGGCCTTGGCGGGCAGCCGGGCACGTACACATCCACGGGAATCACCTGGTTGCAGCCCTGCACAATGGCGTAATTATTGAACACACCTCCGGAGGTGGCGCACGCACCCATCGAAATCACCCACTTTGGCTCGGGCATCTGGTCGTAAAGCTGGCGAATTACCGGCGCCATTTTCTGCGAAAGCCGGCCGGCCACAATCATCAAATCCGCCTGCCGCGGTGAAGGGCGAAATACTTCGGCGCCAAAACGAGCGATATCGAATCGCGACGCGGCCATAGACATCATCTCAATCGCGCAGCACGCCAAGCCAAAGCCCAGCGGCCAAATGGAGCTTTTGCGCGCCCAGTTGGCAATCTTGTCGAGCTGGGTGAAAAGAATGCCTTCGTCTTCTAGCAGCTTACCGAAATCGTCCGGCTTGGTCAGCGTAACGCTTTTCGCCAGCGTCGTTTCCATATGGCCCTCACTAACACTTCAATCTTGTCATACCGCGTGCAGCCTGACAAACGGCAATGAGCTGGCCCGACTGTCATCTAGATAAACCAGCAGTGCGATATATCTGCTTTAAATCCGCGGGCGTTCTCTCAGTTCGCTTTGCGCACCACGGCGTACCACGACAAGCTGGCCTTGGCATCCGGATGGATCTGCCAGAACTGCTCAAACGCGCCTCGCTTGATCCCGTCAGGCATTTCGCCCAGCAATACGTCAGCGCGGATGGAATAGCCTCTGTGCCAAAAGAGATACGAATAGTATCGCGATCACTACGGCTATCGGGCTTCGAATTGAAATTTGTCGGATACGCTTGAAGTCCATATTCTATCCCCCCCGTCTGATTTACCCGTCTCTGGCCACGCACACATCACGGCACAGTGAGGACGACTTTGCCGAATTGCCGGTTATTCTCCAGGTATTCGTGGGCGAGGACGGCGTCTTCTAACGGCCACACCATGTCCACGATGGGCTTCAGCCTGCCTTGTTCGACCAGCTTCAATACGGTGCGTAACTCCGCTTTCGTGCCCATGTAGGAACCAAGAATCGAAAGCTGGCGCGTAAACAGGAAGCGCATGTCGAGCTTGACGTCATAGCCGGTTGTGGCGCCGCAGGTCACTAAGCGGCCGGCGGTGGCGAGGCTCTTCACACTGTGCTCCCAGGTGGCCGCGCCAACGTGTTCGAACACAATGTCCACACCGCGATTGTTGGTCAGCCGGCGAACTTCCTTGCTGATGGGCATCACCGAGTGGTTGATCAACTCATCCGCGCCCAATTCCCTGGCCTTTTTCAGCTTTTCGTCAGTACCGGCCGTAGCAATCACCCGAGCGCCGAAAAACTTGGCCACTTGCAACGCTGCACTTCCTACTCCGCTGCCAGCTGCGAGGACCAGCACATCCTCTCCCGGTTGCAACTGCGCGCGATTCACCAGCATGTGCCAGGCGGTCTGAAATACCAACGGCACGGCCGCCGCACGCGCCCAATCGAGATTTTCCGGATACGGCATGCAGTTCACTTCCGGGCAGCGAACGAATTCGGCGCATCCGCCGTCGATCATGTAGCCGAGATTGGTGAATTCGCGGCAACGATTGTCGTTTCCGGAAACACACGCAGGGCATTTGCCGCAGGTCACTCCCGGCGCCAGCAACACCTTCTGGCCCACACGTACTGTTGTAACACCCTCGCCAATCTTGACGATTTCGCCCGCAACATCGCTGCCGGGAATGTGCGGCAACGGAATCGCCACGCCGTTCAAGCCTCGACGCACCCACAGATCGAGATGGTTCAGCGCGCAAGCGTGCACGCGCACCAGGACCTCTCCGGCGCGAACGTGGGGCTCCGGAACATCCTCATATTTGAGGACGCTCGGGTCGCCGTGCTCGTGGATGACAATCGCCTTCATCGCTTTTCCCCTGTTCGTAACCTACAGTATCCACAGCTCAAAAACTGACCCGGGCCTGGAAACCAAGAGACCCATTGACCCAGGTTCACAAAACGAACCCTGGGGCACCCGCTGCTCTTACTTTCGTGAATTTGACCAAAACGTTTTATATCACGGTGCCATCATTGACAGCCCCTCTTGCCCGCCGTAGGCTTCTCAAAGGAGCAGCTTTTACAGGAGCAGCATGGACCTTTTCGAAGAGATCGTTCGCATGCGCCGCGCTGGACAACGCGGCGCTCTGGCCACGATTGTTCACACCAACGGCTCCATCCCCAGCTACGAAAGCTCCCGGATGCTGGTGCGCGAGGATGGCAGCATGGCCGGCACCGTCGGCGGAGGCTGCGTGGAAGCGGACGTTTGGGCTGCCGCCAAGGAAGTGATGCAAAAAGAAGCCCCGCGAAAGCTGGTCTTTCATCTCAACAACGAAGCCACTTACGATAACGGTCTCATTTGTGGTGGCACCGTGGAAGTTTTTGTCGAGCCCATCCTGCCGCAGCCTATCGTGTATCTTTTTGGCGGCGGACACGTTTCCACCGCGGTCGCGAAAGCGGCGCACGCCGTTGGATTTGGCATCGGCATCATCGACGACCGCGAAGCGTTCGCGAATTTGCAGCGCTTTCCGATGGCGCAGGAAGTGTTCACCAGTTTTGAGGAAGCCTTCGCGAAGCTGCATCCAAACTCCTCCAGCTACATCGTCATCGTTACACGCGGCCACAAGGAAGATATGCGCGTGCTGGCCTGGGCTGCGCGCTTGGAGGCCCGCTACATTGGCATGATCGGCAGCAAACGCAAAGTGCTTAGCGTTTACAAGGCACTGGAGAAAGAGGGATACCGCATGGCGGAATTCGAAAATGTCCATGCGCCGATGGGACTGGAAATTGGAGCACTTTCGCCCGAGGAAATCGCGCTCAGCATCGTAGCGGAACTCGTGGCTGTCCGCCGTAACGCCCCCGCCGCCGCGAATAAAAAACTAAAGCTCGAAGTGCAAGACGCCGTCGAGGCGAAGTAGCCCAACGGCTGGCATGCTCGCTGCGGTCATTCTTTCCGGCGGAGCTTCCAGCAGGATGGGTTCGCCCAAGGCTCTGCTTCCCTATCGCGGTAAGACCTTTCTTGAACATCTCCTTGGCGCGACACGACACCCGAAACTTTCCGCGCGCCGCGTGGTGCTTGGCCCTGACGCCGAAGCGATACAGAAGGCAGTTGCGCTTAGCCCCGCCGAAGTAGTCATCAACGCGGATTGGGGATTGGGCCAGTTGAGTTCGATTCAGGCTGCGCTGCGCAGTCTTCCGGCGGGTACTCACGGAATTCTGCTTAGCTTGATTGACCATCCACTCATCACCGCGACTCTAGTGGACGGATTGATCGAAGAGTTCTACAAATCGCGCGCGCCGATTGTTCTGCCGACTTTTTGTGGCCGCCGCGGACACCCGGTAATTTTCTCCGCGACGTTGTATCAGGAACTATTGGAGGCACCGCTCGACGTCGGCGCGCGTGCAGTGGTCTGGGCGCATCGCATGGAAGTGCGGGAATGTGACACGAGCGAGGAGGGCTGCGTGCTAAACGTAAATGATCCCGAGGCATTGGCGCGCCTTAACACGCAGGCATAACAATTACGCCTCCGGCGCTGGAATTAGGAGGTGGAGCGAGATTCCTTTGCCAGTATTGCCTGCAAGGCCTCCACTGCCAATTGCGCCGCATGCGCTGATGATACGGGCAGACCGCCCAGTTCTGCCGCAATTTCCTCTGATGTGATCCCGCCCAGATCGTCGATTGCGCGGCCCGCGATTTTCTCCGTAAGCAGCGAGGCGCACGCAATCGCTGCAGTGCATCCCCGGCACAAGAATCGAACTTCCTGCACTCGCCCAGCTTCGACGAGCACCGCCAACCGCAGCACATCCCCGCACACGGGGTTGCTCAGCTCTACTTGCGCGGTCGGTTCTCGTATCTCTCCGGCATTCCGTGGATTCTGAAAATGATCGAGCAGGGTTTGGCTGTACATAAACTCGCCGCCTACCTCTTCGCCGGCAGATATTTTTTGTCGATCGACGCGACGACTACGTAATTTGGGTCCACCATCTCTGTCAGATGAAGTTTCCCGACTTTCGACAGCAATTCGTAAGAGTCCAGTTCGGACAAGCCGTAATCCCGGTGCATCCAACGCACCAGTTCCGTGATCGCTATGCGCACGGCGTCATCGACGGGGCGGTAGATTCCCGTGGTCATGATCTCGCGGTCGTTCTCCAGCCGCGGCCAGCCGGTGCTCTTCCCTTTCACCAGTTCGAAGCGAAATTTCGCGCGCATCGGAACTTCCACTGCGCTACCGGCTACTTCGCCGTCGCCCATTGCCGCGTGACCATCGCCAAAATAAAACAACGCTCCCGTAACATTCACCGGCAGGTACAACGTATTTCCCGGCGAAACTTCCGGCGCGTCCATGTTGCCGCCGAATTCCGCCGGCACAATCGAGCTGCGCGCTTCGCCGTTCGCCGGAGCCACCCCGATGCAGCCGAGAAACGGATGCATCGGAAATTGCACTTTGAAATCGGAATCCTGCGCTTGAAAGGTGATCAGCTTTTTCTCTGCGTCGATCGGGTAATACCACGCGCGTTCCGGCAGCGGCTCCTTCTCCAGCATTGGCGTGTAGCGCGTGGAATTTGCCGCGCCAAATCCCGGGCCGAATGTACCGACGCCCTGCTTGCTATCCACTTGCAGGTCCAGGATGTGCACGACGAGCGTGTCGCCCTTCTCTGCGCCGTCGATGTAGAAGGGGCCGGTCAGCGGATTGTCAATCTTGACGAGCGAAAAAGAATCGCCGGGTTTTTGTAGCACGTTGCCAAAGCAATCCAGCGAATTGGCTTCCAGCAATCCTCTGGGTTTGACGTGAGCTACCGGCTCCGCGGGACCAAACGTGGCTTTCACGTTTTCCGTTGTGGCATTGAAATGGACTGCATCGCCATCGGCCTTCGATTGCGCAAACAGCCCCACAGGCGAAAGCAATAGCCAGAAAGTGACCACCGTTTTCAGAACACGCATGCGCATCCTCCTGAGGACAACCCAAAAGAGAAAGAAGTGCAACACATCCAGCCCATCTCGTCAATTCGGTCAGCGGGAGGAGCAAACCCCTCCATACAGATACGGAGACAACGCGAAACAACCCACGCGAAGCTCTGCTATCCTTTTTGCCCGATGCCCACACGCACACTGCGCGAGAAACCTCGACATCCGGCAGGACGGATCGTGTCGCTCGCGCCCAGCGCTACCTCTATTCTTTGTGAAATTGGAGCACGCAAGTTGCTTGTGGGAGTCAGCGAGTGGTGCGCCAACGTAGCGCCGGTAGAAACACTACCGAAGTTCGGGGACTTCTGGCATCTCGAGGAAGTCTCCGCTATTCACGATCTAAGACCGGATCTGGTCATAGGCTCAGTGCCTTTTCGCGCGGAGGCGATTGCGAAGCTACTGGAGCAGCCTCTGAATTTCCTTGCGCTACATCCTCAGACGCTCTTGCAGATTGGGCGAGACATTCGTCAACTCGGGGCGCTGACTGGCCGCGTATCGGCTGCGGAAAGTCTCGTCTCGAAAATGTCCAAGGAATTCGCAGGCGCAGGCAAGCGCTCCGAACGCAAACGACGGCTCCGTGTTTATTCGGAGGCGTGGCCCAACCCGCGAATCGCGTCGCCTCCGTGGGTCGCGGAACTTTTCGCTTTCGCTGACGTGCAGTTCGTGCCCAAAGCAGGCGATCGTGTGACCGACGAAGAAGTTGCGCAAGCCAAGCCGGACGTGATTCTTTTGGCTTGGGCGGCCACCGGCAGCAAATCGAAGCTGCAGTCCGCTTATGATGTGAGCTCCTGGAAGGACGTGCCCGCCATTCGCAACCGCCACGTTTTTGTTGTTCAGGATGAACTTCTCAACACGCCCGGGCCGCCCCTGTTGAAGGGGCTCGAGAAAGTCGAGCGGATTTTCGAACAAGTGCGAAAAGGTTTGCCCCAATCATGATTATCGTCGTGGCCGCGATTATCGAATGTCCCGATCGGAGACTGTTGATCGGCCAGCGCCGTCGAAGCGATACTTCACCGCTGAAATGGGAGTTCCCCGGTGGCAAGGTTCGCGCGGACGAGTCGTTGGAGCAGGCGCTAACGCGGGAGTTGCGCGAAGAGCTTGGCGCTACCCTGGTTAAGAGCCGCGAGATAGGTTCGGTCCGCCACCAATACGGAAGCACGGCGGAAGAGCTGGAGATTCATTTTTTCGTGGCGCAAGTTGCGGAGCTTGCGATTCAACCTGCGGTGTTCGAACAAGTCGCTTGGGTGTTGCCCAAGGAGCTGTCGCAATACGATTTCCTTGCCGCCAACCGCGAACTGATCGCACAACTTGCCACCGGCCGCATCAAGCCATCCGAAGTTCTGGATGCAACCAGTTAGCAGCCGCGCGGCTTACTGCGGCAACCCCGGCCCGAAATAGTGATAATGCCCAGTAATCTTCCATCGAAACAGCACATCTTCCATCTTCGGTCCTTCGCCAATGTTGTGAACAATCATGTAACGGCCCGCGTGCGATTTTTGGTCCACAACGATTCCGATGTGCGGCACTCCACCGCCTAAGTCATACGTCACGAGGTCACCCGGGCCGTAGTCCTCCGCTCGCGTTGATATCGGAAGACTCTTCCCCTTGCGCCCAAAGAACACCCGCAAGTTCGGCACACGCCGATGGTCAATATTCGTATCCGTGTGAAACAGCATCCAACGCAGGTGATTCGGATAGGACCAAAAATTGGATTGCATGTCTTCGTGGACTTCCTTTTGCAGATCAATTCCCAGAGCGCGGTACGACCGAATCACTTCGTCCGTGCAAACTCCAGTATTCGCGGCAACGTCCCCGCCAGGATAGGCGATTCGCATATAAGCCGGATCGTAGCGGACAAGATGATGCGTGCGGTCGATGGCAGCAGCGCTGAGCCGTTGCAGAACAGCCTGATGCGTCCCGTCCAGGTATTCATTTTGCCGTGCGCCGCAGATCGCCAGCACAGTTGCGCAGCCCGCAAAGAACAAAATATGCCTGGTCAAACGCCGAAGATGGAACACCGTGGTGCTCCTTCAAACGCTCCCGTCAGGACGTAAGTGGATTGGACTTGTCGGGGTTGATGCCGAAGTCCTTGATGGCGTTCTGGACCGTGGCTTCGCCAACCAAGCCTTCTTGTGCCAGCTCGTGCAAGGTCGCCAGCACCACGAAGCGCGCATCGACTTCGAAGAAATTGCGCAAGGACTCGCGGGACTCGCTGCGGCCGAAGCCGTCGGTGCCCAGCGCCGCCAAACGGCGCGGCATCCACTTGGATAGAGAAAGCGGCAGGGTTTTCAGATAGTCGGAAGCCGCCACCAGAACGCCCGGCGAATCTTTCAACTGTTCCGCCAGATACGGCACACGAGGAGTCTCATCCGGATGCAAGCGGTTCCAGCGCTCGGCCTCGATGGCATCGGTGTAAAGGCATTTGTAACTGGTGACGCTCCACACGTCCGCCGCAACACTGTAGCGCTGCTCCAGAATATCCTGCGCGCGCAACACTTCGTTCAGGATCGCTCCACTGCCGAAAAGCTGTGCCCGCAGCTTGGCCTTCTTATTCTTCGCTTCGCGAAAGCAGTACATTCCTTTCAAAATGCCGTCTTTCACGTCTCCGGGCATCGGAGGCATGGCGTAGGGTTCGTTCATCACCGTGATGTAATAGAAGACGTTTTCGCCTTCTTTGTACATCCGCCTAATGCCTTCCTGAATGATGACTGCGATTTCGAATGCATAGGCAGGGTCGTAGGCGAGCAGGTTCGGCACCGGCAACGCCAGCACGTGGCTGTTGCCGTCCTGGTGTTGCAAGCCTTCCCCCGAAAGCGTGGTGCGTCCCGAAGTTCCGCCGAGCAAGAACCCGCGCGTGCGCATATCCGCGGCAGCCCAGATAAAGTCCGCGATTCGCTGGAAACCGAACATGGAGTAATAAATGAAAAACGGAATGGTGTTGATTCCGTGGGTCGCGTAAGAAGTTCCCGCGGCGATAAAGGACGCCATTGAGCCTGCTTCGGTAATTCCCTCTTCCAGGATCTGGCCGTTCTGCGCTTCCTTGTAATAGAGCAACGTATTGACGTCGACCGGTTCGTACTTCTGGCCAACGCTGGAATAAATTCCGACGGTGCGGAACAACGATTCCATACCGAAGGTGCGTGCTTCGTCCGGAACGATCGGCACGATGAGCTTACCCATCTCCGGGTCCTTCAGCATTTTTCGCAGCATGCCCACGAACGCCATGGTGGTGGAGACGTCGCGCCCCTCGCTGCCTTCGAAGAATTCCTTGAATAGTTCGTCGTGATCAGCCTGCAATGGCGCAGAACGAACTTTTCTCGACGGCGTATATCCGCCCAGAGCCTCGCGCCGCGCGCGCAAATAACGAACTTCCTCGCTATCTTCCGACGGCCGGTAGAACGGAACTTCCCCCAAATCGGTGTCGCTCACCGGAATGCCGAAGCGCGAGCGAAATTCCCGCAATTCCTCTTCGTTCAACTTTTTCTGCTGGTGCGTGACGTTTTTGCCTTCGCCCGCTTCGCCGAGCCCGTATCCTTTAATAGTCCTCGCCAAAATTACCGTTGGGCCGCCTTTGTGCTCCACGGCTGCTTTGTATGCTGCGTAAACTTTGCGCGGGTCGTGACCGCCAAGCCGCAAACGGCGAAGCGCATCGTCCGGCAAAGGTTCCACCAGCTTCAGCAAACGCGGGTCGCTGCCGAAAAAGAATTGCCGCACATATTCGCCCGAGGAAACCACCAGCTTCTGGTACTCGCCGTCCACCATCTCGCCCATGCGCTTAACCAACAGGCCTTCGGTGTCGCGCTCCAGAATCGGATCCCACTCGCTACCCCACAATACTTTGATAACGTTCCAGCGCGCCCCACGGAACGCCGATTCCAGTTCCTGAATGATCTGACCGTTGCCGCGCACCGGGCCATCGAGCCGCTGCAAATTGCAATTGACCACGAAAATCAAATTGTCCAGATGCTCGCGGGAAGCCAGCGTGATTGCGCCTAGCGACTCAGGCTCATCGGTCTCGCCGTCGCCAAGGAACGCCCAGACTTTCGCATCCGTCTTCGGCTTCAGTCCGCGATTTTCCAGGTAGCGATTGAAGCGCGCCTGGTAGATGGCCATCAGCGGGCTCAACCCCATGCTGACCGTCGGATATTCCCAGAAGTCCGGCATCAGCCAGGGATGCGGGTAGGAGGAGAGTCCGCCGCCCGATTTCAGCTCGCGGCGAAAATTCTCGAGCTTCTCGACACTCAAGCGGCCTTCGAGAAATGCGCGCGAATAGACGCCAGGAGCCGCGTGCCCTTGGAAATACACCGTGTCTCCTTCGAACAGATCCGAACGCGCACGGAAAAAATGGTTGAAGCCCACTTCATACAAAGTGGCTGCCGAAGCGTAGGTGGAAATGTGGCCGCCGATGTTGTGTTCCACACGGTTTGCGCGCACCACCATGGCCAGCGCATTCCAGCGAATCAACGACTTGATGCGGCGCTCCAGCTCTTGGTTTCCGGGGAAGAGAGGTTCGAGTCGCGCGGGAATCGTGTTGGCGTAAGGCGTGTTCGCGGTAAACGGAAGATCGATCCCGCTAACGGTGGCGTGGGCGCGCAGGCGCTCCAGAATTTCCCGGGCCACATCCGGTCCGCTCGATTCCAGCACGGAATCGAGAGACTCCAGCCATTCCTGAATGCCTTCGTCCTCAATATTCTTCGGTACGAGAGTGTCCTGATCCATTGTGTGCGTCTTGCTCCTGTATGTTCGCCGGCCCGCCAAAGCAACACTAGTTCGGCTGTGCGCGCGTTGCGTAACAAATAAGAATACACCGTGTGCGCACTCCCTGCACTCTGTCCTTGCAAGGGCGAATTGGAACAGCGCGGGCCTAGAGCGACCGTCCGCCGTCCACCACCAGAACCTGGCCGGTAATAAACTCCGCGTGGATCAGATAGCTAACCGCATCAGTGATGTCTTGCGGGATTCCGCTGCGCTTCAGCGGCGCGCGGCGAATGAAATCCTGCTCCCATTCGGGTGGATCGCCCGGCATGGTGATCGTCCCAGGCGCAATCGCGTTCACACGCACCGTCGGCGCCAGTTCCTTCGCCAACACGCGAGTCAGCAGGATGATTCCGGCTTTCGAAATGGAGTGCGGCACGTAATCCCGCCAGCCCTGTAGTCCACCAAGGTCCGCAAAATTGATGATGACTCCCTTGCCGGATTTGGCCAG
>Ga0210384_10004678_pt1 | contig 15167 bp, 18 predicted proteins | sample IncBWH2MmetaG_FD_160574 | JGI IMG/M metagenome (GOLD analysis project Ga0210384, IMG submission 160574) | Forest soil microbial communities from Barre Woods Harvard Forest LTER site, Petersham, Massachusetts, United States - Inc-BW-H-2-M | ecosystem: Environmental > Terrestrial > Soil >...
CCGACAGTTCGTGCCTGCTGAGTTGAGCTCCAGAACTCAGCCATTTCTGGAAGGCCGACGGCATCGTTAATCGCAGCCAATACTTCGTCGAACGATCGGGAGGAGGTCAGGCTAAATCGCTCAACCTCAACTCTGCTTATCATCGGAGTCCCCTTTCAATCCTCAAACGGAGCATTTGCGATCAGATCAGGGCCGGTCATTGCCACGTGGTAACCTTCGACAAACTTCAGCCCAAAATCACGCAGGCCGTTGTCATAAGTCGTTTGCGGCTTCTCGCGCGCAACCTTCGTGAAACAGGCCGTGATGCCTTTCTTCATTCCCAGACGCGGGAATTCGCTCAAAATCGCTTTCATCTGGCTGGGTGGAATTCGATCGAAGGCATATCCCACGGCATCGACATTCACCCCTCCAAAGATGACCGAGACCTCCGGTTCCTTATACAGTGCTATCGACCCATGGGTGTGCAAAGCAATCGCGTCCCAAACGAGTTGGACCTGGTGCGGGGCAACGCCACGAGCCTGAAGGAACGATCGTGCCGCGTTTGCTCCATCCACTTCGAACCTCGCCTCATCTGCATACTTCAGGGTGAGGCCTAGATCGTGCAGGAGTGCCGCTGCCGCGACGAGCTCCGGGTCTGGTGCTGTCTTCATCTTCTCTCCAAGAACCACCGCGAACAGCCAGGATCTCATGACATGGTTGAAGAGAAATGGCTCATGGATGGATCGGGCGAACTCCACCGCATCGCGAATCAGTTGAGTGTCGACAACTTCTATGCCTGCATATTTCACCTGCGTTGTCCTTTTATCGATTTCCCATCTCGACCCGCGCGGCAGCACGATGTCTAGTAGTCGAACCATTGATCGATTGCTTGGACCTTTTCTTTCGTGTAAGGCGGAAACAGGTGGTCGATCGCCACGTCAGGCGGAGATATCAGGATCGATTTGGCGTGCGTGAGAGAGTCGTATCCAGATTTTCCGTAGTAGTTCCCGATGCCCGAGGTTCCCACTCCTCCGTAAGGCATGGACTCAATGAACAAGAAGACGTTGGTCTGATTCACGGCGCCCCCGCCAAACGAAACAGACTGCAAGATCCGATCGATGGCCTGCTGATTTCGGCTGAAGACATAGCCGGCAAGCGGTTTGGGGAGCGACTTGATCTTCTCAATAAGCTTTCCAAGGTCGGAGTAAGTGAGGATAGGCAAAAGCGGCCCGAAAATCTCATCTTCCATGACTTTGTCGGACCATGAAATCGGGTAGAGGATAGTCGGGTCGAGATAACGGGCCTGAGCGTCGGACTTCCCGCCGTAAACCACCTTCCTGGGATCGATCAGGGCCGCAAGCCGTTCGACAGCGGCGGGGCTAATGACGCGCGAGTAATCCGGATTACTCTTGGGATCTGTGCCGTAAAGTTCGACGACGGCTTTTTTGCATTCCTTTACAAACTCTCCTGCTACAGACTCGTGAACGACAGCGTAGCCCGGCGAAGTGCACCACTGTCCTCCCCATGCCATTGCGCCCCAAACAATTTTCTTCGCAGCATCAGGAATGTTCGCTGTCTCATCGACGATCGCCGGGTTCTGCCCTCCCAGCTCAAGCAGGACTGGAGTGAGATGTTCGGCCGCCGCTCGCATCACGACCTTTCCTACACCCACGCTTCCCGTGAGGAATATGAAATCAAAGGGAAAGGTCAGGAGTTTCGTAACTACTTCCTTGCCACCAACGACGGCACTCAGAGCTTCCGGCTCAAAATACTTGGGAATTAATTCCAGGAGCAACTCGTCCGTCGCCGGCAGCGCCTCGGAGAGCTTCAACATGCAAGGGTTGCCGGCCGAAAGAGCACCCACTGCAGGGCGCAACGAGAGCAGGAGTGGTCCGTTAAAAGGACAGATAATCAGCGTAACGCCGTACGGCTCCCGGTACACGACTCCCTTATGTCCTGACGCAGCGAGGAATTTTGGAACAGGAGCTTCGACTGGCCTCATCCACTCTTTGAGCTGTGACTTTGTGAATTCGGCGCTTGCAATGGACGCAGATACCTCAAAGGCGCTCTCTGGCACTGCAGTCTTGAAGTCATTGCACGATGCGTCGCTAAAACGTTTGTAGTTGTCCTTGAGCATGCGAATAAGCCGATTGAGCTGGTCAATTCTCCACTCATAGGTCTTTGTCGCATCAGAAGCAAAGTAAGCCTTCTGTTTGTTGAACAAATCCTGGGCCCGGGTCTGTTCGCTCGCAGGTTGAGCCATTGCCGCTTGAAATATCTCTATTTCCAGTTTCGTAGACATCTTGATCTCCTTTCGGCTTTCGCCATTCCGGCTATTCCGGAAATTTCACTCGTTGTCGCGAACAACTTTGTTCGCAGGCTGAATGTTTCACTTCGCCTGTCCAGTCTGTTGATTGCCGTTTTCGGTAGCCAGTACCATCCGAAAACGTGGCTTTGCGGCCATCATCCGGTCGTACGCCTCACGTGCCTTGGATAGAGGCATGACTTCGATCATGGGCTCTACATTTTCGAGTAAAGAGAACTCCAACGTTTCCTGTTCGTCCTGAACGCTACCGGTCGTCGACCCAGAGATGGAATGCATGCCAAAAACGAGGGAGCCGGTATTCACTTCCAGTGGATCTGGAGCGAGCCCAATAACCAACAGCTTTCCTCTTGTGGCGAGTCCGTTTATGAGACCGGACATTGCCTTACCACTTGGAGCTGTGGCGAGGATGGCATCGGCTCCGCCAAGTGCTCGCAGCTTAGCTCCTGCATCTTCCGCTCCACTGTCGATGTATTCGTGCGCCCCGAGTTCCTTTGCGAGCTTCTCCGACTCCCGACCGAGACCTATGGCCACGGTCCTGAATCCCATCCTTCTCGCGTACTGAATCCCGAGGTGACCGAGTCCGCCGACCCCTTGGATCGCGACGAGCCCACCAGCACGTAAGCCGGCATTCCGCAACGCATTGAACGTCGTCACGCCTGCACACAGGAGCGGTGCCCCCTTCGCGGATTCAAGACCGTCGGGAATCGTTACCGTGCTACGCGCGTCAATCAGCATGACTTCTGCGTATCCGCCGTCGATCATGATGCCGGTAAGCACAGCGTTGGCGCAGTTGACGAAGTCTCCTCGGAGGCATGAGAGACAGGTGTCATCCCATCCACCACATATCCCAACACCTACTCGCTGACCGACCGAACGGGTCGTAACATTCGAGCCCACGGCGTCGATCCGCCCAATGACTTCGTGCCCAGGTACGCGGGGATAAGTAAGGTTAGGCAATGCTCCGTCTACCAGCAGGCTGTCGGTATGGCAAACGCCGCAAGCCTCAACCCGAATGCGAACCTGATTAGGGCCGGGATCCTGCAGCGGCCTGCTAACCTCAGTGAAGACGCCCGGTTTGCTGATTTCGATTGCTCTGTACGTACGGTTCATCAATGCCCCCAGTGTTATGGAAATACCTGCTCATTGCGCTGCGAATTGCCTCAAGTGATAATCGATGTGGATCTGCAGGAGCTTGCCCCACTCCTCGACTGTCATCGGGCCGAACATCGGGTGGGGCTGCCAATCGGCTGCCGACCTTGCGTGCCAAGCTGCATCCAGAATCTTGAGCAGTTGCTCCTTTTCGAAGTCGAAGTCAAACACTGCGCCGTGCGGGATCTTGAATCCCTTCGGAAGGCGCAATCCCACTGGTTGCTCGGGATACCAGTCCACGAGAACCCATCGAAAGACTGTGCGCGACACGAAATAGCTCTCGTCTGGAAGGTCATAGAAACCAAGCGAACCACCACAGGCCAAGTTGAGGTGATGCAACATCTGTGCGACGGTCATCGTTCCCCACTGCCGCGGATTCGCTGGTGTGATCCGAAGAATCCTGTCCCGAAACTCCTGGAGTTTTTCTCCGGTGAAGAACGCGTTCCCGTCCACTTGCTTCACTCGGAAGTAGCGTGGAATGTATTTCAATATCGCTAGACCGGACATCCAAAAGTTGCTTGTGAACGACTCTCGGATGAAGCTCGTGGTTTTCGGTTTCGTGAGCTGTACTGGGACCGTTTCTTGTGTGCGTTCGCTCATCCTCTTTCTCCAACTATCAAAGCCGGACCTTCCACTACGAACCCCTTTTTCGGCTCGCGCCGTAACGATTCCCCATGCTCACGTTAGGTGCGTGGTCTTCATTACGGAAATTCCGTCCCGAACATCGGGCGTCCGCTCTTTGATTGTTCGCGCGAGGCTTCGTCTTGGATCACATCCCAGTGCTCGACCAAAGCGTTGTCCTTGATGAGAACAATGTCCGCAGCAATCCAGTTCACGGGCAGGCCGAAATGCGAAAATCGGCCGTGCACCATTACGAAGTCTCCATCAGCTACGATCGTTCCTGGCTCATACCTGAGCGTCGGGGGGAGGCTTTTGACGAGAGTGAACAGACCCTCACGACCAGGCGCGATATGAGCGCTGTGTTGAATGTAGTGAGGGGACCAATAGCGCCCGGCCGTTACGTAGTCACGTTTGTTGAACAGCGTGTCGAACGCTTCCAATACAAGCCGCTTATTTTTCTCACTCGAATTGTTCATGTGAAATTCCCTTCGGTAAATGAAAAACGTTGACCCTGCGTTATCAAACAGAATGACCTCATGGTCCGCTGCAAGGTTTGTTACCGCCGGGTCCCAGGCATCTATGTTCGAGTTGAAGTACCCAAGAAATAGCAGTGGAACCGTTCCTGCCCTGCCGAAGCGACGGTAGGCATAATGCACGCCTTCTGCCTCAACGAATTGTGTCGGAACTGTTTCGTGTGCGTAGTTGCTCATAGTCTGTATCTCGATGCCCCTTCGATATCAGGACAGAGTGGAGCGACCGAAAGTCACCGCAGTTGTTGATGTAGAAATTCGCTCGTCCGACCGTTGGCAAGGTGAGCCGCGGCGGCGTTGTAATGCGCTCCATTATGCCGAGAGAAGGCATGACTCTGACCCGGATAACTGTAGACCGTTGCGTTCGGTTTCTTAGCAAGTGCCGCTTTAATCTCCGCTTGTGCAGCTTTGGAAATGAACTCATCCTCCTCGGCTACATGCATGAGAAGGGGCGCATGAAGCCCATCGACCTCTCCCAGATATTTCTCAGTATCGGCACCGTGATACCAGACCGCGGCGTCAATGCCGTCGTTGCGCACGGCTGTCATGAAGACCATCAGTGCGCCGAGGCAATAGCCGAGCAAGGCAACCTTACCGTTGCATTCCGGGAGACTGCGTGCTGCGTCAATGGTGTCCTTTATGTCCCTTACGCCTGCATCTCTGTCATAAGCCGAATAGAGGCGAAGGCCGTGTTGCCAGTCGGCTTCGGAGGTGACGTTCAGATCGACGCCCGGCTCCTGCCGCCAGTACAGGTCTGGAGCGACCGCGTGGTAACCTTGTTCCGCCAATTCGTCGCAGTGCTTGCGAATATCGGCGTTCACTCCGAACAGTTCCTGCAGAACGACAACGGCGGGAGCCGGTACGGTCTTCGGGCGCGCGATATAGGCGGCGAACGTGCCGCCACTCCCTTCGATATTGATGCGATCCTTCATTGTGTTCTCCATCGACGACGACGTTCATCCGGGCCTCCGACGGTCTTGTTTGAACCGGCGGAGGCACCGACGCACTTCAAGCTACTGCCGTGGCCGGCGCCGAAGCAGCAGCCTCTTCGATGAGCTTGGCTGTTTCCTTCGGATGAGACATGTAGGCCACATGGCTCGACCTCACTTCGACCGTCTTGGCCTTGGCGCGCTTTGCCATCATGCGCTCCTGATCCGGATTGATCGATCTGTCTTCGGTGGCCACCATGTACCATGTGGGTTTGTGCTTCCAGGCGGGATTCTTAACCTGATGGGTGAACGAGTCCGTAGAAATCGGCACCTGCGCTATTGCCATGAACTCCGCCTCATCCCGTGGGATGTCCGCTGCGAAGTCGGCCACGAAATGCGCCTGGTCTATCCACCAAAGCCCGTTGCTGTCCGGCGTGAACGCCTTGGACGCTTGCGGCAAGGCCTGTTCGATCGACGCACAGCTCTCACCTTCATCGAGAGCGAAGGCGGCAATATAGACAAGCGCCGCAACGTTTGGATGATTGCCGGCCTCGGTGATGATGGACCCGCCGTAGCTATGGCCAACCAGAACCACCGGGCCGCCCACGGCGTCGATGGCGGCCTTTGTGTACTTTTGATCGTCGGCGTATGAAGTCTCGGGAGGCTGTGCCACCGACACTTTGTAGCCATCATTCTTGAGGATATCGGCAACCCTCTTCCAGCCAGAGCCATCCGCGAAAGCTCCATGCACCAGAACTACATTCTTAATATGTTGATTCACGATTATTCTCCTTTGCAGTAGAGATCCAGACGGATCATTTGATTTTCGATTTCAACCTTGCGCGCCTGCGCGTCAAATCGCTCTTCCTTCATACGCGGGACGTACATTTCACTTGCAACGTAAACATTTACTGGCTACTAGTTGGCGTGTGCGGACGCAGCAGCCTCTTCGATGAGCTTGGCTGCTTCCTTCGGGTGAGACATATAGGCGACATGGCTGGCATTCACCTCGACCGTCTTAGCATTGGCGCGCTTCGCCATCATGCGTTCCTGTTGGGGATTGATCGACCGGTCTGAGCTGGCCACCATGTAAAAGGTCGGCTTGGTCTTCCAGGCGGGACTCGTGACCTTGTGGGTGAACGAGTCAGTGGAGATCGGCACTTGCGCTATAGCCATGAAGTGAGCCTGGGCCGGGGGAATATCCGCGGCGAAGTCGGCTGCGAAATGGTCCTGATCGATCCACCAGTTGCCGTTGCTATCCGGCTTGAATGCCTTGGAGGCTTGCGGCACGGCCGTTTCGATCGACGCACAGCTCTCACCCTCATCGAGAGCGAAGGCGGCAATATAGACAAGCGCCGCAACGTTTGGATGATTGCCGGCCTCGGTGATGATGGACCCGCCGTAGCTATGGCCAACCAGAACCACCGGGCCGCCCATGGCGTCGATTGCGGCCTTTGTGTACTTTTGATCGTCGGCGTACGAAGTCTCGGGAGGCTGTGCCACCGATACTTTGTAGCCATCATTCTTGAGGATATCGGCAACCCTCTTCCAGCCAGAGCCATCCGCGAAAGCTCCATGCACCAGAACTACATTCTTAATATGTTGATTCACGATTATTCTCCTTTGCATTAGAGATCCAGACGGATCATTTGATTTTCGATTTCAATCTTGCGCGCCTTCGCGTCAAATCGCTCTGCTTCGCGCGCGGGACGCACATTTCACTTGCAACGTAAACATTTACCGGCTGCTAGTTGGCGTGCGCGGAGGAAGCAGCCTCTTCGATGAGCTTGGCTGCTTCCTTCGGGTGAGACATGTAGGCCACGTGGCTGGCATTCACTTCGACCGTCTTGGCATTGGCGCGCTTCGCCATCATTCGCTCTTGTTGGGGATTGATCGACCGGTCTGAGCTGGCCACCATGTAAAAGGTTGGCTTGTTTTTCCAGGCGGGACTCGTGACCTTGTGGGTGAATGAATCGGTGGAGATCGGCACCTGCGATATAGCCATGAAATGATCCTGGGCCGGAGGAATATCCGCTGCGAAGTCGGCCGCGAAATGGTCCTGTTCGATCCACCAATTTCCATTGCTATCCGGCTTGAACCCCTTAGAGGCTTGCGGCACGGCCGTTTCGATTGACGCACAGCTCTCACCTTCATCGAGAGCGAATGCGGCGATGTATACCAGCGCCGCAACGTTTGTATCGTTGCCAGCCTCGGTGATGATGGATCCGCCGTAGCTGTGGCCGACCAAGACGACCGGCCCTCCCATGGCGTCGATGGCGGCCTTAGTATACTTTTGGTCGTCGGCGTACGAGGTCTCTGGGGGTTGCGCAACCGATACCGTGTAGCCATCCTTCTCAAGGATCTTTGCGACGGCATCCCAGCCGGAGCCATCGGCGAACGCCCCATGCACCAGAACCACGTTTTTGATGCCAGTCGGCGACGCGGGACCTGCCGCGGCAGCGATCAGAGCGGCGCCCATGAGCATAGCAACGATTGCAACCCAGTAAATCTTCTTCATGATCATTGTCCTCTCTGGTTTAAGCTTCTGCGAATCGTGCGTTGAGCCTCCAACTTGCAATGGACCATATCCGGAAACGAGCAAGACACTATTGAAAATATGAACCACTTTTGTGAATTCCTGCTTTAAATGTGGAGCGAAGGCGGGCGAAAAGACCATTTCCGGTCTGAGTTCAATGCGAAGACTTTAGTGGAGTATCAAATCGGCGACGATACCGCATCTACAGGAAAACTAGGCTCAATACCGTACCCGGAGTGCGACTTGAGCGTGGGATCTATTCCTGTGATTGAAGGGATTTACCTTTGGATATTTCGACAAAAATCCTGCTGCCTGAGTGTTCGCGCCTCCATTTTGCCGGAGTCGCACCAACGAGGTTTGCAAACGTCCGGGTAAGGGCAGCTTGATCAGAAAACCCAGCCTGCGCGGCAATTTCCACCAACGAGTTATTGGTTTCCGATAAAAGGCCCTTCGCGATCTCAATGCGCTGCAGAATCAGGTAACGATGTGCGGAGGTCCCAAATGACCTCCTGAACGATCGCGCAAAATGGCTGACGGAAATCCTACATTCCTCGGCAAGTGTTTCCAATTTCACCTCGCCGTCCAAATGCTCCTTGAACAATTCCACAACGCGGCGTCTTTGCCACGGTGCCAGGCCGCCTTTGAACTGCGAAATCGCTTCAGGAGTCTGACCATACTGGGCGACAAGGTGCGAACAAATCGTCATGGTAAGAGAATCCATAAACAACTGAGAGAACATCTCGGGCCTATTCAGGCATGGCAGAATCAGTTGCGTCAAGTGATAGACGGCCGGGTCGGAAGATCCGTAAACGCAGTGGAGACGCTTAACCCTGGTCATTCTGGCATCTTCCGTGAGAGCGTCCAACGTTGCACGCGGAACGTGGTAGTGGATCCAGTCGATCGGGCCTGGATTTCGAATACTCGAATTTGATTCCAGGTCGCACATTGCAACCCCGCCCACTGGCCATGCTCCCGTCTTTGTGTACTTTCCATCGGTCCAAAGTTCCCATTCCCCGGAATTCGCATGATTGAGATGAACCGAAACAACATAGGCCTTTTCAGACGGGATGGATGCAGTTCGTTCCGGGATGCCGCTTCGGGCAATCAGCCGCGTAATCGCCATTTGCGGCCGGACGACGGAAACCGCAGAATCGATGGCGACGTGGGGCGGTTGGTTCATGGTGAAATACTTCGCCATCTGCGTGCCATAGGCGCTTGCTTGGGCTTCAGGCGAATGCGCGGAATTCCGATTCTGTTCGCGGGTGTGAGTTTTATTCACGGCAATCTCCAAGGGAAGACGACCGGCCATCTTGAATGGCTTCAAGAATACCACTCACCAAGTGCATTTGTTTGGCGACCTTACTAAGGAACGTTATTGTGATCGGAAATCACAAATTCAGTTCGTTTCGACAAGCCATGAACGAGTGGTTCGTCGCCACATCGGGGAATGTCTCGCACTCCGCATCAGGTCGCGCATCGAGCAACCAATACTCGCGAGATGCTCCTTCTCTCAGCCGGCAAACTGTTTCAGGACGTTGGCTATCCGGAAGCGAGCATTCACCGCATCGCCGCCGCCGTGAATGCGCCTAAGGGAACTTTTTACAACTATTTCAGAAGTAAAGAAGAACTTGCCGCAATACTCGTCGATCGCCAATTTGCCGCTATCTATCAATCACTCTCGGTAGAGCCCGGAGAGAGCGCATACGATCAACTGAGTCATCATTTCCAGTTCTTAGCCAAGGAACCGCCGATGATCGAAATAGCTCCACTCCAATTGCTTGCGATTTTCGCCGCAGAGGCTCCGGCAATCCCGCCCGACATCGGGCAAAGAATTGCCGGTGGGATACGCGTCTGGGACAGGCAGTTGGGCGACCTAATCTCGCTCGCTCACATTGAGAAAGGAACCCTAGTCGCACAAGACTCCACCAAACTAGCGTTACTTCTAACTACGTACTGGTTCGGGGCGATCGTTCGTAGGAAGTCGGATCCATCTGTGAAGCTTGCGGACGACTTTCTTCCCACCTTGCTCCGCTGTGGTGTTTTTTGACAAGGACCGCAATCTATCGGCGTCTGCGCAATCGCGCTCTCGGTCCACACCGTCGCAGGTCGAATCAGTGAACGTCCTCGCGTCTGGCGAGTTAACCCCGGGCCACGTCCAACGGACTAACGTTGTGAAGTCCATCGTTCGTCGGAGCCTACTCGCATCCTCTAGGGAGTCCGGTTCTGACGCCACTCGTGGTGTAGCTCCAGTGACCCTCTTGAACGTCCTCGCGAAGTGGCTCTGATCTGCAAAACCTGTTGGCACAGCCACCATGGAAAGGCTCTCTCCTTTCATCAGCAGTAGCTCCTGCGCTTTGCCGATCCGGGTGTTCAGTTGATAGCGATGCGGGGATACTCCTGTAGACGCCTTGAACATCCTCGCAAATTGCGAGGGTGACAGGTCAACTAGACCGGCAAGCTGGAAAACAGAAACGGATAAATCGAGATGCTCGTGGATGAAGTCGAGAACGAGACGGAGTTGTGAGACCGAGAGTCCTGAGTTCTCTTTTTGGGGTCGCCCCTGGAAGCAGGCGCTCAGGAGGGCGATCGTGAGTCCTTCTCCGTACAACCCTGTACTCGGGTCAGATGCGTCACATTCTGCAGCGAGGAGTCGCGCGCACTCGACCGCTCTCTTGTCATGAAACATCAGCTCAGGATTTCCTGCTTTGCCCGGGTCCAGATCGGTGCCAAACCAATCTCCCGGAGATTTCCTGTCGAAGCTCAGGCGAAGTTCGCGTACAGACTCCATGTTGTCCGTATAGCCCCAGACCCTCATTTCTGCCGGGACAAAACTGATGTGATTAGGCCGTTGACGTTCCAGGGCAGCGGGACGATGCAGATTTGTGCGGGCCTCACATCTGCCGCCTATCTCGGCGAGCACTACCGTGAGAGTGTCTTGCGGACCCGACAGATCGTGCCAGGCACGGCCTGGGTGGTTGAAATGCTGCAGGTGACGACCCGCTATGCCCGCGAAGGTTCGAGGTCTGCTGTGCGCCGCCTTCATACCATGCGGAGAACGAAACTCAAATGTGTCCGGTCCCTCAGAAACCTGCATCTGTAGAAGCCATTTGGCAGTACCTCGCGGAGCATCGGTCTGTATGACCTGATCAGCTACGACCTATCTCAATAAATCGGCGACAGCCAGCGACCGCGTGGTGGAAGGCAATTACCTGCTGGTGGTAAAGAGAATCAGCGGACGGTGGAAAATCGTGGCCCACGTCAGTGTCCCCAACCCGCGGGAAACACCGTAGGTCACATTTGACGTAAACCCGTCCAGTCTACTAGCCGCCTGCCTAACCTATTACCTCCGTTACTCCCCGTAACACCACCTCAGGACCGTTGCCCATCCCTCGGCTTCGGCGCACACTGAACGCGGATGAGGGAATAATACAAATGCGATCAAGCCGACAAAGAACGATAGCTCAAAGTGGAGACTGCTTTTCCTGGTTCCTCCCAACGTTGCTGTGCCTGACCCTAATCGCTTCCCTCATCTCGGTTGGACTCCGATCAATTTCCCGCGCTCGCGCCCTTCACGCCCTTCAAGGTGCATCGACTCAATCGGCTAGCGACTCCACGCTTCGGTAGTTTGGAGGCCTTCTTCGGTTGCCGGCTCTCCCAGACATTGCATCTCAGTTCATTTGTGCCAGATTGTGCGTGAAGGAAACGGACATGGCATATCGGAACTCCATTACCTTCGTTACCTCCAGATCGCCCCCTCTTGCGGGTAAGCTTGAGCTTCACGACGATGAAGCGCTTCATTGCAATGGCACTCCTGGTTTGCTCATCAACTAGCATCGTCCTTTCCCACCGTTTTTCATTCGCCCAGCAAGACGAGTCGGAAGGCGCGCGCAAAGTGCTGAGCAAGGTCACTCCGACCTACCCCGATCTAGCCCGCAAGACAAACATCCATGGAACCGTGAAGCTGGGGGTCGTCATTGCGCCCGATGGCAGGGTAGAGTCCACTAGAGTGATTGGTGGGAATCCGGTGCTCATCCAGGCTGCGGTTGACGCAGTTCGCAAATGGAAATACGATGCGGGTCCTCAGCGGACCAACGAAGTGGTCGAACTGAGGTTTGATACTCGCTGAATACCCATACTCTCCCCTGGCACGCTAACGCACCCTCCGAATTGTGCCGGAGGAGCATGACCGCTCCTGCTGCTCGCCGCACACTCGGGAATGTGCTTATTCCAGTGCTGCCGGATCTTTGGCTACCCGTTTCTTTGGCTTCAACATGCGCCTTTCCCGTTCAGCAACCAATCCAAAGTTTTCGTTCTAGGCATCGACGTGCGCATATCGTCTGTTTGGAAAGAGTACTTCTTGGCTTTTTCCCAAATCCTGAAACCCGCTTCGTTAGCGTCGGAGAACCGACCTGCTTCACTGTTTCTCACCACGATTTTTCTTCTCTGCCACAATCGGTTCTTCGTTCACAAAATGGCCCGCACAAATCCTAGCCGGAAACCCGCATTTATGACCCAGGATTCGAGAGCCGCAGAAAAACTTGGCGGCACTACGCCAAGCCTGTCGGAAGACAGCCGGACGATGCTGAGTTTGATATCTCTACACTTCAAAGAAAAACCCAGGCTGGCGCCGAATCTGAGGTACTGGGTTGTCTCTTTCGCACCGGTGCTCTTGGTCTGCTTGGCCCCATTTGCGGTCCTGTGGTTTATCAGCAAGAACGACATTCGACCGCACTATGGCTCACTCGACCTGTTGCCGGTCTTTGCGGGCTGTTGGGCGATTCTTGCGGTGTGGATCACACTCCACAAAGGAATGGGCAGCCTGTTGCTAGGGGAAGACACGGCCGGCGCTGCCTGGTTGTTGCTTGGGCTGGTTAACGTCATCGCAGCCTTTGCCACGCTTCTGGTTTTGTGTATTAGTTAACGAAACCGGGCCGCTGCAAAGTCCGCCCGCTACCAGAGACGATCCAAAGAAGGTGGGCACGCCTGTCCGAAAATAGCGGGAGACTCAGTCTTCTTCGCAGTCTTCCTTCCCGTTCTTGTCTTTCTTGCATTTGCACTTCTTGTCGTTGCTGGAACTTATACACTTCTTCTTGTTGCTCGCGGTCTGGATGACCACGACGCCCGCCGCAAATGCTCCCAGTACTCCAGCTACCACGGCTACGTCCTTTCCCGAAATCCCGTGGGTGCCGCTTGCCGCGGGAGCCGCGCCCCCCTCCTTTTTCTTCTTGTGGGTGGTTTCCTGGCCTTCCTGAGTCGTCGAGGTCTGTTGCCCGTCACTCACGGCGACGTTGCCTTGCTGCGCGGCGACAACCACGGAGTCCTCGGTCTCTGCGACTTCAAATTTCGATAACGTCTTCGGCGCCGGCGTAACGGTTAGACCGTCCGCCATCGCGGACATCCCCACCGAGGTGGTGATCGCCGTTTCCCCCTGCGTGATTTCCACCGCGTTGCCCAGAAATTTGACAGACGCGTTCGGCAATACCAAGACCGAAGATCCGCCAGCCACAATGTTAGCCACGGAGTCGTCGCTAGTCTCTACCGAATCACCTGAAAACAGAGTCGTGACCTTGCGGACATCACTGCCGTTCACTTGCACTTTCCCGTTGGCGTGCAAGACCGCAGCCGGTCTCTCAGGACTATCCACACCCAAAGTGGCGCAAGCAAACGAAAACAGGAGAATAATGCTCAGCAGCTGGCGAGGCCAGGAAGTTTTCATTGCATGCCTCCGTGGGTTTGGTCAAGCATAGAACAAGGGTTTTCCCTGTTCAATGACATATGCAACGCATCCACTGAAATGCCGATTTCGCCCCGTGGGTTGCCACGTTGAACGAAGAAGGACAGCAAAAAGGTCCGGCATTGGGGAAGGGCCTAGTCTTGGACCTCTTGCGACGGACACTATGTTAGCTGAAATGATGCACTGGAGACGAACCGGAAACTGGGCAATTTTGCACACTTCCGGGGAGCATGGGTCTTGCTCTGCACCCTGAAGACGAGGGGCAGTTCCCTGCTTGCCATGCGCCTCCTGACGGCTCGGCCGTGACCCCTACCTGTGTCGCTAGGAGCTTCCGGCGGATCGTAACGTCCCACCGTTACCCGTACAATTAGCTTCGCGGTGTTGCGAATCGCCAATTCCAAAATCGTCGTTTCTAAAATAGATAAAAATAGAAACGTTTCCAGAGATGGTGGGCGTGCGAACGACGCAAATTACCAGCCAAGGATCAGGCCTTAGCAGTCTCAATGGTATCGAGGGATGGCTTTGCTGAGCGCTTGGTAGCGACTTGTATTCTTCCAGCCTGAGGCATATCACGCAGCGGTCCTGTGGGATAAACGCACCGCTACCCTCCTTCGGTAGCGTCCCCTAGCTGGCAGGACGACGTTTCCCCCAATCGCTTGAAAACCCAAAACACAAAAACACGGGATGAACCCCATGCACCGTGAAGCGCATCCCGTCAGCCGGCTTCCAGATTGTTTAATAGGTCCCGACTCTGCCGGAGTAATTCCTGTGAAGCCCTTTGCATTGCTCGCGTCTGGGCTGAGTAGAGCCCATGCCCGCAGACCTGTACTAGCGGCTAAGTGTTTATTTCGATGCGGACCGAAACCACCGAGCCTGCCAAGTCGCCGCATCACCAGCTATCTCAGAGTGCCTCGGGCTGCAATGGTAAGACGTGAGTTTTGCTGAAGCCGTCATCCGGGTGCGCGCGAATGACGCCGCGTCTGAAAATCGCAGACAGGCTCTAGAAGCCGTAAGATACACCAAAGGCGAACTGATGCCGTGCCTTGAGGTCCACGCCGGGCGCGATATTGCCCGCGGCCTGGGCCAGACCAAAGTCCAGAGTGAGCTTGGGTGTTTCAACTCCCCAGCCATGAATCGGCAGTGCTCCGGAAGGGACGACGCGAACGGCATAAGTAATGGTGGTCGGAATCACCGCACCGGGCAGGCCTTCAATGCTTCGCGGCTCTTGTAAGACTTCTGATCCCAGCAGAATGGTGCTTCGTCCCGGGCCTTTAAAGGCAAACCCGGCCGCGCCAAACCCTCGGCCGTAATAGCCGGGAGCATTCCCGGCTAGCCCCAGCAGCGAAGCGTTAGTGGCTTTGAA
>Ga0210384_10004680_pt1 | contig 15164 bp, 11 predicted proteins | sample IncBWH2MmetaG_FD_160574 | JGI IMG/M metagenome (GOLD analysis project Ga0210384, IMG submission 160574) | Forest soil microbial communities from Barre Woods Harvard Forest LTER site, Petersham, Massachusetts, United States - Inc-BW-H-2-M | ecosystem: Environmental > Terrestrial > Soil >...
GCATGTATGAAGAATGGGGGGGAGCGCCTGCGGCGGGCGTGATCACTGGAATGGCGCGCGTGCACACGCGCCTGGTCATGATCATTGCCAACGACGCCACCGTCAAGGCAGGCGCATTTTTTCCGATGACCGCGAAGAAAGTGATTCGCGCCCAGAACATTGCCATTGAGAATCGCATTCCCACGATGTATCTGGTGGATTCGGCCGGGGTTTTTTTGCCGCTGCAGGAGGATGTGTTTCCCGACACGGACGATTTTGGACGTGTCTTTCGCAACAACGCCGTGATGTCGGCTATGGGGATTCCGCAGGTGGCCGCGATCATGGGCATGTGCGTGGCCGGCGGCGGATATCTTCCGGTGATGTGCGATCACGTTCTGATGACCGATGGCAGCGGCTTGTTCCTGGCTGGTCCGGCGCTGGTGCAGGCGGCGATTGGGCAGAAGGTTTCAGCCGAGGAGTTGGGAGGCGCGGCCATGCACTCGGCCATCAGCGGTACGGTCGACTTTCGAGAGCCGAACGACGAGGCCTGCATCGCGCGCATCCGCTCCATTGTGGAGAAGTGGGGATATCGGCGGCTTTCCCCCTGGGATCGCAAGAAACCGGTCGAGCCGGAATTGGCTGCGGAAGAGATTTATGGAATTTACGATTCATCGCCAGCGCGTCCCTATGACATGAAGGAGGTGCTGGCGAGGGTGCTCGACGGCAGCCGCTTCGACGAATACAAGCCGGAGTACGGCAAAACTCTGATCTGCGGTTATGGACGAATCGGCGGATTTGCGGTGGGGATTGTGGCCAATCAGAAACTGCACGCGCAGCAGACCGATCACGAAGGCCACAAGAAGATGGAATTTGGCGGCGTGATTTACACCGAGTCGGCGGAGAAGGCGGCGCGTTTTATCATGGATTGCAATCAGAACCTGATTCCGCTGATTTTCTTTCATGATGTGAACGGTTTCATGGTGGGACGCGACGCGGAGTGGAGTGGAATTATCAAAGCGGGCGCGAAGATGGTGAATGCGGTGTCGAATTCGGTGGTGCCGAAGATTACTGTGATCGTGGGTGGATCGTTCGGCGCAGGGCATTACGCCATGTGCGGCAAGGCCTACGATCCGCGCTTCGTTTTTGCCTGGCCGACGGCGCGCTACGCGGTGATGAGCGGCGATTCGGCGGCCGGAACGCTGGTAGAGATCAAGGTGAAGCAGCTCGAGCGTGGCGGCAAGAAACTGAGCGAAGAAGAGAGGAAAGAGCTCTACGAATCGGTCAAGCGGACCTACGATGAACAGACCGATCCGCGCTACGGTGCGGCACGGTTGTGGATCGATAAGATCATCGATCCGGCTGAAACTCGAAACGCGATCACGCAGGCGCTGGAGGCGGCGGCGTTGAACCCGGATGTGGCGGAGTTCAAGGTAGGGGTCTTACAGACATGATTCACCACGGAGACACGGAGGCACGGAGCAAACTTCTTCATGAAGAACTCACAGAGCGCGTAATTGGTGCCGCGATCGAGGTGCACCGCGCGCTCGGCCCTGGGCTCCTGGAATCAACGTACGAAGAGTGCCTTTGTTATGAACTGCACCTGCGGGAAATTACTTTTGAAAGGCAATTGCCGCTTCCCGTAAGGTACAAGAACGTCAGTTTAGATTGTGGGTATCGGCTCGACCTGGTTGTAGAACACGTTCTGGTCCCTGAGATCAAGTGCGTTGAGCACGTTCTTCCAGTTCATGAAGCTCAACTTCTTACATATCTGAAGATGACTGGGAAGCGGGTCGGCCTAATTCTCAATTTCAACGTACCAGTTTTGGCCCGAGGCGGGATCATCAGGAAAGTTCTTTGATCTCCGTGCCTCTGTGCCTCCGTGGTGAAACGATTGTCTGATTCCGTCAAACTCGTCGAATGTCCGCGGGATGCATGGCAGGGGCTGAAAGGGATCATCCCTGCCGATTTGAAGGCGGACTACATCAAGGCCTTGATCAGCGCGGGGTTCAAGCACATTGATGCCGTCTCGTTTGTGTCGCCGAAGGCGGTTCCGCAGATGGCCGACTCGGAGCAGGTTTTGAAAGAACTCGATCCGCCGGACGATGTGGAGATCATTGGCATCGTGGTCAACGAGAAAGGTGCGCAGCGGGCGGTTGACACCCAGGCTGTGTCAACGCTGGGGTTTCCGTATTCGATCTCGGAGACTTTTCTGCGCAAGAATCAGAATCAGTCCGCGGAAGAGGCGCTCGACGAACTGGAGAAGATTCAGAAGAAGGCCGACGACGCGGGGCTCGGCGTCGTGGTTTATATTTCGATGGCGTTTGGCAATCCCTATGGCGACCTGTGGAACCCGGAGGAGGTGGTCGAGGCCATCGCGCTGATGGAAGTGGAGAATCTGCGGATGATTTCCCTGGCCGACACAATCGGCATGGCCAATCCGCAGCAGATCAGCGAGCTCGTGGGTGCGGTCATGACCAAATACGACTATCTCGAAATTGGAGTTCACTTGCACAGCCGCCCGGAGCAGGCGGCGGAGAAGATTCTGGCGGCTTACGACGCCGGCTGCCGCAGATTTGATTCTGCGATTGGCGGACTCGGCGGGTGTCCTTTTGCGCAGGACGATCTGATCGGCAACATCGCGACGGAGAGAGTAATTGAAGCGCTCGCTCAGCGCGGGGCCGAGTTGCCTCCGCTGAAGCCGCTGGATGCGCTGCTCAGAGCCACTGGCGGCATTAGCGCGAAGTTTTCGAACGAGCATGCGGCAGATTAGGCCGCGAAGCATCTCATGAGCTACAACACGATCCAACTCGCATACGACGGCGGAGTGGCCACGATCACGCTGAATCGTCCGGAGAAGCGAAACGCCATCAGCTTCGAGTTGATCGACGATCTGCTGCGCGCGCTCGACGAAGTCGCCAAATCCGACGCGATCGTTGTGATCGTGACCGGAGCGGGCAAAGCTTTCTGTTCCGGCATGGACCTCGACAACCTCAAAGGTCTGCTGGGGCGATCTCCGGAGCAGAATGTCAAAGATTCCGAGGCGATGGTGCGGCTGTTCCGGTCGCTCTACGAATTCCCCAAGGTGACCATTGCAGCTGTAAACGGAGCGGCGATTGCCGGCGGTACGGGATTGGCGTTGCTGTGCGACTTCACTCTCGCTGTGCCGGAAGCGAAGTTCGGGTACACAGAGGTCCGGATCGGCTTTGTACCGGCGATCGTTTCCACTTTTTTGTTGCGGCAGGTGGGCGAGAAGCAGGCGCGTGACCTGCTGTTGACTGGCCGACTCTTCGATGCAGAAGAAGCGGTGCGGCTGGGTTTGATCAGTGAGATTGTTGCACCGGAGAAATTGATGGAGCGGGCTCGCGAGCTGGCGGCGCTGCTCATGGCGAACAGCGCGGCGTCGTTGCGGGCCACAAAGAAGTTGCTCACCGATCACGGCCGCGCAGAACTCGATGCGCAGATCGATGCCGCTGTGCGCGAGAACGCAGCCATTCGAACGACCGCCGACTTCCGGGAGGGCATCACGTCGTTCCTGGAAAAGCGCAAGCCGGTGTGGACGGGGAAATGAAGCCCGCGCCGGCCTGGCACGAGACGCGACTGCGCGTGCGCTACGCGGAGACCGACCAGATGGGTGTGGTCTACCACTCGAACCATCTGATCTGGTTTGAAGTGGGGCGTGTGGAGTTGATGCGCTCCATGGGGTTCACGTATCGCGACATGGAGCGCGAGGATCAACGCTTCATCGCGGTGGCTGAGGCACAGTGCCGCTATCGCGCTCCGGTGTACTACGACGAGGAAGTCGTAGTACGAACGCGGCTGAAAAACGTGCGCGAGTCGGTGGTTGTCTTCGCTTATGAGTTGGTTCGGGCGGAGAACGGAACGGTGCTGGCAGAGGGCGAGACGACCCACATCGTTACGGACGCGAACATGAAAGTTGCAATGTTGCCGGAAAAGTACTTGACGGCATTTCGAGCGGCAATGGGAAAGAGACTGACTCTGGATACTGAGGCAAGAAATCATTGAACGCACTTCACATCAGCGGCAACGACCTGACTTTGGAAGCAGTGCGCGAAGTTGCGACTGACCGACGCCCGGTGTTGCTCGCGCCCGACGCGCGCGAGCGGGTGAACCAGGCGCGGGCCGTGGTCGACGAGATTGTTGCCGACAACAAGGTCGCGTATGCCATTACCACTGGAGTGGGTAAGCTGAGCGACGTTCGCATCGCCGGCGATCAGATTCGCGAACTGCAAGTCAACCTGGTGCGCTCTCACGCGGTCGGAATCGGAGATCCGCTGGCCGCTGCGGAAACGCGCGCCATGATGCTGTTGCGGGCGAACTCGCTGGCCAAGGGACACTCGGGGGTTCGCGGGCTCGTGATCGACACGCTCTGCGAGATGCTCAATCGCGGGGTCACGCCCTATGTGCCATCGCAAGGCAGCGTGGGGGCCAGCGGCGATCTGGCGCCGTTGGCGCATCTTGCTCTGGCTTTGATCGGTGAAGGCGAATGCATCGACGAAAAAGGCGTGCGAATTGCCAGCGCCGATGCGTTGAAGCGAGCGCAGGTGAAGCCGCTGGTTCTTGAGGCAAAAGAAGCGATTTCGCTGATCAACGGGACGCAGGCCATGCTCGCGTTGGGCACTCTCGCGCTGCTTGCAGCCGAGACGCTCGTCGATTCCGCTGACGTGCTCGGAGGCATGAGTTGCGACGCGCTGAAAGGAACCGACGCGGCATTCGATGAGCGAATCCATAAAGCGCGGCCACACGGCGGGCAAATCAAGACCGCCGCGAATCTGCGGCGAATGCTCGAAGGCAGCCAGATTCGCGAGTCGCATCGCACCTGCGGCCGGGTGCAGGATGCGTATTCGCTGCGCTGCATTCCCCAAGTGCATGGTGCGGTGCGTGACACGCTGGCCCATTGCCGCGAGGTGTTCGAAACTGAAACGAACTCTGCGGTCGACAATCCGCTGGTATTCATCGTCGACGCCAGGAACGCGCAGGGCGATGTGATCTCGGGCGGGAACTTCCACGGCGAGCCGCTGGCCTTTGCTTTGGATTTTCTGGCAATCGCGCTGAGCGCGTTAGCCGGCATCAGTGAGCGGCGCACGGAGAGACTTGTGAATCCAGCGCTCAGCGAAGGGCTGCCGCCATTTCTTGCTCCCGGCGCGGGATTGAACTCGGGCTTCATGCTACCTCAGGTGGCCGCGGCTGCGCTGGTCAGCGAAAACAAAGTGCTGGCGCATCCCGCGTCGGTGGATTCGATCACCACATCGGGTAATAAAGAAGACTACGTTTCGATGGGAATGACGGCGGCTTTGAAGCTGAAGCGAGTAGTAGAGAATACGCGGAACGTGCTGGCCATTGAGGCGATGGCGGTGGCGCAAGCGCTGGATTTTCTGGCTCCTCTGAAAACTTCGAAACGCGGTCAGGCCGCGCATGCGGCGATCCGGGCGGTGTGCCCCACGATGGAGAAGGATCGAGTGATGTACAAAGACCTGGAACGGATTGCTGGAGTGATTCAGAGCGGTAAGATCGCCGAAGTCGTACGGTAGTCTGCGGGCAGTTCTCGATTCATTCCATGAAAACTCTTACGGAATACCTGAAGTTCCATACCAAGACGCATCGCGCGTATGTTCACATCACGCCGCAAGTGGAAGAAATCGTCCGCAAGAGCGGAGTGAAGGAAGGGATGGTGCTGATTTCTGCGATGCACATCACGGCGGGTGTTTATGTGAACGACAATGAAGAAGGCCTGATCGAAGATATCGATCAGTGGCTGGAGCACCTTGCGCCGTTTCGCAAGAACTACAAGCACCACGAAACCGGCGAAGACAACGGTGATTCCCACCTGAAGGCGCTGCTCATCCATCATGAGGTCATCGTGCCGATCACGGCCGGAAAGCTGGACCTGGGCACGTGGCAGCGCATCTTTTACGCCGAGTTCGACGGGCAGCGCGATAAGCGGGTTATCGTGAAAGTCATGGGCGAGTAGCCGGCTGCGCCGTTAATCCGGCGAATCCTTTTTCACCAAGAATGGCCCAATCGCCAACACGTCCATCCGCGTACGCTGGAAGCAATCGATCGCTTCTTCCGGCGTGCACACGATCGGTTCGTTTTCATTGAAGCTGGTGTTCAGGATCATCGGAATGCCGGTCTTGCGCTCGAACGCCGAGATCAAATCGTAGTAGATCGGATTCTCTTCCCGCGTTACGGTTTGCAGGCGGCCAGTGTTATCGACGTGGTTGACGGCGCATAGTAGCTTTCGTTTCTCCGGGCGGATTTTGTAGACGTGCAACATGAAAGGAGACGGGTGATCGTGCTCAAAGTATTCATGCTGCTTATCCGCCAGGATCGACGGAGCGAACGGACGAAACCATTCGCGGTGCTTGATGCGGGCGTTGAGAACGTCTTTCATATTGGGCAAGCCGGGATGGGCGACGATCGAGCGATTGCCCAAGGCGCGCGGCCCCCACTCCATGCGCCCCTGAAACCAGCCAATCACGTTTCCGGCGGCGATTTGCTCCGCAACAGCATCGAGCAGCGGGGCGCGCTCCAGCTTGCGAAATTGCAGGCCGGCATTTTGCAGAGCGGGCTGAATGCGCGCGTCGGAGAACTCCGGCCCCAGGTAAGCGTGATTCAGCGCGTGGCGACGCGGCTGTTTTAGAACTGAGTGATAAGTGTGCAATGCAGCGCCAATGGCCAATCCTTCATCGCCGGCTGCGGGCTGAATGTAGGTGCGTCGAAGCGGCGTGCGATCGAAAAGTTTGCCGTTGGCCACGCTGTTGAGCGCGCATCCGCCGGCCATCGCAAGATCGCCGAAAGGAACCTGGCGGTGCAGTTGATTCAGAAGATGAAAAAACACTTCTTCAAATCGATGCTGCACGGCAAAAGCCAGGTCCATATCGCGCTGCGTGATTTCCGTGTTCGGCTGGCGCGGCTCGCCGAACAGCTTTTCCATGCGAGCCGAGTAGTGACGCGCCAGGCGCACTGTACCGTCGGGCAATACCTGCATGCCTTGATTGCTGCCGAGAGGCTTGAAGTAGGCAAGATCGAGATGGAAGCCGCCATTTTTCGTGGCAACGATCTTGTCGATTTGTTCACAGTAGGTATCTTTCCCGTACGGAGCCAGCCCCATGACTTTGCCTTCATCGCCGTACTTCGTGTAGCCGATGAATTCGCAAATCATGGTGTACAGGCTGCCCAAAGAGTGCGGGAGGAAGACGCGATCGAGCACTTCAATTTCATTGCCTTCGCAACGAGCCATCATGGTGGAGACGAAGTCGCCCGATCCGTCGTAACTGAAGCCGGCAGCTTTTTCCCACGGCGAGCAGTAATAGGAACTGGCAATATGAGCGATGTGGTGTTCGAGATGATGCTCCTGAAAGCGCAACTGCGCGGGATCGACTTCGAGCGCGTTCGACAGCAGTGAGCGCACGTCGCGCATGGCCTCTTTGCGCTGACGCAGGCGGATGAAATTCAGAATCTTCGTCGGATTGACAAGAGCGTACTTCACCTTTTCGGCGAGATTGGCATCGCTGTCCTGCCCGACAGCCACGTGATCTATGTCGGTGATCTTCGCGCCGACAGCATCCAGGCAGGCTTTGACTGCGAGCGCCGGAAAGCCTCCGAAATGCTTGTGGCGGTTCAGGCGTTCTTCGGCGATGGCAAACTTCACTTCACCGTCTATGACAATCGCGGCCGAAGCGTCGGCGTGAAACATATTGAGGCCCAAAATGAGCATGCGCTAGCTGCGACTCCCCATGTCTTGATTCTGAGATTGGATCATTCGTCCCGGTTGGAATTCTTGCCCTGTACCGCATCGAGAGAGCCGCGAAGAACTTGTTTCACGCCGTGGCCGCTTGTTGCGGGAGCAACTCTGATTCAAAGTTTCGCGCTCCACCTTCCAGGAATATCTGCATCCAAAGCTCGAGCGTGAGAAATTGCCAAATCTGCATCGACCAATCCTGGCGCCCGCTGCGCTGTTCGCTAACAAATCTCCGCACCGCTTCGGGCCGAAACAGCCCGCGCTTGCGGACTTGGGCAGCCGATAGCAGATCGTCGACCATCTCTTTGAGATCGTGAGCCAGCCAATAGTCTACCGGCGCGGCGAATCCGGCCTTGGGTTGTTGCAAAACCTCGCGCGGCAGGACGTCGAGCATCGCCTGCCGAAAGATGTATTTCGTTGTGGGCGCGAAGAATCCCTTAAGTTTCAACTGCGGTGGGACATTCCACGCGACAAATTCCGCCAGTTCGCGATCGAGAAAAGGCACTCGCACCTCCACTGACGACGCCATACTCATCTTGTCGTTGTAGGTGAGGTTGAGGCTGGTCATGAAAATCTTGGTGTCGAGATACAGCATCTGGTGGAGAAAATCGGCGCTGGAAACACCTTCGAATGCGGTGCGGTGCGCGTGGGCCGGATCCGAGGCCGTTGCCTGGGCGTGAAATTCGGAGCTGTACAACCCGGATTTCTGAGCATCGTCGAGATACGTGCAATCTGTGATGAACCGATCGACAGCGCCAAGCGATGCACTGCGCGCCATTTTCTTGGCCAGCCGCACCTTTCCTTTCAAGGGCGTGCCGCGCAGGCTGGGCAAGGCTGCGACAGCGGCTTCGAAAGTTTTGCGCAAGGCGGAAGGAATTCGGCGATAGGTCAGCGCCCAATAGTGCGCAACGTGCTTCCGATATCCGGCGAACAGTTCGTCGCCACCCACGCCAGAGAGAAGCACGGTTGCTTGCTTGCGGGCTTCGCGGCAAACAAGATAAGCCGTAATGATGGCCGGATCGGCGGTTGGCTCATCCATGTGCCAGGTCAGGCGCGGCAAGAGGTCGGTCACATCGGGTTCCACGACGATGCGCTGGTTCTCGCAGCCCATCCGGCGAGCAAATCTCGTTGCTACTTCAGGGTCATCGAGGGTCGTTTCTCCAACGCGATACTTGCGCGGAAATGAAATCGTGTAGGTGCGAACCGGCTGATGGACTGCGTGGCCACTTTCCGCCTGGCACATCATGGCAACGATGCTGGACGAGTCGAGACCGGCGCTGAGGAAGGCGCCGATTGGAACGTCGCTCACCATCTGCGCACGCACGGAGCGACCGAAGCGCTCGCGAATCTCGTGGGCGAGATCGGCTTCGGAGTGCGCGTAAGCCTGGTCTGCCGGCGGGAACGTCAAATCCCAATACTGAGTAAGCTTGAGTTCGCCCTTGCGCCACACCGCGTAGTGTCCGGCGGGAAGCTTGAGAATGCCGCGAAACATCGTCTTGGGATCGGGAACCCACAGGAAGGTCAAAAACTGGTGGAGAGATTCGGGATCGAGTTCGGCGCGGATTCCGTCAACTTGCAGGAGTGCTTTGATCTCAGACGCGAACGCGAAGCAATTGCCGTCTTGAAAGTAATAAAAGGGCTTCACCCCGAAGTGGTCGCGAGCCATGAACAACGTTGGCGTTCCCGAGCGCAGGTCGCAGATGGCAAACGCGAACATGCCATTGAGCCGCTTCACGCAATCCGCGCCATCCTGCTCGTAGAGATGCAGGATGACCTCCGTGTCGGTATGCGAGGTAAAGCGGTGTCCCTTACTTTCGAGCTCGCGGCGAAGATCGGCGAAATTGTAGATTTCGCCGTTGTAGGTGATCCAGATGGTGCGATCTTCGTTGCACATGGGCATGTGGCCGTCGGCAGAGAGATCGAGGATGGCGAGGCGGCGGCTGCCCAGCCCGATGTACGATCCATCTGAAAATCTTCGGTCCCACAGGCCGGAGTCGTCGGGTCCGCGATGAGCCTGAACGTGAGTCATCCGCGCCAGCGTTTCCCGATCCCCGCAATTCGCCAAACCACTTATGCCGCACATTTCTTCCTGGCCCTTATCCGGCCCGCTCGCGCAGACTCGATCGCTTGAGTTCGAAAATCTTGGCTTTTGTGTGAAACATCTGTATGGCCTGAAATCCGCAGTAGATCAGTCCTGGAACGCCATCCAGAAACCCTAAGCGCAGAAAATAGCGATAGAAAAACAGTAGAGCGGGAGAGCCGGGCAGGGCGTACAGCCGTTTCTTCAGCCAGCGCCGGCGTTGCGCCTGGGTTCCGGATAGCGACGGCGTCAGTTCGCCGGTGTTCTGCTCCCCTTGCAGAAGGACCCGCGCCTCCCAGTTCGAATACTCGTCATGTTTTTGAATATAGCGGGAGAGCGATTCCACGTTGTGATGAATCAGCGGATTCTTCAGGCGGCGTGTAGCGCCGTCAACCAAAATGTGCTCGTGGACCTCCATGTCGGCCATCGACATGTCCTGCTCCCGCAAACGGCATTCGTAGCGGCCCCTGTTCCGGCGAAACAAAGCGACCTTCCAGAAGTTGGCGTCGCCGTGGCGAAGAACCCTTCCGAGAAAGTGCATCTGCAGCGATACGTAGTATCCGTTCGCTGCAGGATTTTGAATCGCGCGCCGAATCTCCTCCGCCAGTTCCGGAGTAAGAGCCTCATCGGCATCGACCAGCAGAATCCAATCATTTTCCAGCGGAAGATTCTCCATGGCCCACTGCCGTTTTTTGGGCCAACCGCCTTGATAGTGAAACTGTATGACCTTGGCCCCGAAGGTGCGGGCAATTTCGGGCGTGGCGTCGGTGCTCTGTGAGTCGATCACATAGACTTCGCCAATCTCGCGCAACGACTCGAGGCAACGAGGAAGATTCTTCTCCTCGTTGCGCGCAGCCACAATGACGCTCACCGGGAGCTTGCCGGTTTGCACAACGGACCGCGACGCCACAATTTCGTCGACTTTCTGCATATCAGAACGGTTTACAAATGTAGTTCGCACCAGCGCTGCAGCACATACAAGGCCCACGGACGCGACCACGAGACCTTGCCCTGTAGAAAATCACTCCGCACCTGTTGCACCTGATGGCCGTCAAGCAAGCCAGCGAGTGGACCATTGTGGATCCGCTTTGCTTCCAGCACGGGATCGATCTCAGAGCGTAATTCCTGGCGCATCCACTGCTCAAAGGGTAGCGTGAAGCCGCGCTTCGGGCGGTGAACAATTTCCTCTGGCAGCGAGCCCGCCAAGGCCTGTACGAGCAGTTTCTTGGGAGTACTGTTCAGCTTCCACGCGCCGGGAAGCGACAGCACCGTTTTGGCCAGAATGTGATCGATGAGAGGAACTCGGACTTCCAGGCCCTGGGACATGCTCATAAAATCAGCGTCGCGCAACAGTGTATTGAGCATATAACAGCGGGACTCGAGATAGGAAACGCGATTGACGGGGTCGAGAGCGAGGGCGCGATCCAGACGCAGCCGCTGGGATTGGGCTGCCGCCTCGACGATTCGCCCGTCCAGCGCGGGAATTAGAAGCTGGCGCCGGCCCGGTGTAAACAGCATACGAGAAAGGAAATAGGGATGCACGAGCTGGCCGTTGGCGGTGGCAAGGGCCGCGAGCTTGCGATTCTGATCGTTGTCCGGGCTAAATGCCAAGAATGCGGAGGAAAGCGTGCCACGCACGATGTGAGGCAAATGATTCCATGCGCGAGCAAAGCGTTCCATGCGCGGAACCGTGCGAAAGCTGGCATATCCCGCAAACACTTCGTCCCCGCCAAGCCCCGACAAAGCTACTTTCACACCTGCACGGCGCGCTTCCCGTGAAACGAAGTAGGTGTTGACACCGTCCATCGTCGGCAGGTCCATTGCCTGCAACGCGCCCGGGATCGACTCCAGGACGTCCGTCTGGGAAACTGCGATCTCGTGGTGATCGGTATGAAACTTCGCGGCGACGGCGCGCGAGTGTTGGGCTTCGGAGAATTCAGCTTCGCGAAAGACAATCGAGAAAGTCGCTGGTGTCACTCCACCGCGGCTGAGAATGCTGACCAGAGCGCTGGAATCGATTCCACCGGAAAGGAACACGCCTACAGGAACATCACTGACCAGTTGCAGGCGCACGGCTTCTTCGAGGATCGGCTGCAGTTCTTGCTGCGTCAACTCTGCAATGTGAGACGAATCAATGTCTCGGGTTGATGCTGAACTTCCTTCATCGGCGTCGACCAGATCCCAATACGCAGATTGCCGCAGCGTACCTTTTTCCCAGGTCAACATGTGGCCCGGTGGAAGCGCGTGAATCCCCTCAATCAAAGTAAGGGGATCATAGGCCGACCCGAAGGTCAGGAAGTTCACCACCCCGGCGCGATCAAGCGTGCGAGGAACAAGCCCGGTCCCAAGCAGGGTGCGCACTTCAGAAGAAAACAGAAAATAGGAACCGAAGTGTCCATAGTAAAGGGGCTTGATGCCCATGGGATCGCGCGCCAGGAAAAGGAGGTGCCGGATCGCGTCCCAGATCGCCAAGGCAAACATGCCACGGAATTTCCCAAGGCATTGTTCGCCCCAGTGAGCGTAGGCTTTCAGCAAGACCTCGGTATCGGAATTGCTGACGAAGCTGACTCCAGCGCGCCCAAGCTCGGCGCGCACATCGCGGAAGTTGTAAATCTCTCCGTTATAGACAATCCAGTTGTCCGATTGCGGATCGTGCATGGGCTGATGGCCGAGGGGCGAAAGGTCGAGAATCGCAAGGCGGCGATTGCCCAAGCCGATCTCGACTGGATCGGCGGACGAATCGCGGAGCAGAATCGTGCCACCGTCATCGGGGCCGCGGTGCGCGAGCGATTGCGTGCAGCGCTCGAGCAGGCCATCAGGAATTTGCGCGTTCCGCGCTACGATGCCGAAGATTCCGCACATGATGTAGATTCAGCCCAAACAGTTCTGTTTCAACTTCGTGTCAGTTCAGTTTTACCATCCGACCATCGAAATGAGGGGAATTGTATGGCAGAATAGTCAGGCGCGTCAGCGGTGTTTGGTCGATTCCGTTGCGCGGCGAGCAGCAGCCTTCATGGCAGAATCCTCCATCGCAGTCCCTTATCTCGACCTTAAAGCCCAGTATCAGAGCATCAAGCCTGAAATTGACGCCGCCATTTCAGCGGTGCTGGAAAGTTCACAGTTCGTGCTGGGCGCCGAAGTTGCGGCCTTTGAACGCGAGTTCGCCGCTTATTGCGGCACTTCTGAGTGCATCGCGCTCAATTCCGGCACCAGCGCTCTGCATCTCGCGCTGTTAGCCGCGGGCGTGGGACCGGGCGACGAGGTCATTACCGTACCGTTTACATTTGTGGCCAGTGTTGCCGCCGTCATTTACGCCGGGGCACGGCCGGTGCTGGTAGACATCGATCCCCGCTCCTACAATATGGACCCCGCTGCCATCGAGGCGGCGATTACGCCCCGCACCAAGGCGATTCTGCCTGTGCATCTCTACGGCCAGCCTGCCGACATGGATCCGATTCTCGAAGTCGCCCGGAGACGTGGGCTGGTTGTGATCGAAGATGCGGCGCAGGCCCATGGCGCAAAGTACAAGGGCCAGCCCGCTGGGAGCATCGGAGACATCGCGTGCTTCAGTTTTTATCCCACCAAGAATCTGGGAGCGTACGGTGAAGGCGGAGCCGTCACGACCAACAATATGGAATTTGCGCGGACGGTTCGCATGCTTCGAGATTGGGGGCAAGATCGCAAGTATCATCACGTGCAGCGCGGATACAACTACCGCATGGAAGGATTGCAAGGGGCAATTTTGCGGGTCAAACTCCGCCACCTCGAACGATGGACTGAGAAGCGTCGCGCGATCGCGAGACAATATTCCGAGTCACTGGCTGGCTGCAATGTGGAACTGCCCGCCGAGATGCCCTGGGCTCGGCACGTATATCACGTCTATACGGTGAGGGCCGAGGATCGCAACGGACTGCAAGCGACTCTGCACACGGAGGGAATTCAGACTGCCATTCACTACGGACTGCCCGCACATCTGCAGCCTGCCTACGCAGACCTCGGGTACGGGAAAGGGAGCTTGCCGCGCTCGGAAGCCGCTGCCGAGCAAGTGTTGTCGCTGCCGATATATCCTGAGCTGTCCGATCACTCGATTGCGAAGGTCGCTCAGGCTGTGCGGAGGGCTGCGCACAAAGCGCCAGCCGTAGTTTGAGCGGATCGAAGTTCATTCAAGAAGCCAAGGGTTGGCTGTGCATCTCTAAGATTCCCCCCCTGTTGAGTCTCATTGCGCAATGGCGGCTTTCGGTCCGATCAGATCCCGGGCCAAATCGACGATCTTCTCCACATGCGTCTTCCAGGAAAACTGGTGGGACCGTTTTTCACCCTCAGCGGCCATGGATCTCATCGATTCTGGCGATTCAGCGAGCCCAGCCACACGCTCAGCCAGCGCTTCCGCTGAAAAACGTGGAAAATAAACCGCGATTTCTCCACAGATTTCACGATGCACAGCCAGATCGGAAGCGACCACGGGCAGGTTGCTCGCCATCGCCTCGACGAGAGGATGCGCGAATGTTTCGGTGTAGGCCGCAGTAACGTAAACATTGGCTCGGCGATAAAGGTGATGGAGCTGGCGATATGGAAGAGCCCCGAGTTCAACCACCATGTCGGATATGCCGAGGTCACGAACGAGGCTGGCTGCCCGGGCAGGATTGTACGAACCGGGGTTTGCGCCGGGAGCTAGTTTGCAGGTCAGCAGCAACTTGATCGAATGGCCACGCAGGCGACTGCGCAAGATGGGGAGAGCGCGAATGACTGTTTCAAAATTTCTGTAATAGTTGTAGTGACTGACAAGCAGAAGCTTCAGCGAATTTTCCGCCTCTCGCAACTTCGCCTCCAAATGAGACGCGAGCGGGCTGGTATCGCCACAAAATGCCTGCCTGTCGAAGCCGTGGGGAATCGCCACGATGCGAGCGTCGCCACCGCAGTTGCGCAATTCGTTGGCAAACGCCTCGCTGGGCGCAACTGTCGCATCAGCCCAGCGAATCGATCTTCGTGCGATCACGCCCCGCATGCGGGTGTCGAGCCACATTCGATACTCGCGACGCTCTTGCAAATCCTTAAAGAAGTCGGGAGAGAAATAGATCGAGTTTCGCGAAAGCAAGATTTGCGGCACGCCGGGACGCCTGAGAGCAAAGTTTCCGGCTGAAAGCAAGATGTCCGCGCCATGACGCCGAATCATCCTAGGTAACTCAAGTTGTTCAAGCCAAACGCGGCGGCCAGGTGTGGCTCTGAATTCCAAGAAATCAACATTGTTCGCAAAACCGCTGAACTCCTGTCGAAGATCCGGGCTCAGCGCAATTATTGAAAACAGGTCAGGAACTTCGGCCAAGTGGGGAACTACGTTGCGAA
>Ga0210384_10004683_pt1 | contig 15158 bp, 13 predicted proteins | sample IncBWH2MmetaG_FD_160574 | JGI IMG/M metagenome (GOLD analysis project Ga0210384, IMG submission 160574) | Forest soil microbial communities from Barre Woods Harvard Forest LTER site, Petersham, Massachusetts, United States - Inc-BW-H-2-M | ecosystem: Environmental > Terrestrial > Soil >...
AGTTTCTGAGTCATACAACCACCCCGACGGGGTGGCCCTTGCTCCTTTCTCCCGAGCCTGTTGGTTGGATTCAGCACCACCAACTTTACTCGAGCGGGGGAGCCGACATTGTCATGGAATCAATTACACTCATCATGAGGTTGATCAGCGCGATGGCGAGCGGCTTCAATTCGCTCCATCAGGAATGTTTTCTGGGGCTCTTATGGCGTTCGAGGTCCTCGACTGCTCGCGCAAGTCGGGCCCGAGTGCTGGGGGCAGGCGTGCGCCACGACGTGCCTGAATAATTGTGTCGCGACTTGCGCCTGATCGCTCCAGCTGGCGGAGCGAGAATGCGGAGGATAAAGCAGACTCAGCAGAGCGTGATATGCTGACGCGGTTGCGTATCAGCCTAGTATGTCAGCGAATCGAAGTGGGAGCCCGGAATAGTACTGAGCGGAGGAAGGCGTGCTCATTCCGCCCGTACTGTTGCTGAACCTGTTCGTTGTCGTCGTCATGTTCTCCATCGGTCTGCGTGTCAGCGGCGGAGAGCTGCTTGATATCCTGCGCAAACGCGCCCTGTTTGTCCGTACCCTACTGGCCAATTGCTTCCTCATACCGGCCATAGGCTTCCTGCTAGTTCGCATCTTCCCGCTGACACCCGACGCCAGTGTCGGCATCCTGCTGCTGGCCGCGATACCGGGAACGCCCCTCGCGTTGCAGTTCACGCGCCAGGCGAAGACGCGCCTGGCGTTCGCCGCCGCCATGACTTTCGTGCTCTCGCTGGTAAGCATCGCGATGACCCCTCTGGCCGTCGAGGTGATGCCGCTGACGGCGCAGCGCAATCAACGGCCGATCCTCCTCCTGATGACGAACATCGTGGTGTACATCGCGCTGCCATTGTGTGCTGGTCTCTGGGCGGCGCGACACGCGCCGAAAATTGCCGCTCGGCTGGTGTTGCCTCTGGGCGTTCTAGCCACGGTCGCTTTTCTTTTTCTCATGTGGGAGACGCGCCTGGTGCGGCGTGAGGCCTTTGATACAATCCGCGGCCACGGAACCGTCGTGGCGATGCTGCTGTTGCTGTTTCTGTCCATGTTGATTGGTTGGCTGATCGGCGGACCAGACCTCGAGTCACGTCGGGTGTTGGCGACCTCCACCGGCATGCGCAGCGTGATTGTCGTGCTGTATGTGGCGCGTTACTGCTTTCCGGGCACCAACGTTTACATGATTCCGATTGTCTATCTATCGCTGATGGTGCCCACGAACGTGCTTTTCCATCTCGCGTTCACGGGATGGCACAAACTGCGGCCGGCGGCGGAGACGTAGGCCATCGAGCCAAGCGATCTGTTGTGGGAACCGAAAGTACTGCCAAGGAAGTTACAGAGCGAGCTAGGTTATGCGATGGCTATCACCAGAACGCATGAACACTGTGTGAAACTCGCGCCTACTGTCAGTAGGACCGTCGCTCCATGGAGAACGACATGGTCAGGGCGCGACTCTAGCTAGTGAGCTAAACCCCACCGTCGAAGCCGGTGGGTACGCCACGGATTCAAAGCGTTTACCGGCGGCATTCGCCGGGCGAGAATCTGCGATTTCCGCTCACGATTTAGATCTCCACGCCAGACAACTTCACAGACACGAGAATGGAAATTACGCTGGAAGATTCGTGTAATCGGGGAACGACTGTCGCCGGTCTAGGCTCATCGGATTGTGGTCCCAGTCTGTAACGTGATTATGCTGCAGCGGTGTCTTGTGCTTTCAACTGCCCGGCGCGGATCGCTTTCACTAGCGTGGCATGATCGCGGTCGGCTTGGTCGGCATAGGAAGCCGCAAATTTCGCAAGGGCGGAATCGAACATATCGTTTTTGCCCAGATATCCGCCAATCAGCGCTGCGTCCCCGGTCCGGGCGTGTGCTCGTGCCAGCGTCCAACCGCAGATCTCGACGTACTCCAGCCAGTCGCCTTTCGTCATGTTCTCCAGATCAATTTTCATTTTCATGTCGCGGAGTTGGCGGAAATAATAGCTGCGGCCTTCCTCGTCGCGCGTCCACCCGAGGAACACGTCGCTCGCCGATTGCAGCATTCGCTGTCCGGTCACTACGCGGTCACCGTGATTGGCATATCGGCTCTTACCCGCATACGGCTCGAGCACTGAAGGAAGCGCCTCTTTGAATTGCAGCAGCATGGGGTCGTGCGAGCCGGCCATCAGCAAGGCCACAGCGCAGCGCGTTCCTACGCTGCCCACTCCCACCACCTTGCGCGCAACATCGAGAATGTGGTATCGATCCAGAATTACGCGCCGCTCTGCCGGAAGTGTCTCGCGATAATCGTGGAACATCCGGATCACGTGTTTTTGCATCACATCGCTCTCGCGCGGGTGGTACACCAGTGGCGGATGGTCCACGATTCGCGTGCGTCCGTTTATCACCTTCGCGATTCTTGGAAAAATGTGCTCCGCGGTCTGGAGTCGCGCTGCCTTTTCCACCTGCTCCCAGCGCTTTCTCGACGCCGCTGTCGTTGCTTCTTCGACGAACACCTCGGCGTCCATATGCGAATACCATACTTCCAGAGCGCGCATGTGAGCGTACTCCCGCATGTGCTCACGATACGACTTAGTCATCGTCTGCACGGCATCCTCACAGCGCCGGCCGTCAAAGCCGAGTTCACGCGACGCTAGGACAACACTCGCCGCCAGGCGCTTGACGTCCCATTCCCAGGGTGCCTGTAGCGTTTCGTCGAAGTCATTGATGTCGAACAGCAACTGCCGCTCAGGGCTGGCAAAGCCGCCGAAATTCGACGCGTGGCAATCGCCGCACGCCTGCACGCGAATTCCTGTGGCGGGAGTCCTTGAGAGATCCCATGCCATCACTGCCGCCGAACCTCGGAAAAACGCAAAAGGCGATTGCTGCATCCGGCCGTAACGGATGGGCAAGAGTTCGGAGAGGCGGCCGCGGTCGGACTCCCGCAGGACCGCGATGGGATCGGGGCGGGCGGAGGGAGCAGTCCACTCGTTATGGGAATTCCGGGAGACTTTTTCCCGCAGAGCTTTTCCCGCGCTCATGCGCTCTTCAATACTCGGCCCAACGACGCTCGATCCTTCACGTCGAATACTATGGATCTTTCCTGCGTGGGTGCTCATCGGTTAGCCTCATCGAAAACATGGTGTGAGCCGATCCGTACCCGGTGTGAAGAGAGTTTGAAGCTCTCCTCAAGCTTTTTTCAGTAAGCGGGTGAGCCAGACCAGAATCACAGCGCCAACAAATGCCACAATGATCGAGCCGATCATTCCGCCGCCCTGCCAGATGCCTAATAGCCCGAAGATCCAGCCACCCAAAAGACCACCGAGGATACCGAGAATGATGTCGACAACTACGCCGTAGCCACCACCCTTCATCACTTGGCCAGCAAGCCAACCTGCGATGAGTCCAACCACAATCCAAGCAAGAAACCCCATGGCGAGCCTCCTTGAGTCCGCGTTAAGCGGGCCGACCGAAAATGTACACCTCGTTCGTCAATTGCTCAACCGCAAAGAATCTTAGACTGAAAATTTTCCGTGACAAAACTAGCAAAAGTCACAGGTTTCTCCCTACTAGGCCGATTGTAGAATTGGGCTTCCACTTCGGATAGTTAGCCCAGCGGTCCAGATGTTGTGGTCTGCTGCGGCTCCGCAAGCCCGATGGCCGGATCCGGATGAGTTCCAAGAAGATTCATCTGGATGTGAAATCCAAACGCGATTCCAACCTTATCGCAAAGGAGCCGATTATGCCTCTTACTCCGGAACAACGCGACATGGTCGCAGGCGAACTGAAGAAATTCGCAACCGATCTGAATCTCTCTGAAGACCAGAAGCAGAAGCTACATGGCTTTCTGTCGGAGGCTTCCGAGAAACTGCACGAATACAAGCTACAGAACCCCGGTGTCACAAAGGAGGATCTGATCAAGAAAGTGGCCGACAACCGGGCGACGATTCGGCAGCGCCTGGTCAGTTTCCTGTCGCCTGAGCAACTGACAAAATGGGATGCTGAGGCGACAAAGGCGAAGGAGTTTCTGGGCCAGAAGCTCGCGGCCTAACTAAACCCGAGCTACGAACAACTGAAAGCTCACAACTTAAGAAGTGAGCCTGATCTAGAGAGGGGCGAATCAGCGCCCCTTTTTATGTGGGTTGTTTAGGTTTCCATCCGTTATTAGCCGCAGCGTCTAACAGACTGCGAATAGCGCGTGGCTTGAAAAGAATGATCAGTACCAATGCAACCCAGGTGACCGCGAAAAAAGATGCGATCGCGCTGAGACTGACCATGGCTACGAACAAGCAGTGCCTTTCGATTCTCTTGAGCGTGTGCTTGGCCTTTGTAACCTGGCCCCTGGACGGATGCAAGAAGTCGAAAGAGTTGGCGCCTCTGACGAAGGGGCCGGAGGCTCAGGCTCCCGCCACTACCTACGCCGTGCCCACCGCCGATCAGCTCTACCAGCTTGTCGCTCCCATCGCGTTGTTTCCCGATAATCTGGTTGCGCAGGTTCTCGCCGCCTCCACTTATCCCAATGAAGTCACCGCCGCGAACACTTGGCTACAGCAGAACTCAAATCTTAAAGATGGTCAACTCATGCAGGCTGCCGACCAGCAATCCTGGGATGTCAGCGTCAAGGGCCTCACGCAGTTTCTCGACGTTCTGAATCAGATGGCGACGAGCCTGTCATGGACTTCGGCTCTAGGAGACGCCTACTTCAACGTGCCGCAAGATGTGATGAATGCCGTCCAGGTCATGCGCCAGCGCGCACAGCAAGCGGGCAACCTGAAAAGCAACCAGCAGCAGAACGTCAGCGTTCAAGATCAGGCTCCTGGCGCAGCCCCGCCGCCGGACACTTCAAGTCCGCCCGCACCTACGATCGTGCAAGCCCCGCCACAGACCATCATTATTCAACCAGCTCAGCCGCAGGTTGTGTACGTTCCGACCTACAATCCGACGGTCGTATACGGGGCTCCGGTTGCGGCATATCCCGGTTACTCGTCTGGGGATATGGCACTCGCCAGCGTGATCTCTTTCGGCGTCGGCATCGCCGTGGGCGCCGCGATCGCCAACAATAATAGCTGCTGCGGGTGGGGTTGGAACTCGTGGGGATGCGGTTGGCACAATTCCACCGTGGTCTACCACCACAACACTTACATCTCCACCTCCAATACCTTCGTCAATCGCAATAACTACTACAACCGCAACCTAAACAACGTAAACGTGAACAATATCAACCGGAACAACATCAACGCAAACAACATCAATCGGAACAATTTCAATCGCAATAATGTCAACGCCAACAATTACCGCGCCAACAATTTCAACAGCAACGCTCGTAACAGCAACTTCACCACTCCGAATTTCAACCAGAAATACGATCAGGCTCAGTTCAAGAACGACCGCGGGAATCTGGGGCAGGGCAGCCGTCCCGGCGCCGCCAACCAGCCCAACTTCAATCCGCAAAACCGTGCGGGCGTGAATCAGCAGAACCGTGCGGGTTTCAATCAGAACCAGAGCCGTCCCAATAATCTGAATCAGGCCCAGTCTGCGCGAGGCTACGGACAGCAGGCAAATCGCGGCAACAGCAACGGCGCCTTCAGCAACTACAGCCCGGGCGGCAATGCCCGGACCAATAGCGCTCGCGGCCAGCAAAGCCTGGCGGAGAATCGTGCTCCAGCCGGCGGAGGTGGGAATCGCGGCGGAGGGTCGCGCTCGCAGCCGCGTGCGACCGGCGGACGCCGCCGGTAAGCTGACGCACTCACAGTGCGGGTTTCGAGTTCAAGAGCAGGAGAACACGCTTATGCAATCCAAACAGCGCTTCCAGATACGACTTCGGTCCGGTCACCTACGTCAGTTCGCTCTGGTCACAACTCTCCTGCCGTTTGTGCTGAACCTCCCATCCTCTTCTGGGCAGCAGGGAAATGAAAAGACCTTCGCCACGCCCGGCGATGCCACTCTGGCCCTTTACAATGCCGTCAAATCCAACGACAGCCAGGCCGTCGCCGCGATCTTCGGTTCAAATTCGAATGCCATTCTCCACACCGGCGACGACGTCGCCGATAAGAACATGGCTGCAGATTTCCTCCGCCGCTACGAGCAGATGCATCGCGTCGTCATCGAACCCGATCAGACCGCTACTTTGTATATAGGCGCCGAGAACTGGCCTCTTCCAATTTCTATGGTCAAGAGCAGCAGTGGCGCCTGGTATTTCGACACCGAGAGCGGCAAGAAGGAAATTCTCCAGCGGCGCGTGGGCACCAATGAGAACGACGCCATAGAAATCCTGCACGCTCTGGTTAACGCTCAACAAGACTATGCTTCGGAACCGCGCGATGGCGATAAAACAAAACACTATGCATTGAAGTTCTTGAGCGACGACGGCAAGCAAAACGGCCTGTATTGGAAAACCGCCGACAATGCTCCTCAGAGTCCCATCGGGCCGCTGCTCGTTTCCGCCACGAGCGAAGGCTACAACCCACAACAGGGCAAAGCGACGCCCTTCCACGGATACTACTATCGCATTCTCACCAGACAGGGATCCGCGGCGAAAGGCGGTGCGCGCGATTACGTCGTTTACGGCAAGCTCGCTCGCGGCTTCGCATTTATGGCTTACCCCGCTGAATATCGCAATTCCGGCGTCATGACTTTCATCGTGAACCAGACCGGAGTTGTGTATCAGAAGGACCTTGGTCCACAAACTTCAGAAATAGTCGACGCCATGAAAGAGTACAACCCGGACGACTCCTGGGAGCAAGTCGACTGACGGTGTCCGCGGATCAAAGTCTAGTCAAGAATGAGTGCTTCTGGAGTGTGAATCAGCACTTTTCCACGTGCCTTCGAAACGGACCCGTCACGTTCCCATCCACCCAACAGCCGGCTGGTGGTAAATGGGCTTATGTCCGCAAGAGCGCTAAGCTGCGCGTTGGTAGCCTCAACTTCAACTCCGTGGGGATGTACTCGACCGGTTCGATGCCCAAGATTCAACAGGGCCCCCGCCAATCGCTGTTGAGCACTCCTGGCAACCAGGCCAACATGCCGGTCGGAATAGCCCTTCAAATAGTGTAGAACAACTCGCAGTGCGTTCTCAGCGAGCTGAGGATAGGTTTTCGCCAGCTTCCGTATGCTTGTGTGTTCCCATGCCAGCAGCTCACAATTGGAGAGCGCTTCTCCGCTGCCTATGTAGTTGGGAGGATGTTTTAGCAATGTTCCCACGCCGAAGACGTCTCCTGGAAGTAGCCATTTCAGTAGAATCTCGTTACCGGTGTTCGTGAGTTTGTAATACCGTGCCTGCCCTGTTCTTAACAGAAACAAACGAGAAGCCGGTTCACCCTCTGAGAGGATGGTACGTTTCGCACCTATTTCTAGGACTTGTGCGGCCGCAAGAATGCTTTCGATGGCACTCTGTTCAAGGCCTGCCAGAAATCCCGACGTCCCCGCCGCCGGCAAACGTGTTTGAGAATCGATCATAGGCGTGTGTCGATCCCCGGACATCTGCCAAAATAACAGAGTTTGGCTGACAGGTACGCGAAAATCGATCCATTTTCCCCTCAGTTCCGATTCGCGAACCGCGCCGCTGTTTGTCTAGTCTGAATTCCTGAGGTAAGGAGGCGCGCGATGGCTGTATAATCTTCGGAACTTTTCTTCGGGATTGTCCGGCGAGCACATCATTGCAACGATGCCCTTCAAGTTCACTGGAGGGCTTCAGAAGGTCGAGTTCAAGCTCAGTCCCGACAGCTTGAACTGCGCCCAGCATGCGTTACTTCGACGACTCCAAATGGACCTTGCAATGGCAGTCCAGTAATGAGCGGCGAGGGGTCTGCCTGAAGGGGGAACAAGCATATGAAGGTTTTTTTCACCCACCTCCGCGACATAGCCATCTCCGGCTTTTTCGCTCTGTTGCCGCTGTACGTGCTGTTCATCGTCATCGCCAAAGCCTGGAAGTCCCTCAGTCGCGTTGGGGCTGGAATTGCTGGAATGTTTGGAATGAAGTCGATACTCGGTGTCGGCGGCACCACTATCTTTTCAGGTCTTCTGGTGATAACGCTCTGGATCGTGATTGGATTGCTGGTGCGTTTTTCCTTTATGGCAGCTTTGAGTCGAGCTGCGGAGAGAGCGATGTCGAGATACATCCCCGGCTATGAAACTTACAAGGCGATTGCGGAGGAAAAACTACAACACAAGGTGAGAACTCTTGACTACACGAGTGCATTGATCCAATGGCAGGAGTACTGGCGACCCGCCTATATCGTCGAGCAGGATGAGGACGGAACCTGCGTGTTGTTTCTTCCCGATGTCCCGGAGACCAACAAGGGACATGTTTTGCTCGCCAAACAGGACCAGGTAAGAGTTGTATCGTCCATTACAGCCAATCAACTTGACGCTTCATTAAAGAAGATGGGCAGAGGATTGTGCAGCCAGTATGGCCTTCGTTCATAAGGCGACGAACGGCTGTACGTAGCGACAGACCAGAATTCTTCATCTTGGGACTCTAGAAAATATCCAGTCGAGGAAACCAAAATGGCAATAGCGAAGATCGAATCACTACCAAACTTCGACTTAGGCAGAGAATTGGTGCCTTGGGAGAAGCGGCGCGCCGAGGGCAAGAAGTTGCGGCGTGCGACACCACGTGAATCACACGCAGAATGGAAGCCCAGCAAGAACCGGCCTGACCCGCTAAAGCTTCTGATGGAGAGTAACAAAGGCCGCCAGGCGCACCTGATTCCGCTCCGCATGGGACGAATGGCGGCCTCGCCGTTTGCCTTTCTGCGCGGTTCGGCCTGCGTGATGGCGGCAGATCTATCCACCACCCCGATCAGCGGCATACCGGTGGTGATCGATGGCGACGCACACCTCAACAATTTTGGTATGTACGGTACCCCACAGCGGGAGGTTGTTTTTGATATCAACGATTTCGATGAAGCCGTCATTGGCCCGTGGGAATGGGACCTGAAACGCTTAACAGCCAGCGTCAACGTAGCGGGACGGCAGAATGGACTGAATCGCAGAGAAAGGGCTGCTGCTGTACGACAATGTGTCAAAGGCTATTGCTTCAATGCTCGTCGGCTGCAGGATATGGGAGTATTGGACGTCTGGTACCTACACGCCTATCCCGGCAGAGACAATCCCATCGTCAAGGCAGACCCGAAATCGAAAGCGGTGTTCCGTAAGACTCTGGCCAAGGCAATGCACACCGACAATCGCGCATTGATGCCAAAAGTGGCGGATCGGAAGAGCAATGGATCATGGACATTTCGCGATGATCCTCCAGTTCTAACGCGGGTTGATAAAGCGACCAAACGGAAAGTTATCGACGCACTTAATCGTTACGCACTCACGCTACCACGCGAGCGCCGCCTGATGCTGGGCCGCTACCATGTTGCCGATGTTGCGCACCGAGTGGTGGGGGTTGGTTCCGTCGGGACCCGTGCTTACCTGGTGCTGCTATTCGGAAACGGCGAGGCAGACCCTCTGTTTCTGCAGGTCAAAGAGGCGCTGCCCCCCGCGCACGCGCCTTTTCTGCCTTCGGCACTGGGGGAGTTTCAGCACAACGGAAAACGAGTGATCATAGGACAAAGAGCTCTACAGGCGTCGTCTGACCCTATGCTCGGTTATGCGGACATTGACGGACGAGATTTCTACGTCCGTCAGATGAAGAATCTTAAGGCTTCCATACCGGTGGAGTGGTTGACCGGAGCATCCTTCGATTTTTATGCGTGGGTTTGCGGTGCAATTCTGGCTCGCGCCCACGCGCGAACTAGCGACGCGGCACGTATTGCGGGCTACTGCGGAAACTCGTCCGTACTGGATGAGTCTCTGGAGCAATGGGCAGAAGCCTACGGCGATCAGACCGAGGCAGACCATGGAGCGTTGATCGCGGCAATCCGTCGCGGCGAAATCAAGGCGGACGTTCAGGCGAATGATGGTGACTAGGACACCGAGGAATGCGCCAAAGTTACATCTTTAATTGAGGTTTTGCCGGAGCTAGGCGTCTGACTGGCTATGCTTAGTTGTTGCAAAATCGCGTTGGCCGGATTGTCGGCACACAGGGAAATGATCGGAGCCGCCGACTGGTGTCCATCGTCTCAATTGACGATAAATCTCGATTGCGCTCAAAACCCCCAAGCCACGGCGAACGGAGGGCGCAAACTTGTGCTAAGGCCTGTTTTCGCCAGTTGACCAGGAGACGCTTATAGTTTGCACTGCACAGGCGCGGCTTCGCGTCCGTTTGGCATCAGCCGGCCCTACGCATCCACCCGCTTGAAATGGGACAGTCTGAAATAGCAACGTGATCATTTCGTTTTTTCGACACGAGGTGGAGTCCATTGTGTTTCGGTCAACTCCCGCTTCGGCCAATATGCCCGGATGTAGAGCGAGAAGACATCCTTCGGCGCAGGCAGCCAGTTCGCTTCCTTGTCTGCTCCCGGCGACGTGCTCTGCACATACAAGGTCAGGGAAGCATCGTCACCCAACTTTATCGATTTACTCTTCGTGCCTAGCGAATAACGGTTGAGTGGATTCGGCTCGAAAAAATGTTCCTTGTTGTAAATCGTCAACGACCAGAAGCCATCGACCGGGGGCGTCTGTCCCTTGGTAAACGTTACGGTATAGGCGTGCGCACCACTGAGCCTTTGCCCTGTCGAGTCGAAATCCGTGTAGATGTACCGGGCTTGCTGGGGTCCGTTATCGTACATGTTGGACTTTGCAGTAGCGGCACGCGAGAGATAGTCGAAGCCCCAGTTCGCGCCGTTAGACGGAGAGGTCCATCTATTGCCAACAGGCTGTCCGTTGTTGTGGAAGTCGAAGAGAGGCAAAATGACTTCTTTCTCAGCGGCGATGGCCGTCTCGGTCAAGACCCGCTTGATCTTCGGATCGCTCGCTGCTGCGTCGATCAACGACTGGAATGTTTTGTAAAGGGCCTCCTCACCCGGCAGCGGTGGAATCTGCTTCATCACGACAGGCAACTCATCGAAGAACTTCTCAGGAATGACCCACTTAGTTTCTGCGCCAGTTGAAGGCGGTGCCGGAAATGCAGGCGTACTCTTCCAGTCCATCGTTTTCATCTTTCCATCGAACTCGGTAAGCGGATACACCACGACTTGGCTGAGTAGGGGCTGGATTGCCGCCTTATCCTCTGGTGTGTCGTCCTGAAAAACGCGAGGAAAGATGCCAGCAAGATCGGTTGGTGAATGGATTACGTCCGTGATTCCGTTCGGTACTGTCCCTTTCCAGTTCGGCCCTACGAGCAGATAAAAGCCCGGCTTTGTGCCATATTGCTTGCCGATTTCGCCAAACGCGTCCGTACGCGCATCGGCGAACTGATAGACATAAAAGCGATCCCCGAAGTCGGGTACCTGAATGACAACAGGGAGTGTGTCGACGTGTTGGAATCCCGCGCCGTAGACCGTGTCTTGATTGGGACACGTAACGGACTGGTCCTTATAGGAGATGTAGTCCGTCAACATGGAGATACGTCCCGGTGGCGATGCCGGAAGAGCGTCGCCAATTCGTCCCGGACCCGGCAAGTCTTTAAGGGCTAAGGCGCGATTCATACTGTTCACCAGCGGCCAGCCCCAGATATACGCGAAGCGACCAACAGCGGCAACGTACTCGGGAGTCATCACCGTTCCTGAGGGAGTGCCTGTTATCTCAGTCGTTTGCTTCTGGGCTTGTGCCTGTTGTTGCGCGGCCTGAGTGGACACGCCGGTCTGTTCGGAGGGCGATGTTGAAACTTGCTTTGAACAGGAAGTCAGGGTGAGGAAAAATACTAGAGCGATGGCGACATAGATGACCGGCTTCATGTCACGAATCTCCTGTTTGTTGGCGAAATACTAGTCTCTGCTCTGGAGCCACGGACTCACTGATTTCCATTCTTCTCGATGTCGGGCAACTCCCAAGTCTTCTCGAACAACGGCTTCTCGGGACCGTAGAGGCGGAAGAGAACTTCGAACTTTCCATCGGCGCTCGTGGGAACCCAGTTTGACTCCTTCTCAGCGGGAGCATTGGGTCCGAAATAGATGTCGACCGAACCGTCTGCGTTCTTTTGAAGTCCTGCAGTTTGGGAGGATCGGCTGACCCACCGCATGTTGCGGATGAGGGCATGGGTGTCGCGGTCATAGGCGGTGGCCGACCAGTATTGTGTGACGGGTGCGTTGGCGGGAACGTGGAGGCGAGACGTGCTGCCACCCTCGAAGTCATGCCCGTCCTTGTCTTTGAACGTCATCAGGTAGAACTGCCCTGCCCCAAAATGTTTCGCGCTGAAGAAGCCGACCGTGTAGGCCACGCCACGACCGTCGACCGGATACTTGTCAGGGTTAGCGAAAACTGTCTGCAAGCCTTCAATGACATCGGGAGAAACTGGTACATGCCACTGACCACCTTCATAATAGGGCGGCGGGAAGTAGGAGTTTTCGTACGTATTCGCCAACCAGGCATGGGCTTCGCCAACGGCATCTCTGAGTGCGGCCTGCATCTTCGCGTCAGGGTTGAACGGCTTGCCCTTTTCGATACCGATAGACTTGAGTTGATCGATCATCGCCTTATCTCTGGTCTGCCACGGCTCGATCTGGACGATGCGATTCAGTGATTCGAAGTAGCGCATGTCCCACGGAATGGTGGCGTCATACACCACTCCAATCACATCCACGAACTGCGTTGCAGGCGGATGATCGGCCTGAGAGAGCGGGTAGAATTTGATCTGCTTGCCGTAGGCGACAGCCTTAGCGATGTCGGCCTCACTGCTGCTTTTGAGGATGGAGCGGAGCAGAGCGTAGCCCTCGTAGTTGTACGTTTGCAGTGGTATGTAGCCGGAGGGAACGTTGTTCTTGTAGCCCGGTGGCAGGATGAGGTACTTGCCGCCTTTGCCCTTGTCCATCCCAGCGGGCCCAACGTCCTCAATGGCTGTTTGCCAGCAATCGTCCACCGAGCCGGTAATCGAGCCACCGTCGGCGGGTGGGATTTCGAGCACGACAGCGCCGACATCCTTTGTGTTGAAGAAAGGCATGAAGTAGATTGAGTCGGGGTTGGGCGTGAGGGTCTGGTTCTTCCAGTCGAACAAGCCCGACCAATAAACGATCTTGTTGCTGCCCTCTCCCGCTCTGGCGTCCCGGACCATCGCCTGATACATAAGATCGAAGTTGACCGCAGGCGTACCCCAGATGACAGCTTCGACGGCGCGGCGCTCGACAGTGCGACGGGAGAGCTCTTCAGAAGTGAAATCTTGCGTGTACGCAAACGCTGCCGCACAGATGACGGTGAGTGCTGCGAGAAGGGTTCGGTTCATATCGCTTCCGATTACTGCTGGCGGAACGCGGGTGTTCAAAGCGAAATATTAGTCTCCGCTCTTGACCGGCGCAACCACAAGGTGACCCGTGGTTGGCGTAACATCCCGATTACACTCATCTGCCTTCCCTGAGGGGATTTGAGTGTAATGGTCTGCTTACACCACCTACCAACCACAAGTACTCGACTGAATCAGTTCTCCAGAATCAGGTCGCGCAGGGATCGGCGCCGTCCCTGCCACTGAAGAGAACCGGATAGCCCAGTTTACGGCGCGATTTCAAACACCGACCCGAAGGTCGAGTTGCTGTTGCCGGAAGTCGTCCCGTAGAGATTTCCTGCAGCGTCGAAGGTCACGCCAGCATACGGCAGCGACCCCGGGTGATCCTGGAAGGCGTGTAGAACGGTCTCGTGCCACCCTCCCTGCGAGGAAGGCGCGAGCTTAAAGACCACACCAACACCCCCCCGACCACCTTCCCACGTCGTGCCGTAGAGATTCCCTGCCTCGTTTAAGGTTAGGGGGGCGTAGGGCGTAGTTCCGTCCCTCCCACCTTTGAAGTTGTGGAGCACTTTTTCCTTCCAGCTTCCGTCCGCGTTGGGCGCCAACTGGAAGACCACGCCCGCGAAACTGCTGAACTCCGTCGTGCCGTAGAGGTTCCCCGCTTGATCGGAGATCAGACTGTCAAGGGGTCCCCCACCGTCAGGGCAACCCTGTACGGAACAGAAGCTGTACAACACGCTCTCGGTCCAACTTCCGTCCAGGTTGGGTGCCAGCTTGAAGGCTGTGCCACTAACACTACTTCCACCAGAGTACGTCGTGCCATAGAGATTGCCCGCCTTATCGAAGATCACGCCAGCGAAAGGTGTGCTGCCGTCACGGCATCCATTTACCGAACAGAAGCTGTACAACACGCTCTCGGTCCAACTTCCGTCCAGGTTGGGTGCCAGCTTGAAGACGTTGCCACATCCGTTATTGCAACCGGAGTTAGAGTTAGAACCACCCTCCCCTGTCGTGCCATACAGACTACCTGCATCATCGAAGATCAGACTGTAACTGGGTACCGCACCGTCACGGCACCCGGAGAGAGAACAGAAGCTGTACAGCACGCTCTCCGTCCAGCTTCCGTCTGAGTTAGGCGTCAACTGGAAGACCGTCCCCGAACGGTTCGCTCCGCCAGCAACCGTCGTACCATACAGATTCCCGGCTGAGTCGAAGGTCAAAGTGCCGGCGGGCGCCACTCCGTCATTGCCGCCTCCAAAGCTGTGGATCACGGCTTCAGTCCAGCGGCCATCCGAGTCCGGCGTTAGCTTGAAGACCGTGCCCTCGTCGCTGGCTCCGCCGGAACCCGTCGTGCCATACAGATTACCGACCTGATCGAAAATCAAGCCACCATAGGAACTGTATCCATCCGCTCCGCGAGTGAACTTGTGCAGCGTCTTGTACTTGCTGAGCGCCCAAGCATCTGGCGCCAATGCCGCAACCACTATGATGATCACCAGCAGAATTGCTCCCGCCAACCTACTATGGCGCGACATAAATTTCCTCCTTTGGCGGGGAATTTCCCCGAGCCACAAACATCGACGAGTGTACATCCGTCTGCCCATTCTCACAAAGCGATGGGATAACTGTTGAAATATCGCGATTACGCTCATTGACCCTGAGCCGCGCGGGGGGCGAGTGAAAACGCCAGATCGCTAGGCACGTTCTCAGTTCGGAAAAACTGCTCATCGGTACCGTAATCCGTCACGCGCCCGCACCTGCTATTCACCTGCCGTTAAGACTGCCTTGCACTGCTCTATATAGCCAAAACTGCCATCCGTTGCTCTGTATCTGGTTGAATCGACGTTTGCAGGTGCTTTCGAATCCCACTCTCTCCGCCATATTTTTGCTTTCAATGA
>Ga0210384_10004684_pt1 | contig 15157 bp, 10 predicted proteins | sample IncBWH2MmetaG_FD_160574 | JGI IMG/M metagenome (GOLD analysis project Ga0210384, IMG submission 160574) | Forest soil microbial communities from Barre Woods Harvard Forest LTER site, Petersham, Massachusetts, United States - Inc-BW-H-2-M | ecosystem: Environmental > Terrestrial > Soil >...
GCGAGCGTGCCGAAGGCCTCAAAACAAATTTTCCCACAGACTTCGGCGTCGGCTGGAATGGCTTTGCGAATCAGAAGGGATTGCTCTCCAGGGTCGAGAACTTGCGATGGTCCTGCCATGAAGTGTGCCTCCCATTTGACCTGTCACCACCACGCCTATATCATCCGCGCGACCCAATTTCAATTGGAGAGGTTCATTCATGTTGAAGCGCGCGAGGTTGGTAGGAACGGAGTATGTCGCGATCATCGCATTGTTATGGTTGATGGTTGCTCCCTGTTTCTTGCAGGCGCAGCAGCCGCCCATCAGTCCTGACGTGTACGGGCAGCTCAAGTATCGATACATCGGCCCGGAAGGGAACCGCGCCACGTCGGTGGCCGGAGTGCCGGGAAACCCGAACATCTGGTATGTGGGCGCGGCGTCGGGCGGCGTATTCAAGAGCACGGACGGCGGAATCCACTGGGGCGCCATCTTCGATTCGGAGCCTGTGGCATCGATCGGCTCGTTGGCGGTGGCAGCGAGCGATCCGAACATCATCTGGGCGGGAACTGGCGAATCGTTCATTCGCAGCCACATCTCGGTGGGACAAGGGATTTATAAGTCTCTGGATGCCGGAAAGACCTGGTCGTTGATGGGATTGGAGAAGACCGGCCGCATCGGCCGCGTAGACATCGATCCGCGAAATCCAGACGTCGTGCTGGCATGCGCGCTGGGCCACGCCTACGGACCGCAGGCGGAGCGCGGCGTCTTCCGCACGGCCGATGGCGGAAAGACTTGGGACAAAGTGCTGTTCGTCGACGAGAACACCGGCTGCTCCGATATGGGCATGGATCCCAACAATCCGCGAATCCTTTTTGCGGGGATGTGGCAGATCGAGATTCACACCTGGGGCCGCACCAGCGGCGGGCCGGGCAGTGGCTTGTTCAAGTCGACCGACGGCGGTGCCACTTGGAAGCGCCTGGAGGGTCACGGCCTACCGCATTCACCAGTGGGCAGAATTGCTGTGCGGGTGGCCAAGAAGGATTCCAACCGGGTGTACGCGGAGATTGAAACGGGCGATGGCGTGCCGGAGCCGAACAGCCCCGGGCAGCTAGGGCAGCTGTGGCGTTCCGACGACGGCGGTGAGAACTGGGAGATGGTTAACTCCGACCGCCAGCTCCGCGGACGCACGCATTACTACACGCGCACGGAGATTGCGCCGGACAACGAGAACGAGGTGTTCTTCTTCTCGGCGTCATTTTCGCGGACGCTCGATGGCGGCCGCAGCCTCACGAAGATGCCCTCCGATCCTGGCGGCGACAATCACGAAATGTGGATCGATCCGACCAATGCGGATCGCATGGCGGTGGTCAACGATGGCGGCGTGAATATTTCCGTCGATCGCGGGAATTCCTGGAACCACGTTAACCTGCCTATCGCGCAAATGTATCACGTCACGGTGGACGACCAGATTCCGTACTTCGTTTACGGCAACCGGCAGGACGGTCCGTCGTGGCGAGGCCCAAGTAACAGCCTGCAGTTCGGCGGCTTCTTCGGTAACAGCATCCCGCGCGGCGCATGGCACCCGGTGGCCGGAGGCGAGAGCGGATTCGCCGTGCCGGATCCGGCGGACAACAACATCATCTGGTCGACGGGCACTGGATCGGGCAGCATCGGCGGCACGGTAACCCGCTTCGACGAGCGCACACACCAGAACCGCGAAGTCGAGGTCTGGCCCGACTATGTGGCCGGCGCGCCAGCAGCGGAGGTGAAGTATCGCTTCAACTGGGAATTTCCGATCGCGATTTCTCCCCACGACCACAACAAAGTGTACGTGGGCAGCCAGTTTGTGCACGTCACCACCGACGGCGGGAATAGTTGGCAGATCATCAGTCCCGACCTTACGCGTAATGACAAGAGCCGCCAGCAGATTTCCGGAGGGCTCACACCCGACAATATCGGCGTGGAATATGCCGGCGTGATTTTTGCCCTCACGGAATCGCCGAAAGAGGCGGGCTTGATCTGGGCAGGCACCAATGACGGGCAGGTGCAGGTGACGCGCGATGGTGGAAAAAACTGGAGCAACGTCACGAAAAATCTTCCAGGCTTCCCGGAGTGGGGCACGGTGGACAACATCGAAGCGTCGCGTTACGACGCGGGCACAGCCTACCTGACCGTTGACGGCCATCAGGTGAACTTTCGCGACCCGTTTGTTTACAAGACCGCGGACTACGGAAAAACCTGGACGTTGATCACCGCCGGCATTCCGCACAACATGCTGAGCTACGCACACTGCGTGCGCGAAGATCCGGTGCGCAAAGGCCTGCTTTATTTGGGTACCGAGGGCGGACTGTATGTTTCGTTTAACGACGGGAAAAATTGGCAGCCGCTGCAGGCCGGATTGCCGCACGCGCCGGTCTACTGGCTGACCGTTCAGGAAAGGTTCCACGATTTGGCGGTGGCTACTTACGGGCGCGGATTCTGGATCTTGGATGATATTACCGCGCTGGAACAGTTCACGCCGGAGATCGGCGCGGCCAAGGCACATTTGTTCTCGCCGCGCGATGCTTATCGCTTTAAGGAGGTGGCGCAGCCGGCAGCCGTCGAATACGACCCGACCACGGGAAAGAATCCGCCGTACGGCGCAGCCATTAATTTCTATCTCAAGGCTAACCTCGGAGAGAAGGATGTGGCCAAGCTGACTATCACAGATGCCGGCGGCAAGAGGGTGCGCGAGATAGAATGCCGCGCGCCGAAGCCGGGTGCGAGTGAGGTCAAGAAACCCCGCGAGGAGGAGGAATATCCCGATGCTGAAGCGACGCTCTGCGAAACGAAGGCGGGGATCAATCGTGTGTGGTGGGACTTGCGCTCCGATCGCAGCACCGAAATTCGCCTGAGGACCACGCCGCTCTATGCGCCGGATGTTCCGTTTGGGAAGGACGGATGGCGCAAACCTCCGGCCGTGGGACGCATAGCGGCACTGGCCCTGCCGGGAATCTACACAGTCACACTCACTGTGGGCGAAGAAAAGTTCACCCAGAAGTTGACTGTGCTGAAGGATCCGCACACCGCAGGCTCGGAGAGCGACATTCAGGCGCAAACGCGCGTGCAAACCGCGCTGTACGAAGAGATGAACGCCATGGCGGCCACGGTGAACCAGATCGAGTCGCTCCGTGCGCAGCTCGTTGCCCTGGGGAAGGAACTGGGCACTGACGACGCCTCGAAACCAGTTCGCAAAGCCGCGGATGACCTTGCGGATAAGGCTGCCTCGATCGAGGGAAACCTGCTGCAGCTCAAGCTCACCGGCCGCGGTCAGGACGACTGCCGCTGGGCGCCGATGCTGGTGCAGAAAGTCGCGTATTTGTTCTATCAGCTCGATTCCAGCGCGGATTTTCCGCCGACCACACAGCAGACCGCCGTGCAGGAAGAGTTGAAGCAGCGGGGCGACAAAGCGGCGCAGGATTTTCAGCAGTTGATCGCGAAGGACCTGGCGGCGTTCAATACGACGCTACGCGAACACAACATCGGTAACATTTATGTGAAGACGCCCTGATGCAAGAGGGAATCGCGAGTACAACCGACGTGTGTGCTTACTGTTCGTGTGTGGGCTGGGTACGAATGCCTTGTGGGGCCGGGGTGGGTGGCTCAACATGAATAGTTACTGGGGAAAACCAAGAGTTGAGACACGTTCTCGAGGTGCGGGATCTCTGCGTCGCGTACGGCGGACGGGACGGCGGGGTGTGGCGCGCGCTGGATCGGGTAAGTTTTACGGTGCGCGCGGGGGAGATTTTGGGCGTGCTGGGGGAGTCGGGGTCGGGAAAGAGCACGTTGGCCGCCGCGTTGGTGCGGCTGTTGCCTCCGAACGGGCGGATTACCGGCGGCAAGATCTTGCTCGAAGATTCGGACCTGTGTCGCGTGGATGCCGCGGAGCTGCGACGCGTGCGGGGAAGCGGCGTGTCGATCGTCTTTCAGGAGCCATCGCTGGCGTTGCATCCCACCATTTGCATCGGCGAGCAGGTGGGCGAAGTCTTGCGTGCGCATGGAGCTTCGGACAAGTGCGAGCGCGGCGAACGAGCGCTAGAAATCCTGGCTAGAGTTTTTTCGCGCGATGCGGATCGAATGTTTTCTTCTTACCCGCATCAATTGAGCGGAGGACAGCAGCAGCGTGCATTGATTGCGCAAGCCATTGCTTGCGATCCGGCGCTGGTAATTGCGGATGAGCCGACCGCCTCCTTGGATCCCACCACACAGCGAGAGATTTTGACGCTGTTCCAGTCATTGCGCGACCGGTTTGGGATAGCGTTTGTGTTCATTACGCACAATCCGGCGTTGTTGGCAGGATTCGCCGATCGCGCGCTGGTGTTATATGCGGGCAAAGTCGCGGAACTGGGGCCAACACAGGCGGTGCTGTTCTCGCCGCAACACCCGTACACGCAGGCGCTGCTGCGATGCATGCCGACGGTCGCCGGAGAAGGCGCTCGGAGTCGGAAAGAGCTGTTGCCGGTAATCGCGGGAGCGCCGCCGAGCTTGGCGGTGCTTTCCCGAGGTTGCGTGTTTGAGCCGCGTTGCGAGAAGCGGATGGACAGTTGCCAAGTTAGCGAGCCGATGGCGGCGCTGCTCGACGGCGGTCATGAGGTTGCGTGCTTGCGGTTCCCAACCTGAGGCGCTGGAAATTACATGGAGCCGGTAATCCGAGTCGAAAACTTGGTGAAGCGTCACGCGGGACGCGGACCCGGACGAGCCGCCGATGCGTTCACGGCGGTCGATTCGGTTTCGTTTTCGATTTTGCCGGGAACGACGCTGGCGCTGGTGGGCGAGTCCGGTTCGGGAAAAAGCAGCGTGGCGCTGTGCGTAGCGTGCCTGGAGCGCGCGACTTCGGGACGGATTTGGTTTGCGGGGCAGGATGCGGCGGCGCTGGGGGAGCGAGAATTGCGGATGGTGCGTCCGCGGATACAGTTGGTCTTTCAGGATCCAGCGAATTCGCTGAATCCGCGATGGACGGTGCGCGAGATTGTGGCGGAGCCCCTGCTCGTACAAGGGCGAATTCCGCGCAGCGAACGCGATGCGCTGGCCGCACAGGCGCTCGGACGCGTCGGGCTGAGTGCGGAGTATCTAGGGCGCAAACCAGGAGAATTGAGCGGTGGGCAGCGGCAACGGGTGGCGATTGCGCGCGCGCTCATCCTCGAACCGAACGTGCTCATTCTGGATGAAGTGCTGTCATCGCTGGATTGTTCGACACAGGCGCAAATCGCCAATCTGCTGACGGAACTGCAGCGGAGCTATGGGTTGGCTTATCTCTTCATCACGCACGACTTGAGAATGGCCGTGCATTTGGCGGACGAGATTGCTGTGATGAGCGCAGGGAAAATCGTCGAGCAAAGCACGCCGGAACAGATTTTGGGAGGCGCGCAGCGGCCAGAGACTCTGAGCTTGCTCGTTGCCAGTGGAATCAACGGCAAACCGACTAACCCGGTGTTGCAGCGATGATGCTCTTTGTTTTGCGAAGAGCAGGGCACGCGCTATTTTTGTTATTTGGTGTTTCCATCCTCGCGTTTTTCTTTAGCGCTTTAGCGCCGGGAAATTATTTTGACGAGATGCGCTTAAATCCGCAGATTTCTGCGGATCGAGTGCGCGCGCTACGAGCGCAATATCAGGTGGACCAGCCGATGACGGTGCGTTACGCACATTGGGCAGGCGCGCTGCTGCGCGGCGATTTGGGATTTTCGTTCACTTACAACACGCCCGTGGCGCCGCTGCTTTGGGCGCGCGCCCGCAACACGCTGCTGCTGGCCGGCATCGCCACCGTCCTGGTATGGATGCTGGCGTTGCCCTTGGGAATTTGGAGCGCGGAGCGGCTTGGCAAATCGGCGGACGTGGCGTTGAGCTGGATGAGCGCCGCGCTACTGATTGTTCCGGACCTGACCCTGGCGCTTGGCCTGCTGGTGCTGGCGGTGCGCACCGGGTGGTTGCCAATCGGCGGGATGGTGTCGGTCGGATTCGATGAGTTTTCACCGGTCCACAAGTTGCGGGATGTGGCGGTTCACCTCGTGCTTCCGGTGACCGTGCTGGTTGCTGCGGCCTTGCCCGTTTTGCTCCGACACGTTCGCTCCGCCGTAGCGGAGACGCTTGAGGCACCGTTCTTGCGTGCGGCGCAGGGGCACGGAATTTCGAGAACACGATTGCTTTATCGCTATGCGCTGCCGGCGGCCGGACATCCGTTGATTGCGCTCTTTGGATTCAGCCTCGGTACGCTCCTGAGCGGGTCGCTGCTCGTGGAAGTGGTGATGAGCTGGCCGGGGCTGGGTCCCTTTCTGTTGGAGGCGATCCTGGCCCGAGATTTGTACGTGGTGATTGGCGGCGTACTGTTATCGACGCTGTTTTTAGTGGCGGGGAATTTTGTGGCGGACCTGTTGTTGTACTGGGTGGACCCGCGCATCCGCGCCGAGGCGCCCGGACGATGAATGCCCGCGCGCGGCTGCTGTCCGCTGCGATCCTGCTCGGCGCGCTGCATCTGGGTATAGTGTGTGCAGGATTCTTTGCGCCATACGATCCAGCGGCGCAGGACCGCGAGCATCCTTACGCGCCGCCGATGCGGCTGCATTTTGTAGATGCTGGTGGCCAGTTACATTTGCGGCCTTTTTTTTACCCGCAAACGCTTAGGGCAGGCAGTTTCGATGAATACGAAGAGAAAAAAGCGAACGCCATCCCGGTGAAATTCTTTGTTCGAGGCGCGCCCTATCGGGTGCTCGGAATGCTGCCATTGCGTAGCCACTTATTCGGCGGCGACCTGCCGCTGTATTTGCTGGGGAGCGATGGATACGGGCGCGACCTTCTCTCCCGTGTCTTGTTCGGCGGCCAAGTGTCGTTGCTGGCGGGCTTGATTGGCGCGACCATGACGCTGTCGATTGGAGTATGCATAGGGGCAGTGGCAGGATTTTGGAGTGGATGGAGGGACGAAGCGCTAATGAGGGTCGCGGAACTCTTTCTGGCGCTGCCGTGGATTTATCTCCTTTTTGCGATGCGCGCTTTCTTGCCGCTAACGGTGCCTCCCCTGAAAGCGTTTCTGCTGGTGGTGGTCGTCTTTGCAGCAGTGGGATGGGCACGTCCGGCGCGGATGGTGCGGGGAATTGTGCTCAGCGCGAAAGAGCGCGACTTTGTCCGTGCCGCGCGAGGGTTTGGCGCGTCGGGAGCCTATTTGCTGCGAAGGCACATTTTGCCGGAGACTGCCAGCGCGGTGCTGACGCAGGCCGCGATTCTGGTGCCGCAGTTTGTGCTCGCGGAAATGACGCTCTCGTTCCTGGGCTTGGGTGTGCCCGAACCGGTGCCCAGTTGGGGGAACATGCTGGCCAGCTTGCAGCACTACAACGTGCTGGTCTCCTATTGGTGGATGTACTTACCGGCGGTGGCCATGGTGCCGTTCTTTCTCGGATACTTGGTGCTCGCGAGTTTATTGCAGGAGAGCAGCGGGGCGGCGAAGATAGAAGTCGCACGCAGCGGGGTCTGATGTGAGCCAGCGAGTACTGAGATTTCGGTCGTTACGCGCAGCTTTCGCGTTCGTGGCGATTCTGTCCTGCGTCCTCCGCATTCATAGCCCAGCATCCTTTACAACACACGCCGCACCAGCACACGTGAACGAGGAACTCCTTCGTCTACCGGGAGAGAATGGGCACGCGGGCGGACGCATTGTGATTGCTTTGCGTTCAGAGCCGAAAACGCTAAATCCACTGACGGCGGCCGATGGGACTTCGCGCGAAGTGATCAGCACGATGCAGGCAGACTTGGTGCACATCAATCGCGCAACACAGTTAACCGAGCCGGCGCTGGCGAAGTCGTGGAAGACATCCGCGGACGGCCTGCAATACACGCTCACCCTGCGGCAGGGATTGAAATTTTCCGACGGCCACCCGGTTGATATCGACGATGTGCTGTTCACTTTCCGCGTTTACCTCGACGAAGCGGTGCACGCCTCGCAGCGCGATTTGTTGATTGTGGGCGGGAAACCGATTGTGGTACGCAAGGTGGATACCCAGACCGTCGAATTCATTTTGGCTAAGCCCTACGGGGTGGGCGAAAGACTATTCGACAGCCTCGAAATCTTGCCGCGGCACCTGCTGGAACCGGCATACAAAGAAGGGAAGCTGGCACAGGCCGGAGTGTTGGGGACGCCAGCGAACCAATGGGCAGGCCTCGGCGCGTTTCGTTTGAAAGAGTACGTCGCGGGGCAGAGGTTAGTGCTGGAACGTAATCCTTACTACTGGAAGACCGACGAGCAGGGCAAGCGTTTGCCCTATTTGGACGAAATTGTTTTTTTGTTTGTGCCCAGCGCCGACGCCCAGGTCCTGCGATTCCAATCGGGCGAGACCGATCTGATCAGCCGGCTGGGCGCGGAAAACTTTGCGGTACTCTCGCGGCAGGCGCGCGATTCCACTATGGCGGATGCCGGGCCGGGATTGGAGTACAACTTTCTCTTTTTCAATCTGAATGAGTTGGGTGAAAAGGCGCCAGCAGAAATGATCCGCAAGCAGCGCTGGTTTCGCTCCGAGAAATTTCGCCAGGCCGTATCGCTGGCCATAGATCGTGAAGCGATTGTGCGGCTGGTCTATCAAGGACGCGGGGCCAAGCTATGGGGTCCGGTGACGCCGGGAAATGCGCGCTGGGCCAACGCGGCCATTCGATATCCCGGCCGCTCGTTAGACAAAGCGCGTCAACTGCTCGCCGAGGCGGGCTTCCGATTGGCAAGCGGCGAAAATGCGGAGGCAAGGCTTGTCGACGCCGATGGCAGGGCAGTGGAATTTTCGATCATCACCAGTTCCTCGAATGCCGACCGCGCCAAGATGGCCGCGTTAGTTGAAGATGACTTGAAGCAACTGGGAATGCGACTGCAGGTGGTGCCGCTGGAGATGCGGTCCCTGATCGATCGTGTCACTCAAACCAAAGAATTCGACGCCTGCGTGATGGGCATCGGTAGCTTCGATGCCGATCCCAACTCAGACATAAACGTATGGCTTTCGAGCGGCGGCATGCATCTCTGGAATCCGGCACAAAAACACGCCTCTACCGACTGGGAAGCAGAGATAGATCGTTTGATGGAACAGCAGTTGACCGCAACCAGTTCCGCGCAGCGCAAGAAGCTTTATGACCGCGTGCAGGAAATTCTGGTGGAGCGTCAGCCGATGATTTTCCTGGCCAGCCCGGACATCCTGGTGGGTGCGAAGAAAAACATCGGCAACTTTCGTCCCGCGGTTCTGGAGCCGTACGTGCTGTGGAACGTCGAGCAATTGTATTTGCGAAACGGGGCGGAGAATGCCCGGCGATGAGCCCGGTGCGAGCGGCACTAGGGAAGAAACCGGAGCGGGCCTGGGACGACGCTCGCCTGGTCAAAGAATGCTTGCGCGGCAATGAAGAAGCGTGGTCGCTGCTGATCGACAAGTACAAAGCGCTCATCTATTCGATTCCCGTTAAATACGGCCTCCCTCCCCACGATGCCGCCGACGTGTTCCAATCCACCTGCGCGGAGCTGCTGGTGCGTTTGCCGGACTTGCGCGAGCCGCGCGCGCTTCCGAAATGGCTCATGCAGGTGGCCCATCACGAATGTTATCGATGGAAGCGGCAGCAGCAGCGTTTGACCAGCCGCGATACGAATCCCGATTTGCCGGAACCCGAAACGCCCGCCATTGCGGAAAGCGTCCTGCAGCAAACGCAAGAAGAGCAGATGTTGCGCGAGGCCATGAACGTGTTGTCCCCGCAATGCTACAGACTTGTGGAATTGCTTTTCTTTGAGACGCCGTCGCGCCCCTATGCCGAAGTGGCCAAGGAATTGGGCCTGGCCGTCGGCTCCATCGGATTCACCCGCCAGAAATGCATCGAGCGTTTGCGCCGGCAACTTGACGACCTGGGTTTCTACTGATGCCGCGGGCCCGGGCCAAAATTTCTGAAGCCGAATTGGTGATCGAACTTGGCACTCTCCAGGATGGCGTGGCGCACCGGAAATTCCTGGCCCACAATCCCTCGCTGGTCCGTTCGGAAGTGGTCAAGCGCCTGGCTCCGTTGGTCGTAGAAAAAATCCGCGCGGATACCAAGCAAGCCCTCTTTCTTGCCGAAGGAACATTGCTGATCGCGCGCAAGCTCCGGCGGAAAGAAGACATCGCGCTGGCCATGCGGGCCAAGGCCAACGCGCTGTATGCCTCCGGCGACAACCACGGCGCCGTGCAGCACCACGAAGACGCCTGCAAGCTATACGAAGCCCTGGACATTCCCAAGGAAGCCGCGCGCACCCTAAGCAGTTCGATTCAGCCGCTGATTCTGCTGGGCGAATACGATCGCGCCCTGGCCGCATCGGAGCGCGCTCGACGGATCTTCACGCAGATCGGCGAGGAGCGGCGGCTCGCCAGCCTCGACAACAATGTCGGCAACATTTTTCATCGCCAGGACCGTTTCGAGGAAGCCATCGCCTATTATGAGCGCGCCTATAAAGCCCTCTCCCAATTCGAAGACTGGGAGCACGTCGCGGTAACCCTGCACAACATGGCCATGTGCCTTATCAGCTTGAACGAATTTGCCCGCTCGCTAGAGTGCTATCAAAAAGCCCGCGAACTCTGTGTGCGTTACGATCTGCCGCGGCTGCGCGATCAAGCCGACTACAACATCGCCTATTTGTACTATTTTCGCGGCGAATACAGCCGGGCCATCGAGATGCTCTTCGCGACGCGGCGCGCCTGCGAGATCAGCGGTGACGGCTATCACTTCGCCTTGTGCCATCTGGACCTCTCCGACATTTATCTGGAATTGAATTTGAGCGAAGAAGCGCGAGAGATGGCGCATGAAGGGTTTCTGCGCTTCGAGAAGTTAGGAATGGGTTACGAAGCCGCGAAAACCCTGGCCAATGAAGCCATGGCTTTCGGCCAGCAAGGTAAAACGGTGCAAGCGCTGGAGCGCTTCTCTAAAGCCCGCGAAATGTTCTCGCGGGAAAAGAATCTGGTGTGGCCCTGGCTGATCGACTTGTATCAAGGGCTGCTTTTGTTCCACGAAGGACGCTATTTTGAGGCGCGCAGGCTCTGCGCGGGCGCGGCGGATTTTTTCGACCAGACCCCACTGGCGGGGAAAGCGCTGCTGGCCCGCCTGCTGCTGGCACGCATTGCGCTGCAGGTTGGCGATTTGCCGGCCGCGGAGAAAGAGACCAGCGCTGCGGTCGCCAAGCTGTCGAATTCCCAGGCCCCCGTGCTGGTGTACCAGACGCATTTGTTGCTGGGGCAAATCGCCGGAAGCCGCGGGGATCGCACCTCAGCGTATGCGGCCTACCAAGAGGCGCGCAAGGCTTTGGAGGCCTTGCGAACGCGGCTACAGAGCGAGGAATTGAAAATCGCCTTCGTGAAGAATCGCATGCAGGTCTATGAAGCGGTCGTAGAGCTTTATCTCGACCCCGCGAACAAAGAGATTTCCGCCGAAGAAGCCTTTTCCTGCATCGAGGCCGCCAAATCGCGCAGCATGACCGAAATGATCTTTCAGAGCGGGCAAAGCTTGCCGATGGGAGAAGCAGGCCAGAGCGAATTTGTGCGAAAAATTCGCGACCTGCGCGAGGAATTGAACTGGTACTACCACCGGATTGAATTGGAACAGCTTCGCCCCGAGGAAAGGTCCCGAGAACGCCTCGAGCTCTTGCATCACGCGGCGCAGTTACATGAGAAAGAATTGTTGCGAGCATTGCGCGAGTTGCCGGCTCAGGACCGGGAAAACGCGACACTGGAAGCGCCTGCCGATCTTTCCTTGGCAAAACTGCAGGCCAGTCTGCCGGCCGGCGTCGTGCTCGTGGAGTATTACTCGGCGGCTGATCGCATGATAGCCGCCGTGGTCAGTCGTCAGGGCATCGAGATCGTGCCCGTCAGCGTTGTGTCCCGCGTTACGAATCTGCTGCATTTGCTGCGCTTTCAATTTGCGAAATTTCGCATGGGTACGGCCTATACCGAGCGCTTCGCGCAGCCGCTTCTGCGCGCCACGCTGGGTCACCTGGAAGCTTTGTACCGTGAACTCATTGAGCCGATTCGTGAAAAGTTGGCCGGCCAACACGTGGTATTTGTGCCGCACGGGCCTTTGCATTTTTTGCCGTTTCACGCGCTGCGCAACGGCGAAGAATATCTCTGTGATGCGCACACCGTCTCGTACGCTCCCAGCGCTATGGTATTCAATTTGTGCCAGGCGAAAAAGCCCAGCAAGCGGCGCAACTCGCTCGTCCTGGGAATCCCTGATGAACGCGCCCCCTTGATACTAAGCGAGGTGCAATCGGTGGCCGCGCTCCTGCCTCAGACGGAGCTGTTTGTTGGTGCGCAGGCAACCGCGCAAGTGCTGCGGGAACGCGGACTCGAGACCGGCGTCCTCCACGTGGCGACGCACGGGATCTACCGCCAGGACAATCCCATGTTCTCGGGCATCAAGCTCGGCGATGGCTACCTGAACCTGTACGACCTGTACCAAATGCGTATGAGTGCCAACCTGGTGACGCTGAGCGGTTGCGCCACCGGAATGAACTTCGTAGCTGACGGCGACGAACTGCTGGGTCTCCAGCGCGGCCTGTTCTGTGCCGGCGCCAGTTCGCTCCTTCTATCGCTGTGGGATGTGCACGACCGCAGCACCGCGGACCTCATGCGAGAGTTCTACCAAGCCTATGTTGCTTCGGGGGAAATGGCCGGTTCCTTGCGTGCGGCCATGCAAAAAATGAGGGAGCAGAATCCTCACCCCTTCTTCTGGGCACCCTTCATCCTTATCGGCAAAGTCACAGAAAACACTGCACTTAATTAATCCCACCGCTTCCTTGCGCCTACCTATATTTTTTCACCAATAACCCTCCCTTATGTGCTGAAGGCGAGAAGACTCGCCACTGTCCGCTGGGGAGCGGACGGCACGGAAAGGCTGGGGGGATAGAGATGAAGCATTTTTCGACACAGGAATGGATCGATTTCGCGAATGAAGCAGTGGCCGCAAGCCGCCGCCAAGAGATGGAGAAGCACCTCAAGGAAGGCTGCCCGCGATGCAACAAAACGGTGTCGTTCTGGCGAAAAGTCCGGCAAACGGCGAAGTCAGCAACCGCCTTCGAGCCACCGGAAGATGCGGTACGCATTGCAAAGGCAGGCTTTGCGGCCGATCGACTCCAGGGCAAGAGGTCCACTGCGCCCGGATTCGTGGAAGTGCTCTTCGACAGTTTTTTGCAACCGCTAGTGCAGGGAGCCCGTTCGTCGGGCTTGGGAATTAGGCAAATGCTCTTTAGAGCCGAGCCGTATCAGGTGGATGTGCAGATCGAAGCCGTCCCTGGCGCCAACAAGCTGATGATAATCGGCCAGTTGCTGGATATGCGTAATCCAGACGCCCCATCGCGCGCTGTGCCGGTGAGCATCTCGAACCTCCGGGGGCAGGTGGTGCAGACGGTAACCAACGAATTTGGCGAGTTTCGTGAGGAGATTCGGACCAGTAGCGATCTAGAGCTGAAAATCCTGGGTGAGGACGAGAAGGCGGTAATCATATCACTGCGGGATGCACTAGGCCGGCTGCCGGATAAACCGAACTAAGCGTCGTAGCTGCTATTCCTTGCGGATACAGCTCCTCACTTAGCTAGGTCGTACTGGTACCTAGCGTGAACGAATTTAGGTCGAACGGAACACTCGTACTATTGGCCACTTTAAGGCGTAGAGAAACAATTTGAATACGCGCCAGAGCTGCTGATTAGACGAGTCGTCCGAGGTGAGGAGAACCCGCAAGGGTTACATCTATGAAACGCAAATTACTATCAGCGGTGGTCATCGCAGTCATCACGTTGGCGGCAGCCAAGCCGGCCGGGGCGCAACAGCGCTATATCGTTCGCACTACCGGTGGCCTGAACTCCGTCCTGAACCTCTGCCTGTCGGCCAACTGCCAGGTGCAAGGCTCGCTGGACGGGCCGGTGGGACAGACTTACCTCGTAACGTCCACCGGGAACATATTGCAGGCTTTGCTAGGCGGGGTGGTAAATTTCTTGGAAGCGCTGCTGGGAATTCAAAGCATCGAGGCCGACCAGGCACTGCCCATACCGCTGCCCCGGGTCAATAGCGCTCCCTACGGGCTGACCGACACGGCACCGGTGAACTACTTTGGAAGCGTCGTGACCCACGGGTACGCCGCGCAGCCAGCGGGCCAGATCATTCGTTTAGTCGACGCGCACAACGGCTTCAGAGTCACCGGGTCAGGCATCGTGGCGGTGATCGACACAGGCGTCGACATCAACCATCCGGTCCTCGTTCCAGTGCTCTTACCCGGCTATGACTTTACTCGCAATCAGCCAGGTGCTTCGGAATGGCTGGATTTGCCGGAATTGCTAAGCGACGGTCAGAACCAGGGCGGAAACTCCCAGGGTGCTGCCGTGCAACAATCGAGCGCCGCAATTCTCGACCAGTCGTCCGCGGCAATCCTGGACGGTCAACCCTGCGCTGCCTTCGGTCACGGAACCATGACCTCCGGGCTGGTACATCTTGCCGCCCCAACCGCCAAGATCCTGCCCCTGAAAGCCTTCACCGCCGATGGCACTGGCTATCTGTCGAACATCGTCGCTGCTCTGTACTATGCGGTGCAGCATAAGGCCAACGTGGTCAACATGAGCTTCGATCTCTCCACTCCTTCGCCGGCCTTGTCGCAGGCCGTTTCCTACGCGAATCAGGCCAATGTCGTCTTGGTGGCCGCTGCCGGAAATGAAAGCACCAGTGCGCGAGTGTATCCCGCAGCCATAAGCGGCTCCGTCATGGGCATCGCGTCGACCACCGATTGGGACGCGCGCTCTTCGTTCTCCAATTACGGCTCGGCCGATGTCTGGATTGCAGCTCCTGGAGAATACGTGATCAGCACGTTCCCCGGTGGCTCCTATGCGGCGGCTTCAGGCACATCGTTTAGCTCACCGCTGGTCGCGGGAACCGCCACTCTGCTTCTCAACGCCAAGTCGGGATTGAATCAGTCGCAAGCTGCCAGCGCGCTCTCGCACGGACGTCAGCTCACTCCCGACCTCAATCACGGACGCTTGGATGCTTATCAGGCGATTTCTGCCTGGGTGAATAGCTCAAGTAGCTCAAGCAGCTCAAGCTCGACATCCAGCTCATCCGGCTCGTGCTTCCTGCTGTGCTTGTAGGCCCGATACGGTCTGAGTGAGTTCCGGTCCTGGCAATGAACA
>Ga0210384_10004686_pt1 | contig 15155 bp, 11 predicted proteins | sample IncBWH2MmetaG_FD_160574 | JGI IMG/M metagenome (GOLD analysis project Ga0210384, IMG submission 160574) | Forest soil microbial communities from Barre Woods Harvard Forest LTER site, Petersham, Massachusetts, United States - Inc-BW-H-2-M | ecosystem: Environmental > Terrestrial > Soil >...
ATCCGCGGTCAACTCGATTGCCCGCTTGGGAATCAGGCCCACAATTTCGCTGCCGACAATAGTCACGCCGTAGCGCTCCGCTTCGCGTTTCACCATTTCGAAGACGCGATGGATCGGCGTTTGCTCGAAATCAGTCAGATTGATGGACACCTGAGCCAGGTTCCTCGCACGCAAATCCACACCCATGGCTTTGACGTATCGCAGGCCGCCGTTGGAAAACCGAATGTGCTTTCCGATTCGCTTGGCGATCTCCAGATCAGGCGTATTCAAATTGATGTTGTAAGCGATCAAAAATTTGCGTGCGCCCACCACGGTGGCGCCGGCAGTCGGATGCAGCCGTGGCTCGCCGATGTCCGGAGCGCGATCGGGATTGCGCTGCACCTCCTCGCGCAATCCCTCAAACTGTCCCTTGCGAATGTTCTCGAGATTGGTACGTTCCTGCTTCTGTGCCGCCGCCTCATAAAAATAAACGGGAATGCGATAGCGCTCCCAAATCTCGCGGCCCACTTTCTTTGCCAGCGCCACGCAATCTTCAATCGTCACGCCCGCGACGGGAATAAACGGCACCACGTCGGTCGCGCCCATGCGAGGATGCGCGCCCGCATGCCGGGTTAAATCAATCAGCTCCGCGGCCTTTCCCACCCCGCGCAGAGCCGCTTCCGCCACAGCTTCTGGTTCGCCCGCCAGTGTCACAACGCTCCGGTTGTGATCCGCATCGCTCTCCCGATCGAGAACAAAGACCCCGGGAATTTCACGCATGGCGCCAACGATCGCGTCTATTTTCGCCGCGTCCCGGCCTTCGGAAAAATTTGGAACACACTCGACGAGTCTTTTCATAGCCTCTGAGGGCCTTCAATCCAGCGCTTCATCGATTTAAAGATTTTTCGTGTGAATAATGGCTCCGCGTTTCATGGTCAGGCTGCAAAGATTCACACCAAAATAATAAGGGATTTCGCGGTAGTCGGCCACGTCAAACGCCGCCAGGTCCGCATACTTGCCAACTTCCAGGGACCCCACGCGAACGTGCTGCCGCAGCGAGTATGCGGGATTAATCGTCGCAGCGGCGATTGCTTCCGCCGGCGTCATGCGCATTTGAGTGCAGGCAAGAGAGAGAATCATCGACATGCTCAGCGTGGGGCTGGTACCGGGATTGAAGTCAGTCGCCAAGCCCACGGCTGCCCCGGCGTCAATCAATTGCCGTGCCGGTCCGTAATGAGCCAGGCCCAAATGAAAGCAGCACCCGGGAAGAAGCGTGCAAACAACATTCGAAAGGCCTAGCGCGCGAATGTCGCTGCGATTCACTTTCTCCAGATGATCCGCGCTCGCCGCGTGCATCTCGATTGCCAGCCGCGCCGCTCCGGTGTGCTGGAGTTGCTCCGCGTGAATTCGCGGGACCAGGCCGCAAGCCCGGCCCGCGGAAAGGATCGTGCGCGCCTGCGCCACCGTGAAAGCTCCGCGGTCGCAGAAAACATCGCAGAATTCAGCGAGTCCGGCAGTCGCGATGGTGGGAATCCACCGGCGCGCAAGCAAATTCACGTAAGCGTCCGCGCGCCCGCGAAATTCTGAGGGCACCACATGCGCGCCAAGGAATGTCGCGTGAATATCGATCGGCTGCTCCTGGTGCAACTCGAACAGAATCTCAAGCGTCTTCAGCTCGCTTTTCCAATTGAGTCCGTAACCGCTCTTGGCTTCCAGTGTGGTTGTGCCATGAGCCGCAAACTCGCGTAAGTTCATTCGCGCGCGTGCCTTCAACATTTTTGCCGGTGTCCGCCGATGATGCTCGACCGTGGAGCGAATGCCGCCGCCCGATTGCGCGATTTCCTCGTACGTCGCCCCGGAGTTTCGCTGTTCATATTCCATGGCACGGCTGGTGGGGAAAATGAGATGCGTGTGTGAATCAACAAATCCAGGCAGAACTACGCGGCCGCCTAAATCCAGTTTTTCAGCGCGGCGGGCCCCGCGCATCCGCTCGATGCGCCGCCGTTTTCCGATTGCGGCGATCCTGTCTCCGTGGATCAGCAGCGCGCCATCACGAATGATTCCAGGTTCGCCGAGCGCTCGCCCGCGCCGGGGGACAGCGCCGCGCATTGTGAGCAGTTGCGAACAGCCGGTAATCAGCCAATCAGGCACGGGAATGTGCTTCGATACTAACGTTACACCGCTTAAAAAACTACTGGGGCCCGACATGAGAATCTGCCAACGGTTAGATTGAGGAAGTGAATTTCTTCGGCCTGTTGTGCAAGCGTGTTGGGTTGCACCGCTGCAATCTCCGCGAACAATCTACGCGCTGGCAGTCTTGCTGAGAAACGCCGGCGCAAATACCTCGCTGGCGAATGATTCAAGCGTGGTCGGAGTCGTATTTTTTGCGGAGCGCGGCTCCAGCGGCACGATCAGGCCCGCATTGGCCCCCTTCCACATTTCAATCAACAGCGCCGCTGTGCCCTTCGGCAATCCCATCTGAACCAGCGCCGGTTCGAGCATCATGAACGGCACTTGCATGTATCCGAGATTGGGCTTGCCAACTGCCTTGCCCACCACGGACGCAGCTTCTTTCATCGAGATGTCACGCTGCCCGTGAAGTTCCTGTGTGGAACTTCCGGAAAAATCGCGCGCAGCCAGGCGAACGGCCGCATATGCGCCGATATCTTTCGTGGCAATCCATGGCATCGGCAAATCGCCTGTCAATCCGCCGGGAAGAATTCCCATCGAGCGCAATGGCGCGATGCTCATGAAAAGATTTTCCATGAAATAGCCTGGGCGCAGATACAGGATATTCAGGCCCGCGATACGGTTGAGCTTTTGTTCCACGTTATGCAGGCCAACGATGGGGCCCGTCTTTTCCGCATGTTGAGCGCCGATGCTGCTGAGCGCGACCGCGTAAGGCACGCGCGCATTTGCGACTGCCGCGGCGTAGGAATCCGAGACGCGTTCTTGATGGGCGCGCATATCCTGCTGCGAAATATCCTCTGGCAGCATGAGATAGACGGCCGTGGCGCCTTCAAACGCTTTCGTCATGGACGCGGCGTCTTCGGCGTTGCCAACGAATGCTTCTGCGCCTTTTTGCACCAGCGGCTCGAGCCTCTTGGCGTCGCGTCCAATCACCCGGACTTTTTCGCCGCCCGCGAGCAGCGCTTCAGCTGTTGGCCTTCCCGTCTTTCCTGTCGCTCCCGTGATAACGATCACAAATTCTCCTATAACATGGGGATCTTGACGGCGGACTTGCGCGCAAAATCGATTGCTTCCGGATAGCCGGCATCCACATGGCGGGCCACACCAATCCCCGGATCATTCGTCAGCACGCGCTCGATCCGCGCGGCCATTTCTTTCGTACCGTCCGCAACCGTTACCTGCCCCGCATGCTGCGAATACCCGATGCCCACACCACCGCCGTTGTGAATCGAGACCCAACTCGCCCCGCTCGCCGTGTTTAGCAGGGCATTGAGGAGCGCCCAGTCTGCGACGGCATCCGAACCATCTAGCATTTTTTCTGTTTCACGGTAGGGCGAGGCCACCGAGCCGCAATCGAGATGGTCGCGTCCAATCACGATCGGCGCTTTCAACTCCCCCCGCGCTACCAGATCATTCAGCGCCAGCCCGAACTTGTCGCGCTCGCCGTACCCGAGCCAGCAAATCCGCGCCGGCAATCCCTGAAACCGCACACGCTTCTGCGCCAATTCAATCCAGCGGCACAGAATTTCATCATGCGGAAACATTTCCAGCACGAGTTGATCGGTGCGATGAATGTCAGAGGCCTCACCGGAGAGCGCGGCCCACCGGAATGGCCCTCGCCCTTCACAAAAGAGTGGCCGGATATACGCGGGCACGAACCCGGGAAAGTCATACGCATTCTTCACGCCCTGCTCGTAGGCAAAGGTGCGAATGTTGTTGCCATAGTCGAACGTGACCGAGCCTAATTTCTGCAGCGCCAGCATGCCTTCCACATGCTTCGCCATGGATTCGAGCGAGCGCTTGCGGTAAGCCTCCGGGTCCGTTTTCCGCAGCTCGGCGGCCTGCGCCGGATCAAGTCCCTGCGGTATGTAGCCGCCCACGGGATCGTGCGCGCTCGTTTGATCCGTCAGCAGATCGGGAACCACGCCGCGACGCGCGAGTTCAGGAATCACGTCGGCGCAATTGCCTACGAGTCCGACGGAGGTCGCTTCCCGCTTGCGCACTGCATTCTTCAGAATCCGCAACGCCTCATCAAGGTCGTTCACCATTACATCGCAATAGCCTGTCTTCACGCGGCGCTTGATGCGCTCGGGGTCCACATCGATCCCAAGAAAAGCGGCCCTGTTGAGGGTGGCGGCCAGCGGTTGCGCGCCGCCCATTCCTCCCATGCCTCCACTTGCAATCAGTTTTCCCGCCAGGTCTCCCTGAAAATGTTTTCGCCCCGCGGCTGCAAAAGTCTCATAGGTGCCCTGCAGGATTCCCTGCGAGCCTATGTAAATCCAACTGCCGGCGGTCATCTGGCCGTACATCATCAGTCCGGCGCGATCAAGTTCGTCAAAATGTTTCCAGTCGCTCCAGTGGCCCACCAGGTTCGAGTTCGCTATCAGCACTCGCGGCGCATAGGAGTGAGTTCGGAAAATACCTACCGGCTTGCCCGATTGCACCAGCAGCGTTTCGTCATTCTCGAGCGATTTGAGTGAGGCCACGATGGCATGGAAGCATTTCCAGTTCCGCGCTGCTTTGCCCCGCCCGCCGTAAACAATCAGGTCTTCCGGTTTCTCCGCAACTTCGGGGTCCAGATTATTCATCAACATCCGCATAGCGGCTTCCTGCTGCCATCCCTTGCAGGAAATTGCGGTGCCGCGCGGAGCGCGCAGCGGCTGATACCCGGCGGCCTCTTCCGTGGCAAGCTTCGACATTGAAAAGCCTCCGTCGGCATCTTATCGCACCCCGGCACACGTTTGTAGGCCCGCGTTGCGCGCTGCCAATCGATACGCTAGAGTGGATTTGATGGCCGCAAAATATCCTCCACTCACAAAATGTTTTCTTGATGCCGTGGATCAGCACGCAAACCCGCGTGCGCAGATGTTCCGAACGCCCGCCGGCTGGGAATCGATATCTGCAGCCGAAATGCTCCGGCGCATCGCAGGACTTTCCAAGTCTCTCGCGGATCTCGGCATCAAGTCGGGCGACCGCGTGGGACTGTTTGCCCCCAACTGCCCCGAGTGGCACATCGCCGACTTCGCGATTCAGGGCCTGGGCGCCATAACTGTCCCGGTCTATTTCAACGAATCCCTGGATCGCCTCGCATACATCTTGAACGACTCCGGCGCGCGCATTGTGATTACCGCCGGGGAATCGCAGGCAAGAAAGATCGCCGAAGCGCGCAACCGACTCGCCTCCATGGAACAGGTAATTTCAGTTTCAGCGCCCGCGGATCTGCACGGCAAATTCTTGCGCTACGAATCGCTGATCGCCGGCGCGGGCGATGCGGATGTCGCGGAATATCGCCGCCACGCGGCGGAAGTTACTTCAAAACAATTGGCCACCATCATCTACACCTCAGGCACCACAGGTGAGCCAAAAGGCGTGATGCTCACGCACGAGAATTTGAGCTCCAATGCTCTCGACGGCCTTACGATTCAAGCGTTCACTTCCTCTGACGTCGCGCTCGAGTTTCTGCCGCTCGCGCACGTTTACGAGCGTATCGCCGGCTATGAATATCTATTCTCCGGCATCTCGATCGCCTACATCGAACGAATCGAGGACGTTCCGCAAGCTCTCCTGGAAATTCACCCCACGATCGCGGCCGCTGTTCCCAGATTCTTCGAAAAAATTTACGCCAACATTCTTCAGAAGGGTCGCGCCGAGGCTGGCCCGAAACGCAGCATTTTTGATTGGGCGCTAGGTGTAGCTGCGAAGGCCGCTCCATGGCGCGCGTTCGGAAATGAAGTACCCATGGGCGTACGACTCCAATGGCACATCGCCGACGCTCTCGTCTATTCCAAGATTCGTGCTGGGCTTGGCGGCAGTCCACAAAGATTCGCTTCCGGCGGAGCTCCGCTGGCGCCGGAGATTGCAGAATTTTTCTGGTCCGTGGGCGTGGAAGTATTTCAAGGCTATGGGCTCACAGAAACGTCGCCAGTGGTCACTGCAAATTATCGTGGACACAACAAAGTCGGAACGGTCGGCAAGCCGATTCCAAATGTGCAGGTGCGAATTGCCGAGGATGGGGAAATTCTAGTCAAGGGCCCAAACGTCATGCAGGGCTACTATCGAAAGCCGGAGGAGACGCGCGAAGTCTTTACGCCCGACGGCTGGTTTCGCACCGGAGATATCGGCCGGCTGGACGAAGATGGCTACCTGATTATCACCGACCGCAAGAAAGAACTGCTGAAAACTGCGGCGGGAAAATTTGTTGCCCCCGCGCCGATCGAAAACCTGCTGAAGACCAGTCCATTTATCTCCAATGCTATCGTTGTCGGCGACAAGCACAAGTTTGTCTCCGCGCTCATTGTGCCAAACCTCGCTGCCATAGAATTCGAAGCACGCAAGCAAGGGCACGAATTCTCAACTCCTGCTCAGATCATCAATGATTCATGGGTGCGCGAAATGCTCTCGCGTGAAATCGAGCGGCTCACCGCCTCGCTGGCCCAGTATGAAAGGCCGAAACGTTTCGCGCTGCTCGAACAGGATTTTTCATACGCCAACGGTGAGCTGACCTACACGCTGAAAATGAAACGGCGCGTGATCGAAGAGCGCTATCAGGATGTCATCGCTAGACTCTACGCTGACGTCGAAGAACCGCGCCCCCAACATCTCGCGTGATTCGCTGCTACTCCCTGCCACGAGAGCGGATCCTTACTCTGGTTTATGTGTGAGATATGTTCGAACCTGCCTCACGATGTACAATAGGCTTGGAGAAATTGAAATGCATGATCAACTTGTGATTGCCGGACGCGCGTTCAAATCTCGCCTGATTGTGGGCACTGGGAAATATCGTAGCTTTCAGGAGATGGCGCGCGCTCATCAGTCCTCCGGCGCCGACATGGTCACGGTTGGTGTGCGCCGCGTGAATTTGACCGATCGCACGAAAGAATCTCTGCTCGATTATATTGACCGCGAGAAATTATTCATTCTTCCCAATACGGCTGGATGCTATTCGGCGGACGACGCCATTCGCACCGCACGCCTGGGGCGCGAGGTCGGTTTGTCCGAGTGGGTGAAGCTCGAAGTGATCGGCGACGAGAAAACACTTTTCCCCGAGACGGAAGAACTTATCCGTGCGACAAAAGTCCTTGTGAAAGAAGGATTCATTGTTTTGCCCTATACGAACGACGACCTTATCGTTGCCCGCAAATTGATTGACGCGGGCGCTTCGGCTGTGATGCCCCTCGGCGCGCCCATCGGATCCGGCATGGGAATTCAAAATATTGCCAATCTTCGGATCCTGCGTGAACGAATCACTGAGGTACCCCTGATCGTGGATGCTGGTGTGGGCACAGCTTCCGACGCAACAGTCGCGATGGAACTGGGCGCGGATGGTGTGCTGATGAACACCGCCATCGCCGGAGCGCAGGACACTGTCCTGATGGCTGAAGCGATGCGAGCGGCCGTGGAGGCTGGCCGCAAAGCCTTTCTGGCGGGCCGGATCGAAAAGAAACTGTATGCAACGGCGTCGAGTCCGCTATCAGGAGTGGTTCGCTAGATACCTTAATTTCTCCGGATGAATCGATCAACGGGGAATTTCCCTCATCGACTTCAGTCGCGCTTCCCTCGCCTTCATCAGATTTTTGTTGCGCACCCGCTCCGAGAAAAACTTGATTTGCGCTTGCCGCTCGGCGATTCTTGTCCCACTTGGCGGCGGCGATCGAACCCGGGAAGCAGCGCCTCGCGTACATTGACTGGATGCGCGGCCTCGCCTGCCTGCTGATGTTCCAAACCCACTGCTACGATTCCTGGTTGGGCGGCGCCGCGCGCGATACTGCTTTCATTCGATGGTCGCAACTTGGCGGCACGCTTCCTGCGCCTCTGTTCCTGTTTCTCGCCGGCATTTCTTTCGCTCTGGTAACAGATAAGATGCGACGCAAGAATATTTCGTCCAATGAAATCACTGCAACAACGATTCGTCGCGGCGCGGAAATTTTCGGTCTCGGCATGCTCTTTCGCCTGCAGGAATTTCTCCTTGGCCAGCCCTGGGCGCCTTGGACGGATCTCCTTCGCGTAGACGTGTTGAACGTAATCGGATTGTCGATGATATTCATGGGGTTCGCATGCCGCCTCGCGAGATCCCGTGTCGCGAACGCGATTCTTGCCGGCGCAATTGCGGCCGCCATCGCGCTTGCAACCCCGCCGCTGTGGACTACATGGAGGCCGCGCTGGCTGCCGTGGTATCTCGAGTCCTACATAAACGGCGTCCACATATACGACAAGCCGCAGCCGTGGCTGTTCCCAATTTTTCCGTGGACCGCATTCGCGTTTGCAGGCCTGGCAGTTGGATTTCTGTTGTTCAGCGAGTGGGCCACGAAGAATCTTGCGAAGGCCGCCGCACTCTTCGGCGCCGCGGGGATCGCACTCTCTTACCTCTCGTCGTGGCTGGATGCGCGGCCAGTGCAATTTTACGCCGTGTACGATTATTGGCACACCAGCCCCAACTTCTTGCTCGCGCGTGTCGGAATTCTGATATTGATCCTGTCTGCGAGTTACGCGTGGTGCCAGTGGGGATTGGGACGGGTGGGATTCAGCCCAATCATCCAGCTTGGGACGGCTTCGCTGCTGGTCTACTGGGTGCACATCGAATTCGTGTATGGGCGATTCTCGATTTTGACCAAGCGCGCGCAATCGATTCCGATGGCCACGGTCGGGTTGCTGATTATTTTTGTCGCGATGGTGTTGCTGTCGCTCGCACGGGAGCGCCTCAAGGGCCGGGGCGCGGAAATCTTTGCGTCACTGCGCCGAGCGAGGCGGCCAGCGACTGAAAGCTAACGCTTGTCCGAAGGGGCAGCAATCGGCGGCACGACGCCTGCTCCGTCATTGTGCCGCGGCTGAGTCTTGAAAATATATTCTCCGGGTCGCGCTAAGCCGTTTTCCTCGCGCGCGATTCGCTCGATGGTTGCGGGATCGGTTTTGAGAGCCTTCACGCGGTCCAGTAATTTTCTGTTTTCCATGTCGAGCTGGTTGATTTCTTTTCGAATGTCGGCAGCCTGCTGTTGCGTGCGCCGCATGGCTAGCACGCCGTGCGTCCCGAAAATATCCTGAAGCAATAGCAACGCCAGGCCGCCTACCAGAAACCAATTGAAATTGCGGTGGAGAAAGATGCGCAGTTGCTCGATGAAAGTTATGGCGGGCGCTTTTGACAATCGAGTCCTCATCCTGTCACCCACCCACGCGCGTCCTCCGCGAGCTTTTGAGATTCAGCGGGGGAAGAAGTTTCGGCGTAAACGCGGACGACAGGTTCTGTGCCGGACGGCCGCATCAGCACCCATGAACCATCGTCGAATTGAAGTTGCAGGCCGTCTGTGCGGTCTACCCCTGCAACCCGTCGCCCGGCGAATTCCTTAAACTCCTGGCGCAGGCGGTCAGGAAGCCTCGCCTGGACATCTTCGGCGAGATGCAAATTGATGCGGACAGGCCAAAATTCGCGGCCGACGCGACGGAAAAGATCACGGAGTTGGTCCATCAGCGAAGTCTGGCGTGCGGCAATCATCTCAGCGACCAGCAGGCACGCCAGGACTCCGTCCTTCTCGGGCACGTGCCCGAGAATTGTGAGGCCGGCGCTCTCTTCGCCGCCAATTAGAATTTTATTTTCACGCAGCAGCGGGCCGACGTATTTAAACCCGACGGGCGTTTCGTAAACTTTGACACCATGAAGCTGCGCGACTGCGTCCAAAAGATGCGTGGTGGCGACACTGCGCGAGGCCCCCAATTTTATTCCGCGTGTTTGAAGCAAATAGTCGAACAGCAGTCCGAGGATGTGATTCGGGGAAATGAATGACCCGTCGCGATCGAGAATTCCAAAACGATCGGCGTCGCCGTCGGTGGCCAGTCCCGCGACGGCGCTTTTCTCGAGGACAACTGTTTTCAAAGGCACGAGATTTTCTTCCGACGGATCCGGGCCGCTGCCGTCGAAGAGAACGTCGCGGTTCGCGCGTGTCTCAGTGGCCGATACGCCATGAATCGCGAAAATGCGGTCGAGCCAGCCGGCGCCGCAGCCATGCAGCGCGTCGCAGACGAAATTTCCTTTTTCTTTTTTCAGAACGTCGAAGCGGACGAGATCCGCGAGTTGCGCGAAATATGGTTCCCGAGGGTCAATGCGGTCAAAATCATCCACGATTTCATGAAGTGAATTTGAATCATCACTTAATGCGGCGGCTCGCCTTTCAATGTCCTTGGTCACATCGGGCAGGGCCGGACCGCCATCAGGACCGGAAAACTTCAGGCCATTGTATTCGGCAGGATTGTGGCTGGCGGTGACGTTGATTCCGCCATCGAGCTTTCGATGGATGATCGCATGCGCCACGGCGGGCGTTGGCGTTGCATGCAGGCAGAGCAGGACGTGGCAACCATGTCCCTTCAGCACGCTCGCGGCCGTGAGAGCAAATTCCTCGGCCAGGAATCGAGTGTCGTGGGCGACGACCAGCGTGGGGGATTTCTTCTGCGCTCGGACGTGGCCCGCAATCGCTGCGGCGGCACGGCGCACGCCAGGGAAATTGAAGTCATCGGCGATAACGCCGCGCCAACCGGAGGTGCCGAAATGGATGGCCTGGGTCGTCATGAGCGGCTATTGTATCTTGGCCGGCGCGCGATGGAGGCACAGGAATCCCGCGCCGGAGAGTCGCAAGAGTAAAGGCGGAAGGTTCGAGGCGAACCGTGACTGACAAGATCATCGTGCTGGTAACGTGCGGGTCGGCAATGGAAGCCCGGCGAATCGCTCGAAGGCTGGTGGAGCAGAGGCTGGCAGCGTGCGTGAATATTCTCGAAGTGCCAGTACGTTCCATTTATCGATGGAAAGGGAATGTCGAATCTGCCACGGAAACGCTGCTGATCATAAAATCTTCGCGGAAACGATTTGCAGCTTTGCAGCGCGCGGTCAAGAAGCTCCACAGTTACGACCTTCCAGAAATCATCGCGCTGCCGGTTGAGAGTGGCTCGCGCGAGTACCTGTCGTGGATCGGCGAATCCGTTCGCACTTCTCGCAGTTCTCGAAAGATTCATACTTAGCTCGGGCCAGCCTTGGCCAATTCCTTTTTTTCTTTCTCGCCTTGTTTCAAGAGAATTTTCCAATAGCGGATAGGCATCAGGCGCTGCAACCTGTCGATGTGAATAGCATCTGGCCCGATCAGAATACGCGGCTCGTTGCGCTTCACGCCACGCACGATTCGCTCCGCTGCCGCTTCCGGAGAAGTGATGGCATGGAGATTGAATCGAGCAAGATTCAATTCGCGGATGGAAGGATGAACTCCCGCTCCCATGCGGGCATTTTGTGCGATGGGAGTGCGGATTCCTCCCGGGTGGACGCAGGAGACGCCCACGGAAGTTCCCTCGAGTTCGTGGCGCAGAACTTCCGTAAATCCGCGGACCGCAAATTTAGCGGCAGAGTAGGCAGATTGCCCCGAGGGCGCAATGATGCCGTAGATGCTCGAAACGTTCACGATGTGCGCGCGAGGCTGGCGACGAAGTACAGGAAGAAAATTTCTGACGCCGTGGACCACGCCCCAGAAATTAATCCCCATCAACCATTCGAAATCGGCCATGGTGATTTCTTCAAAAAATCCGTACAGAGCAACGCCCGCGTTGTTGATGAGGAGGGTCACGCTCTGGTGCTGTTGGACCACCTCGGAAGTGAATTGTTCCATCCGTTTTGCATCGGAGACGTCCACAAGGTGGGTAGTGACATGAGATTTCTTGTCGCCCATCCGTTCGGCGATCTCGCGCGCAGTTTTTTGCAGGCCGGCGTCATCCACATCGGCTAGGGCTAACGACATCTTTTCGGTTGCGAGGCGATGTGCAAGCGCGCGTCCGATTCCGGAAGCTGCACCAGTAACTACAGCGACTCCACCTTTCAAATTCCAGCTCAATAGACCTCCACATCGCGCGAGATGGTGAGTGCTTCGCGCGGAACAGTCCGCGGTTTGAATTCGGCGGCCAATTTCTTGCGCAGGCGCCGCTCTTTCAACAAAAGCAATGGAAGCAGGCGTGTGCTGCGCCGAATATTGCGCAGAGCTGCCATGGGATCAACCAAATGAGTGGTCGGGAGCTTCGCCCCCGATTCTTTGAGCACCAGGCCGAGTGGCAATTCCATTTGGTCTTGTATCTTCACCATGCGTGCGATCAAGTCGGCGCCGGGAGTGACAACCGGCCCGAAACCGTAGCGAAGCTGCGAAGTGCCGATGATGTAGAGATTTTTGCAGTCGGGGAGGAGCATGCCGCCGTAGAGATAAGCGATACCGCCTTTGACCGGCACGAGTCCCGGCGGCAGGAACGGGAAGCTGACGTGAAAACCGGTGGCGCAAACGATAACGTCAAATTCGTCTTTGCTGCCGTCAGTGAAATGAACGAAGTTTCCGTCGTAGCGGGCAACATCAGGGCGAGGGCGGACGCGGCCATGCTTCATATAGTGCAGCAACTCGCTATTCAACGTCGGGTGAGTTTCGAAAATTTTGTGATCGGGGCGGGGAAGTCCATAGTCCTCATATTTTCCGACGACGACACGCAGCATCAAGCCGATAAAAAAACGCTGGGCCCAGACCGGAAACCAGGGTTGCATCAATTCCGGCAGCGGGATGCCGAACAATGTTTTCGGCAGGAACCAATAGCCGTGGCGGATGCTGAGGCTGCAAGAGCGGCCGACGCGGGCAGCTTCCGAGGCCAGGTCGCAGGCAGAGTTTCCACCGCCGATGACAAGGACGCGTTTTCCCGCGAGCTGCTCCGGGTGCTTGTAATCCTTCGAGTGCAGGATTTCCCCCGAGAAATTTCCCGGGTAGGAAGGAAATTTCTTGTCCCAGTGGTGGCCATTGCAAACGAGGAGGCCTTTGTAAATTCTTTTTTCGCCAGTTGCGAGCTCGAGTTCCCAGCGGCCGTCGGGCAGAGGCAAGGCCATCAAGACTTTGGTGTTGAATTGGATGTGCGGGCGCAGATTGAAATGATCGGCATAGTCGCGGAGATATTCGAGCATTTGTTGGGCGCTGGGGAAATCGGGGTAATGCGCGGGCATGGGGTAGTCAGCATACTCGGTGGTTTTTCTGGAGGAGATGATGTGAGCAGTTGAGTAAACGCCGTGATACCAGTTGCCGCCGAGATCGTCGTCGGCATCGAGCTGCTCGTAAGGGATTTTATGTTCGAGGAGAGCCCTGGCGATGGCGAGGCCAACTGGCCCGGCGCCGATGATGGCCATCGCGTTTGAGTGGTCAGTCATGGCGGGTTTTCCGCTGATCCGTGGCGAAATTATGGCCAGCGGGGAAGATAAGTCGGGAAGGATTCGGATCGCACGGCGCTAAAGAGTCGTCCGGGCAGCGAGAATCCGGAGTCGGGAAATGTTGGCTATTAGGATTCTGAACTGGCGTTTGTTTTGAATGAGTTACGCGGATTTCTAATAAGTTGGGTTGGCTATCAGAAAGTCTGAAAGATTGCGGTGCGGCTCGGCAGGTGCAATGCAGAATTGCCACCCAGGGACTCCCGAATCGGTCCCGGGCTTCGACTCCAGTCGAAGCATACATCACTTCTAGCGTACCACACGGCGCAAGCGAATTTGGCTGTTGAAGCAATTTCCGGGCATATAAACTCCTAGCCGTGAAGTGTTTGGGAGGATGAAAAAAAACCTGAATCGTGAATTGGCGGATGAGCGGATCAAAGGAGTTTTCGTGTGCTCAAGGAAGTTGTTCGGTAATCCCGCTTCTCAGGAGTTAGGCCTGTCGCCCTTCAATTGTGAGAATGATTTACCGACGTGTCTTATGCACGGCTTGGGGCAGGAAGAATCGGCGTTCACCTTGTCAATACCGGGTCATCGTCGAAAGAATGCGACTCTCGACCTTCAGGACGGGCAACGACACTAATTCCCCGGGCGGCCAGTTCCGCGACCAATCGATCTTGCGGGATCCAATCTGGCAGTGGGACTATTCCTTTTCCTGTAATTTCTCCACGTAAGACCATTTCCGCCGCGATTGCCGGGAGTATTGCGGGAATCCGCTCGCCACCTTCAGTCGCAAAAACACACCAAGTCTCAACACGGCTCTCGCTACCTGAGTATCCTGCGACTTCGACCATTACACCCCCGGCGGTCGAGCCGAGCGCTGCGGAGGCATGGATTACCGCTCGGCCGATTGGGATCAACCAGCGCAGCGGGATTCCGAACACCAGTCTTATCCGGCGCACCGATGAAAGCAGTAGGTTGAGTGCACGCAGTTCCGAGCCGATCCTGAACTCCACCGTCTGGGTTTGGAAATAAAGTGGCTGAGTAAAATGGTCCGCAATATCCACTACACGGTACACAGTACGATTGCCCATCGGCGGTGGGAAAGTAACCCGCTCTGGCTCCGTCCATCCGGTGACGGTTGTCTGCTTGCCGTCGGCTGGTGCACTGAACTCTTTTCCGACACTGGAAAGCAGACAGGCAAAGGACCCCGGTCCGCGAGGGTGTTGGGTGCCCGGCGAAATGCATATCTTTGTTTGGACAATTCGCGTGACCCTGGCTTGGGCAAACCGCGTCAGCAGTGACGTGAGCCCCGGCACCACTGAACAGCCAATCAGTGCAAGCATTCCGGGAGTCGTCGGTAGCGATTCGATGAACGAGTACGCGCGGCACACGAAGTCGCGATCATCGGCCACGTCAATATATGGGACGCGTTCGACAACGCATGCCTCCAACACAGTGAGCGGCATGCCTTGAAATGGACCAGCTGCCACAATGACCAAGTCCGCGCCAGCTATTGTGCGCAGGACTGAATCCCGGTTGAACAGGTCAGACACGACGAACCGTACTCGCCATTCGTAACCCGGATAATCGGTGCTGTGGGTCGCTCGGGAGGCTATTTCTATCCGCGCCGTCGTGCGCTTAAGCAATTCGTCAACAATGATGCGGCCGAAAAAACCGCTACCGCCGTACACAACGATGCGTTGCGGAGTTGACTCCGCACGCTGGAATCCCTCTAGTTCGAGTGCATATTCTCGTTCCAGCAACGCGGTATCCGCCACCAGAATGTCCCGCTTTT